>Ga0068859_100000639_pt1 | contig 34980 bp, 33 predicted proteins | sample KBSSwiS22_FD_66585 | JGI IMG/M metagenome (GOLD analysis project Ga0068859, IMG submission 66585) | Switchgrass rhizosphere microbial communities from Kellogg Biological Station, Michigan, USA - KBS Switchgrass S2-2 | ecosystem: Host-associated > Plants > Roots > Rhizosphere > Soil ... | reverse complement strand
GTTAGCACAAAGATCGTTTGCCGGTGGAAGAAAAGCTAATGTTTGTGAAAACTGGAACCAAGGATTATTTGCTGTTAAAGTGGTATTATCAACTGCCAGATCTGTAGCGGATGAACTTCCTCTTGACATTGTACAAGTTCGGCTTACTGCAGCAGTAAGCGTATAGTTCCATCCTAATTCAACTGCTATTCTTTGTCCTGCTGTTATTGTTACTAATGGTGTTGCAGCAGAGATTAGTGTTCGGTTAGTTAATGTAGTATTAAGGACGCTGGTTGTGGTATTAACCATTTCCGATGCGATAGTTCCATTAGTGTTAATAACCCTTACATAAACAAATCCCGTTCCTGATGCATTGGTTACTGAATTCATGTTAAAACGAACCTGCCCTGTAAAAGTTCCTATAGCAATAGTTTGAGCAGCGAGAGGTTCAGAAACCCATTGATCCAATAGCACTTTTCCAGAACCCACCGCCGAAACTGCACTTGTAGTTTTACTGGTAATTGTACTGGCATCTTTAACCGTACTCATTAAATAGCTACTTGCACCGGTAGTAACTGTCCACCCCGCATTATAAGTAGGCGTAAGAGGGCTCGCAGTATTCAGGTTCAAATAAAACCTGGTTTGTGCAAATGATAAACTGTGAACTAAAATTGCAGTTATCAAGGTAAGCACAATCTTTCTGCAGTTCAACTGGCGGAGTAAAATTGGTTTCATGGAGGACCGTAATTTGGTTTTACAACAGGATAATTAAAGATTTTTAATTACACTAACCCACTTTATATTACTATCTCTTGTAATAAAATAATCATACAAAATGTAGCTAGTTTACTACAAACGACGCTTTGCCTTATTTATTGTTTAACGGCAGTTTTCAATGCTTTTTTAAGCAAAATCGTAAAAAAACAGGCCAAAATCGTATAAATACGTATTAAACCGGTTAAAAAAAAAATTTAGTTTTTGCAATATTTTCCGACTTTGACAGTTTATAATCTCTTTTCAGGGTAGGGCATCTACTACATATAGTAGTATTTTAATCTATACCCTTAAACTTATCCTTTAAAATCCAATAATTATGAACCTCTCTACTAAAAGGTTTACACTTTTTTTACTGTTCACTTTGTTTTTTGCCGGAGCCATAGTAGCACAGCCAACTAATGATAATTGCGCTGGCGCCAAGCTAATCACCACTGATTCGGCATGTGTTGTGGGTACAAGCAGCCTTACTGGTCAAACATTAGGATCGGCCACTTCTGATGGCGGTGCTATTACGTCAAGTTGTACCGCAGTAAACTCACAAGATGTATGGTATAAATTTGTAGCCAAAACCGCCAATCCTACTATTACTGTGAGCAGCCTTGGTAGCAATTGGGGCACTACTTTAAAAATACAGTTGCTGTCGGGATCATGTGGAAGCTTTACTGAAATAGCCTGCGCTAACAATGCCGCGGTTACACCGTCACTTACTAACCCCCTTATACCGGGCAATACATATTATATCAGAATTTATAAAACCACAACCACCGCACCTGGCGCTACTAACTGGGGCTTTACCATTTGCGTTACAGACCCACAAACAAGGGGCGGACGTATGAATGAAGTTTTTTCAAGAACCGTTTTGTCTCCGGCAAGTGCACTTAATTATCCCTGGGAAATTACTTACGGTAACGATGGTAATTTATGGATAACAGAAGCACAAGGATATAAAATGTATAAGATGAATCCTGTTACCGGAGTAAAAACAATGGTACTGAACCTTGCAAGTGGCAGTACTTTTCTTCCATCACCACAAGATACTTTAGATGCCGTAAGCATGGGTAGCTGGAGCCCCTGGCCACAAGGTGGTTTTGCAGGAATGGCAATGCATCCACAATTTTTAGATGGTAGCGGTCTTCATGATTTTGTGTATGTAGCTTATGTGCACCGGTTTTTGAGCGGCACTTCGCCAAGTGGTTTATTTTACAGGAATAAAATAGTAAGGTTTACTTATAATACTGGTACAGGTTTGTTAGGTTCTCCTTCAGTAGTAGCCGACAATTTACCAGGCAGCAAGGATCATAATTCTCAAAGACTGATCATTGCACCGGTAGTAAAATATGGTACTTATTATTTATTCTATGGTGAAGGAGATATGGGATCGGGGCAGTTTGAAAACAGGGACCGTACACAAAATGCACAAAACCCTGCATCTTTAGAAGGTAAGATATTAAGGTATAATGTTGACACAGTAGGCGGCATTCCATGGATACCTACCACCAACCAATATGGATCAACAAGCCCGGTATATGCTATCGGTATCAGAAATAACCAGGGCTTTGCTTACGATACTGCTTTAAATATTTTATACGGTACTTCGCATGGGCCTTACAGTGATGATGAATTAAATATAATAATGCCGCATAAAAATTATGGCCACCCATTAGTAATAGGTTATGCAGATGGTAACTATAACGGAACCACTACGCCAAGTACAAACACCAGTGTTTCTGCAGGCGCTCCATTTACTGATAATAGTGGCAACTCCACCTGCCCTCCAATAGGTAATGAACTTAATAATATTACTACCATTAATAATGCTGGTAATGGGCTGTATCAGCACCCGCTTTTCTCAGCTTATCCTACTCCGGCTGCCACCATTGCTAATACATGGAAAACCAATCCGGGTAATGCCAACTGGCTTTCAGAAGCATGGTCAGGTTTGGATCTTTATACCAATACAATTATTCCCGGCTGGAACAAATCACTAGTAGCTGCAGGATTAAAATGGGGACGCCTGATCAGGTTACCACTTAGTTCAAATGGTTTAGCAACAATGCCAAGTGGCCTTGATACTGCTAACGTAAGTGATACCGTCACTTATTTCCAAAGCACTAACCGCTACAGGGACTTAGCATTTGCACCTAATGGAAAAGATATCTATTTAGTAATGGACAACAGTTCCGCTACTTCAGGGCCGGGTGTTGGTAACCCCATTACACCAGCTTGCCCTGGTTGTGTAATTAAATATTCATTCTTAGGGTATGCGGATGCGGGAGGTTTTAGCACGATACCAAAATCTGTTAATGTAACTGATAGTGTTACGAATACTTGTATTCCCGGCACTACGGTAACCATTGACGGCTCCAATAATTATTTGTGGGTACCTATTACCGGACCTGATGGCAATATACTGGCGGAAATAAATTGTATGGGGCAAAGCCTGGGTGTGGTTACTTCTTCTTTTTATAAAAACGGATCTGGCAGTATCAGGGTAAAAGGTGGTGTGCATTATCTTGACAGGAGCATTACTATTACACCCGCTGTAACAAGTTTTGCAACTCCTGTAAAAGTGAGGTTGTATATTACCAAACCCGAGCTGGATGCATTGATTGCAGATGGTTTAAGTGGTGTTACCTCTATCAGTAATTTAAAAGTTTTAAAAAATAATGATCCTTCCTGTACGCCTGCTATAACTGCAAGTACAACTATATTTACACCCACTAATACCGTTCTTTCGGATTTACAGCAGGGCCCTAATGGGTATGTGTTGCAGATTGCGGTTCCGGGCTTTTCTTCTTTTTACTTTGCTGCCAGTAATGTGGTACTGCCATTGGATATGATCACCTTCACCGGTTCTTTACAAACTAATTTAACTTCGTTGCTAAACTGGAAAACAGAGAATGAAACCAATACTGCAAACTTTATTGTAGAAAGAAGTGTTGATGGCAGCAATTTCAGCAGCATTGGTACTGTTGCAGCAGCAGGTACCAGCAGCGCTGCACGCAACTATTCTTTTACTGATGCTACTGCAGCTGATCAGCAGGTAACTGTACTTTACTACAGGTTAAAAATTGTGGATATTAATGGTGCCTATAAATATTCTAACATTATCACCATTACTTTACCTGTTACAAAAGGAACAATGATCATCTCTCCTAACCCTGCACAGAACGATATCAAAGTAATAGTGCAATCACCTGTAATGGGTAATGCGGCATGGCAGATCATTGACAATGCCGGCAAAACAGTAATGTATAATAATGTATTGTTAAAAAAAGGCAATAACGAGATTCCTGTTAAGATCAGCGGATTGGCAGCCGGTAGTTACTACCTGTACATTTCCGGAGATGGCATTGATGTAAAAACTAAATTCGAGAAATTGTAAACACTATTATCAGAAGATTTTTTTAGATATTTTTTTGCTTGATCAGTTAATTCCCGGAGGTGTAAAACCCTTCGGGAATTTTTTCATTATACAAAAATTGCAGTTTACAATAAAGAATGTGATCATTTATTGGAACACACTATCTGCAATACCTTTATTGATAGTATAAGAATTGATATCAATCTCTGCCCTGCCCTTTTTATTTTTTGCTTTGTCTGCAGGTTTTTTAGTTTCGCTGCCATCATCAAAATCAAAAGATACACCTTTGGGCAGCTTATAATCTTTGGTATTAAAGGAGAAAATTATTTTATCCGGCAAGCCATACTCAGCGTATTTTCCATAGGTCATTTCCAGTTCGTAACTGCCATTTTCCCTGGTGGTGGTTTTTGCTTTACGGATAACCAGGTTGGTTTCATCAATGTATAAAGTAGATAACACCACATCGGCATTATCATCTTCCGGCAATAATTTTACAACCCTAACCACAATGCCGCCAATCTTATCTGTTCCAGCATCCAGCACACTGTATTTACCGTTGCTCAAACTATTGCTCATATTAATATTCACAGCACCCTTTGGTATAAACGAAAATCCCTTTTCATTTTTAATTTTCATTTTGTCGGGTTTCTTATAATACATTTTTATGGTTGCCACCGGCACTTTTAAAAAAGTAACGTTGGTTTTCATTTTAGCACTGGCTTCGTAATCGGCAACCTTATCCAGTTTGGCTTTTACTTTTTGTACTAAAGTTGTTACATCTTGTGCAGCCACAAAAAGCGGGCAACACAATGCTAACGATATTATAAACAGGTTTGCTTTTTTCATTTTACGATAAAATGTCTTTTCTTTTAAAAATAACTACCGATGCTGTAACAAATAATATAATGTAAGTAACCAGTGCAGCAATACTTTTTAATATAGCCGGTAAATTTTCTATTGACCCTTTTATGGTCTGATTTTCTTCATTGAAATTAATATAAAAAAAGCCTTTCCATCCAAGCATATACGAGGTGAATAAATAAGGCCGGATATATTTTTGATAAATGGGAATTTCCATTTCGCTGATCAGCGTACATAATATAACAATACCCACTGTGGCTACAATGGGGCCAATAGAGTTTTCTGAAAGTGTTGATAATAACAATGACAATGCGGCTACTACCAGCATCGCAATAAAAGCAAATCCAAAAGCACAAAAATATCTCCACAATACATCTCCTGTTTCAATTATACGCAGGTCACTTATTTTCGCCACCATTAAATTATCTGACCCAAAAATAAGCAGGCTTAAAAACAATGAAATAAAAGCTATCCATACCAGCAGTAATAAAACATATAGCGCAGTTGCAAAGAATTTTGCTAAAATAATCTGTGCCCGGCTCACTGGTTTAGCAGCAAGTAAACGCAACGTGCCCATGCTTGCTTCTCCTGATACAATATCACCCGCAACCAGTGCCACCAATATGGGTACATGAATCAGCAAAAGATTTAAAATGGCAAAACAAACCCAATAACCATTAATCACACTTTTATAATCCACATCCATCATATCGTTTACACTACCCATCATAAAACTCAGGAATTCCTTGCCATTTACCACCAACCCCAATTGAATTAAAAAGATAAACCCTGTTATTATTCCAAACGCCAGGTAGGTTCTTGGCTTACGGAAAATTTTAAATACTTCAATTTGAAAAAGCTTCCACATGCCGGGTTTGATTTGTGAGTGATAAAAAATAATTTTCCAGTGAATGCTGTGGTACTATTGATACTATTGCTATTTCCATTGCCACCATTCCTGCTATCAGTCGGGGAATTTCATTCCTGTTCATCATTAAAGAAATACCATTTTCCTGGTTGATGACAGTATTCCATTCGGAGTGTTGCAGCTTTGCTATTGCTGCTGCATCATCAGTAGTAGTAATTTTCACCAGTGTTTTGGAAGGATCCAGTAATTCGGAAGCATTGCCTTCCACCACCTTCTTCCCTTTATTGATGATGAGTATCCGGTTAGCAATAATTTCAATTTCGCTTAATAAATGAGAGGACACCACAACTGTTTTTCCCATCTCCTTACTCAGCCTTAAGATCAGGTTACGCATATCTGCAATTCCCTGTGGGTCTAACCCGTTGGTCGGTTCATCCAGAACGATCAGTGCAGGGTTGTGTACTAAAGCAACGGCAATGCCTAAACGCTGTTTCATTCCCTGGCTGAATGTTTTTACTTTACTCGTTGCTCTCTCCGCAAGACCAACCATTTCTAATTGATCCATTATCAATTGCCGCGTAACCTTTATACCACTGAGCTTAGCAAATAAATAAAGGTTTTGATAGGCAGAAAGATATTTATACAGGTCAGGTTTTTCTATAACGGCGCCTGTTTGCCTGAGTACTTCGCTCCTGTGTGTGAATAAATTTTTATTGAATATGCTAATTGCTCCGGACGTGGGTTGTACCAGCGACAATAACATACGTATAGTTGTAGATTTACCGGCGCCGTTTTGTCCAAGAAAGCCATATATATCTCCTTCATTAACAGTAAAAGACAGATCATCAACGGCAGTTAAGTCCTTAAATTTTTTTGTAAGATGCGTTACACTTATTAAAGCCGGCATAAAATAAAATATGGGTGAAGGTAAAGCGGATTTTAGTGCTATTTACTCACAAAAGTACAATTGCAAGTTAAAAAACAATTGAAAAAACTTGCACAACCCGGAAAAACGAGCTATGTTTGTCCCGCTTACAACTCTTACCCGTATTCTTGATTCAACCACACATCCCCACTGATCAACCGAATTGTAATTTTCAATTGTAATGATACGTCATTATCTTTTGAAAGACTAACTGTAATACCTTAATCCATCATGCTGTGATTTTACCCAATGCTTATTCATTTAAGTATTGACCTCTGTAAATTTTAATTAGTAGAAAATCACACAAGATGAAAAAAATTTTTACCCTGTTATTTGCCTTAGCTGCTGCATTCTTTTCATTTGCACAAACCTGTACCACTTCTGGTTTTGATATGTGCGATCCCTCCACAGCTATTAGTTCAGATTTTAGAAACGGTGTACAAATTGCCGGTACAGGTAACCCATTGTCGGTAGGTGCAAAGTATAAATTCAACAATGTAATACCGGGCTTAAGTTTAGATGCCGTAATTTCTATTGATGCTATAGTTAATGCTACGCTTAAGGGAGCCGGCAATCCAACCATTGATGATGATGGTGTTACCGGCGAAACAGGTTCAGCCGCAGAACTGGCTTCTTTATTTGCACCACGTATTGCACCTGACCAGCCGCTTACCTGCAGCAACCGCACCGGCTATGTTGAATTTACATTGAAGTTTTATACGCATTACGCAGGCAATGGTGCTCCCGGTGCAGGTACGGAAATAGGAGTTGCCAATCTTACTATTTTAAACTTCGACATGGATGGAATAACTGTGGGAACAAATGGCTGGCTTAAAGAAACGGGTGCTGTAAAAACCAATAATGCAGACCCTGTTATTTTTGCTGCATCAACAACAGAATTGACAAATGACCCTAATAGTGCAAGCTGGGTATTAACCTATGGCAGTACTGTAAACAGAAATGGAATAGCAAAATGTACAGAGGTGATTGAGAAATCAGTTTATACCAATTCCTTGTCTGCTTTTTCTTTCCGCCTGGGATATGATTATAAAGCACCAACATCAGATTGCGCAGGTGCAGGCATTCAGCCAACAAGAGATTACGGAGTAAGATTTGGTTGTTTTAATTTACCGGCTGCCGGGCCTTTGCCGGTTTCATTAGTAAAGTTTGGCGCCACCTACAGTGCAGAAAAAGCAAATATTGTATGGACAAGTTTGCAGGAAAGTAACATGAACAGCTACGAGATACAAAGAAGTTTTGACGGCACCAATTTTGAAGTAGCGGGTTATGTGAAATCTAACAATTTAACCACGGTGCAACTGTATACTTTTACTGATGATGTATCGGCATTCAATTCCAAATATATTTATTACAGGATAAGAATTGTTGATAATGATCACAGCATGAAGCTTACCAATACCGTATTGTTAAAGGTGGATGAACCTAAAGCTAATGAAATGCTCATTTCTCCAACTCCAGCCACCACCAATGCTCAAATAAAAGTTAAGGCAATGAAGGCAGGCATGGGAGACCTCATGGTTTTTGATGCTGCAGGCAAAGTGGTATTGCACCAGCAGGCAGCATTGTTAACAGGTAATAACACCATCCCCATTAATAATATCAACGCTTTAAGCAGCGGGTATTATACCATTCGTTTAATTGTAAATGATGAAACCTTCACTTCAAAATTATTAATCTGGAAGTGATGATCAATATAATTTCGTATAATGATTGCCGTAATGCAGCGGCAGCATAAAGATGTTTTGATAACCAAGCACAGATAAAGGCTCTTTCCTGCAAAGGAAGGGGCTTTTTTATTTACCGTTGGGGTTCATATAAGATTGCAGTGCTTTTACATATTCTTCAAAAGCATCAATACCCCTGGGTGTAATTTTACAAATAGTTTGCGGATAGTTATTACTGAATTGCTTGGTAACTTCAATGTAGCCTGCATCTTTCAGCTTATTGATCTGTACACTCAAATTACCTGCAGTAGAGTTTGTTTTCTCCTTTAAAAAAGTAAACTCTGCTTCCTTAACACTTATCAGCAAACTGATAACTGCCAAACGCAACTGGGAATGCAATATTGGATCAAGTTCTTTAAACATCAGCAGAGTTGTTGTTTTTTATACTTTTTCCACAAAATAATGCCGGGGATAAACCATGCAAATAAGCCGCATGCTGCCATAAACAACATATCGGTGGCAATATCGGTGTACATTGATGCCACACTTAATACCCAGCAAATAATTCCGCCGAATATCATTGGTTTAAATTTAAAAATACCACCTGTAATAAAAGTGGGTATCCCGTATAAAAGCATAAAGAGTGCTGTGCTATGGCTACTGTCGGTCTCAAACTTACTGTTATAAAAAGATAAGATAAAAATGCAGATCGCAAATGTGCTCCACAGATAAGTCATCGTATGTTCATCATGGCTTACAAAGTTTTTCTTTTTCTTTTCTGCAATAGAAAAATATATTTGAGGTATCACCGCCAAAAAAACCAATAGCCAAACATCAAAACCAAAAGCGTGTTGTGTGTACACCTGGTACCAGGTTAATAAACTGCATACTACAATTAAAATACCCCATACAATTGATGCGGCACCCGTTGTAATATAACTGCGTTTAGCCTTACCAATCATTTCATTAATGAGTTTAAGGCTTTCCTGTTCGGTCATTTTATTTCCTTCTTCAATCATATAGGTTATTTTATTGCTGATTTATCTTTACTACGTAACATATACGCCGGTATGATATAACTGGCAAGTATAGCCGCTGCGGCAAATAACATCTGGTAATCATAATTAAAAAAAGCAGAGGCAATAGCCATCGCCCATGCACACAATCCGCCGAACACCAGTGGCTTAAACTGAAGCAACTTACCAGATATAAAAGTCCCCAGCCCGTAAAGCAAAATAAAGAAAGGAAAGACGTTGGTATCCCATCCCATCGTACTTAAAATTGCACTCAATACAAAATAGCTGATACCCATTCCCATCCATAAATACTTCATGCTATCGCCAATATAAGTGGTAGCTTCTCTTTTTTTGCCTTCCTTCATTCCTAAATACATGCTAATGATCACACCCGGTATTACCAGCAACCATACCAGGTAATGTTTTTCGTAATGCAGTATATTCTTTAAAACAAACTGCCCGGTGCATCCAGCAAAAGTTATCCAGCCCCACAGCAAAAAGTAAATGCTGTTATCACTCATATCCCTCCGGGTTTTGGCAATCATTGATTGGATCAACTGAAGACTTTCGTGTGGCGAAAAATTTTCCTGTTCCATATTTAGGTTGAGTTTTGGGGTTTAGAAGATTATGGGTCATGACGGTTCCAAAACGTCCGACCCATAATCTTTTAAACCGATTAATTACAAGTTTTAATCAGCATTTCCACCTGTGCTTTACCCCAGTTAGGAGCTAACTCACTTGCAGGTTTAAATGTGGCATATTTATCCAGTGCAGTTTGTAATGCCGGTTTAGCAGTTTTACAACCACCACCAAATTGTTCAGGCGTATATTTTAAGCCTTGTCCTTTTAAGTAATAAGGCCTTGGATTGTTAGGATCCTGCTCCATTGCTTTTTCCATATTACCATTACTTTCCTGGCCGTACTCCTGCCAGCGTTGCATAGGGTTTACCATCATGTGGCAACTTGCGATCATACTTTTAATGCAGGATATTTCAGAGTTGTTCGGCATCAGCGAATCCGCTTTATTGATCAGGTCAGTAGCTTTATCAGCATAACCATCTACTTTATCTTTATTCTTTTCCATAAATCCATAATTCACCTGGCAGAATGCTGCGTAGTAGTAAGCCAGCCATTGATTCTTTTCTGCATTGGCAATACGTTCAAAATTATTGGACAGTGTTAAAAGATTTGCAGGATCTTTAAAGCTGGTATCAAGAGCTGCAATATTATTTTTCATAGCAGCAACATATTTATCGCTTTGGCCAAAGGATACAATAGAAAGCGATACTAAAACTGAAACGATGATTAACTTTTTCATTGTTGTATTTTTTAAAGTTTTGATTTTATTTATTTTGTTGATTTTTTAATTTTTGATATTCTCTTTCCACCGAGTTTGATTTATGAAAAACATAAGCACTGGCAAAATGAAATGCAAGACCGATGCCCCAGCCTAAAGTAGTCCATATAGGCCATGGATAGCGGTGCATATCCCAATCATCTACATCAAATATCCTGTGCTGGTTTCCTGTAACAAACCAGATGCCCCATAAAAACGCATTTATAATTAAATACGTAACCAGGTGTTTTTTAAACCCGGCCCTTTTTTGTGCAATCTCCCAAAGTTCGGGGTCTTTACCTTCGGGAGCAGGTTGATGATAATGTGACATAGTTTTGATTTTTTAATTTAGAAAAATTTAAAATGGCTATACTTTAATTTTTTATAAATTATTATTAATGGCATCCTGTGTTCTGTCGGTTCCAAAACTTAAAAAACATCCTATGAACACAAATCGTTTACTCGGTGGCGTTACAGCTTCTTTACGGCTTCCATCATTAGAATAGTTGTAGGTATAAATTTGTTTTTGCCCAAACACATTATTAATACCCAATACCCAAACTGCAAAGTTCTTAGTATCTTTTCTACCAATGGTTGGCAGGTAATTTACGCTAAAGCTGCAACTGTTGTAATTAATAGTGGTACCCATGTCTGTAAACACATTTTTGTTCTGGCCATTGTCATAGGCAATCCTGTAGTAAGGCCTGCCTGTTGCAAAATTGTAACTCAGGTTAAATTGTGTTTTCCAGGGCATGAAGAATTTTTTAATTACAAATGCAGCAGTATGTTTTGCAGCAAATGATGGCTGTATCAATGAAGGAAAATTTAAAAAATCCCTCTTTGTATCTAAGTAAGAATAAGATATCCAGTAATCAACGTTCTTAATAGTTTTTTTATCTCTCCAGAAAAGTTCAAAACCCTTTGCATAACCTGATCCGTTATTGTTAGCAGCTACTTCCTGCCCGTATGCACTGTAGCCGGTTTTATACAGGTCATTATATTTTTTATAGAACAATTCCATCCTCAAAGTTTGCAAACCCGTTTGCATCTGGTACTGCAAAATATAATGCGCTGCTTTTGAAAAATTCAGTAAGCTGCTGGTGGGCAAATATTTTGTTTCGGGATTCTGATAAAAAATGCCATAAGCAAATCCTGCGGAACTGTGTTTACCTAACTGGTAAGCTAATGATGCCCTGGGAGCAACATTCCATTTATTCAACAAATCAGAATGCTCTGTACGTACGCCCAATTTTGCTGCTAAGTAGTTGGTAATATAAATATCTGATTCAGCAAAAACCGCCACCATATTTTCCTTTACAGTTTGACTGTATTTTGTACCATCATATAAAGTGTATGCAGATTTTTCATTGCTTATGCTTACTTCGGTACCAAACCTGATAGCACTTAAACCACTTAATTTTTTATCCAGCATTATCCTGTTCTGCAAATAATTGCCATTAGTAGTTAACGAGAAATTTTTATACGCATAAAACATTGGTGTGGTTATGATCTGCTTTGCGTTAGCTGCGTTTTGAAATTCATTATCAATATCATTTTTATTAGTGCTGTAAGAAATGCCTGCATTAAATTTCCATTTATTCTTTAAGGGCTGTTTCCAGCTGATATTGTGATACTGATTAAAATTCTGCAATGTAAAAGCATCCTTCATAACAATTGAATCAATATCATTAGTGCGGCTACCAACTTTGGTGCTACTGAAATAAGAAAATATTTTGATAAACCCTCCGCCCTTTGTTTTAAAACGAAAATTAACATCCCCGTCAGCAATCACGGGTATTTTAAAATAATCTTGTTTTTGTTTGATTACATTAAAGGCCAGCCAAAGATTAGTATAGTTGGCAGAAAATCCCCAACTGCTTTTTTTATCTTTTGCCAAATGCTGCATACCGCCGCCAACGCCCACTACACTTGCGCCAAAATCAGCTTCGCTTTTTTCAGGCAGGTCTTTACTTTCTAAGATCAATGCAGATGATAAAGCCTGGCCATACAAAGCTGAATAACCGCCGGTGCTGAATACGGTGCCTTTAAATAAAAAGGGATTGAACCGTCCCCGCTGTGCAACACCGGGTGTACCACTATAGAAGAAATTATTTACCTGGGTGCCATCAATAAAAATTTTGCTCTCCGTTGCCGTACCACCTCTTACAAATAACCCTTCGCTTTCGCCAACCTGTTGTGCGCCGGGTAATGATTTAAAGGCTGCAGTTACGTCTCCATTAGCGCTGGGGGTAGTTACAACATCAATATCGGTTAATACTGCACCTTTCTTTTTATCGCTGGCTTCAAAAGATCCTGCAGTAATTACAACGGCTTTTAGTTCCGTCACCTGCTCCTTCAAAGTAACAGAAATCGTAATATTTGAAGTGGCAATGGTTATTTTTTGCTCAAACGACCTGTAACCAGATGAGGTGGCTTCAATAACCTGCTCTCCCTTTTCGGTAGTGGTAAAAGAGAAGTTTCCAGCCGAATCAGTAGTGGCTCCGTCATAAGTATTTTTTAAGGTAATACTAACGCCAGCCAGTGGCTTGTTCTTATTATCCAATGCTTTACCGCTGATTTTAACCTGTGCTTTTGCCGAAAAAAATAGCACAGCCAGTAATAAAGTAAACAAATTTTTCATCCTTCTAAATTTGAAACAAACATAAAGTAGTTTATTTTATAAACCAAATGTTTTGCAGAAATATTTTTTTCTTAATACTGACTTTCTGAGATTTTAGCAGCTGGAAATACTATTATAACTAATTGTTTATCAGTAAATTATTTCAATTCCTTTTGCCTGCATTTTTGAGCCTGTTTGAAACAGAACTTATCAACATCGCCCAAAATATATTTTTTTATGTGGCCGTAAATTGTAATTTAGCAATAGAATTTAATGGGTTAGTAAGTATAAAGGGCTATCAGAAATGATAGCCCTTTTACTTTTTATACACTACTCTTTTTACTTTATTATTTTTAATCATCGTATAGGCTTGCATAAAACATTTTCATCTTTCATTTGAATAATTAAGTGCCTGCAATTTGATTTTTGAAATCTAAAATTTTCAATTTCAAATCCTCCGTTAACTTTACAACATGAGTAAAACTAAGTCAGCATTTTTTTGCCAGAGCTGCGGATATGAAAGTGCAAAGTGGTTGGGCAAATGCCCGAGTTGTAATAACTGGAACACATTTGTAGAAGAAATAATTGTTAAAGGCACAGATAAAAAAGAAAAAGATGAATGGGCAGCTTATAAAAGAGATCCCAAAATAAAAACCATTTCCATCAACGAAGTTAGCAGTGCCGAAGAAAAAAGAATTCTTACACAAGACACGGAATTGAACCGTGTGTTAGGTGGTGGCATTGTAATGGGCAGCATTGTATTAGTTGCTGGTGAACCAGGTATTGGTAAATCAACTTTATTTTTGCAAATTGGATTGCAGTTAAAAGATGTAGTTACATTATATATAAGTGGTGAAGAAAGTGAACAGCAAATTAAAATGCGTGCTGACCGTGTTGGAATTAAGAGTGAAAATTTTTACTTACTTACCGAAACTGATACCAAAACTATTTTCCAGGAAATAAAAAAATTAAAGCCGCAATTAGTTATTGTTGATTCTATACAAACATTGCAAACTCCATTTGTAGAGAGTGGCCCGGGTAGCATCAGCCAGATAAGGGAAACTGCTGCAGAGCTGCAACGCTTTGCTAAAGAAACCAGCACACCGGTATTCTTAATAGGCCACATTACTAAAGACGGAAATATTGCAGGACCCAAAATTTTAGAACACATGGTGGATACCGTATTGCAGTTTGAAGGCGACCGCCATTATGCTTACCGCATTTTAAGAACTTTAAAAAACCGTTTTGGTTCTACTGCCGAATTGGGTATTTATGAAATGACTGGTGAAGGCATGAGAGCGGTAACTAATCCCAGTGAAATTTTAATTACACAAAAAGAAGATGCACTAAGTGGTATTGCCATTGCTGCTACCATTGAGGGATTACGTCCTTTGCTGATTGAAACGCAGGCATTGGTTACGCAAAGTGTATATGGCACACCGCAACGTACCGTAAGTGGTTTTGATCTGCGCCGCTTACAATTACTATTAGCTGTACTGGAAAAACGTGGCGGTTTTCATTTTGGTGTTAAAGATGTATTTGTAAATATAGCAGGTGGTTTAAAAATTGAAGATCCTTCTATTGACCTTGCAATTGTTTGTGCATTGCTGAGCAGTTATGAAGATGTTCCATTACCACAACATATTTGTTTTGCCGGAGAAGTTGGTTTAAGTGGTGAGATAAGGGCAGTTAACAGAATTGAACAACGCATCGCCGAAGCTGAAAAATTAGGTTTTGAAAAAATTATATTGAGCAAATACAACGCTAAAAGTTTACCTAAGCAAAAAACAAATATTGAAATTGTGGCATTAGGGAAAGTGGAAGAAGTGTACCAATATTTATTTTGAGACAATTTTTGAAAACTGTTAAGCGCATATAATATGATCAACAGTTTTAGTTTATGCGTGACTGGGATTTTACAGGAACTGTATTATATTTGCTGCTCATTAATATCGAGTACATGAAAACAAAATATTTTTACCTCTTGTTGGTCACTGCCCTGTTTCTTTTTTCCTGCCAAAAAGAAATATCTTCTGAAAATAATGGTACGACACCACCTCCACCATCCTCCGGAGGTAACGATAGTACAGTTTTAAGCATGTACCTTGAACTGGATACGAATGGTGTAAGTATAGATACTTTGGATAAAACAATTTTTGAGTACGATGCATTAAAACGCATAACGGCATTTAAAAGTACCGAATACGCTTACAATGCCCCCAAGTTAAATATAAATGTGCCGACAGAAGCCGGTTATTTTTATTACAATGGCAGCGATACCCTACCCTATAAAACAATAGAAGTTGCTATTGACTACTATGGCAATAATGATTTTCGTGTTGATTCATCCATTTCATTTTTAACAAGGAATGCCAGCCAGCAGGTAATAAGAGATTCTGTTTATTATTTCAAGTTTATCAGAAGCCAGGGTGCGGCGCAGGCAATAATACATACCAGTACATCAAACTATACCATTTATGCTGATAGTGTAATAGAAAACAATAGTGAGCTGGAAATTGTTTCGGGCAGTATTGCCAACCAGGTGATCAGTAAAAATAAATATGTGCAAACAAAAGTTAATGGTAACCTGCTTACTGAAAACTGTTTTTTGTTTGATAATAATGCTTACCGTCTGTTAAGGTCGGCAACATACAGTTACGATTCAAAGATCAATCCCCTAAAAATATTGAGTACCAATTATCCTGTTAGTTTACCTAAGTATTTCAGTAACAACAGTTATTTTTTTCCTAACAATTTTACTTCAGTAATAGGAACAGACAATACCGTTAGCCCTGTTTATGTGGACGCTGAAAATTATACTTATATCTATAATACTTCAGGATATCCCAAAACAGTGGCTATTTCCAACCCAACCAATTCGGTGTATGACAGGATAGGAATTTTCTTTTATACAAAATAAAAATTGGAACAATGGCAGATCGTGCCTGCTTTCATGGCACAAGAAGTGAGTGCAGTTGTATTTGTCTTAAGCCAACCGTGGAACCGGTTTAAACGTCTATAAGTTTAACTGGTTTAGTTTATGCAGACTTTAAAGAATATTATCAATTCCACTTTTCACCTTTTCTATCCCCATGTATGCACCGGCTGCGGGAGCGACTTGCTGAATGAAAATAATTTACTCTGCTTACATTGTATCAACGATCTGCCGCATACCAATTTTACCCAATACAATAATAATCCTGTAGAAAAAATATTCTGGGGGCGCATACCCGTTACCGCTGCACACAGTGAATTTTATTTTGCTAAAGAATCTTTACTGCAACACCTTATTCATCAGTTAAAATATAAAAACAATACCGCTATTGGTTTTTATTTGGGCGAACTGATGGGCAAAACTTTATTGAACAGCGGCCGTTTTAATGATATTGATTATTTAGTTCCGCTACCACTTTACCCGGATAAAGAACGCAAAAGAGGTTATAACCAGGCAGCAATAATCTGTAATGGCATGTCTGATATTATGAATGTGCCCGTGATGACAGGTAATGTAATCCGGCAGCGGTTTACCGAAACACAAACCCGTAAACACCGTACTGAAAGATGGGAAAATGTAGCGGGAAGTTTTGTGATCAACAACCCATTAGCTTTAAAAGGAAAAAATATTTTACTGGTGGATGATGTGATAACCACCGGCGCAACATTAGAGGCATGTGGCAGTGTACTGTTACAAAATGAGGAGGTTAAATTATATATTGCCACATTAGCCCATGCTGCTAAATAGTTTTAGTTTAAATTTGAATCATGAATAAGTTTCTGGCTTCCTGCTTCCTGGTTTTTGCTTTCTGCTTTTTGCTTTCTTCCTGCAAAAAAGATTCTTTTATTACCAGCCCGGAAGCAAGGCTTACCATTACGGCAGACTCTTTAAAATACGATACCGTTTTCACCACCACCGGCTCCATCACCAAATCATTCAAGATCATTAATGAGAACAGCCAGAAGTTGAGGTTAAGTAAAGTAAAATTAATGGGTGGCACTACTTCTGCATTCAAAATAAATATAAATGGTACTGCTGCCACTGAATTAAATAATATAGAAGTTGAAGCCAACGATAGTATTTATGTTTTTGCATCAGTTACCATCAACCCTAATGCCGCCAATGCGCCTTTTATTGTTAGCGACAGCATTTTAATTAACTATAATGGTAATGATCGCTTTGTGCAATTGCAGGCATACGGGCAAAACGCCATCTATCTTACCAACAAAGTAATTACCGGCAATGTTACCTGGACAAATACATTACCTTATGTAATTTTAAAAAGCCTGCGCATTGATACCACTGCAATTTTAACCATTCAACCCGGTACTAAAATTTACAGCCATGCTGATGCGCCATTTATTGTAGATGGTACACTTGTTACTAATGGTATAAAAAATAATGAAGTGGTTTTTGCTGGGGACAGGTTAGATAATGATTATAAAGATCTGCCTGCAAGCTGGCCGGGTATTTATTTTCGTGGCAACAGTAAAAACAGCGTACTTACGTTTGCCATTATCAAAAATGCTTACCAGGCAGTTGTGGCAACAGCCCCTTCTATAAACGCTAATCCAAAACTTATTTTGCAGCAATGCATTATTGATAATGCTTATGATGCCGGTATCTTAGCTGCCAACACCAGTTTGTATGCCAACAATAGTTTGATCAGCAACTGCGGCAGTAATGTGGCATTAATTTATGGCGGCGATTATAATTTTACCAATTGCACTGTGGCCAGTTTTTCTAATTATTATATCCTGCATAAAAACCCGGTACTTACTGTAAGTAATTTTGCCACACAGGGTGGTGTTGCCGTTACAGCTAACTTAAATGCTGTTTTCCGCAATTGTATCTTTTGGGCTGATACTGGTTTTGTAAATGATGAAGTGCTGGTAACTAAACAGGGCAGCAGTGTTTTTAATGTTTTGTTCCAGAATAATTTATACCGTGTACAAAACGATCCCGCTAACAGCACACTAACCGCCAATATCAAAAACCTCTACCCCCAGTTTGACGAGATTGATATAAGCAAGCGCATTTACGATTTCAGGACCACCAAAAGCAATACCGCACCTGGAATTAATAAAGGTGTAGCCACAAGTTTTACAAAAGATCTAGATGATGGCAACCGAAATGTAGGTTTACCCGATTTAGGTTGTTACGAAAAGCAGTAATTCCATATTATTTTTTATAAACGGTAGTGCTACAGACCGTAATTGGCAGTAAAATTGCGCACAATATTTTACAATAACAGTTTTTTAAAAAAAAAGTAAACCTTAACGATTATGATAAAAGTATTAGTTCTTGCTGCAGCATTTACTTGTGCAGCGCAGCTTAACAACGGTAGCAGTAACAGTGATAGCCCAAAAACACAGGCAACTATTGCTGCAAAATCCATTTACGATTTTAAAGTGGAAGCGCTTGATGGCGGCACGATTGATTTTTCAAGCTACAAAGGCAAAAAGATATTGGTAGTTAATACCGCTTCTAAATGTGGTTTTACACCGCAATATGAAGGATTGGAAAAGCTGTATGAAAAGTACAAAGACAAATTAGTGATCATAGGTTTTCCGGCTAATAATTTTGGTGGACAAGAACCTGGCACTAATACCGAAATAAAAGAATTCTGTAAAAAGAATTATGGTGTTACTTTTCCTATGGCGGCAAAAGTTTCTGTAAAAGGTGATGATACAGCGCCAATTTTTAAATGGTTGTGCAACAAGAGTGAGAATGGTGTTCTTGATGCAGAGATCAAATGGAACTTTGGTAAATTTTTACTGGATGAAAAAGGAAATCTGATCAGTTATTTTCCAAGTAAGATTGAGCCAATGAGTGAAGAGATAACAAGTAAGTTATAAGATTAAAACAATTTATAAAAAGCGGGTGCAATAAAAAAATGCACCCGCTTTTTTATTTATGCAACCACGAATGCCGTTTTTCAATCTTACCCTTTTAGCTGTACAAACATTTTACTAACTTTATAACATACAAATGGGTTTAATATACACAGACATAGAATTGATCAATGCTATCGATTTGGCACTTGCCAGGAGACATATCATTGGCGAAGAAGAAATAAAACGGATGCATGTAAATATGCTGGTGGATACCGGCAGTGTTTACATGTGTATTAACGAAACTGTTCAGGAACAATTACAGTTAAGTGTAGTCGAAAAACGTAAAGGACAACTGGCAGATGGTAGTGTTGTAGAATATGATGTGGTGGGGCCAATTGAAGTACGTTTTAAAAACCGCCGTTGTGTGGTGGATGCGATGGTAATCCCGGGTGATAGTGAGCTTTTGCTGGGAGCAATACCGTTAGAAGATATGCCTGTCCCGATTCCGTATATTAAATTGTTGGAAAATCGGGAGATGCATTGATCCACCCTTACTGCAGGGAATTAATTGTAAACCCAGAGCATCCGTATTTTACCCAAATGAAATTGAAATGAAAAAACTACTCATAATTTACTTGATCTTATTTGCTGCAACATCTTTTGCCCAAATACCTACAAGCGGCACCTATACCTATAATTACTGTGATGAAGAATACAATAAGTGTATCAATAAGTGTAAAGTGATAATAAAGGGTAATAAAATCTGGATATATGCGCCTGCAAATCTAACTAATGTAAAAGGAGAACTTTTTGAAAGTGGTACGCTATATAAACATGCTTCCGGCAAATGGATCATTATTCACAATAAAGATAAAAGGTCTATCAAAACATTGGATAAGAACGACAATCCGTTTTCATGGGTAGATTTTAAAAGAAAACGCTACTGGACTTTTTAAATAATTTATTCCAGGCTTCCCATTCGTCCTTATCTCTGATAATAATGTAATTGTTTTGCGTTTTTAACTCACCCCTACTTCTCATATATTTGCACCCCATGCAGTTCCATTCCATCACCGGCCAAAAAGATACCAAAGAACAATTGGTACAAATGATCCAGCACAATCGCCTGAGTCATGCCTTATTGTTTTTAGGTAAAGAAGGTAGTGGTGCTTTGCAATTAGCCATGGCCTTTGCCCAATACATTGTTTGCGAGAAGGTGAACGGGAAAAAGACGACGGACGACGGACGACAGACGACGGGACCCTCATTATTCGGAGAGCCTGAAGAAACTGAAAGCGCTGAACTATCAACTATCAACCATCAACTATCAACTTTAAACGATTCCTGCGGCGAATGTGCAGCCTGTAAAAAAGCTACTGCTCTCATTCATCCCGATATACATTTCAGCTACCCGGTTATTACCAAAAAAGCAGGCGAAAAACCCATTAGTACAGATTTTATAAAAGAATGGCGGGAGTTTGTAGTGCAAAGCCCTTACGGCAATGTGTACGACTGGTTACAATTTATTGGCGCCGAAAATAAACAGGGCAATATCACCGCAACTGAATGCAATGATATCAATCACACTATGAGCCTGAAAAGTTTTGAGAGCGAATACAAGATACTCATCATGTGGATGCCGGAATTTTTAGGCAAAGAGGGCAACAAATTATTAAAGCTGATAGAAGAACCACCACCCAATACTCTTTTCGTTTTTGTAGCAGAAAATGAGGACCTGATATTGCCCACTATTTTATCCAGGACGCAACTGGTAAAAATTCCTTTACTCACTAACCTGGAAGTGGAAGCATCGCTGGAATTAAAAGAAGGCGTAAATATCGAAAAGGCCGGGCAGGTTGCCGCACTGGCAGAAGGCAATTACAGGGAAGCCCTTCAACTACTCCAGCATGCCGAGGACGACTGGCAGACCATGTTGCGGGAATGGCTGAACGCTATTTTAAAAACCGGGCCGTTGGCACAGGTAAAATGGATTGAAGAAACCGCCAAACTGGGCCGGGAAAAGCAAAAACAATTCCTCAAATATTTTATTCATTTGCTGGAACAGGCAGTGAGATTAAGAGCGTTAGGAGACAATGGACAACAGGCGGCGAACAACAGGCAACAGACTGCTGACCATGACTTTGCGTTGCGCCTGAACAAGATCTGCGGCATTGGTCAGCAGGAAGCCATTATCAACGAATTGGACAAGGCCAGCTATTATATTGAACGAAATGCCAATGCGAAAATGCTTTTTCATGCCCTTTCCATCAGGTTATATCACATTATTAGCAACAAATCAGTAATTTTGGTGAATTGAGGAAAGGAACTGTAGTGTAAAGATTTACTGATCATGAGTTGATATTTGCGTATTATAAATTTTGATACCAGCTTTTTCAACAATATTCAACATCACCCCCTGCCATGGCAGGCTGCGTGAACGGCAATAAATAACCAATGTTTTATGCCGGATAGAATTGTATAGTTGAGGAGCCCCGAAATGATCGGGATAATTGCAACGCAATGCAGCCAGTCAGTGATTCTTCTGCCCGGTTCAAAAAAATCTTCCTCCCTTAATTTCTTAATTTTTAATTTCTTGTTATATGGGATGTGGAAGTGGAGCTTGCGGAACAAAGGATGGTGCACCTGGTGGCTGCCAAAGCCATGGCAGTTGCAGCACCGGCGGATGCAACCGTATGAACGTACACGACTGGCTGGCCAACTTACCTTTCAGCGATCCTGAAAGCAGTTGCCGCATTATTGAAGTAAGTTTCAACAACGGCAGCCGCAAAGATTTCTTTAAAAATAATACCCTTCATTTTTACGAAAAAGGCGATATGATTGCTGTGGAAGGCATCAGCGGCTTTGATGTGGGCATGGTAAATATAACCGGCGAGCTGGTACGTTTACAAATGAAAAAAAGGAATGTAGATGAAAGAAGCCCCGACATTAAAAAAGTATTACGCCGTGCTGGTGAAGCCGACCTTTTAAAGATGAAGGAAAACAAGGCCAGGGAAGCACAGGTATTAATCCGTAGCCGTGCCATGGCACGCCAGTTGAATTTAGAAATGAAAATGGCTGAAGTGGAAATACAGGCTGATGGCCGTAAAGCCACTTTCTTTTATATTGCTGATGATCGTGTGGATTTTCGTGAACTGATAAAATTATACGCTGCCGAGTTTAAGGTAAAAGTAGAAATGCGCCAGATAGGTGCCAGGCAGGAAGCTGGTAAAGTAGGTGGTATTGGCAGTTGCGGCCGTGAATTGTGCTGCAGCAGCTGGCTAACTGATTTTAAAAGTGTAAATACTAACGCTGCCCGTTACCAGAATTTAAGTATCAACCAAACTAAATTAAGTGGTCAATGCGGTCGTCTTAAATGTTGTTTGAATTACGAACTGGATACTTACATGGATGCACTGCAGTTTTTTCCCGAAGATGCAGATATGCTGGAAATGGAAAAAAGCCGTGCTTTTTTAGTGAAGAAGGATATTTTTAAAAACCTGATGTGGTATACGATGCCAGACAGTAACAAGCAGTATCCTTTAACCATTGAAAGGGTTAAAAAAATAAAAGAATTGAATCGCCAGGGTGTACGGCCTGCAGACCTGGAACCCGTGGAAGTAGTAACCAGTAAGCCAAAAGATATTGAGCCGGTATATGCTGATGTGGTAGGCCAGATCAGTTTAAAAAGCCTTGAAAAAACCAGCCGCAAAAGAAGAGATAACGAAAGAAGTCAGCAACGTGGTGGCGGCAGACCAACAGATAATCGTCAACAACAGGGTAACCGCCAGGGAGATAGCAGGCAGGCAGGTAACAAGCAACAAGGTGGTGGCCAGCCAAACCGTGGTCCGCAACAACAAGGGCAAGGAGGTGGTCAGCCTAATCGTGGCGGACAAAACCAGCAAAGGCCCAACCAACAGAACAAACAACAAAGGCCACCGCAAAATCGTGGGCCGCAAAATCAGCAACGTCAAAATCCGAATAACACCGGAGAAAAAAAATAATGAACAAATAAAAGTAACGTCGGGTTTTATAGCCTGGCGTTTTTTGTTTAATATCATAAATGCTGAGACTATTTAAAAAATATGATAAGCAAACAATGGTTTTTGATAGAAAACGATAAAGATTATCAAAAAGCTACACAAAGATTTGAAGAAATAAAAAATGTTACAAAAGTTTCACCTGAACATAAAGAAAAACTTTTGTTAGCTTCCCTTATTAATCAATACGAGGAGAAATTTTGGGGTATCCCTGAATTAGATCCAATTGAATTAATAAAAATAAGAATGGACGACTTTGGTTACAAACCAACAGACCTGGCAAAGGAGTATGGGGAGAAAGGCACAATTAGCAAAGTACTTAACTACAAACAACCACTTTCTTTAACAATGATCAGAAAATTTAGTAAGATACTTTGTATACCTTCAGATGCACTTATTAAAGAATATCAAACTTCGTAACTTTACCAGACTTCCAAGTAAACTTTTACAATGTCTATCACAGTAAACAATCTTTCCAAAATTTACGGCGCTCAAAAAGCGGTTAATAATATTTCCTTTACCATCAATAAAGGTGAGATCGTTGGTTTTCTTGGGCCCAATGGTGCCGGTAAATCCACCACTATGAAGATCATTACCGGGTATCTTAAAGCTGATGGTGGCAACGCTGTTGTTTGCGGCATTACAGTTGATGAAAATAGTAACGAAACCAAGAAGAAGATCGGCTACTTACCCGAAGCCAACCCATTGTATTACGACATGTTTGTAAGAGAATACCTGGAGTTTGTGGCGCATGTGCATAAAGTAGAAAATATAAAACAACAAATTGAAACCGTAATTGCAACAGTTGGTTTACAAGTGGAAGCCAATAAAAAGATCGGGCAGTTAAGTAAAGGATATAAACAGCGTGTAGGCTTAGCCGCTGCTTTAATTCACAACCCCGATGTTTTGATACTGGATGAGCCCACCAGCGGCCTGGACCCTAACCAGATAGTGGAGATAAGAGAAGTGATAAAAGAATTAGGAAAAAATAAAACGGTATTGTTCTCCTCACACATCATGCAGGAAGTAGAAGCTATTTGCGACAGGGTGATCATCATTAACAAAGGCACTATTGTGGCCGATGATACATTAAGCAACCTGCAAAAAGGCACGGCTGATAATCATGTGGTGCTGGTGCAGTTTAAGGAGCATGTACCTGTTGAAATGTTGCGTTCAATAAAAGAAGTAACCAGCATCAACCAGTCACCTGCAAAGGAACCGGGACAGGGAAGTTTCAATTTTCAACTTTCAACAAAAAACCCCGAAAGTATTAGAAAACAATTAATGGAACTGAGTTTGCAAAACAACTGGAACATTGTTTCTTTGCAAAGTGAAAGCAACAGCCTGGAAGAAGTATTCAGGAATTTAACTTCGAATAATAATTAAAATCAAAAAAAAATCAAACACCAAAGAAAATGAGCTACATCGCCTCCATTCATGCCCGCCAGATATTAGACAGCCGCGGCAATCCAACAGTAGAAGTTGATATTTTAACCGAGAACGAACATTTAGGCCGTGCGGCTGTACCCAGTGGCGCCAGTACAGGTATACACGAAGCAGTAGAATTAAGAGACAACAATAAAAAACTATATGGTGGTAAAGGCGTTTTAAAAGCCGTTAAAAATGTAAATACCATTATTGCTGATAATTTATTAGGCTGGGATGTAGCTGACCAAACCGGTATTGATGCTGCATTACAGGCTTTGGATGGTACTGCCAACAAAGGAAAATTAGGCGCCAATGCCATGCTTGCCGTTAGTATGGCCGTTGCTAAAGCAGCAGCATTGGAAGCTAACCTCCCGCTCTATCGTTATATTGGTGGAACAAACGCAAAAGTTTTACCTATGCCCATGATGAACATCTTAAACGGTGGTGCTCATGCGGATAATAAGATCGACTTCCAGGAATTTATGGTAATGCCTGTTGGCGCTACTTCTTTTAGCGAAGGTTTACGCTGGGGTGTTGAAATTTTTCATGCACTTAAAACAGTATTGAAGAAAAAAGGATTTAGTACCAATGTGGGTGATGAAGGTGGTTTTGCACCTAATATCCAAAGCAATGAAGAAGCTATTGAAACCGTATTAACAGCAATACAAGCTGCTGGTTTTAAAACCGGTTCTCAAATTACTATCGCCATGGATGCTGCCAACAGTGAATTGTGGGACAGCAAAAAGAAAAAATATGTATTTCATAAAAGTTCTGGCAAAGAAATGACCAGCGAGCAACTGGTAAATTTCTGGGCTAGTTGGGTAAAGCAATATCCAATTTGCAGTATTGAAGATGGTATGGCCGAAGATGACTGGAAAGGTTGGGAAATGCTTACCAAAGCCGTAGGCAGCAAATGCCAGTTGGTGGGTGACGACCTGTTTGTTACTAATGTTACCCGTTTGGAAAGAGGTATCAACGAAGGTATTGCCAATGCATTACTGGTTAAGGTAAATCAAATTGGTACCGTAACAGAAACCATTAATGCCGTAAGTATGGCGCAGAATAATGGGTACAATACTATTATGAGCCACCGCAGTGGTGAAACTGAAGATACCACGATTGCAGACCTGGCCGTGGCACTTAATTGCGGACAAATTAAAACCGGCTCTGCATCACGTACCGACCGTATGGCTAAATACAACCAGCTGATCCGTATTGAAGAAATGTTGGGTGAAAGCGGTATTTATCCAAAAGGAAAGATTAAATTTGGTAAGTAAAATATTAGTTACGGGTTACGGGTTTAGAGTTAAAAACTTGTAACCCGTATCTCTAAACTTTTTAACTTCTGATTTGAAACTGTTATCTCACATACCGTCCTGGCTGAAAAATAAGTACCTTTTAACCGGTACAGCCTTTTTAGTATGGATTTTTTTCTTTGATCCAAAGGACATTCCATCTACTATAAACAGGATTGAAACCTATAGTAAGCTGCAAAAAAACGAGCAGCATATGACCAAATTGATAATAGAAACCAATAAAGACCGTGATTTATTAAAGACCAACCCTGAAACTATTGAAAAATACGCCCGGGAAAACTATATGATGAAAAAAGATAATGAAGACCTCTTTATTATTAACACCCCCTCCGAAAGCAAATAATTTTGCGCTAAAATACAATATCTCCGTAAAAATACCGTTTAAGTAAACGGATAATGGATATTTAATTTTTTAACACAAGCCACTTTATTTGCTATGCACAATTTTACCCCGGAAGATTTATTACAGTATTTGTATAATGAAACTTCCCCAGCACAAACAGCCGAAATAAAAGCTGCTTTGGAAAATGACTGGAGCCTTCGTGAGAAATTTGAGGAGATCAGTTCAGCTCATGCTAAACTCGAAACGCTTAAAATGTCGCCCAGCCAACAAACAATTGACAACATTTTAAATTATGCTGAAAAAGCTGTAAGCGAACTTTCTGCATCTGTTTAAAATTGTCTTTCAATTTTTAACGTAATTTACTCCCCCAACAATAACACTGTTGGGGATTTTTTATGACCAAAAAGGAACGTTACCAGTTCGTAATTGAATATTTTTTAGCCCATGCCCCCAATGCAGAAACGGAGTTACTCTATGACGATCCATTTCAGTTACTGGTAGCCGTTATATTGTCTGCCCAATGTACTGATAAAAGGGTTAATCTTACCACACCTTTTATTTTTGAAAAATATCCCACTGCCGAAGCATTGAGCAAGGCCAGTTTTGAAGCGTTGTTCCCGCTCATTAAAAGTATCTCCTACCCCAACAATAAAACCAAACACCTGATTGGCATGGCCAAAATGTTGCAGGAGCAATTTGGTGGTGAAGTACCTATGACGGTGGAGGAGTTGATCCAGTTACCTGGTGTGGGAAGAAAAACCGCCAATGTGATCACTTCTGTTGTGGATCAGCAACCAAATATGGCGGTAGATACACATGTTTTCAGGGTTAGTGCAAGGATAGGCCTTACCACCAATGCAAAAACTCCCTTAGCAGCGGAAAAACAATTAATTGAAAATTTACCTGCAGAATACGTTCATATTGCCCATCATTGGTTAATACTTCATGGCAGGTATGTGTGTACTGCCCGAAACCCCAAATGCAGTGAATGTGGGTTAAAAACTGTCTGTAAATTTGTCCGCATTAAAAAAAAGTCAGATATTTAATTGTGAAATTCAAGGTATCCCTTAAAATAACCCCCATTTTTAACAAGGAAACCTTATTTCATGAAAAGATTCTTTCCCCTTTTGGGTATTGCTATTGTATTGGTATATTACCCGAAACATAGCTTTGCACAAGCAGATTTTTCTGATGATCCCTATTTTAAAAGCAATGTAATTTATGAATTTGGTGCCTCGCTGGGAGTAATGAATTGTCTTACTGATTTAGGTGGTGGTAAGGGTGTAGGTAAATCATTTCTTAAAGATCTTAATACGGGTAACACGGAGCCTGAAGGAAGTGTTTTTGGCAGCATTGCATATAAAAATGCATTGGTGTTAAGAACTGAAATGGTATGGGGCGTGGTAAAAGCAAATGACAAGGTATTACAAAGTGTTAAAGAAAGCACGTTTGGCAGGTATGACCGTAACCTTAGTTTTAGAAGTACCATTTTTGAGGTATCGCTGGTAACTGAAATACATCCTGTTTATTTTAAAAGATACCGGCTACACGAAAAGTTGCCCAGGGTTTCTCCTTATTTACTTGGCGGCATAGGTTATTTTATTTTTAACCCCATGGCTAAACTAACTAATACCTGGGTTGAACTCAGGCCTTTGCATACCGAAGGGCAGGGATTTGCAGAATACCCCGACAGGAAAGAGTATAAATTAAAGCAAATTAATTTCCCTGTTGGTGGTGGTATAAAATTCAAAATTTCTGAGCAGGTTAATTTTAGCACAGAATGTGTGTACCGTATTTTAAACACCGATTATTTAGATGATGTGAGCACCAACTATATCGATCCTAACGTGTTTAAAAAATATTTTGATGGCCCTAAATTAGCTGATGTACTAGCTTTAAATGACCGGCAAAAAGAAATTGACCCTGCACATACTACTACCGTTGGTGATATCAGGGGCAATCCTAAAAAAAATGATGCCTATTTTTCTTTAAATTTTAAAGTGGCCATTACTTTTTAACTGTATAAATACCACCAGGAAAAATACCACCCGGTGCAGCAAATACCAAATTTTAAGTATCTTGACATTTGTAAACAAATACTCAAGACTCCTCTGTTTATTGGGGAATAATCGCTTTATTTGTAATCAAATCTATATCCTCTTTGAAGCCCGGCCAATTACTTAATACAAAAGGATATTTATTTACATGAAAAAACTGCATCTACTCACCGCTCTTATTTTCTTATTAGCCTTTTCGACCCAAAAAACTGCTGCACAATATTATTTCTACAATAATAATTACTATGATAATCCTGTTGTTTACGAATTAGGGGGTTCTGTTGGTGTGATGAACTGCCTCACCGATCTCGGAGGTAAAAAGGGAATCGGCAAAAAATTCATAAAGGACCTGAACTTTGGAAACACACAATTAGCGGGTAGCCTTTTCTTCAGTGCCATTTTTAAAAATGCCTTTGCCTTGCGGGTGGAAGGTACTTTTGGCCAGGTAAAAGCTTACGACAGCGTTTTACGTTCCGTTAAGGCCAGCACATATGGCAGGTACGAGCGTAACCTGAGCTTCAGAAGTAATATCACCGAATTTTCAGCTATTGCAGAATTTCATCCTTTATTTGTTTTTAAGAAATACGACGAAAACAATGATCCGCCAAGATGTTCTCCTTATATATTGGGTGGTATCGGCTTTTTTTCATTCAACCCCCAGGCAAAATTACTAAACAGGTGGGTTGACCTTCAGCCACTAAGTACAGAAGGCCAGGGTTTTGCTGAATACCCAAACCGGAAGCCTTATTCCCTGCACCAGGTGTGCATACCCGTAGGTGTGGGCGCCAAGTACGAACTATCGCCTATGCTTAACCTGAGAGCTGAATTTGTATACCGCATTTTAAACACTGACTATTTAGATGATGTAAGCACTACTTATATTGATCCCAATTTATATTCTAATTATTTTACCGGCACAAAATTAACCAATGCTTTGTTGCTGAACGACCGCCAGTACGAGCTTGATCCTACTCATATTACCACCGGTGGAGATCAAAGGGGTAATTCTAAAAACAATGATGCTTATTTTACTTTTAATATTAAAGTAGGGTTAGTATTAGGCAGAGAAAAAATCAGGGGACGTTAATAAAAAAATTACCAGGCACTAAAAGGGTCCCGAAAATTTTCGGGACCCTTTTTTATTTTCATTTGAGCGAAATGTTTATTCTACAATTTAAAAGAAAAATTATACGCTAGTTTTAAATAAATAAACCTGGGGAACAATGTTGCCTCTTTCCTCTGAATGAAAAACTCGGTAGCATAATAATTTACTATTTTATTGTTATTAAACAGGTTGTTTCCGCCTGCAGAAATTGCTAAGCCCTTTTTTGAAATATCGTATTCAATATCAGCATCTAAATAACAAGTTGTAATAGTATTCCTGGAAAACTTAAAATCAATATGCGATTTTAAGTTTTCTGTAATCTTAATATTTAGAGCCGTTGAAACATTGTACGTAAGATTTTCAAAAGAATTAGTAAACAAATTTGAGTGGCTGCAGCTTTTATTATAGTTGATACCAGTTCTTATTTCGTAATTTATTGCACCTTTAAAATTAGAGATAAGCCCAATATTAGATGACAGTATGCCCGAAATGAAATCGCTAATATCAGCATTACTTTGCACAGTTGTTGCTTTACTGAAAATATAAAATAAACTAAAATTAAAAGTATTGCGTAGCGGCCTTATCACTTTATTTACTATTGCATGATTTATCCACGAAATATTATTTACAGGTGCCTGAAGTTTTTCGTTCCTTTCAATATAATATTCATTATAGTTTTGCAAATAATGGTTTAAAAAGATAGTACTCTTACTATAGCTTGTTCCTATAGAAACAATCCGATGGTATAAATTAAAATTGCTATAATTCAACCCATAAACTTTCTTCTTTTCTATTAATGCTTCAGCAATATTGTTTTTTTCTAAACCTTTATAATCTTTAAAAAAATAATTACTTACATAATTTTTATATTCTTCAAAAGAGTTTTTTATAGTGAAATCGAATGATAATCTGCCAAATCTCCCTATTATATAATCAAATGAAATAGCGGGATTATAAAATACCCGGGGGTTATTTTCAATATTGCAAGCGTTAATACAGGCATAACCAAAATTATTTTCAATCTTTACATTTAATTTCTGTTGCATAAATGCTTTCTCCAGTACGGCTGTTAAGTAAATATTTTTATTTACAAATGCTGCATTGTTAATTAAACTGTCGGCCGTTACCAACAATGTTTTTCTTAATAGTTCTATGGCTGATCTGTATTGAAAAGTTTGGTTTATATATCCGGACCTAAATTTATATTTTACCCATTTATTATACCCGGTTATGCGAAACTCACTATTCCAGTTTCGCTCCTTAAAATTTGAAGACTGATAAATTGAATCATAATCATTGGTATTAAAAAAATTGTGGTACAGGCCAGGGGTTATCAATAAAGATTGGGGATTATTTTTATACTCCTTACCGATCTCAATTTCCAAAGCATTTTTCGAATTTAATTTTTTGATAAAGTACAGGTTGATAGCACGGCAATTTATTGTATCAGTATTTTTATTGGCTAAAGTGTCAAATGTATTTTTATTCTCATTGTATAAAACAGATCTTATCAATTGGCCATCTGCCTTAACTGTAAAAAAACTACGCCTGGAAGTATTGACTTTTACAAATAAATTAACCCGGTGTGTTTTTGCTTCTATCGTCCGCTTTATATTTTCTTCCAGTTTAACTGTAGGGCTGGTATTGATGTACTCTGTTACATCACTATTAGCCGTTGTTTGAATATCGCTAAAATAAGCATAGCGTGTATTTATTTCAAACAGCCCTTTGCGCTTATATAAAAGATTGAAATTGTTAACCAGGCTATTGTTGAACTTTTCGCTGCGTTTATCATTTAAATGATACAGGTAGTCGTTATCAATTAAAGCTGCCGATCCCGATCTGCCGGGATCATTTTCACCAGCGGCATTACTGCTGCTATATTTCCCAATATTATCTTTGTTAAATACATTAATCATTTTTAATTTCTTAAAAATGGCCAATCCTGTATGCTCTATTTGATGCAGAGAATCTTTTAAAGTAGTTAATGCGCTTGTTTTTAAATAAATTACTCCTTTAAAATTTTTATTTATTACCAAATTCAATACCGTCTCATTGCCTTTTGAAATACCTGCCAGTAACTCATTGCTTTCATAATGTTCAATTGCCTGGATCTTGTCCACCATGTCCGGAGTTAAATTTTTCGACAATACCTGGTAGTCATCTTTTATCACATCATCCCCATCCAGTAAAATTTTTTTTATGTACTTATTCTTAAATTTTATTCTTCCCTTGTCATCTACTTCAAAGCCGGGCAATTTTTTAAGTAATGCTTCTATACTTTTTTCGCCTTTTTTAAAACTTGCCACATTATAGCTGGTGGTATCACCATTTATTTCTATGGGCTTCGTTACCACTATGTTTATTGGAGCTAAAGTTTTATTGTTTGTTTGTAAATTAAAATACAAGGTAGTAGTATCATTACTTAAACTAACAAGTGTATCAATAGTGGTGTAACCTATATGCGATATTCTTATTGTTACCTTACTATAATTGGTATCAATATTAATTTCATAATTACCATTGGCCTGTGAGGCATCAAATGCAACAGTGCTGTTATTTTTTACGCTTAACACCTGCACATATACGCCAGTTGCTGTTTGATCATTAAGCAATACTCTTCCTTTAATATATTTTTGTTGTGCTATGGTATAAGTATAGCTTGCAGTTAACAATAATATTAATGGAAATATTTTTTTCACTTATAGTTATTGTTCAAAATTTCCATTTCTATTGGCCTGTAAGGTTCTTTAAGGTTAAGCTTTATAATGCTAAATGTCTCATCTTGTTTAGACGCATTATTTTTGTAAGCCGGGGCTCCCATTTTTTCCACTGTATCAAAAAGTTTTTTAATTTCCTCATTATGGGCTTTATAATTATTGTATTGTATGTTTGCCCATGTACTAATGGAAATTTTTCCACTACCTTTATTTAGCAGCAAACTGCTCTTATCTATCTCTTTTGCCGGCATTTGTATAGATTTACATATAAAGCTGTATAACCCGGATGTATCATATGCTTCAACTATAAGCCCGGGTAAGCCACTCAATTTCCATGGGCCCGCAGCTATAGGGATTTTGTTAGTAAACCACACTTACCAAAGCCTGCCCCTGAATTTGCCCACTGCTTTTTGGCATATAAAGCTATCTATCTTTTTAGTTTCATCTAACAGCTTCCATTTTATTTTTTCAACGGTATCAGTTATAAAGTATTTTTTATAACCGGTATTACCATATGTGTAATCGTTGATATCAAAAACATTAGCTCCTAATTTTCTGGCATAAATTGTATTAAAATCTTTTATGCCATTTGCTTTGTTCATTTCTGCAATGCATATACTTTGTTGCATGGCTACGTTAGGGTCAAGAGAAGCAGAATCCAATATTTTAGAAAAACTTTTTTTTAGCGTTTTATAATGACTGTAAGTATAGTAGGAAGAATCGTTAATTACATATAACTCAACCCGCCTTTGTGTAAACTCTTGTTGTTGGGTATATTTTAGTTGCAATGCAGAGTCATCCCTGTTTTTTATTCTTTCCAGGTATTCCACTTTTAGGGTAACATTATTTTTTTGTGCAATTGCATTGCAGCAAATTCCATTCAAAAAAAACAAAAAAAATATTCTACTTTTCATATGTATTATTGTTAAAAAAAAAGGCCTCCGCTATTTTTTAATTTAGGTATTTAGTCAGATTGTATGGTTACAAATGACATCGTTGTATGGCCACTAGCGGTGTTCCAACATTGATCGGCACCAGATGGTACACAAGGCCCGGAACCAGTACACATGTATACATAAATTGCGCCCGGGCATCCAACGGTACCCGACACTAAAACAGATATGCAGGCCGATTCAACGTAGTTAGCCGCTTGTTTTTGCTTTATTTTTTTGATAGTTTTTTTATAATTTTTACTGTCTTTTATTACAGCAGTAGCATGAAGGCTAACTGAAAATAGTAAGCTCATACATGCAAAAATGATTGCTTTCTTCATAATAGTTGTTTTTAAAGTTTGTAAATAATTAGCGGAAGCCTGTTTTAAAGATTTTGAAATATTAAAAGGGATTGCAGATAATAATAAACAGCTGTTGTATAGTCATATACCAGGATCGGGGAGAAACAGCATCTAATATTTTCGAAAAACCCTTTTTAGTGTTTTATAATAATTGTAAGTATAGTTGAAAGAATCGTTAACTATATACGTAAACGCTTCTTGTTGGGTATATTTTAATTGTACTGTAGCTGGTGCCATTGCTGATTTTATTTTTTCCAGGTATCCCGCTTTTAGGGTAACATTATTTTTCGTGCAATTGTATTGCTACAAATCCCAATTAAAAAAATTAAAAAAAGGCTTCCGCTATTTTCAATTTATGTATCTAGTTTACAGAGGGAGATTGTACTGTTACCATCGACATAGTTGCATGATTTTGCCCATCAGGGCTTGGCCAACATTGATCGGCGCCGGAAGGACTACAAGGACCAGGGCCGGCACACATGTACATATAAACAGCGCCTGGTTGTCCGGCTGTACCCGACATTAAGGTGGATATGCAACCCCATTCAGAGTAGTTAGCCGCTTGTTTTTGCTTTGCTTTCCTGGTAGTTTTCTTACAATTTTTATTTCCTTTTTTTACAGCAGTAGCATGAAGGCTAACCGAAAATAATAAACTCATACATGCAAAAATGATTGCTTTCTTCATAATAGTTGTTTTTAAAGTTTGTAAATAATTAGCGGAAGCCTGCTTAAAAGACTCTGAAGTGTAAAAAAGGGTTGCAGATAATTAAAAAATAATTACTGCTTAGTTAAATTAGCAATAAACTTTAATAAATTATTGAAGTGTTTACTTTGGTGGGTACTCAATTATAGGTATATGCAATCGTTTTCTTTCCCTAGCGCATACACGAAAAAACATTTTTAATTTCATGCTGCCGGGGCATATAAGGCAGCATGCAAACCAGGTAAAATCTTATCGCAACAATAAAACTGTGCCCTGTTTTTGAATGATCTGTTTAGTACTTGATTTGGTATAAGTTACCGCCCATACATAACCGCCCTGGTTTAATAAAGCGCCTTTTACTTTTCCATCCCAACCCTCTAAAGGGTCTTTACTAAAATAAATCCTTTCTCCATACCGGTTAAAGATGGTCATGCTGTAATCCTGCATATCGCAGGCATGCAGTGGCCTGAAGTTATCATTCCTTCCATCACCATTAGGCGTAAACGCATTGGGTAATAATAAGGTACAGGGGCAATCTTCAAAAACAATATTCATTTGTGCCGTATCCCTGCCACAGCCATTCTGTGCAGTAATACGGTACATGCCGGATGTTGTTGCAGTAAAGTAACCGCCAATGGTACCGTCCTGCCATTTGTAATCCGGTGCATTTGCAGCAGGGTGAATAATAAATGTTTCTCCACTGCATAACGTTGT
>Ga0068859_100000634_pt1 | contig 35168 bp, 29 predicted proteins | sample KBSSwiS22_FD_66585 | JGI IMG/M metagenome (GOLD analysis project Ga0068859, IMG submission 66585) | Switchgrass rhizosphere microbial communities from Kellogg Biological Station, Michigan, USA - KBS Switchgrass S2-2 | ecosystem: Host-associated > Plants > Roots > Rhizosphere > Soil ... | reverse complement strand
CCCACCGCCGACAACACCCACGAGGTGGCGCAGCGCGAGGCGCCCGAAAGCCGGGTCGTCTACGTCGACAACGACCCGATGGTCCTGACCCACGCGCGCGCCCTGCTGGTCGGTACCCCGGAGGGGGCCACCTCCTACGTCGACGCGGACGTCCGGGACCCCGAGAAGATCCTGCACGAGGCCGCGGAGATCCTCGACTTCACCAAGCCGGTCGCGCTGGTCCTGTTCGGTGTCATGGCAAACGTCCCGGACGATGACGAGGCGTACGCCGTCGTGCGCCGGCTCGTCGAGGCGCTGCCGAGTGGCAGCTACCTGGCGCTCAACGACGGCACCGAAAGCCCCGCGCGTACCGAGGCGGTACGCCGCAACGAGCGCATCGGGTCCGCGCCGTACCGGTCCCGCACCCCAGAAGAGATCGCGCGTTTCTTCGACGGCCTCGAGCTGCTGCCGCCCGGCGTCGTCTCGACGCCACTGTGGCGCCCCGGCAAGAAGGCCCGCGGGAAGATCCTGGCCTCCCACTGCGGACTGGCCCGCAAGAACTGACCCGCCTCGCAACGTCGGACCGGTTCGCCCGGCCGCCGTCGTTCGCCATCCGGGCAGCCTGACCACGCCGCGGGCAGGCTGCCAGCTTGCCAGCCGCCAAGCCGCCGACCACTGGCTCGCCGGCGGTCCGGGCTGGCTGCTGCCAGCAGCCAGCCCGGCCAGCTGGCAGCAGCCGGCCCGGACCGCCGGCCGGCAATCTCGACTGGTGACGGCCGGTTCCTACTGGTCGGTCCCCCGATCGGTTCCTGCCGGTCGGTGGTCCCGAGCCGGCCGGTGGTCCCGAGCCGGCCGGTGGTCCTACGGCCGGTGGTCCTAAAGGCGCGCCAGGACCGCTTCGCAGGAGCTGACGTTGACGCCACGCTCCTGCTCGACGTCCAGGTTCTTGACGACGCCGTCCTCGATGACCGCAGCGTAACGACGCGAGCGGACACCGAGGCCCGCGCCCGTCATGTCGGTGGTCAGGCCCATGGCCTCGGCGAAGCGCGCGCTTCCGTCTGCGACCATCACGATCTTGTCGCCCACTCCCTGCGAGTCGCCCCAGGCCTGCATCACCCAGGGATCGTTCACCGCGACACATGCGATCTTGTCGACGCCCTTCGCAGCGAGCTCGTCAGCCTGGCTCACGAAGCCGGGAAGGTGGATCTTCGAACATCCCGGTGTGAACGCGCCGGGCACCGCGAACAGCACCACTCGGCCGCTGCCGAGCAGCTCCCCGGTGCGTGCCGTGACCGGCCCTTCCTCGCCCATCAGCTGGACCTCCACGTCCGGCACCTGGTCCCCCACGCCGACCGACATCGGCCGTCCTCCCTTTCCTCATGACCCGTTCGCTCACGGCCCGTTGGCTCGTGACCCGTCTATCTGCGCCACTGTTCGCTGCCCCGCTGTTCGCTTGCCCCGTTTGCCCGCGTCCCCGGTTTGCTTGTGGCTCAGTGGCACCGCGTCGCACGTTACGCCGTGAGCTCGCCGGACCAGCCGGACCAGCCCGACCAGCCCGACCAGCCGGACCGGCCGGACCGGCCCGACCGGCCCGACCGGCCACACCGGCACATACGGCCAGACCCGGCTGGCGACGCGCCGTAGGGTGGCGATATGTACGTGCCCGCGGCCAATCGCGTCGAGGACGAACAGCCGATTCGGGCGTTCGTCGCCCAGCGCGGGTCGGCGACGCTGGTGACGGTCGGGCCGGATGGGATACCGGACGCGACGCTGTTGCCGATTCTGTGGGAGTCCGACCTGGTCGTCGCGCACCTCTCGCGGGCGAACGACCACTGGCGGCGGATCACGGACGGCGCCGCCGGGCTGCTCATCATCCAGGGCCCGGAAGCATATGTGTCGCCGTCCTGGTATCCGGCGAAGGCTGAGCACGGCCGCGTAGTACCGACCTGGAACTACTCGGCCGTCCACCTGCGCGGCCCGGTCACCACGTACGACGATCCGGAATGGCTACGCACGGTCGTCAGCGAACTCACGGACCGACACGAGACCGGCCGCGAGCATCCCTGGGCCGTCACTGACGCACCCGAGCGGTTCATCGAGGGCCAGCTGCGGGGCATCGTCGGGGTCTGTTTACGGGTCGAGTCCGTCGAGGCGAAGGCGAAGTGGAGTCAGAACAGGTCCGAGGCGGACCGCGTGGGCGTGCTCGCGGGACTTTCGGACCCGGCCGCGAAGGCACGGATAGTCTCCGGATCCCTCTGACGCCTGGTACCTGTACCTGGCCAGGATGAGCGGCCGGCGGCCGGCGACCGCCCATCGCCCATCGCCCATCGCCCATCGCCCATCGCCCATCGCCCATCGCCTGGTCAGCGTAGATTCATCCCATGATGGGCGGGTCCGTGTTCCCGGCCTCCGGCGAGACCGCCGCCCCGGGTCCAGGCGAGAACGTCGCCGCGGGCAGCACGCGCCAGGCGCCGAAGATGCCGCGGCCGCATCTCACGACCGAACGCCAGATCGCCTACTGGCGTCGGTCCGGGCTGCTGCGGCCCGGTGCCACCGAGCTGGCGCAGGCTCGCACGATCTCGGCACTGCGGCGCTCGGGCATCAGCCTCGCCCGGATCCGCGCCGCGGCCGACCGGCTCGCGACGAGCTGGACGGCCTTGCACGGTCACGACACGCTGGTCGGGGCCGTCGCCGGCGGCTCGCCGCTGCCGGCCGACCCGGAGTCGACGGCCGCCGGCCTCCCCCGCTTCGCCGTGGTGGGCGGCGAGCTCTTCATCCGCCACCCGGACGGGACGTGGGAGGGCGACCGCCGGCCCGGCCAGCTCATCCTCGACGGCGTCCTTCCGCTTCCCGGCTGTGCGCCGGCCGACGCCACCGCCGCGGAGATGAAGAGCGGGCCTGACAGGGCGTCCGCGACGCTCGGGCCGGCGGGGCCGTCCGCGACCAGGCCGGACGGGGTGGCCTCAGGCGACGTGCCCCGCAGGAACCGCGTGCCGGGGCTCGACCGCGAGGCGATCCTTCGCTTCCTCGCGCGCGAGGACACCCACGCCAGTCCTCGGCCGAGGACACCCTCGAGCTGACGCGCCACGAGAAGATCGCCAGTGATGTGCCCGGATCCGAACCCTGGAGGCCAGTCAGCCCTGGCGGGCCGCCGGCTACCGTGGCACGCGGCGGCGCGTGAGCAGGCCGGTCGCGGGGGCGCCGAGAAGGCCGGCACCGGCGAGCAGGGCCGCGAGGACGTCGAGTGCGACGATCGCGGTGCCGTCCGAGGCCGACAGCAGACTGACGTGGGCGACGGCCGAGCTGGCGTCGGCCCTCGCCGCGCCCGTGGCTGCCGTCCCGGCGCCGGCCTCCGCCGCACCCGACGGGTCGCTCGCCGGCAGCTGGCCGGCGGTCGCGGACGCGCCGGCGAGGTCTGCGTCGAGGGGGGCCGTGGTCTGTCCGGCGGCCGGAGGTGGGGTGACGGGAGCGGCGGTAGGCGCCGCCTGGGTAGGCGGCGCGCCGCCACCTCCGGAACCACCGCCACCGCTCGAGCTTCCGCCACGGCCCGACGTCCCGCCGCCGCCCGAGGTCCCGCCACCAGCTGGGCCGCCGCCGCCGGCACCGGCAGCTGTTCCCGGTGCGGGCATCAGGTCGCCGAGAATGTCCGCGGCCGCGCGGCCGAGCTCGTCGAGATCGACCGGGGGCGGCCGGCGGGCGGCGGCGTCGAGGTCGACCTCCACGTCCAGGGGACGATCGAACAGGGAATTGTCGGTGACGTCGGCCCGGGCCGGCAGCGCGGTGACGACCGCGAGTGGAGCGGCTACCAGTGCGCCAACCATGAGTCCGCGAACTGCCCGGGTGGTGCCCTGGCCGGCGCGGCCGGTAACGCGCGGCCGGCCGTGTCGAATTGGCGCAGCCGACGAAATGTGATCGTCGATATGGCCACTTTCGGCGCTGTGGTGCAGGGCCATGACCCGGATCCCTCCCCGTGGGTGACGGACCAATTGTGCGGACGTTTTGGCCCGCTCACCATGCTTCGCGCCGTCAGTCCGCCGACAGAGCGTGTCGCTCTACCAGCAGTCCAATTCCGGACATCAGCGCTCGGCCGACGCGTGTGGGCAGGCACCCGGTTGCGAGACTTGATCAGCGGACGCTACCCAAGACCGCCAGGACGACCCATCCGGCCGCCGACGCCCACCAGACCAGGCGGCGTCGCCGCCGCCGTGACGCGGGAACTCCTGCCGGCCTGCCTGCGCGACTGTGCCGCCGCGGGCGGCGCCCGTCGGGAGCGTCAACACTCCGCGACCCGCTGAAGCCGCCTTGCGTCATCGGGCACCAACCCTGTTCGGTAGAGTCGCGCCACGCCCGGTTTCACGCGGGCTGGCACGGAACGTCGGGGGACGGTGCGGCGACAAGCCCACTGCGCGATTCCCTCCCCGTCTTCGCTGTCGGCGCCGCTCCGCGCCGCGGCGACCAACTTGCGTCTCCAGCAGGTCGGCACGATCGCCACAGGTGGGGAGGGGCCGTGACCGGTTCGTCAGCGGGGAATGTCCCGACGACTGCGCCATCCGACCAAGAAGTCGTTCGCACTCTCGCGGAGTTGTTTTACGACCGTGAACTCGCGCAGGAAGTGATCGCCGACGCTGGGCTCGAACGGTACCGCCAGCCCGGGTGGAGCGTCACCGACTCCCACCTCTTCTGGTCCCAGGTCCACCGGCTGTTCCTCAACGGTGCCGTCGTCGGCGGCTGGCCGAAGGTCCTGCGCGAGGCGCTCAAGCGACGGCCCGCAAACGGCGTGCTGCGCGCCGCCGCGGCCGCCGCAGGCGTCGCGGATGCCGCGCCGGCAGGCCCAGCTTCCGCTACGGGTACGGCGGACGCTGCGCCGGCAGGTGCGGGCCCCGCCGCTGGCCTCGCGGGCGTCGAGCCGGCCGGATCGGACCCTGCCACGGAGTCGGCCACGGCGGACTCCTCCACGGCCTCGGCAAGGAGGTCGCCCGGCGCCGGGCTGGCACCGTTCGCGGTCTTCGCCAGCTACCCGCATCAGGCGAAGTCGGGCGGCGCCCTGGCGGGGCTCTTCGGCGATCTGCGAGACCAGATCGCGACTCGTACCGGAGCACCCGTCGACCAGACTCTGTTCCTTGACGCCGACATGCCGGTCGGTGGTCAGTGGTTCACCCGCATCAACCACGCGCTCGCGACGTGCCGGGTCTTCATGCCGGTCTACGCCCCTGCCTATCGAAAGAGCGACTTCTGCGGGCGGGAGTGGACCATCTTCGCTCGTCGCGTCCGCGACCACGTCAACCGGACCGGTGACATCGCGGACGTGGTCATTCCCATACTGTGGACTCCGCCCAGGGAGATCCCCTGGCTGCGTCAATCGCCCTTCGATTCCATTCAATACATCAGCTCGCACGAGCAGTTCGCCCGCTACCGCGAACGCGGCCTCCTTGGCCTGAATGACGACGATCGCAAGGAGATTATTTTCTACCTGGTCACTCGCATCGTGGAGGCATACAACGCCGAGCCGGTGCCAACGGCCAACCTCCTCCCGGACCGGGCAGCATTCGACGAGCTGCCCACCTGGGAAAGCGTCTGACCGCACATCCTGCTCACGGCTTCCTTGCTCACGGCTGGCGAGCCGTGAGCAAGCGGCCCTGGTCGGCCTGACGAAGTGGCTCGCGCGCGAGCTGGGCGGCGGCAGATCACCGGTGCCCAGCTCGCCCGGCGCGTCACGGGGACGCGCCGGGCCTCGCCGGCCTCCAGAAGCGCCACTGCCTCGACCTGCTCAGGCAACCACGGCCTTCGAGCGGTTCAGTTCGAGCGGTTCAGGCGATGGCGATGTGCCGCCCGAAGGGGACGGCGACGGCGACCGCTCCCCCGCGGCTCAGCCGGTGACCTGCACGGGGTTCGCACCGACCGGGCTTACCCCGGCGGGCGCGGCACCGGCTCCGACCGGGCCGCCACCGGCACCGACCGGGCCGCCACCGGCACCAGCAGGGCCGGCCGCCGGGATGGCCGCCGGTGCGTCCGCGGGCAGGCCGGCCGGTGCGTCCGCCGCCGACGCGACGGGTCCCGCCTCGGCCGCCTGGCCCGTGGCCACCGAGTCGGCGGGAACCGTCGGCTCGGGGCCTTTCGGGGAAGGTGCGGCGGGAGCCGGGTCCGGCTCGGTCGCGGCCAGCGGTGTGCTCGGCTTGTCGTCGGGGATGGTGAGGTTCGCCGGCGGCGAGGTGATGAGGGTGCCGACCGACTCGAGGATTCCGCTGGCGGTCGCGACGTCGGTCAGGTAGGCCCGGTCGAAGTCGGCCTGGGTCGTCACATAGGTGGCGGTGCAGGTCTTCGACGTGCCGGCGGTGAGCGGGCCGTCGGGGCAGACGACCGGCGAGAGGCCGCCGAGCGCGTCCTGCACGGCGACGCCGTACAGCGTTCGGCTGCCGTTGTTCGTGATCAGATAGGAGATCGTCAGCGTCTGGCCGGGGCCGGTGAAGGACGCGGGCTGGGACGAGGTGGCCAGGGCAAGCGGGTAGGCGGTGTCCGCGGCACTCGCGATATCCGGGCCGAGCGCCACGACCGCGCCGGCCGTGGTGGCGAACCCGGCGAGCGCGACGACGGCGGGCGCCACCAGTGATCTTGCGGACAGCGACGGCCGCAACTGCGACCGCGACCGCGACCGCGACTGCGACTGCGAAGAAAGATCATTCTCACGCGCCGCTTGGCCATCACACCGTGTAGCCAGGAAACGCGACCGGGCCCGCGGCCCGAACATGCCGGCGATACGCACTAAAGCTCCTCGAACTCCAGGCCCGGCGCCTCGACGGGGAGCCGCCGGGGCGTTCGACGGGATACGGCTGGCATCACTCCCCGCAGCCAAAAATTACACCTAGTAATCAGCTGGCTACATATAGCGGATCGGCGTGTCGAGAACGACCGGCCTTACCAGGAGGCCCAGCCACGCCACCGGCCACAGCGGCCTCCGAGCGCCACCCGCCACACCGAGGACGTACCGAGACGACGAGGACGCCGAGATCGCCGATATTGCCAAGAGGTCACGGTCGCCAAGAGGTCACGGTCGTCGAGAGGTCACGGTCGTCGAAAGGCCGCGATCCCCGGAGAGATCGCGGCCCCTAGGAGGCTGGTGGTCGGCCGGAGCTGCCGGCGGTCAGAAGACGGGGCTGCCGGAGATGGAGATCGGTGAGCCGGCGGGGACGGCCCGCAGCGCCGCGAGGTCCGGCAGGTGCAGGCGGACGCAGCCGTGCGAGACCCGGGCCCCGCTGTCGCCGATGGCGGCCTCCGCGCCCAGCGGGCCGTGGATGCCGACGATCGCGTCGCCCGACGAGTCCCAGTCGGTGATCGACGTCGAATGCGCCGACGTCACCACCACGAAGTCCCCATAGCCCGGCCCTGGCGGCGGGGCGAAGAGTGCCACGAAGAACTCGCCCGTCGGAGTCGGGTCATCCGCGGTGCCTACGCCCGCCGGGGCGTCCAGCGTCACCTTTCCGCGGTCGTAGAGGCGAAGCCGCTTGGTCTCGACGTCGATCGCGATCCGGTAGGGGCTGGTGACCAGCCGTGCGTCGGTGGTGCGGATCCAGGCGGTGGAGAAGTTCGGCCGATGCGCGAGGCGCACCCGCAACCAGCCTGGCCGGCTGTCGATCACCGGCAGGGCCGCCGGTGCGCCGCGCCACTGACCAGGCACCACGCCGTCGCGGCTGCCGTCATCCGGCGACGAGAACCGGTCCACATCCCGGGACAGCTGGGCGATCAGGGTGACGCCGGGCGGCACGGTCATCGCGGGGGTAGCACCCCCCGACGGGGTGCCACCAGGCATACCGTCCAACGGCCCCTGGCGGCGACCGTCCCGGCCGACCACCAGGACGAGGGCCGCGAGCACGCCGACGGCCAGCGACAACGCCAACACGGCGTACCACCGCCGGGTCGCGAGCGCCGCGCGGAAGCGCCGCGGCCACTGCGGGTCTGCGTGCCGCTCGTTCACAGCCGGTCCCCTTCCGATGTCGCCACGGCCTGGCCGCTCCCGCCCGTCTTCCCAGGTCCCAGGACTCCCGCCATTGTGTCACTTGGTAATCACTCAAACACGTATAGCGACCAGCGCGCCAAGGGTGGACCGGGCCGGCCAGCAGGACGGCTTCCTGGCCGGCCCGTGCGCGCCCGCCCGAAGGGGTAAAGAGGCGGTGACCACGTTCGCGCCTCGGCCCGACGCCAGCAGGCGCCGGCCATTCCAGGGAAGTGACGCCGGTGACGACCGACACGACGCCGACCTCGCCGGCCCCCACGAGGGCCGCCGGCTCCGAGATCAGCCAGCCCCGGTGGACGCACATCGCGTTGCCCAGCGGCGACCTGGCCGCCTCGATCGAGTTCTACACGACCATGACCCCGCTGGTCGTCGTCGCCACCCGTGAGGACGCCGACGGCCGGAACGTGTGGCTGTCCAATCCGGGCCAGTGGGAGACACCGTTCGTCCTCGTGCTCGCCGAGTTCAGGTCGGCGGCCGGCACCCAGCAGGGCATCATGAGGCCTTTCGCGCACATCGGCATCGAGGTTCCCCGCCGGGAGGACGTCGACGCGATCGCCGCGAAGGCCCGGGCGAACGGCAGCCTGTGGTGGGAGCCGCGGGACATGCCCGACCCGGTCGGCTACATCTGCGCCGTCCACGACCCGGACGGCAACGTCGTCGAATTCAGTCACAACCAGAGGGTCTTCGCGACCGTGCGCGAGCTGTGGGGCCCCGAGGCCAGGTGACCCGCACTGTGCACCTACGCGGCCATCCCCGTGCTGCTCGCCGCCGCTTCGGAGTTTGCAGAACATTTCCACAGGCCAGAAACTGCATGCGTGCGGCCGGCCAAGCGGTCCACGCCGGCGTGGACCCGAGCCGCGAACCCGAGGTCGTGAACCGAGACGGAGAGGGGTCGGCCATGGCGCTCCCCCAGCCGATCGACTTCCCGCGGTGGATCGAGGAGAACCGGCACCTGCTCAAGCCGCCGGTCGGGAACCGGACGCTGGTGGTGGGCGACGACTACATCGTCCAGGTCGTCGGCGGCCCGAACGCCCGGACCGACTACCACGTCGACCCGTACGAGGAGTGGTTCTACCAGCTCGAGGGCAACATGCACGTCGACGTGATCGACGACGACGGCTCCCCGCGGCGCATCGACATCCGCGAGGGCGAGACCTGGCTGCTGCCCCGGGGCGTCCCGCACTCGCCGCAGCGGCCGGAGGCCGGCTCGATCGGCCTGGTCGTCGAGCGGATCCGCGAGGAGGGGCTGCTGGAGAAGTTCCAGTGGTACTGCCTCCAGTGCGCGGCGCTGGTGCACGAGACCGAGCTGCAGGTCCGGGACATCGTCAAGGATCTGCCGCCGGTGTTCGACGCCTTCTACGCCGACGAGCAGGCCCGCACCTGCCCGAAATGCGCCACCGTGCACCCAGGCAAGGCGGCACCGCCCGCTGCGGCAGTGTCAACAGCGGCAGCGGCGCCAGCGGCAGCGCCTGCTACGCCTGCGGCGGCCGAGCGGCCGGACGAGGGCTGAGGCTGAGGTGGGCCCCGCCGACGGAATCATCGACGTCCACACCCACTACGTTCCGCGAGGCTGGCCCGATCTCGGCCCGGACACGCCGACGCCGCGGTTCGAGACCGAGTCCGAAATCATGATCATGCTGCGTGGCCGGGAGTTCCGCCGGGTCGCCGCGGACTGCTGGGACGCCGAGCGGCGGCTGGCCGACATGGACGCCGACGGGGTGCACCGGCAGGTCGTCTCGCCGACGCCGGTCTTCTTCTGCTACGCCCACGACGTCGCCCAGGCGTCGAGGATCGCGCGCATCCTCAACGACCTGGCCCTGAAGATCTGCGCGCCGGCACCAGACCGGCTGCTGCCGATGTGCCAGGTGCCGCTGCAGGACCCGGACGCCGCCTGCGCCGAGCTCGAACGCTGCCTGGCTGCCGGCCACGTCGGCGTCGAGATCGGCAACCACGTCGGCGACCGCGACCTCGACAGCGAGGGCGTGGTGACGTTCCTGCAGCACGCGGCGGCGCTCGGCGCCCCGGTCTTCGTGCATCCCTGGGACCTGCCGGGCTCGCCGCGGCTGGACCGCTGGATGGCCCAGTGGCTGGTCGGGATGCCAGCGGAGACGCACCTGTCGATCCTGGCGATGATCCTCGGCGGCGTGTTCGACCGGGTCGACGAGCAGCTGCGGATCTGCTTCGCCCACGGCGGTGGCTCGTTCGCGTTCTGGCTCGGCCGGTTCGGCAACGCGTGGCGGCGGCGGGGCGACGTCGTCGGGGCCTCGGAGCATCCGCCGGCGCACTACCTCGGCCGGTTCTACGTCGACTCGGTCGTCTTCGACGAGAGCGCGCTGCGGCTGCTCGTCGACACGGTCGGCGCCGGCCGGGTCGTCGTCGGCAGCGACTATCCCTACCCGCTCGGCGAACGCCCGGCCGGTGCCGTCGTGCGCGGCGCGCGCTTCCTGGACGACGCGACCCGCTCGCGGCTGCTGCGCGACAACGCGGCCACGTTCCTCGGCCTCAGCCCCGGCCTCGGCCTCGCTGCCGACGGCGACGGCGACGACGGCGACGACGGCGACGGCGACGGCGACGGCGACGCGGGAACGGGCAGCACCGCCCGATGAGCACCTCCCGATGAGCACCGCCCTGTTCCCTGGACGGGAGCGCCAGGCACTGGACCTCGACGCGAACGACCCGCTGCCCACCCGGCGGGCGGAGTTCCACATCCCGCCCCATGGCGACGGCGAGGCCGCATACTTCGCCGGCAACTCGCTGGGTCTGCAGCCAAAGGCGCTGCGCGGCCGACTCGGCGAGGAGCTCGCCGACTGGGCCCGGCTGGGCGTCGAAGGCCACCTGGGAGGCCGGCGGCCCTGGCTCTCCTACCACGAGCTGCTGCGGGAGCCGGCGGCCCGGCTCGTGGGTGCGCTGCCCCGCGAGGTCGTCGTCATGAACTCGCTGACGGTCAACCTGCACCTGCTGATGGTCAGCTTCTACCGGCCGACGCCCGAGCGGCACGCGATCCTCATCGAGGACGCCGCCTTCCCGTCGGACAGCTACGCGGTGCGCAGCCAGGCCGCCTTCCACGGCTTCGACCCGGACGAGGCGGTGATCCGGCTCGCGCCCCGCCCCGGCGAGTCGGCACTGCGTTCCGAGGACGTCGTCACGTACCTGGCCGAGCACGGGCACGGCATCGCGCTCGTGCTGCTGGGCGCGGTGAACTATTACAGCGGCGAGTTGCTCGACATCGCCGCGGTCACCGCCGCCGGGCACGCGGCCGGCGCCGTCGTCGGCTGGGACCTGGCGCACGCCACCGGCAACGTCGAGCTGCGGTTGCACGACGCGGGCGTCGACTGGGCGGCGTGGTGCTCGTACAAGTACCTCAACGCCGGTCCCGGCGCGCTGGCCGGCGCCTTCGTCCACGAACGCCACCTCGCCGACCGGAGCCTGCCCAGGCTCGCCGGCTGGTGGTCGACCGATCCGGCGACCCGCTTCGAGATGCCGCCAGCCCTGCGCCCGGTCGACTCCGCCGACGCCTGGCAGCTCTCGAACCCGCCGATCCTGTCGATGGCGGCGGTGCTGCTCTCGCTGGAGATGTTCGACCAGACGGGCATGCCAGCGCTGCGGGCGAAGAGCCTGCGCCTGACGGCGTATCTGGAGACGCTGCTCGACGAGGCGTGCGCCGGGCGGCCGGCCGAGATCATCACGCCGCGCGAGCCGGAGCGCCGCGGCGCGCAACTGTCGGTCCGGGTCCACGGCCGTGACGTCGGCGCGCTCACCGAGCGGCTGCGCCGCGAGCACGGCGTCTTCGCGGACGCCCGCCGGCCGGACGCCGTCCGGCTGGCGCCGGCACCGATGTACGGCACCTTTCATGACTGCTGGCGGGCGGCCACCGCGCTCGCGGCCGTCCTCGACGACGAACGCGGACTCGACAGCGAACGCGGACTCAACGACGAACGCGGACTCGACGGCGAGGGCGTGCGATGACCGGGATCCTGAGATGACCGGGTCGGCGCGGGGCGCGGCGGGCGGGCAGCGGGTCGTGATCGTCGGCGCGGGCCTGGCCGGCTGCCTGCTGGCGACGTTGCTCGGTCGGCACGGTATCGAGGTGGCCGTCTACGAGCGGCGCGCGGATCCGCGCGCGAGCGCGCCCGAGCGGGGCCGCTCGATCAATCTGGCGATCTCGGCCCGCGGGCTCGCGGCGCTCGAGCAGGTCGGGCTGGCCGATCGGGCGCTGTCGCGGGCGCTGCCGATGCACGGCCGGATGGTGCACGACCGGGACGGCGGGCAGAGCTTCCGTCCCTACAGCGCGGATGGCGCACGCCACATCAACGCGATCAGCCGCGCCGAGCTGACCGTCGCGCTGCTCGACGCCGCCGCGAAGTCCCCCGGCGTCCGGCTGTCCTTCGGCCACCGGCTGACCGAGCTGAGCCTCGCCGCCGGCGAACTGCGCTTCGAGACGGACGAAGGGCCGCGCGTCGTCACGGCCGACGTCGTGCTGGCCTGTGACGGCGCCTTCAGCACCGCCCGGCGCGCGGTCACCTTCCGGCCAGGATTCAGCTACAGCCAGGACTATTTGGACCACAAGTACAAGGAGCTGACGATCCCGGCCCGGGACGGCGACTTCGCCATGGACCCGGACGCGCTGCACATCTGGCCGCGCGGCGAGTCGATGATGATCGCGCTGCCGAACCTGGACCGGTCCTTCACGTGCACCCTCTTCTGGACCGCCGGCCAGTTCGCGGCGCTGCGGACGCCGGGCGACGTCGTCGACCACTTCCGCGAGCACTATCCGGACGTGGTCCGGCTCGCGCCGAACCTGGTCGGCGACTACCAGCGCAACCCGCTCGGGTCGCTGGCGACGATCCGCGCCTGGCCGTGGGTGCATCACGCCGCGAGCCGACGAGACGGCCGAGGCGACGGTGGAGACGAAGGCGAACGTCGAGGCAGGAGCGACGGCAACGGCAACGGCGTGAGCGCGGGCGCGGGCGCGGGCAGGAGAGGCGGTGCGGCGCTGGCGCTGGTGGGGGACGCGGCGCACGCGATCGTCCCGTTCTTCGGCCAGGGCGCGAACTGCGCGTTCGAGGACTGCGTCGAGATCGACCGCTGCCTGCGGGAGTCCGGCAGTGACTGGGCCGCGGCGCTGGCCGCCTACGAGCAGCGCCGCAAGGCCAGCTGCGACACCATCGCCGAGATGGCGCTGGACAACTTCGTCGAGATGCGCGACCGCGTAAACTCGCCCGTCTTCCAGGCCCGGACCGCCGCCGGCCACTGGCTGGAGCGCCGGCTCCCGGGCCGCTACGTCTCCCGCTACGAGCTGGTGAGTTTCACGACCATGCCGTACGCCCAGATTCCGAACCGGATCCGCCGCCAGAACCAGCTCACGGCGCTGGCGGCGGGCGGCCTGGCCGGCACCGCCGCCCTGCTGGCCGCGGCCGTCCGCGGACGGCGCGGATGACCGCCCAGGACGGCCTGACCTACGGCGACTATCTCCATCTCGACGAGCTGCTGTCCTGCCAGCATCCGCGCACCGACGAGCACGACGAGCTGCTCTTCGTGATCATTCATCAGGTCTACGAGCTGTGGTTCAAGCAGATCCTCCATGAGCTCGGCCTGCTGCAGCGCCGGCTGGAGGCCGGTGACGGCATGGGCGCCGTGGCGACCGCCAGGCGCGTCACCAAGATCCTCAAGACGGTGGTCGGTCAGATGGACATCCTGGAGACGATGACCCCGCGCCAGTTCGCGGGTTTCCGCCCCGAGCTCGGCAGTTCCAGCGGCTTCCAGTCCTTCCAGTTCCGCTGGATCGAGGCCGTTCTCGGCCGCCGCGACTTCACCGACTCCGGGGCGCCGGTCGACGCCGCCCTCGATGCGATCCTGGGCCGCCGCTCGATCTTCGACTCGCTGTTGCGCTACCTGGTCACGGCCGGCTGGCCACTGCCTGCCGAAACCCTCGCCCGCGACCCGCGCACGCCCTGGCCCGGCGGTGACGAGCTGGTCCAGGCCGCCCTCGCCGAGGCGTACGCCGACGAGCGCGGCGTCCCCGCCGGCGTCTGCGAGGCGCTCATTGACATCGATGAGGGCGTCCAGGAATGGCGGTACCGCCACGTCAAGATGGTCGAGCGCATCATCGGCGCCCGGACCGGCACCGGCGGCTCCCCCGGCGCCGCCTATCTGCGGTCCACGCTCTTCCACCCGAGCTTCCCCGACCTCTGGCAGGTCCGTTTCCGCCCGTGACGCGCCAAGCCCGCCAGGCGGGAAGACGGCATCGCCAGGGCTCGGGGGCGAGACCGTCCCCGAGGCTCACTGTGTTCGCAGGCTCACTGTGTTCGCAGGGTCGCGGTGTTCGCAGGGTCGCAGTGTTAGCAGGATCGCAGTGTTCGCAGGATCGCGATAGTCGGGCGGTCTGCGAGTGCTTGCGGATAGGATCAGTAAATGATCTCTGGCGGACAACTGGCCGGGTTTGCCGTGGCCGCGTTCGTGCTGATCGTGATCCCGGGCCCGAGCGTGCTGTTCGTGGTCGGCCGGGCCCTGTCGCTGGGGCGGCGGCCCGCGATCCTGAGCGCGGTCGGCAGCGGCCTGGGCAACTATGTCGTGGCGGTGCTGGTCGCGTTCGGGCTCGGCACGCTGGTCGAGCGCTCGGCGATCGCCTTCCTCGCGGTGAAGCTGGTCGGCGGTACGTATCTGGTCTGGCTGGGGATTCAGGCGATTCGCCACCGCCGTGAGCTGGCGGCGGTGACCACGCAGCGGGCCGAGGTGGTGTCCGGCTGGCGGACCGTCCGGCAGGGCTTCGTCGTCGGGATCACCAACCCCAAGGCGCTGATCATGTTCGGCGCCGTGCTGCCCCAGTTCATCGATCGGGAGGCGGGCAACGTCCCCGCCCAGATGCTGCTGATGTCGCTGCTCGCGATCGCCATCGGGCTGGTCTCCGACAGTGGGTGGGCGATGGTCGCGAGCGGCGTGCGGTCCTGGTTCACCAGGAACCCGCAGCGCCTGGCGGCCGTCGGCGGCGCCGGCGGCCTGGCCATGATCGGCGTCGGCCTCAACGTGGCCGTCACCGGCCGCCAAACCTGATCATCCAGTCGTCGAGCTAGTGCGCTGTCCGGCAACGTCCACCCGCCTCACCAGGAAAGATCGGCAGATGTGTAGACATTCGCCGATCAAGATCGCCGCCGGGCGGGGGCTACCAGGACGACTCTCGCGGACAGCGCACTAGGTACTGACCGTCCAGAAGGCGCGGACCGCGCGGGACAGGGACCAGCCCTGGCGGCGGCCGGCACGGGCGGAGGCGGGACGGACGGCCGGGTCTAGCGGATTCGCGCCGAAGGCCTCCTTCGCCGCGTCGTCGGCGGTGATGACGAGGACCTTGCCGCCGGCCTTCTCCAGGTCGCGGATCTCGTCCTCGATGCCGAGGAACGGGCCGCGGGACGGGGTCGTCATCGGGGCCACGACGAGGACGGTGTCGTGGCCCGCGGCTAGAGCCGCGTTGGTCGCCGAGCCCGTGCCGCCGTCGAGATAGCGGCGGCCGTCGATGGTGACCGGCGGCCAGACACCCGGCACGGCGCAGCTCGCGGCGACCGCGTCGACCAGCGGCACGCCCGAGTCCGCCTCGAAGCTGACCAGTGTGCCGCGCTCGGCGTCGATCGCGGTCACGAGCAGCCGCCTCGCCGGCCAGGTGTGCCGAGGCAGTCGGGCCTCGATGACACGGCGCCGCTCGTCCTCGGTGACGGTCGGAGTCGCCAGCGCCATCGCGCCGATCCGGGCCAGCGCCCCTTCCAGGTCACGGGCTCCGCTGACCGCCTCGCCGAACATGTTCGCGAGCAGGTCGACGTCGAGCTTCACCGGCAGCTCGGCGCCGGCACCGGCGCCCTCGAGCTGGGCGGCGAGCTGCTCGTCCAGGCTCTGCTCGGTACGCAGCAGGGCGCCGACGACCGAACCGGCGGACGTGCCGATCACGGTATCCGCCCCGGCCAGGTCAGACCCGCCGTTGGTGAGCTCGGCGAGCAGCCCGATCTCCCATGCGATTCCGGCGAGCCCGCCCCCGCCGAGCACCAGCGCCCGCGACATCCGCCACCTCTTTTCTGGTTCGCTCCGTGCGGGCACGGCGCTCCGGCCCCTTCCTCGCTTCGCTTCGGAAGGGACCTCCGCGCCGTGTCCTCCTCCGCTCACGGGTGCTCCGGCGACCTCCGCTGCGGCCCAACCCCCTTCGCTTCGCTCGGGGGCCGGGCCTCCGCGGAGGCACGCCTCCGCACCCAGCTCGGTAACGTGCCGCCGCACCTCACCAATCCGCATCCTCGCGGAGACCATGCCGCTTCGCTCGTGGCCGGGCCTCCGCGCAGGCACGCCTCCGCACCCAGCTCGGTAACGTGCCGCCGCACCTCACCAATCCGCATCCTCGCGGAGACCATGCCGCTTCGCTCGTGGCCGGACCTCCGCGCCCGCACGGTCACCCACCGCTTCAGTGTGACCGATCCGTCCAGGCCCGGTGGCCGCTGCGCGCGGGTGCCGCGGCGGCCAGTGCCTGGGGAGTGTCTAGACCAGCTGGTCGCGGAGGGTGGCGGCCGCGGCACGGACCTCGTCGTCGAAGGCGCGGCGCAGCTGCTCGCGGCGCTTGCGACGGTCGGCCGCGATGGTCTCCGGCGTCACAGACACGGGCTCGACGGCGGCCGGCTCCGGAGGGCGGGGGACGCTCGGCGGGTCGGCGAACTCGCGGTAGAGCAGCCAGCATCCGTGGATCCCGGCGAGCAGGTCCTCAAGCAGGTCGACAGCGGGCCGGCGCGGGTCGAGGGGGGTCAGCCGGTCCGGGAGCACGAGCGTCTCGCCCAGCTCGTCGTCCTCGTCCTCGTCGTCGTCCTCGTCGTCGTCGAGGCCCCGGGGGTCGTCCAGGTCGTCGTCGGCGGAGCGGTCGCCCACACCGCGGATCTGGATCGCCAGGCCTTCGGCCGGCAGGATCGGCGTGCGGCTCTGCCGGCGCGGCAGCCGGCCCTCGCCCTCGTCGTCCGGGCCGGGCGGGCCATCCTCGACGATCTCGGCGACCCACTCGAAGATGTCGTCCAGGTCCGGGTTGCGGCCCTCCGCGACGACCATCGCGTGCGCGATCAGGTCGAGTACCGCCTCGCGCGGCGAGTCGCCGGCGTCCACCTGGTGGAGCACCAAGGTGGGCGTGCGGTGGGGAAGCGGCTCGATCGCGTCGGCTTCGGTGACGACCTGGGTGACCTCCAGGTCGGCGTGCCGGGCGGCGACGATCGCCGCCGCGTGTAGCCAGTGCGCCGCCGCGATCGCGGCCGCGGTCGGCTCGACGTCGGTGAACAACGCCCGGGAGCCGAGCGGATCGCCGCGCAGCAACACGTCCGCGGCGGCGACCTGCAGCGGAGAGGCGTCCGAGCGGCTGAGCGTCACCGCCTGGCGGGCACGGCCGGACAGCTCACCGAGCTCCGCGCGCTCGACGGCGTCCAGCTCCGCTCGCACGTCGGCGGCGACCTGCGTGGTCAGCTGGGTGTCATCGATCGTGTGCAGCGCCCGGCCGACCCGGTGCGCCGCTTCCTCGACGACCACGACGGCCTGTTGGATCAGCCCGTCGTGCGGGAGGTGCGGGCGTTCGATCGCCGCGATGACCTTGCCGAAGACGTCCCTGCCGCGGCCGGTCAGGCTGTCGTCCCCGGTGGGCAGCGCCTGCAGCGCCGACTCCTCCGGATGTGTGTAGGTACGCCAGGCCGCGGCCGACAGGAAGGTCAGGGTGCGCGCCAGTTGCAGCGCGTCCGACTCGTCGACGGCCACCGGGAACCGGGCCACCTTCTGCGCGACGTCACCCAGCCCGGTATCCCATGACACCACCAGCGTGCGGTCGTGGACGTCCACCGCGTACCGGCTCATCGGCGGCCACCTCCCCGTGCGCTCGGGCACGGCCCATTGGCACCATGCCCGGAGGGCACCGCGTAGGCACTGTGCCCGGAGGGCACCGCGTAGGCACTGTGCCCGAAGGGCACCGCCTTGTTGGCACGGTGCCCGGTGGGCACCGCCCTGTCGGCGGTGTGCCCGCAGGACACCACCCCGTCTGCATGATGCCCGCCAGGCGCGGGAGAAACATGATCGCGCCTCCTCCGCGGCGGCGGGTATCCATGTGATCAGGCTACGTCGAGCCGGGCCCGTCGGCACCGCCAAGCGCACACGGCGTGAAAATGTGCGTGCTTCACGCGGATCCGCGGCATCTGGTGGCGCCCGTCGGTGACGATCACCCAGCGTTGGACCCACGCCGGCGAGCGTGGGGCGGCGGTGACGCCGGAGCGCGGATCACGAGACGTGCGCGACGCGCGACGCGCGAGATGTGGAGGGTGACGACGTGCGGCCAGCTGTGTACCGATATGGCCGGCACACCGACCAGTTCGGCGAGCTGTGGCTACCTGACGGCGCCGCGGACCGAACCGGGGACGGCCCGGCCGCCGCCGGAACGGTCGTTCTCCTCCACGGCGGGTTCTGGCGGGCGCGCTACAGCGCGTCGCTGGGGTGGCCGCTGGCCGCGGATCTGGCTGGCCGTGGGTATGCGGTGTGGAACCTGGAGTACCGCCGGGTCGGCCTGGGCGGCGGCTGGCCGGCGACGTTCACGGACGTCGCCGCCGGCATCGACCTGCTCGCCCGGCTGCCCGTCGACTCGTCCCGGGTCGTCGCGATCGGGCACAGCGCGGGCGGCCACCTGGCGACGTGGGCGGCGGGGCGGGCGAAGCTGCCGGCCGGAGCACCGGGAGCGGTGCCACTGGTGGAGCTGACGGCCGTCGTCGCCCAGGCGGGCGTGCTGTGGCTCGCGGACGGCGCGCGCGGCGGCCTCGGCGGGACCGCCGTGGGTGACCTCATGGGTGGCGGCCCCGATGACCTACCAGAGAGCTACCGGCTGGCCGACCCGTCCGCCGCCCTCCCGCTGCGCCGACCCGTCCTATGCGTGCATGCTCGTGGCGACACCGAGGTGCCGTTCACCCAGAGCGCCCGTTATGTCGAGGCCGCCCTCCGGGTCGGCGCCCCCGCGCGCCTCCTCGAAGCCCCCGGCGACCACTACACGCTGATCGACCCGTCGGCTCCTGCCTGGTCCCTGGTCGTCGACGCCCTACCCGAGCTGTTCGCCGCCGGGTAGCCCGCCTCCGCCATCCGGCACCCGGCACCTGTCACCCAGCACCCGGCACCTCCTCGGTCGGCCTTCCTCGGTCGGCCTTCCTCGGTCACCCGTACTCCGCCTTCCGTTCCGTCGCCCTCGCCTCCTGTTCCGTAACCCGGCGCCGTCACCCGTCCGGCGTGCGGCGCCGTTTCAGCCCGTCTTTCTTCGTCCCGTTCCGCCGGGAGCCCTTGACCGCGACTATTCACTGAGTACATAGTTGCGCCGTGTCCTCGACCGGATCCGTCACCTCGCACGTACTGCTCGGCCTGCTGGCCGGCGGGCCCCAGCACGGATACGAGCTGAAGAAGTCCTACGACGAGCACCTGCCGCGGGCGCGGCCCCTGGCGTTCGGGCAGGTCTACACGACGCTGGCCCGGCTGGCCCGCGACGGCCTGGTGGCCCCCGCGGGCCAGGAGCAGGCCGGCGGGCCCGAACGCACCAGCTACACGATCACCGAGGACGGCCTCGCCGGCCTGCGCACCTGGCTCACCGCGGTGGAGCCGCCCGCCCCGTACATCGCCGGCACGCTGCTGGCGAAGGTGGTCGTCGCCCTGTTCGCCGCCGACGCGGCCACGGCCCGGGACTACCTCGTCGCGCAGCGGGCGGCGCACACCGCCCGGCTTCGCGAGCTGACCGCCCAGAAGGCCGACCCGGCGACGGCACTGTCCGACATCGTCGCCCTGGACTTCGCCATCACTCACTTGGACGCCGACCTGCGCTGGCTGCGCACCACGCTGGACCGGGTCGCGGCGCACACCGTCGCGGCGCACACCAAGGAAGGTTCCCCATGACCACCGTCTCGCTGGAAGCCCGCGGCCTCGTCCGGTCGTATGGGGCCATTCCGGCCCTGCGCGGAGTGAACCTCGCCATCGGCGAAGGGGAGATCGTCGCCGTCACCGGGCCGAGCGGCTGCGGCAAGTCCACCCTGCTGCACTGCCTCGCCGGCATCCTGCGCCCCGACGCCGGCGAGGTCGTCTACCGCGGCCGGCGCATCGACACCCTCTCCGAGGCCGAGCGGTCCCGGCTGCGGCGCACCGAGCTCGGGGTGCTCTTCCAGTTCGGACAACTCGTGATGGAGCTGTCCGCGGCCGAGAACGTGGCCCTCCCCCTCCTACTGGCCGGTGCGAGCCGACGCCGCGCCCGGGCCACGGCGCTGTCCTGGCTCGAGCGGCTCGACGTCGGGCAGTTCGCGGACAAGCTGCCCGGCCAGCTGTCCGGTGGGCAGCAGCAGCGCATCGCGCTGGCGAGGGCGCTCGTCACCGAGCCCCGGGTGCTGTTCGCCGACGAGCCGACCGGCGCACTGGACACCCTCGCCGGCGAGCAGGTGCTCGGGCATCTGGTCCGGCTGGCGAATGAGCAGGGGACGACGGTCGTGCTGGTCACCCACGACCCGCGGGTCGCCGGCTACGCGCACCGCGAGATCGCGCTGCGCGACGGCGAGGTCGACCCCACCGGGCTTGGCTTCGCCGGGGTTGGGGCTGGGGCTGGCGTCGGGATTGGGATTGGGGCTGGGAAGACTGCTGCCGGGCCCGTCGCAGGGACCACGACCTCGCCCACCACCCCGAGCAACGCCCTGGGCGCGCGATGAGGCCCGGGGCGCTGATCCGGCTAGCGTTCGCAGGCGGCCGGACGGACACCCTGCGGGTCGTGCTCACCGCCTTCTCGGCGATGCTGGCCACCCTCGCCGCGCTGGCCGCCGCCACCGTGATCGCCATCCCCGAGCTCGCCAACCCCATGCTCACCTTCCCCGGCGGCGACTCGGGCCTGGCCAACAACGATGTCTACCGCAGTGCGTTGCTGCGCGAGCCCGGGCTGCGGCCAGGGTGGTGATCGCCCTGGTGCTGCTGACCATCCCGGTGCTGACACTCGCCGGCCAGTGCGGGCGCCTCGGCGCGCCGGCCCGCGACCGGCGGCTGGCCGCGGTCCGCGTGGCGGGCGCCACCCCTGGCCAGGCGGTCTCGCTCGCCGCGGTGGAGACCGGGCTCGCGAGCGTCCTCGGCGTCGGTGCCGGCTTCGGCGTGTTCTTCGTCGGCCGGCGGGTGCTGCACCGGCCGGACCGGGACGGCAGGCTGTCGATGCCGACCGACATCCTGCCGTCCTGGCCGTGGCTGCTGGCGATCGCGCTGGGGCTGCCGCTCGCCGCCGCGCTGGTGGCCGCGGTCGCGCTGCGGCGGGTGCGGGTCACGCCGTTCGGCGTCGTGCGGGCACGCCAGCGCCAGGCGCCCCGGCCGTGGCCGGCCTTCCTGATCGTGCCGGGCGTGGCCTGTTTCGCGGCCGTCCAGCCGATCGCCTGGTATGCGGACCGGCATGACCTCGACCTGCCGGAGGCGGTTCCCGTCGCGCTGCTGTTCGTGGGCGGCCTGACCGCGCTCGTCGGCATCCTGCTGGGCACCGGCTGGATCTCCCATCTGGCCGGGCTACTCCTGCACCGGCTGGCGCGGCGGCCGGCAGCGCTGCTGGCCGGACGCCAGCTCCTCGCCGGCCCGTGGTCCGGCAGCAGGGTCTTCGCCGCTCTCCTTGCCTGTGTGCTGGTCGGCGGGGGTGCGGCGGGCCTGCGGGCCTGGTTCGTGGCGAACGCGGCGAACCAGGAGGAATACTCGCGGTGGTCGGCAGCCGAGCACGGATATCCGTATCACCCAGTCGGCGTCGACCCGTTCTACCTGCGGACCATGGATCTGGTCGACGCCGCGGTGCTGGTCGGCCTGGCGATCGCGGCGCTCGGGCTGCTGGTGGCGCTCGCGGAAACAATCGTCGCCCATCGCCGTACCTATGCGTCCCTGGTCGCCTCCGGGGTCCCGCGCGGCGTCCTGGCCAGGTCGTTGCTCTGGCAGGCCGTGGCGCCGGCGGTTCCCGCTGTGGCGCTCACGCTCGCCGTCGGCCTCGCCATCATCCGGGTGATGATGTCCGATACCTTCGGGGCGGGCGACAGCCTGTTGGACCCCAGGTTCCAGCGCCACGTCCCGATACCGTTCGCCCAGCTCGGTCTCTTCGGCGGCGGCGCGATCCTCGCGATCCTCGCGATGACCGGCGTCGCGCTGCTCCTCCTGCGGCCCAGCGTGTCCACCGACGAACTGCGGACCACGTAGCCGCCGCGGACCGGTCTCCAGCCGGCGAAACCGCCGAGATCAGGGAGGCCTGACGCCGGCGGAGCCGGACCCGTCCCCACCGGGACGCCGTCCGGCCGCCGTCTCCGAGACGGCCGCCGCCCACCTACGGGACGGCGGCCGCTCGCCACGAGGCGAGCGCTATGGCGCGTTAGTCGCGCAGGGGGCGGCCGAACTTGTCCCGGACGTTGCCGGTCAGCATCATCACGCCGTCGATGAGCGACCAGATGCCAAGACCACCGCACGTGAGCAGCTGTGCGACCGCGATCCCGTAGTCACCCAGGTACCAGCGGCCGGCGCCCACCCCGCCGAGCAGGATCTGTAGCAGACCGGCCGTCAGCTTGTCCTTGTCGGAGAGCGGCTCACCCGTCATGGGATGCCGACCGAAAGGCGCGGACGGGTCGGCGCCGTACGGGTAGCCAGGCCCATAGCCGGGCGCCGGCGGGAACCCCGGACCGGGCGCGTAGCCACCGGGCTGCGGGTAGCCGGCGTTCGGGTCGCCGTAGCCAGGGTTGGGCGGGTAGCCGGCGTTCGGGTCGCCGTAGCCAGGGTTGGGCGGGTAGCCGGCGTTCGGGTCACCGTAGCCAGGGTTGGGCGGATAACCGCCCTGCTCGCCGTAGCCGGGAGCAGGCGGGTAACCCTGGCCGGGCTGCGGGTAGCCCGCGCCAGGCGGAGGCTGTCCAGGCCCGGGCTTCGCGAACGGGTCCGGCGTCTGGCCAGGCGGCGGGGTTGTCATAGCAGGCTCCAAGTCGTTCCCGGAATCGGCGGAACCGTACCAGCGACGATCCGGGTGCCACGCGCGGCGGTCCCTCACCCGACACCTCACCACTGAGCGCAACCGGCCTGGCGAGGGCACTACTGGGCCACGCCGGCCACGCCACCGGCGGCGCGCCACACCGACTCGATGTGACTCATCGTGACACGTTCGTCCCGACAAGGGGCCGACGGCGACACGGACCTGCCCGGCCCGCCCGACGGACACCCGGTGGCCGGAGCTCACGCATGGACGACAGCTCGGTGATCACAGCCGCGCGCGGCAGCTCAGCACCGCCGACCGCTCCGCCGACGGTCCCTGCCGCGCCCCGCCGCACGACGGGCGGCACGGCGGCGGGCAGCGCGACCGCGACGGCGCTGGGCTCGGCGCGGGCCGCCCTGGGTCGGCTGGACAGCTGGTTCGAACGGGTGCTGGTCGACCGGTTGGGAATCACCGTGCGCACGCCCGGCCGAGGCGGGCGGATCTTCCTGACCACCGCCGGCGGCGCGGTCGTCCTCCTCGCCTTCGGATCGGTGGTGCTGAGCATCGGCGGTGGCCCGGCGGCGCTGCGGCCGCACACCCCGACGGCCACGCCGGCCGCGGCCGAACAGACCGCGCGGCCCCGCCCGCCGGTGACCGAGCTGTCCGGGCCGTCGATCACGGCCACGCACAGCTACCTGCTGACGTCCTATGCCTCCGGCAGCGGCCATCGCAGCGCCGTCACGACCTCGTCGGGCCAGCTGCCCGTCGGCCGGCAGTACCAGCATCTGCCCCGGCGGGGTGACGATCACCTGCTCACCGCGGAGATCGTCTTTCCGTTGCTTCCAGCGTCTGCGGCCTGCGTGAGCAAGGTGGAGCTGCGACTCACGCTGCTCGGGACCGACGGGACGCCCGGCGACGAGGCGCCCTACCCGCTGGCCGCCTACCCGTCAGCGCTCACCGGGCTGGCCACCGGGACGATCCCGCGCACGATCCCGAGACTCGACCTGGTCGCCAACCGCCCCCGCGGCAGCATCGACTGGACCCGCTACGGTGACCCGGAACCGGCCGACGCGCCGGCCGCGGCCGGCGGGGAAGCATCAGTCGGCAGTCCCACCGACCAGGCCGGTTCGCCGGCCGGCCAGGACGTCGCCCCGGGGCAGGCGGCGCCCGACGGGCCCCGCGAGGTCAGCGCCGACATCACCGAGCTCTACCAGCGCTGGGTCGCCGGCATGCCGACGGCCGAGGGGAAGGCCACCGTCCCGCCCGGCACGCCGCTGGTGCTGGCCGTCCGCCCGGCCCTCACCAACGTCCTCGGCACCTGGCACCACACCTACGCCGGTACCGCCACCCCCACCCCGCCCCGCCTGGTCTGGACCCGCCCCGTCCATTGCAACACCGGCTCGGCGCGAGCGTAGTCACGCACTCCTGACGCCCGCACGGCCGTCCAGCACAGCCGTCCAGCACAGCCGCCCGCGACCGCCCGCAGGGGGCGAACCGGCGAAATTTAGGGGGGAAACCCCCACCACGAGTCGACCGGCCTCCGTGACTGTCAGGCGCGCCTGCCGCCGCTATAAAAGTTTCATGAGCGTTCGGGCGCATTTTGCGGGGACCGAAGCGGACACGGCATTTGCGCCGATCGTCGAACTTCGAGACGTGAGTTGCACGTATGGCCGCCGACAGACGACGGTGCAGGCTCTCGACAGGGTGAGCGTCGATTTCCCGGCCGGTTCGTGGACCGCGGTGATGGGGCCGTCGGGCTCGGGGAAGTCGACGCTGCTGCACTGCGCGGCCGGCCTGGAGAAGGTCAGCGAGGGGCAGGTCGTACTTGCTGGCCAGAACATTACCGAAGCCTCTGACGCGGAGCTTACCGAATTGCGCCGCAGGACGGTCGGATTCGTGTTCCAGAGTTTCAATCTGATCGGTTCCCTGACGGCCGCGCAGAATGTCGCCATGCCGCTGCGGCTCGCCGGGCAGCGGCCGGGGCGGCACGCGATTCGCCAGGCGCTCGAGTCCGTCGGTATGGCCGACCGGGCCCGGCACCGCCCACGGGAGCTCTCCGGCGGGCAGCAGCAGCGGGTCGCGGTCGCGCGGGCGATGGTGACCAGGCCGGCCGTCCTGTTCGCGGACGAGCCCACCGGTGCGCTCGACACCCGCGCCGCGCGCAGCCTGCTCGACCTGCTACGAGCCATGGTCGACAACGACGGTCAGACGATCGTCATGGTGACCCATGACCCGGCCGCGGCGGCCGCCGCCGACCGGGTGTTGTTCCTGCGCGACGGCCGCCTCGTCGACCGGCTGGAGCGCCCGTCCGCCCGCGCGGTGGCCGACCTGCTCGCCAGCTGGGACGCCTGAGAGCCCACGCAGACTCCGAAAGAGGCTTGTGTCCCATGTTGCGCCTGTCCTGGAGCACGTTCCGCGACCGCTGGCAGGTGTTCATCGGCGCGATCATCACGGTCGCGCTCGGTGTCGCCCTCGTCCAGTCGTCCCTGCTCATCCTGATCTCGGTCGCGGCCGCCAAGGTCCCGAAGGGCCTGCCGTCCGCCGAGGCCCACCGGATGCGGGACGGCTACGACGCCTCCCTCGCCCTGCTCGGCAACACGCTGGGCGTGGTGTCCTTCGTGGCCGTCTTCATCGTCAGCTCGACGTTCGCGTTCACGGTCGTGCAGCGCACCCGCGAGCTGGCCCTGCTGCGGCTGGTCGGCGCGAGCCGCCGCCAGGTGCGCCGGCTGCTGTTCGGCGAGGCGCTGCTGCTGGGCCTCGCCGGCTCCCTGCTCGGCGTGCTGGCCGGCGTGGCGGTCATGCGCCTGCAGACCTGGATGCTCATCCGGCTGAACCTCATTCCGGACGGGTTCACCCCCGCGTGGCGGACCTGGGTCGTCGGCGCCTCGGTGGGCGCGGGCGTGCTCATCTCGGTGTGCGGCGTGGCCGCGGCCTCCCGCCGGGCGGCGCGGGTGGCGCCGCTCGCGGCGCTGCGCGAGGCCGGCGGCGACGCCCGCCTCATGACCGTCCCGCGGTGGCTGATGGGCACGCTGTCCCTCGGCGGCGGGGTCGCGATGCTGGTGCTCGTCCCGCACGTCGGCCTGGACGCGGCCATCGCCTTGGCGCTGTGCTCCTGCATGGTGCTCGTCGTGGCGGTCGCCTCGTTCACCCCGCTGCTGCTGCCGGCGGCAAGCTGGCTGCCGCGGCTGTTCGCCGTCGGGCCGCTCGGTCAGCTGGCGCACGCGAACCTACGCTCCGGCGCCCGGCGCAGCGCTGCCACCGCGGCACCGGTCATCGTGCTGTTCGCGTTCGTCGTCGGCATGGCCGGCTCGCTCAGCACCCTCGGCGCGGCGGCACGCCACGAGACTTCGACCGGCCTGCGGGCCGACTTGGTCGTGACGGCGAAGCAGCAGCTGACGGCCCAGCTCGGCGCCGTGCGCGGGGTCGCCGTGGTGTCCGAGGAGACCCCGATCGCCTTCGACCTGGTGGGCGTCGAAGACGGCAAGACGCAGTACGACTCCGCCGACGGGCTGTCCATCGGCCCCCCCGAGTACGCGCGGACCCACCAGCTCGACCTGCGGTCGGGCGACCTCTCGGACCTGCGCGGCGACACCGTGGCCGTGGTCGGGTCGCACTGGGACGTCGGTGACGTACTGAAGATCCGGCTCCTGGGACAGATCGAGAACCTGCGCGTCGTGGCCAAGCTGCCCGGCACGATCTCCGGCCCCCAGTTCCTGGTGCCCCAGGGCCTAGGCGTCGAGCGCGCCGACCCGCGGCGCTACACGATCCAGGTGGCCTCGGGCATCACCCCGGCCGCCGTGGCAGGCGAGCTGCGCGCCGCCGGCCTCGGCCAGGGCACGACGGTCGACACCGCGGCCGGCTGGGTGCGGCACGAGGCCGACGACCAGCAGCGGGTCAACGCCGACGTCATGATCGGGCTGCTCGCGCTCGCCATGGTCTACACGGTGATCGCGATGGTCAACGCTGTGGTCGTCGCGTCCGCCGACCGCGACGGGGAGTTCGCGACGGCCCGGATGTCAGGCCTGACCCGCGGGCAGGTGATCCGGATTACGCTGTGGGAGGCGACGGCCATCGTCGGGGTCGGCCTGTTCCTCGGCGGCCTGACCGCCAGCGCGACGATCTTCAGCCTGGTGAGCGCCGTCCGGGACACGATCGGCGTGACAATCGTGAGTGTGCCGTGGTCGCTGGTCGGCGCCGTCGCGGCCGGTTCGCTGCTGGTCGTCGGCGCGACGAGCATCGCCACCGCGGTGGCGTCGACCAGGACTCTGGCGGTCCGCCTCACCGGCACCCGCGAGTAGCCCGCCATGTAACCAGTATGGACCGTTTACCAGGACCTCCGCGCTCCTCGACTTAGTCACGTCGATCTTCGTGAGGCGGGAGGACCGATATGCCGAGCGTTGCCTATTCGTTCTCGGCGGTATCGATGGTGAGACCGGCGACGAGGTCCAGGTGCTGGCCGGTGTCACCGAAGGTGCCGACAAGGCGCTTGGCGCGCTTGTAGAAGAAGTGCGCCTCGTGTTCCCAGGTGAAGCCGATGCCACCGTGATACTGGATCATGGCGCCGGTGGCACGCTCGGCCGCGTCGTTGGCCTTGGCCTTGGCGATCGCGACCGCGAGCTGGGCGTCGGGCAGCGCGGCGTCGACGGCGTACGCGGCGTAGAGCGCGGCGTGCTCGGCCATCAGGACGCCTACGTGCAGGTCCGCGAGCGTGTGCTTGATCGCCTGGAAGCCGCCGACCGGCTTGCCGAACTGGACGCGGGTCCGGTCGTAGTCGATCGTCCTGGTCAGCGCCGCACGGGCGGTGCCGACCAGGTCCGCGGCGGCGAGCACGGCGCCGCGCCGGTTCAGGTCGGCGAGCACGGCGGCGTCCGACGCGGGCAGCCGGTCACCGGCGGCGCCGTCGAGGGTGAGCGCGCCGAGGCGGGTGGTGCCGTCGTAGGTGTCCAGCGCGCGGACGGTGACGGCCGCGGAGGTCAGGTCGACGAGGTAGAGGCCGATGCCATCCTCGGATTCCGTCGCCGCGACGACGGCCGTGCGGGCCACCGCCGGGTACTCGACGGGGGCCGCCGTCCCGGTCAGCCGCGCGCCGCCTGGACCCGCCTCGGCGGTCACCCCCACCCCGGTCGCGTCGAACGCACCGCCGGGGGCGCGCAGGGCCACCGTGGCGATCAGCTCGCCGGCGGCGAGCGGGCCGAGGACGGCCGCCCGCTGGGCGGGCGAGCCGGCGAGCCGCACGGCCTCGCCGGCGAGCACGGTCGGCAGCCACGGCCCGGGGACCGCCCCGGCGCCGAACGCGCGGGCGATCACCTGGGCGTCGAGGAGGCCGAGGCCCATCCCGTCGTTCTCCTCGGGCACGAGCACGCCGAGCCAGCCCTGGTCGGCGAACGCCTTCCACAGGTCGGCCGGGTGGCCGTCGCCGGCGGCGTCCTCGAACACGGCGCGCACGGCCGTCAGGTCGAACCGGTCGGTGAGGTAGTCACGGACGGTCTCGGCGAGCGCCCGCTGTTCGTCGGTCAACGCGAAGTACACGTCGGTTCCCCTCTGCGCTACCGCGGCAGGCCGAGCACCCGCTCGGCGACGATGTTGCGCTGCACCTGGGACGAGCCGCCCCAGATCGTCACCGACCTGGTCCAGAACGCCTCGAACTGCAGCGAGCCGACGTCGAGGCCGTCGACCGGGCTGGTGACGACGCCGTCCAGGCCGAGCAGGTGGTCGAACGTCTCGAAGAGCTTCTGGTAGGTCTCCGACCACTGCAGCTTGGTGATCGACGACTCGGAGCCGAGGTCGCGGCCCTGCTCGACCTGGGTGAGCACGTACATGGCGTGGTAGCGCAGGCACTCCACCTCGACGAGGCGGCTGGCGAGCTCGCGGCGCAGCGCCGGGTCGGCGTCGCGGCCGAGCCGGCGCGCGGCGGCGACGATCTCGTCGTAGCAGCGCCGGTAGGTGGCGTACTGGGAGATGCCGGACGCGCCGCGCTCGAACGACAGCAGCCGCATCGCGGTCTTCCAGCCGTTGCCGATGCCGCCGAGGTTCTCGGACGCCTTCACCCGGGCGTCGGTGAAGAACACCTCGCCGAACTCGCTGGCCCCGCTGATCTGGCGCAGCGGGCGGGCCTCGACTCCTGGCTGGTGCATGTCGATGAACAGCATCGAGATGCCGTGGTGAGCCTGGCTGCCCGGCTCGGTGCGGACCAGGGCGAACAGCTTGTCGCCGTGCATGGCGTTGGTCGTCCAGATCTTCTGGCCGTTGACGACGTACTCGTCGCCGTCGAGCACCCCGGACGTGCGCAGCGCCGCGAGGTCGGAGCCGGCGCCCGGCTCGGAGAAGCCCTGGCACCAGATGACCTCGTTGCGCAGCATCGGGCCCAGGATGTCGCGCTTCTGCTCCTCGGAGCCGATCGCGATCACCGTCGGGGCGAGGAACGTCAGGCCCAGCGCGTTGACGGTCTGTGGGGCGCGGGCGAGCGCCAGCTCCTCGTCGTAGATCGCCTTCATTCCCGGGGTTCCGCCGCGGCCGCCGTACTCGGCCGGCCAGCCGATGCCGGCGAAGCCGGCGTCGTACTTGCGCCGCTCCCAGTCGCGACGAAGCGCGAAACCTTCGTCTTCCGGAACGCCCCGCCAGAACGACGGGTCACGCCACTCGGCCGGGATGTTGGCATCGAGCCAGCCGCGCAGCTCGGAGCGGAACGTCTCCTCCTGCGGGGTGAACGTCAGGTCCATGGGCCTCGCTCCGCGACTCGTCGGCAACGTTGTGACTCGCTAGTAACATATAGGCGTGTCAGGGGGTAGTGGATGACCTTGCCGGCCGTACGGCCCCTTCGCGGGCCCCGGCCTCGCCCGGGCGGGGCATCGGCGGGTCTGGCAGCTCGTTGTAGCGGGCGAGCAGGCGCCCGAAGATCGCCAGCTCCTCGTCGGGCCAGCTTTCAAGACGGGTCTGCATGCGGGCACGCAGCGTCTTGTCCACGCCGTCAAGCGCTGCTCGGCCGGCAGAGCTGACCCGCACGATCTGTACCCGGCTGTCCGAACGGTCAGGCTCGCGATCCACCAGCCCCGCGGTGACCAGCTCGGTCAGCTGCCGGCTCACGGTCGACTTGTTCAGCCGGAAGAAGACGACCAGGTCCGCGGCCCGGGCCTCGCCCACCTCGGAGAGATAGAGCAGCAGCGTATACGCCGCCAGCGACAACCCGGGGTGCAGCTCGCTCGCCTCCCCCCGGATACGCCGGACCAGCCGCGTGAGCTCGCTGTAGATGGCCGCGGCCAGGTCCTCGCGCCCGGGTTCGGCGGATCGTTCGGTCATCCTCGCTCCCCTGGAATTGCGTCCTTGCCATGCCGCGCATCGGTAAGAGAGTGCCCGGGCACGCGGGCTCGTCGATCTACCAGGCCGGCTCATGGCCCCGGCGGTCCTCGTGTCCTCGTGTCTTTCGTCCAGCCACAGAACTGATCAGACGCAGGCACGCAAGAGTTCGCCGGCACCGAAGGTAAGGGTGGCGACATTTGGTTGAGTTCGGCAACCGACGCCACAGGACAATCAGTCCGGGAGAGGCAGGACGGGCCGACGGGCCGCTTGGCCGACGGGGCGGCTGGCGGCGCTGCCCGGCACGATGGAGTCGGCAGCATTCGGCAGCATGGAGCATGCGGCAGCATGGAGTCGGGCCGACGACGTGCGACGACGGCGAGCCTCGCACGGCCGAAGGCCCTCAGCCGGCCTCGGGCGGCGAGCCTGCTCCGTTCACGCCCGGTCACAGGAGCCAGGAGGTAGACCGATGCCCGGATCGGCCCGTTCGGCCGGCCCCGCCCCGAGCACCCCGAGCACCCCGAGCGCCCCGGGCGCCGAGGCCGCCGCCCGGCAGGGCCGGCTCAGCCCCGCCGGCCGCGAGGAAGCGCTGCGCCGCCTCGCCGAAGAGACGTTCGACATCCTCGTCATCGGCGGCGGCGTCACCGGTGCCGGCACCGCGCTCGACGCGGCGTCCCGTGGCCTGTCCGTCGCCCTCGTCGAGGCCCGCGACCTGGCGGCCGGCACCTCCAGCCGCTCCAGCAAACTGATCCACGGCGGCCTGCGCTACCTGGAGCAGCTCAACGGCGCGCTGGTACGCGAGGCACTGCGGGAGCGGACCCTCCTGCTGAACACGCTGGCCCCGCACCTGGTCCGCCCCGTGCAGTTCCTGCTGCCGCTGACCCACCACGGCTGGCAGCGCGCCTACATCGGCAGCGGCGTGCTGCTGTACGACACCCTCGGGCAGGGCCTGTCCCGGATCGGCCCCGGATCGGCCACGCCCCGGCCTACCAGATCCGGATCGGGACCGGGCGCACCGGCCGGCGAGGGGCCGCTCATGGGCGGGCTTCCCATGCACCGGCACCTGACCCGCAAGGCGGCACTGCGGCAGTTCCCGGCGCTGCGCCCGGACGCGCTGGTCGGCGCGATCCAGTACTGGGACGGGCAGGTCGACGACGCGCGGCACACGATGTTCGTCGCCCGCACGGCCGCCCGCTTCGGCGCGGTGGTGGTGACGTCCGCCAGGGTCACCGGCCTGCTGCGGGAGGACGAGCGGGTGACCGGCGCCGTCGTGCGCGACCTGGAGGCCGACGCCGCCACCGACGCCGACGCCGACGACGCCGCCGTCACCGAGATCCGGGTCAGGGCGCGGCAGACGATCAGCGCCACCGGGGTGTGGACCGACGACCTGCACGCGCTGCTGGGGCGGCGCGGGCCGGTGTCCGTGCGGGCGTCCAAGGGAGTCCACCTCGTCGTCCCGCGCGACCGGTTGCGGGGCTCGACCGGGCTGATCCTGCGCACCGAGCGCAGCGTCCTGTTCGTGATTCCCTGGGGCACCCACTGGATCATCGGCACGACCGACACCGACTGGGACTTCGACCTCGCCCACCCGGCCGCCACGCGGTCCGACATCGACTACCTGCTCGACCAGGTCAACCGGGTGCTGCAGACCCCGCTGACCCGCGACGACATCGTCGGGGTCTACGCCGGCCTGCGCCCCCTGCTCGCCGGCATGTCCGAGGACACCGCCCAGCTGTCCCGCGAGCACGCCGTCGTGCCGGCGGCGCCCGGGCTCACCACGGTCGCCGGCGGGAAGTACACCACCTACCGGGTGATGGCCGCCGACGCGGTCGACGCGGCGGTGGCGGGACTCGCCCGGCCGGTGCCGCCGTCCTGCACGGAGAAGGTCCCGCTGCTCGGCGCCGACGGCTACCCCGCGGTGTGGAACGGGCGCGAGCGGCTCGCCGAGCGGGCCGGCCTGCCCGTCGCCCAGGTCGAGCACCTGCTGCGCCGTTACGGGACCCTCGCCGAGGAGCTCGTCGACATGGCCGTCGCCGACCCGAGGCTCGCCGAGCCGCTGCCCGGCGCCGAGGCGTACCTCGCGGTCGAGGCGGTGTACGCGGCGTCGCACGAGGGCGCGCTGCGGCTGGAGGACGTGCTGACCAGGCGCACCCGGATCTCCTTCGAGGCGGCGGACCGCGGCCTGGCCGCCGCCCGCCCGGTCGCCGAACTGATCGCCCCGGTCCTCGGCTGGGATGAGGCCCGGGTGCGGGCCGAGGTCGAGCTGTACGAGACCCGCGTCGACGCCGAGCGTGCCTCCCAGGAGGCCGCCGCCGACGAGGCCGCCGACGCCACCCGCCTCGCGGCCCCCGACCCGCGCCGCATCCCCGCCGTCCGCGCGACCCCACGCCCCAGGCCGGCCGCCGCCCCCGCACCGGCGGGCCCGGATTCCGAGCCGGACGCCCCTGCCGCGACCGCCATCTCCGCCACGCCCGCGGCCGGTGTCTCGATCAACGCGGCGGCCGCCAGCGCCGCGGCCGGCCTGCGCGCGGCCCGCCGCGCCGTCGGCAGCATCGCCGGCGCCCGCATCTCGGCCAGTGGGCCTCCCGGCCCGCCGACCGGCGACACCGGACCCGACCGTTCCGACCGTTCCGACCGTTCCGGCGGCACCGCCGCCTGACCGGAAGATCACGCCGCGAGGACCGGCTGTCAGGCCCAAGGACCCGGCTGTCGTCGACAAGTGACGGGAACCGGCGGAGGATGGCCGGGCCGCAGCGGGGCCGCAGCCGGGCCGACGGCTCGCCCGTCGCGCTTGGGACCACCGGCCGGCGGGAAGACGTCGAGTCGAGGCGTGACGAACGAACGCGGACGCGGCGGCGGTCGGCCACGGTAGATCCCGAGACGAGGTGGCGCCGGATGAGCAGCGCGGACGTGGATAGCGCGGACGTCGACGGTGTGGAGACGTTCGACGTCGTCGTCATCGGGGCCGGGCCGGCCGGGGAGGTGACGGCGGGGCGGCTCGCCGACGCGGGCCTGTCAGTCGCGGTCGTGGAGCACGAACGGGTGGGCGGCGAATGCTCCTTCTGGGGCTGTATGCCCAGCAAGGCGCTACTGCGCCCGGGTGATGTGCTCGCGGCGGCGCGCCGGGTGCCGGGCGCGGCCGGCGCGGTGACCGCAGAGATCGACGTGGCGGCGGCGTTCGCCCGCCGGGACGAGATCGTCGGCGGGTTCTCCGACCAGGGCCAGGTTCCCTGGCTGCGCGACCGGGGGGTGACCGTCGTCCGCGGCCACGGCCGGCTGGCCGGCAGGCGGCTCGTCGACGTCGACACGACCAGGACCGTCGTCCCGCAGGAGTCCGACGGACGGCCCCGCCGGCTGGCGGCGCGCAGGGCGGTGGTGCTGGCGACCGGGACGTCGGCGGTCCGGCCGCCGATCCTCGGCCTCGCCGACACCCAGCCGTGGGACAACCGGTCGGCGACCGGTGCCACGACCGTTCCGCGCCGGATGGTCGTTCTCGGTGGGGGCGCCGTCGGCACGGAGCTCGCCCAGGGGTTCCGCCGGCTCGGCGCCGCCGAGGTGACGGTCATCGAGGGCCAGCCCCGGCTGCTCGCCCACGAGGAGCCCTTCGTCGGCGAGGAGATCGCCGAGGCGTTCACGGCCGAGGGGATCACCGTCGTGACCGGCCGCAAGGTCACCGCCGCGCACCGGCCGAAGGCGGCGAACGACGAGCATCGCGGCCCGGTGGTCGTCACGCTCGACCACGGCGAGCGGCTCGAGGCCGACGAGATCCTCGTCGCCGTCGGCCGCCATCCGGCGACCGACGAGCTGGGCCTGGAGACGGTCGGCCTGACTCCCGGGCGGCCGGTCGAGGTCGACGGCCACCTGCGCGCCATCGGGGTGAAGACCGCGACCGAGGCGGGTGACGGTTCGGGCGCCGAGAGCGCGGGGGCGGGCGACGGAGCCGGTGACGGCGACGGAGCCGGTCACGAGGGCTGGCTGTTCGCCATCGGCGACGTGAACGGGCGGGCGCTGCTCACCCACATGGGCAAGTATCAGGGCCGCCTGGTCGCGGACATCGTCGCCGGCCGTCGGGACGCCTCGGGCGCCGAACCGGTCGAGGTCGCCGGGAGCCGGGCCATCCCCCGCGTGACGTTCACCGATCCACAGGTCGCGGCCGTCGGCCTGACCGAGGCGGCGGCCCGCGACGCCGGGCTGCGGGTGCGGGCCGTGTCGGTCCCGACCGGCGGCGTCGCCGGCTCGTCGGTCCGCGGCGTCGGCCTCGCCGGAACCTCACACCTGGTCGTAGACGAGGACCGCAGGGTGATCGTCGGCGCGACCTTCACCGGCCAGGACGTCCAGGAGCTCCTCCACTCGGCCACCATCGCCCTCGTCGGCCAGGTCCCCCTGGACACCCTCTGGCACGCCGTCCCCCCGTTCCCCACCGTCAGCGAGGTCTGGCTCCGCCTCCTGGAGACCTACGGCCTGTAGCCGAGGTCGACGGCAGGCGCGAGCGCGAGCCCTGTTGGATGCCGGAGACACGAGCGCCGGGCAGGCGACGAGCACCCGCGCCGCCTTGTGCCGCGGCCTTGTGCCGCGGCGTCGTACCGCGGCGTCGTCCCGGGCGGGCCGCAGGATCGTCGTAGCGGCCCGGCAGTTTCGCCGAGGACAGGGCCAGGGTCTGGCGCAAGGTGACATAGCGGCTTGGACCGCTTAGCGGGACCGCTGCGTGCGATCGACGCAGTAAAGCGGCGAGAGTGAGCGTCGAGAGCAGCTCGCCGCGCCGGAGCCCTTCCTCCTCGCGACCTGCGTCCTTTTCGACGTCAGTCCTCGACCCCGGGTTCCGCAGTTCGTGGGCACACGGCGGAGATCGCTGACGTGAAGGTGCAGGTCGCAGGGTTGTCGACCATGGAAATTGGGCTCGCGACGTCTGAAGTGTGGTAACACGACTAG
>Ga0068859_100000632_pt1 | contig 35201 bp, 27 predicted proteins | sample KBSSwiS22_FD_66585 | JGI IMG/M metagenome (GOLD analysis project Ga0068859, IMG submission 66585) | Switchgrass rhizosphere microbial communities from Kellogg Biological Station, Michigan, USA - KBS Switchgrass S2-2 | ecosystem: Host-associated > Plants > Roots > Rhizosphere > Soil ... | reverse complement strand
TTTCGTTGCGACAAATGGAACCAATGTCGTGCTGGCAGCGGCGGTCGGCGGCAGTGCGGCGGCGCTCGACCTGGCGCTGTCGATCGCGCCCGGTGCCAATGTCGTCGACGCAGGCGGAGCGACTCCGCTCCACCGCCTGATCAACGGAGGCGTGCAGCCCGAACTGGAGGCGATGCTGCGCGTGCTCGCCGCGCATGGAGCAAGCGTCGACATCAAGAACAAATATGGAATGACCGCAGCCGATATGGCGGCGGGCGGCCTCTCCGAAGTGAAGGCCATATTCTTCAAGGTCTTTCCCGCGCGCGCCAATGCGACACTGGCGGACGCAGGCGCCAGGCCGGTGGCAGGCACCGCAAGAAATTGACTGCGACAACGAACCAGGACTGAACCCGATATGACTGCAACACGAAATTTCCGGATCATTCCCATGGCGGTGGCTGCCGCCGCCTTTGGTGCTTTAGTGTCGGCCGGCTCGGTGGTTGCGGCCCCCATGGCGCCGGACAGCATCGCGACGCGTCAGGCAGGCTTCAAAAAGATGGGAGCGGCGATGAAAACGCTCAAGGATGCGCTCAAGGGCGATGCGCCGGGGAAAGCCGTGACGCTCGGCGCGGTGCAGACCATCGCCGCTACTGCGCGCGAACAGCCGAAGCTGTTCCCGGCGGGTAGTGGCCCCGCGGCGGGCGCCAAGACCGATGCCCTGCCGAACATCTGGACTAACCGAGCCGCATTTGACGCGCAGATGAATAAATTGCTGGCCGAATCCGCTAAGCTGCTCGCGGTCGCGAACGGCAGTGACGTCGCCGCGCTACGCGCGCAGACCAAGGCGACCGGTGAAGTCTGCGCCGGCTGCCACCGCCAGTTTCGCGCTGATAACTGAGCCGAGTGCTTCGTGCCGTCAGCTGACACTTCTCCGACCAAGCCCGTGTCCGTCCGGGTCTGGGACACCCCGATCCGGTTGTTCCACTGGCTGCTGGTCGCCCTGCTCGGCTTCTCCTGGTGGAGCGGCAAGCAGCACGACATGGAATGGCATCGCCTGTCGGGCTATTCTATCTTCGCGCTGCTGATCTTCAGGATCTACTGGGGCGTTGTCGGCGCGCGCACTGCGCGTTTTGCCCAGTTCGTGCGCGGCCCGCGTGCGCTGCTGGCCTATGCCAGGTCGCTAACCGGCGATGGCTACGCCCCGAAGCCGGGGCACAACCCGATTGGCGGCTGGAGCGTCGTGCTGATACTCGCGACGTTGGCGACGATGGTCATCGCCGGACTATTTTCGGTCGATGTCGACGGTCTCGAATCTGGCCCGCTCGCGGATTACGTCAGTTTCGAGCAGGGGCGCCTCGCGGCGGCGATCCACCATTTCGTGTTCAATTTTCTGCTCCTGCTGGTGGCGCTGCATGTCCTTGCCGTTCTCTTCTATCTTGCGCGGCTTGGGCAGAATCTGATTGGGCCTATGATTACCGGTCGCCGGCGGGCCGGCGATGGCGAACCGATCGAGGAACTGGGCGGATCGGCCTGGAAGGCGCTGCTCGGCGTCGCGCTGGCCGGCTTGATCCTCTTTGTCACCGTGCGCGGCTTTCGTCTCTAGCTGGCCGGGGGCAGCCAGCCCGCTTCTAGCGCGCCCGTCATTTGTCGAACGCCACGAGTTCGCTGCCCTTGGCGGCAAGGCGCGAAGCAGCTGCGGCGGGGCGGGCGTGATGGGCGCTCCGTCACAGTGCCGCCACGGCCGGTGCCGCCGTGGAAAATCGGACGCGCACGATCAGCCCCGGCCCGGCGTCGGCAAGTTCGACCTCCGCGTCGTGGAACTTGGCGATTGCGACCACCAGCGCCAGCCCGAGGCCGTGGCCCGGCGTGTTTCGGCTGCGCTCGAGCCGCACGAATCGTCCGAGCACGTCCTGGCGCTGTGCGACCGGAATGCCTGCGCCGTCATCGCGAACTTCGAGCACGACCGCAGCCTCGGTCGCGCGCACCGATACGCGCGTCGTGGTGCCTTCGGGCGTGTGCAGCAGCGCATTCTCGATCAGATTGACCAGCAGCTGGTTGAATAGATCGGCGTCGCCGAGCACGCGGCTTTCGGCGCAAATGCCGAGCATGAGGCAGCGGCCGGCGTCCGCGAAGGCAGGAACATAGGATTCGACGGCATCCTCGACGAGCACTTCGACGTGCAGCAGCCGAGTCTGCACGCGCCTCCGCCCCGCCTCGACCTCGCCGATGCGCAGAAGTGCCGAGAACAGCGACAGAACCGCGTCGCATTCGCGCTCGGCCGATCTGATCAGCGCCTGGCGGCGCGCCACGTCCAGTTCGTTCAAGCCGGCTTCGCGCAGCGTTGCCTGCAGCCGCGTGAGCGGGGTACGCAGATCATGCGCGAGGTCGCTCGACACTCGCCGCAAATTGTCCATCAGTTCCTCGATGCGATCGAGCATGCGGTTGAAGATCCGCGCCTGCTCGGCGAACAGGCCCCCGAGCGAGTCGACCGGCACGCGGCGCGAATAATCGCCGGCAATGATCGCGCCGGCAGTGGTGCCGAGCGCCGCGAGACGTGACGCGATCAGTCGACCGAGCAGCACGCTGGCACCGATGCCGGCCGAAACTGCGAGCGCGAGCGCAGCGCAGAAAAGAGGCAGCAGCACATTGCCCATATCCTCGGCGGATTCGCTTTCGGCGACGATCGTCAGCCGCGCGCCATCGGGTAAAGTGTAGCTACGCGCTCGCGCGACTTCCCATTCGTCGCCCCACTGACGGAACAATATCCGACGCTGATTGACGTCGGGCATGCTGACTTCGACTTTGCCGGCGATCCGCCGGCCTTGCGCGTCGAGCAGGTGAAAGCCGGTGCTGCTGATCTCGCGCCGCGCAGTGATCACGCCGATCCGTGCGGCGATCTGCGCGGTACTCGGGGCATGACCATTGATCGGCGCCAGCAGCAGGCCGTGCTGATACGCGATCTTGCCTTCCTCGGCGCGGTTCAACGCCCAGTCGGCGAAGAGGTAAAGCGCTGCGCCGATTGCAATCGACCCGAGCGCGAAGATAAATCCGAATACGCCCGCGAGTCCGGTGACGCTCCTTGGGTTCAGCCAGCTGCGGAACATCGCGCCGAATGCAGGATATAGCCCAGGCCACGTGCGGTCTCGATCGGGTCCGGATCGCCGTGCGCAGTCAGCTTGGCGCGCAAACGGCTCATGTTGCTTTCGATGATATTGGTCGATGGGTCGAACGAATAACCCCAGACAGTTTCGATCAGCATCCTGCGCGTGACCGCCCGATCGGCGTTGCGCATCAGCTCGGCGAGCAGCGCGAATTCCTTCTTGTTGAGATGGAGCGCCTTGCCGCCGCGCAACGCACGAAAGGTGGTGAGCACGATCTCGACGTCACCGACGCGCAGGACGTCCGCGCGTTCGGTGCCATGCGCTCGACGCACGATTGCGTTGAGCCGCGCCACGACTTCGCCGACATCGAACGGCTTCACCAGATAATCGTCGGCACCGCTGTCGAGCCCCTCGATGCGGTCGTCGATCGTACCTAGCGCGCTCAGCATCAGCACCGGCACCTCGCGCGCCATTCGCCGCAGCACTTCCATCCCGTCGAGCCGGGGCAACATGCGATCGAGCACCATCGCGTCGAACCGCCGTTTACCCAGCTCCTCGAGCGCTTCCTCGCCGCTATGGGCAATCGAGGTGTCGTGGCCATGCGCGCCGAGTCCTCGCGCAAGGAAAGCGGCGATCTCGGCGTCGTCTTCGACTATCAGGACCATCATCGGCGGCATGCCCTCGCCCCTGCCTGCCACCCTCACCGAGCCGATACAAGCCGATCCGCACGCATTCGCGTCCGGCTTTGGCTGCGACACTCCCGGCCAACGCCTGGCATCCCCCACACGCGACGCCGCGCCGTAGGGCTCGGCGCGTTGGTCTTATTGGGCGAAATGATCGACATCCCGGGTACCGCACCATAAGGTGCAATCGCGAATGGGAAGGGATCGCCATGATTCAAGCAGAATTCGCGGAGCGGGTGCGCAGTAATGTCGCCAGGCTCTTCGGCGCGCCTTGCGATGATTGGTTTGATCGAGGGGTAGGACGATGACGCCGCCAGTGCCGCAGCCGACGGTTCGACGCTTGCGTGTCTATGCCTTCGATCCCAATGCTGCGCTCGATCTCGGCACGACGCGCTTCTCTGCAGCGACGATTTCGCTCGCTTGGGACGATCCGACCGAGGAGCCGATCTCGCTCGGTCCGGTCAACGAATATCTCGAAGTGGTCGACATCGACCCGTGCTCGCAGCAATTCTATCCGCCGCTCGATCTCAATGCGGTCGACGTGCTCGCGCAGGACGGGCTGCCACCGTCCGAAGGCGATCCGCGCTTCCATCAGCAGATGGTGTTCGCCGTGGCGATGAAGACGATCCGGCAGTTCGAGCGCGCGCTCGGACGCAAGCTGCTGTGGGCGCCGGCGTGGGACGATAGCAAGAAGACCTATGTCGCGACGCCCAAGCTGCGCATCTATCCGCACGCGCTGCGCGAGGCGAACGCCTATTACAGCCGCGACAAGCGCGCGCTGCTGTTCGGCTATTTCGCGACCACGCGACGCTCGGCGGGCGCGAGCTGGATCTTCACTGCGCTGTCGCACGACATCATCGTGCACGAGACGACGCACGCGATCCTGGATGGGTTGCACCCGCGCTATTCGGAACCGACCAGCGCCGACAGTCTGGCGTTCCACGAGGCGTTTGCCGACATCTCGGCGCTGTTCTCGCACTTCCAGCTCTACGAGGCAGTGTACAGCTACATCTCGTCCAACGCCGGCAAACTCGACCAGAGCGGACTGCTGAGCGGGCTCGCGGCGCAATTCGCCGAGGGTACGACGGGCCGCGCTTCGCTGCGCGACTATATCGACACCAAGCCGAGCCCCGATCTGCTCGAGAACAGCGTCGAGCCGCACGAGCGCGGTGCGATCCTGGTCGCCGCAGTATTCGACGCATTCCTGACGATCTATGGCGCGCACACGGCCGACTTGTTGCGGATTGCGGGCGCCGACGCGGTGCGCAGCGGACATCTCCACCCCGACCTGGTGGGGCGGCTGACGCAGGAGGCGACCAAATCCGCCGATCATGTGCTGCGCATGTGCATCCGCGCGCTCGACTATCTGCCGCCGGTCGATGTGCGCTTCGGCGAGTTCCTGCGTGCGATCATAACCGCCGACACCGATCTGATCCCGGACGACCGGCTCAACTATCGGCTCGCGTTCGTCCAGGCGTTCCGCCGCCGCGGCATTTTCCCCGAGAACTGCCTGTCGATGTCGCCCGACAACCTGCTGTGGAACATGGCGCCGCAGAACCCGGACGATCCCGATTTCCTGTCGATCGGCGACGTGCAGAACGAAGGGCTCGATCTCGTCCCGCATTACCGGCGAAGCGACATCGTCCGGACGAGCGAGGATAACCGCCGCAAGATATGGTATTGGCTCACCCAGCCGGAGTTGGTCCTGAAGGCGGCGACACCCGCCGAAAAAGCCCGGTTCGACGCATTGCGGTCGCGCGCGCGCGCAATGTTCTCGGGAGATCTGGGCGGGCGCCGGCGAAAGCAGCTCGACACCTTTATCGCCGAGATCCAGCCCGAGCTCGAATGGCTGGGCGTCACGCCCGTGGGCTTCGCCGCCTTGGGCGAAGCGTTGCGAGCCGCACGAACGCATTTCGAGCGGTGGAAGGCGTTCCTCACCTGCCTGTACCATGCCGGGCGCGTGTTTGCGGATGGCGCGGTCGACCGGCGCTGGGAAAAGGTGCTCGGAGTCTATTTCCAGCGGCCGGACGGAAACCCGCTCTACACAATCGGAGGCGATTCGTTCGGTCTCAAGATCGAAGTCGCCAGCGTACGCACGACGCGGCGCAGCGGCCCGGACGGGCAGGACATCCGCCAGCTGGTGATCGAAGTCACGCAGCGGCGACAGGGCCATTTCGATACCGAACGGCAGAAATGGTTTGACGCGACGCCGGTCCCGGCGCGCAAGGATCCGCCACGCGGCGATTTTGTGTTCCGCGGCGGCGCGACCTTGATCGTCGATCTGCGCGACAACAAGCTGCGCTACATCATCAGCAAACGCATCGATGACGACCACCGGCTCGAGCGACAGCGCGAACAGCTGCTGTTCGCCAGCACGATGGGTTTCACCTACGATCGCGGACGCTCGCTCGAGCCGTTCGCGCTCCTCCACCGGATGTAAGCGTCATGGCCCAAGCTCCAGGCATCGCCGCAGTTCCCGAGGCGCCCGGCACGGCGGGAACGGCGGGAGAAACGGTCGCGATCCGCATGTACCGCGGCATATTGGGCGACTGTTTCCTGCTGACGCATCGCATCGGCGAGCGCCGTTACCGCGCGCTGGTCGATTGTGGGGCGCTCCAGGCAATCGGTGCGACAGGATCCAAGCCCGCCACGACTGTCAGCCTGACGCATCTCGCCGACGTCGTGCAGAACCTACTCGACGACAGCGGCGGCGTGCTCGACCTGGTGATTGCGACGCACGAGCATTTCGATCACCTCTCCGGCTTCATCACGCAGTTCGGGTTGTGGAGCCAGTTCCGCATCGACGCGGTGTGGTTCGCCTGGACCGAGAACTATGCCGATCCGCTCGCCAACGACATCCGGCTCAACCGTTCCAAGGGGCTCGCGGCGCTGTCGGAGCTGGTTCAAGGCGCGCAGGCGGGCCAAGCGTTCGGCCTGTCGGCCGACGAGCTCGCCGAAACCGTCACGCAGGTCCAGGACCTGCTGCAATTCTATGGCGAGATCGAGCCCGTTGCGACCGCCGGCCAGGCGCTGGCCGGAACCAACGACGCGGCGGCGAATCCCCGCCCGGCCGGTCGCCCGCCCGCGATACCCCCGAGAAGCTGTCTCGACGTGCTCGACTGGCTCAAGACCAGGCCCGCGCCAGGCAAGATCCGCTATCTCGATCCCGGCGAGCAGCTGCGGTTCGGCCTCGACGATCGCCTGCAGGCCACCGTGTTCGGACCGCCGCGCATGCGCAGCCGGCTGCTCCAGCTCGATCCGACCGAAGGTGCCGGCCGTGAAGTGTATCTGACGCAGCCCGGCGATGTCGGGGCGCTGGCGACGACGCTGGCGCTGCGCTCGGGTGGCGAGGCTGCGGCGGCGGTGCCCGACGGAAGCCATCCCTTCGCCGAGCGGTTCCGGCGCTGGGAATCCGAGGAGTCGAGCGATCCGATCGCGAAGCTCTATTACGACAAGAATCCGCGCAATTCCGCGCGCCGGATCGATGGCGAATGGCTCGGCGCGGCGGGCACGCTCGCGCTCAAGATCGACGGCGACGTCAACAACACCTCGCTTGCACTGGCGATCGAAGTGCCCGGGCGCGATGTGCTGCTGTTCCCCGCTGACGCCCAGGTCGGCAACTGGCTGTCGTGGCACGACCAGAAATATCCCGCCAAGCCCGACAAACCCGACGCAATGCAGGAGACCGCGGAGCAGATCCTCGCGCGCGTCGTGTTCTACAAGGTCGGCCATCACGCCAGCCACAACGCCACCGCGCGCGAGAAGGGGCTCGAGATGATGCTCAGCCCGGATCTGGTGGCGATGATACCGGTGGTCGAAGCCGTGGCGAAGGAACAGAAGACCAAGAACAACCCCGACGGCTGGGCGATGCCCTATGGCGATCTCTACGATCGGCTGAAGGAAAAGACACGCGCGCGGATCGTGCGCGGCGACGGCGACCCGGCGAGCGAGGCAAAGGCATTCACGGCCGCGGAAGGCCGATTCGCACTGGCCTATCACGAGGGCGATGCGCCGCTGTGGGCCGAACTCACGCTGACGATCGCTGCGCCGGAGTCCTGAGGGGAATCCCGGAGGGCAGGCCACTGGTAACGGTTGCGCATTTGTCTTATATACCGCCCGTTATGGAAATCAGTCTCTGTTCATCCCCCAAGGGGCGGCCGCGCGAATTCGACGTCGATCAGGCGCTTGCGGCGGCGCTGCGCGTGTTCTGGAGCAAGGGATATGAGGGCGCCTCGATGGCCGACCTCACCGATGCGATGGGCATCACCAAGCCCAGCCTTTATGCCGCGTTCGGCAACAAGGAAGCGCTCTTCAACAAGGCGCTCGATCTCTATCAGGCCGAGAAGCTCGCCTATATGGGCCGCGCGCTCGAGGCACCGACCGCGCGCGGCGTCGCCGAACGCCTCATGCGCGGCGCGCTCGAAATGCAGACCGGCACGGAAGGACCGTGCGGCTGCCTGAGCGTGATCAGCTCGGTTGCCTGCGGCTCCGAGGCCGAGAGCATCCGCGAGCAAGTCGTCGCGCGCAGCGCGGCTGCCAAGAAGGCGCTGCTCGACCGGTTCGAGCGCGCGAAGATCGAAGGCGACTTGCCGGCCGATGCCGATCCGCAAGGCCTTTCCTCCTATCTCACCGCGGTGATGCAGGGCATGGCCGTCCAGGCCGGCGCCGGCGCGTCGCGCGCGGAGCTCGAGCGGCTGGTCGAGACAAGCCTGGCTTTGTGGCCGGGAAAATAAGCTTCGCGGATTAATTTTACCGCACGGTACACAAAGCCCTTGACGCAGCGCAGCGTGACTTCTATACCAGTCAGTACGGAATGGGTGAGAAGCCGGAGCGGCGAAAACTAACCCCGACCGTCATCCCGGCCTTGGGCCGGGATCCACCGGTCGGCCAAACGCAGGTTTGAATGTTCCAGCTGGAACCTCGACGCCTTCGTACGCGGAAAAGTGGATGCCGGCACGAGGCCGGCATGACGGCCTGGACCAAGTGAACGTAGCTTCAGCATCCCCCCAACCAGGAGGACGCTATGCACTGTTACACCAAATCGGAGAGAGGCGCTGCGCTGACGGCCTGAACGGCCGCGCCGCCCGACCAGCATGAATCCGGCAATGGACTGACCCGCACGCTTTCAGCGCTGCGGCGAGGGGCCGGTTTTGCCCGCAACCAACGGAATGTGCCGGAAGTCCTGCTTCCGGCAAGGATGCGCCGCGCGCTGAGCCCGGCGGAGACCAGGACATGGAGGACCAGATCATGGCCTATTTGAATTTCAGCGAAGTCCAGGGTGCGCCCGCGCCCGCCGCAAACCAGCGCGTCGAGTTCGCTCCCGAAGCCACGCTGAGCGCACTTGAATGGTCGGTCGTCGCGATCGCGCGCAAGGACAGCCTTGCCAGCCTGTCCGCGCCGAGTCGGCTGTCGACGGCGTTCGGCATGGTGTTCGGCGGCAGCCGGCCCAATCCCAAGCTCGCCGACCAGCGGCTCGAGGCGTTGCGCCGCATCGCCGTGCTCGGCTGGCACTATGGCTATACCATCCCGACCGAGGAGCTCGGCGCCTTCCTCGCTGCCGGCTTCAGCCTCGACCAATATGAGCTGGTCCAGGACAGTATCGGCCGCGCCCGCGGTGCCCGCATTGCAAGGACGATCCAATGAACATGTATTCGCACATCGAGGCGGAAGGTACCGCCGCGCGTTCGCTCCGGCGCTTTCGTGGGCTGCCCACCTGGCAGCGCGCATCATTGGTAGCGCTACCGCTGGCGCTGGTTGCTGGCGCCTATGGGCTCAGCGGGAACCAGGCGCCCGCGCTCGCCGCGCCCCCGCCGCCGATGGTGACGGTCGCGGAGCCGCTCGCGCGCGAGGTTAATGAATGGGACGATTATATCGGCCGGTTCGAAGCCAGCCAGAGCGTCGAAGTGCGTCCGCGTGTCTCGGGGCAAGTGACCGCGATCCATTTCAAGGACGGCGCGATCGTCCGCAAAGGTGAGCTGCTGTTTTCGCTCGACTCGCGTCCGTTCACCGCCGCGCTCGCCGAGGCGCGGGCCGGACTGGCGAGCGCGAGGAGCGACTTGAACATCGCGCAGACCAACCTCGGGCGCGCCGAGCGGCTGGTGGCGGCAAACGCCGTCTCGCAAAGCGATGTCGACCAGCTTCGCGCCAAGGTCCAAGCCGCGCAGGCCGCGGTGGCCGGCGCAGAGGCGCGGGTGCGGGCGCGGGCGCTCGATGTCGAGTTCACGCGGGTGCGTGCGCCGATCAGCGGGCGCATCTCCGATCGCCGCGTCGATGCTGGAAACCTGGTGGCGGCGGGCGAGGGGACCGGGAGCACTTTGCTCACCACGATCAACGCGCTCGACCCGATCTACTTCAGCTTCAACGGGTCCGAAGGGCTGTTTCTCAAGGCCCGGCGCGCGCGCGAGGCCGGGGCACAATCCTCCGCCGTCGAGGTCCGGCTTCAGGATGAAGCCGAATATAAGTGGAAAGGTACGCTCGACTTCACCGACAATGGGCTCGATCCCAAGTCGGGTACCATTCGCGGCCGCGCAGTGCTGCACAATCCTGGGCTGTTCCTGACGCCCGGGATGTTCGGCAACATGCGGCTATCGAGCGGCGGCACTGCGGCGGCGCTGCTGGTACCCGATACGGCGATCCAGACCGACCAGGCGCGCAAGATCGTCGCGGTGGTCGGCGCCGACGGCAAAGTCGTCGCCAAGCCGGTCGAGCTCGGTGCGCTGGTCGACGGGCTACGCATCGTCCGCTCGGGACTCGCGCCGAAGGATCGCGTGGTAATCAGCGGCATCCAGTCGGCGATGCCGGGTTCGCCGGTCCGCACCCAGCCGGGACGCATCACGCCGCTCACATCCCAGGCCGAGGAAACCCCAGCCTCGGTCCCGGTGGCCGGCGCCGCTACCCTCGTAGCGCGCTGACCCGCCGCCGCGCCCAAGCGTCCCGGGCGCGGCGGCACCCCTTTTCTACCTCTTTTGACGAGGAGAGGCCCCATGCGGCTCTCACGGTTCTTCATCACGCGCCCGATATTCGCGGCAGTGATCGCCATCATCATCACGATCATCGGCGCGATCGCCTATCTGACGTTGCCGGTGTCGCAATATCCCGAGGTGGTTCCGCCGACGGTGACGGTGGCTGCCGTCTATCCGGGCGCATCGGCCGAGACGGTCGCCGAGACCGTCGCCGCGCCGATCGAGCAGGAAATCAATGGCGTCGACGGCATGCTCTACCAGTCGTCGCAATCGACCGGTGACGGCCGCGCGCTCATCACCGTCACGTTCAAGCAGGGCACCAACCTCGATGCGGCGCAGGTGCTCGTCCAGAACCGCGTCGCGATCGCGATTCCGCGGTTGCCCGAGGAAGTGCAGCGGCTCGGCGTGGTCACCAAAAAGACCTCGCCCGACTTCCTGCTGGTGGTGAACCTCGTCTCGCCCGATCGCTCGCTCGATCGCGCCTATCTCTCCAACTATGCGCTGACGCATCTCAAGGACGAGCTCGCACGCGTCGACGGAGTCGGTGACGTCCAGCTGTTCGGCTCGCGCGACCTGAGCATGCGCGTATGGCTCGATCCGGGCCGTGCCGCGGCGCTGGGTCTGACCGCGGGCGACATCGTGTCGGCGCTCCGCGCACAGAATGTCCAGGTCGCGGCGGGCACGCTCGGCCAGCCGCCGTCGGGCGGCGACGCCTTCCAGCTCAACGTCGAGACGCAGGGCCGGCTCACCGATCCGCAGCAATTCGCCAATATCGTGATCCGCACCGACGCCGACGGCCGCCAGGTGCGCCTGTCCGACGTCGGCCGAGTCGAACTCGGCGCCGAGGACTATGGCACTTCCGCCTATCTCAACGACCAGGACTCGGTGATCCTGCCGATCTTCCAGCGCCCGGGCTCGAATGCGCTCGCCGCAGCGGAAGCGGTCAAGGCCAAGGTCGCCGAGCTGTCGAAGAACTTCCCCAAGGGGCTCGAATACCGCATCGTCTACAACCCGACCGAGTTCATCCAGCAGTCGGTCGACGCGGTCGTGCACACGTTGCTCGAAGCGGTCGTGCTCGTCGTGCTGGTGATCATCGTCTTCCTCCAGAAATGGCGCGCGGCGGTGATCCCGGTGGTCGCGATCCCGGTCTCGCTGATCGGTACCTTCACGGTGCTCGCGCTCGCCGGTTATTCGCTCAACAACCTCTCGCTGTTCGGCCTGGTGCTCGCGATCGGGATCGTCGTCGACGACGCGATCGTCGTGGTCGAGAATGTCGAGCGCAATCTCGAGCACGGCCTCAAGCCGCTCGACGCGGCGCGCGCGTCGATGGACGAAGTGTCCGGCGCGCTGGTCGGCATCGTGCTCGTGCTGTGCGCGGTGTTCCTGCCAACCTTGTTCATGAACGGCATGTCGGGTGCCTTCTACAAGCAGTTCGCCGTGACGATCTCGGCGGCGACGGTGATCTCGCTGCTCGTCTCTCTGACGCTGTCGCCCGCGCTGGCCGCGATCCTGCTCAAGCCGGGCCAGCGTGCTCCCGAGCACGCTCGGTGGCGGCGTATGGTCGAGGCAGCGGGCGACCGATTCAACGCCGGTTTCGCCTGGGTGAGCGATCGCTATGCCCATCTGACCGCGCGGCTGGTCCGCCGCCCGCGCGCGATGATGGTGACCTATGCCGCACTGATCGCCGCGACGCTCGCCATGTTCTGGGCGACGCCGGTCGGGTTCATCCCCGCGCAGGACCAGGCGTACTTCCTGACCGTGATCCAGCTCCCGCCGGGCTCCTCGACCGCCCGCACCGACCAGGTGATGAAGAAGGTTGCGGATCGCGTGCTCAAGGTGCCCGGAGTCAAGGCGACGGTGATGCTCTCGGGCTTCGATGGCCCGTCGGAAACGCGCGCAGCCAGCTCGGCCGCGGCCTATTGGGTGCTCGACGACTTCGCGACTCGCGCCGCCAAGGGCCAGACAATCACCAAGCTGATGGACGAGGCACGCAAGGTGACCGCAGACATCAGCGAGGCGCGCCTGATGGTGGTCGGGCCGCCGCTGATCCGCGGGATCGGCTCGGCCGGCGGCTATCGCATGATGATCGAGGATCGCGACGGCAAGGGCTTCGCCGAATTGCAGAAGGCCGCGTTCGGCGTGATCGGCAAGGCCAACCAGACCAAGGGGTTGCAGGCGGTCTACACCTTCTTCGAGACGTCGACGCCGCGCGTGTTCGCCGACATCGATCGCAGCAAGGCCGAGATACTCGGCGTACCAGCGGAGCGCGTGTTCGAGACGTTGCAGGTCTATCTGGGGTCGGCGTTCGTCAACGACTTCAACCTGCTCGGCCGCACTTTCCATGTGACCGCCCAGGCCGACGCGCCGTTTCGTCGCACCACCGCGGACATTGCCAATCTTCAGACGCGTTCCGATACCGGCGCGATGGTCCCGATCGGCTCGGTCGCGACGTTCCGCGACAAGACCGGCCCGTATCGTGTCACGCGCTACAATCTGGCGCCGGCGGTGGCCATCGACGGCGACACGGCTCCGGGCACCTCGTCGGGCGCTGCGCTCACCATCATGGACAAGCTTGCCGACGAAACGCTGCCGCACGGCATGAGCCATGAATGGACCGGCATCGCCTATCAGCAGAAGGTCGCGGGCAGTACCGCAGGCGTGGTACTCGCACTGGCCGTTCTGTTCGTGTTCCTGGTGCTCGCGGCGCAATATGAGAGCCTGACGTTGCCGCTCGCGATCATCCTGATCGTGCCGATGTGCCTGTTCGCGGCAATGGCCGGCGTCAATCTGCGCGGCATGGACAATAATGTCCTGACGCAGATCGGATTGGTCGTGCTGATCGCGCTCGCCGCGAAAAACGCGATCCTGGTGGTCGAGTTCGCCAAGCAGGCCGAGGACCGCGACGGTCTTTCGCCCGCGGAAGCCGCGGTGCAGGCGGCCAGGACCCGGCTGCGCCCGATCCTGATGACCAGCTTCGCGTTCATCCTGGGCACGGTGCCCCTGCTGATCGCGACCGGGGCGGGTGCCGAGCTGCGCCAGGCGCTGGGTACGGCGGTGTTCTTCGGCATGGCCGGCGTCACCGGCTTCGGGCTGCTGTTCACCCCCACTTTCTATGTCGTGTGCCGCGCGCTGGGCGATGCCCTGGTTCGGCGCCGCCGCCGGCCCGCGGTGCATGCCGCGCTGCAGCCGGCCGAATGAGGAGATTGACTATGCGACGCATCTTGCTTGCCGCCGTGTCCGCGCTGGCGCTGGCCGGCTGCACCGTCGGGCCGAACTATGCCGCGCCCGGCCATCCGCACAGCGCATCAGGCGCGTTCGTCGGGGCGCAGAACGCGCCGGCAGTGACGCCCGAGCCGGTCGCGGGCGACTGGTGGCGGCTGTACGACGACCCGGTGCTCGACCGTCTCGTGGCCGACGCACTTGTGCACAACACCGATCTGCGCGTCGCAGTCGCCAACCTCGCCAAGGCGCGCGCGTCACTGCGCGAGGCCGGAGCGGACCGGCTGCCGCAGGCGGGCGTCGGCGCCAGCGCGCAATATGGCCGGCTCCCCGCCAGCCAGCGCGCGCCGGGCGCCGATCGCGAAAACTGGAACGTCGATGCCGGGCTCAGCGTGTCGTACGAAGTCGATTTGTTCGGTCGCATCAGCCGCAACGTCGAAGCCGCGCGCGGCGATGTCGCGGCGGCGGCGGCCGACGCCGATGCGGTGCGCGTGATGGTCGCGGCCGAAACCGCGCGCGCCTATGCCGACAGCGCGTCGACTGCGGCGCGGCTCGACGTCGCGCGGCACATCGTCACGCTGCTCGACCAGTCGAGCGACCTGACTCGGCGCCGCGTCAACGTCGGACTCGCCGCGCCGCTCGACGTCGCGCGCATCGCCGCGCTGCGCAACCAGCGCCAGGCCGATTTACCGGCGCTCCAGGCAGCACATGAGGCGGCGCTGTTCCGACTCGCCACGCTTACCGGCCGCCCACCGGCCGACCTCCCGAGCGAGGCGGGCGCCCGCACGACGATGCTGCGGCTGGACCGGCCGATTCCGGTCGGCGATGGCGCGGCATTGCTCGCGCGCCGCCCCGACGTGCGCTCCGCCGAGCGCCGGCTGGCGGCGTCGACCGCGCGGATCGGCGTCGCGACTGCCGACCTTTACCCGCGGGTCACGTTGGGCGGGTCGATCGGCTCGACCGGCACGGGTTTTTCCGACTTCTTCGGCGCCGGGCCGTTGCGCTGGCTGGTCGGGCCCTTGCTCAACTGGTCGATCAACCAGAGCGCGGCGCGCGCCCGGATTGCCGGCGCACAGGCGGACAGCCAGGCCGCGCTCGCGAGCTTCGACGGTGCCGTGCTCGGCGCGTTGCGCGAGACCGAGACCGCACTGTCGGCGTACAAGGGCGCGATCGAGCAGCGTCAGGCACTGGCCGCCGCGCGTGACGAAGCAGCCAAGGCGGCGGACATCACCCGCGCCCGCCAGCGCGAAGGCGCGATCGACGGGCTCGAGGCGCTCGACGCCGAGCGCACACTGGCGGATGCGCAGGCGGCGCTGGCGGTGGCCGACGCCGCGATCGCCGAGCGCCAGATCGACTTGTTCCGCGCGCTCGGCGGCGGGTGGCAGGATGCGCCGCAAGTGGCGCAGGGTGGGGCGGGGAAGGCGAAAGGTTAGAAGATCCCCTAGACTGCTCCCCGGCGAAGGCCGGGGCCTAGTATCCACACGGATGGTAGCTTGGCCCCGGCCTTCGCCGGGGAACAGTTCTGTTCGAATTACGCACTACCCGAACAACGGCAGCACTTCCTCCCCCGCCTCAGCCCCCTGAAAATTCGAAACCGTCACTCCCACCAGCCGAATTCCGACTTCGGTCGGCAGCACGAGCCGGATCAGTTCGAGACTCGTCGCATGCAGCAGCTCGCGGCTGCGCACCGGAACGGGATGGCTGCGGCTGCGGGTAATGATCCGGAAGTCGGCGTACTTCACCTTCACCGTCACGGTGCGTCCGAACGCCTGCGCCTTGTCGCACCATAGCCAGACGTCTTCGGCCATGCGCAGTACGCCAGCTTCGATTTCGCTCGGCTCGGTCAAGTCGTGGTTGAAGGTGGTCTCTGTACCTGAGGATTTGCGCTCGCGATTGGGATTGACCGGCCGGTCGTCCTCGCCGCGCGCGATCGCGTAATACCATTCGGCGGCGCTGCCGAAATGCTCGCGCAGGAAGGCGAGCGACTGCGCCTTGAGATCGGCGCCGGTTTCTATTCCGAGCCGCAGCATTTTTTCGGCGGTTTTCGGCCCGACGCCGTGGAATCGTGCGACCGGCAGCCCTTCAACCCAGGTCGCGCCCATTTCGGGGGTGACCGCGAACTGGCCATTGGGCTTGCGGTGGTCCGAAGCGAGCTTGGCGAGAAACTTGTTGTACGACACGCCAGCCGAGGCGGTCAGCCCGGTCTCCGCCAAAATGCGCGCGCGGATGTCCTTTGCGGTCGCCCAGGCAGTGAACAGGCCCCGGCGATCTTCGGTGACGTCGAGATAGGCTTCGTCGAGCGAGAGCGGCTGGATCAGATCGGTATAGTCGGCGAAGATCGCGTGGATCTGCTTCGACACCGCGCGATAGACGTCGAACCGCGGCGGGACGAAGATCAGCTCGGGGCAGCGCCGGATCGCCGTGACCGACGGCAGCGCCGAACGCACCCCGAACTTGCGCGCTTCATAGCTCGCCGCCGCGACCACCCCACGCGCCGCGCCATAGCCCACGGCGACCGGCTTGCCGCGCAACTCGACATTGTCGCGCTGTTCGACCGACGCGAAGAAGGCGTCCATGTCGATATGGATGATTTTGCGAATGACGGTGGCGCTCACGCGTCGGGTTTAATCCTGATCGGCGCCCGAGAAAACGCGTCTGACGGCCGTTGCTGACCCATCTAGAGTGGCGCAGTGTCGGGCCTATCTGACTGATGCCGGCTAGTGGTCAAAATCACAGGCTTGGTTCCCATTCGACACGATGGTGGCAATCGCCCCGGACCAAGACGTTCGGAAGCTCGTACGTCATTCCCAATTGCGGACATCGATCTAACCGGTATCTATGACGGATGCCGCCGCTCATCGACAAGTCTGAACGCATGGAAAGACGACGCGAAATCGGCAATCGCGAGGTACGAGGCCCAAGGATGTCGCCGTATCATCGCGGCCCCGGTTATCTTATTGCGCATGCCTGCTTCCACTGCCGGAAGTCATGGAAGCGAGATGGCGAGCATCCCCATCGTTGCCCCGAATGCGACAAGTCTTTGGCCATGATGGGGCGCAGTTTCCGATCGCCGGCCAACCGGAAGCGCGACCAATGGGAAAAGGTGCAGCGATTGTGGGAAGCAGGGTTTCGCTTTTGGAGCTATCGCAGTTTTCCCGATGCGGAACGCTTTCCTGACGCTCTGCGCGATGTTGATGACTTCATTCGCCGTAATCGAGACCATCCGATGAGGGTGAAAGCGGAAGTCGGCTAGCGCCCCAATCCTCGCCGTTGCCCTGGCTGATGGCCTTACTCGAAAGCGGACACTACCATAGGCACATGCCTGACCTGCTGTTTACCGTTATCTGCGAGTTCCGGGGTGGGACCTACGTCTCGCAGGTTCGTGCCGGAGATGAGCAACACGCGCTCACGGCGTGGGCCGATGTTCTTCGGCGCGACCGGTTGATGACCGAAACCACCCTAGTCTCCGTCACTTCGACGCAATCCGGGTTGCCGAAAACCCGTCCTTGGTTCAGCTTAACCGGCATGAGCCCCGCCTACTTGCCCTTGTTCGTCATAATGGGCGTCGCGGTAGATTGGGCGCTTTTCGAGCAGATGCGCACGATTATCGGCACATTTAGACCGGGCGCGGGCAGTGTCGGATACCGAGACGAATTGTGGCCCAGGATCGCAATTACCATCATAGCCAGCCTAATAGTTGCCATCGGTTCCGTTCCTGAGGTGCCGAACGCTCTACTGATTATAGTTGGTGGCGGGATGTTTTTTGCTTCCAGCTTCTATGGGGATTGCAAGATATGGCGCCACGGCGGAGGAAATGACGCCTGACGGCTCGTCGCATGCCCGTCGTCGCGATTTTGCTCCCGAATCCCGCCCGGCCCCATTCCACCCAGACCCGGTCGTTCGTGCCCTCTGGCTCGCCAGTACCAATCGTCTGATTTTAGCCACTAGTTATGCGGCATCGACCAAAAGATTGCGGTCGCCGTGGACCGCGTGGCTGCGCCAAGCTAGTTTTCGGCGATGAAGCGCGGATGGGTCGCCCTGGCGTTGTTTGGACTGAGTGCGTGCGACAGGAGCGCGACGCCTCTCATCGCTTATCGTCACGCAGGAGACGCAATGGCCCGCGTGCTTCCATTGCAAATCTTTGGCATTTATCCTTGCGGCTCACGGCGGCAGGTCGATGGAAGCGACGTCATCGTCGGGGTGCCGTTCGATCAATGCTATAAGATGCTTCCGCCGAGACGCTATCACGGCGTGTGGCTGGACGAGTTCGAAGGTTCCGCCTTTTTCGAAGGCGCGCGCGATTCAAGCGAAGTTAAGGCCGCGATAGCGCACCAGTCGGGCGCGTGGCCGCGTTCGAACGTGTGGCTGCAATGGGCAGCGGGTCGGGGCCGAAATCCTCCGCATATGACTTCCCGAAACGCGCGGCTGGTTTGGTTGGATTTTGTCGGGCGAAAGACCGTCTACGCCGGAAGCTATGGGCACATGGGCGGATCGCAACACGATATTTTGGTCGATCGGGTCGTGTCGGCGAGGCCGATCTACCAATCGGCGCTGCCCTATCTCGAGGATGAGATCCGCTCGAAGTGACGCCCGTCGATCCGATGCCAAGGCAGCAGGCCGCCACCTAGGCGTCGTGCCGATGGCCCTCCCGAACGCGGACCGCAACTCAGCAGGCGGATGCGAGCATCTGCGACCAGTCCCGCAGTCTTCGCCACAGCGTTTCACGCGTCGAGGCGAAATTGTGCATGTGGGCCATGGTCGGCACGATGAACATCGAAACGTCAGGAGATGCGCTGTACGCGCCGGGCTCCTTGTGCGGCTCAGGACAGGTGTCACGCTCGCCATTGGCGATCAGCACCGGCACAATGATCCGCGCGGCATCGTCGGAAAAGGCGCCGGGCAGCATCATCTGGACGGCACAATGCGGAAGGGTCGTGCTGCCGAACTTGGGCGCCGTTCGCCGGATGGGATATCCGCCCTTCATATCCTCGCTCAGGATATCGGCGGGTACGTCCTCCCAGTGGAAGGCGTAAGCATAATCGACGCCGCGATGGTCATGATCGAGGTGACTGGTCACACGACCTTCGGCTACCGCGTTGAAGTGGCGTATTCCATGCTCGAAGGCGTCGGCGTCGCGTTGCGGAAGCACGGTATGGATAGCGCTGACCCCGCAAGGCGCGACAGCGTCGAAGGTGGCGAAGCGTCCCTGCGTCAGGATCGACACGCCGCCGCCCATCGACTGTCCCATGCCGACCACGAACAGGGACGATTGCGCCGGGAAGCCCTCCGCCGCTGTTCCGTCGCGCAACGCCCCCAGGACCGCGCGGACACACGCGTCGTGTGTTGCTGCCATCGTCTGGAACGTGATGCGCGATAAATCGGGGATGCTGCTCTCACCCACGCCCAGATGATCGATGGCGGCGTGGATGAAGCCCTGGGCAGCGTGCCACGCCGCCTCGTCATAGCCATGGTGGCCGTCGAACTGCATCAGAAAATAGTGCCGCGAATAGCCCCCGCCCGGACAGGCGAAAAGGACGACCGGATTTTTGGCAAGCTGCGCGGGGTCAGGCAGCGTCAGCGTCACCGCCATCTCCACCGTTTCGCCCAGCGCGGCGGCCGCCGTGACGTCAATCCGCTTGTCGGTCCTGATCATCCCGCTCTCCTGCTAGCTTCTACCCTTTCCATAGCGGCGAGATTACATCTAAGAACCCGTTCAAACACGAATAGATCATTCGGTATTACCGGGTAATGACACGTATCAATCAGTTGCAGTGCATGCGGTCGTTTGTGGCGGTGGCAGATGCCGGCAGCTTCGCGCGCGCCGCGCATGCCTTGCAGCTTGGCGCGGCCTCGGTTTCAGACCACATTGCCGGGCTCGAGCGACATCTTGGGATTTCTCTGTTTCATCGCACCACGCGCCATGTCCGCCTCACGCACGAAGGCACGAATTATCTGGCGACCTGCCGACTCGTCCTGGAACGGCTCGAGGAAGCGGAACGGCAACTGCGTGGTGTTTCCGCGTCGACTCTGTCAGGCGTGTTGCGGGTGGAGATGTCAGACGGCGTCGATGGCTTCCTGCTCGGCGCGATCGAGGAGTTTCAGGAAGAGAACCCCCGTGTAACCGTGCAGCTTCTGCGTGCGGCACGCCAATTCGATGGCGCGACCGGCTCGGCAGACGTTGCGATCCGTGCCGTCGTGCCGCTGTTCGTCGAGGAACGCCGCGCTGTTTCGCGCATCCTGGGCATCGGCCGATCCACGTTCCTGGCGTCGCCTGCGTATCTTGAGCGCCACGGCGTTCCCGATCAGCCGGCGGCGCTGATGCAACATCGCTGCATCGGCTATGTCGACCCGCTGAGCGGCCGCGTCTGGGAATGGTATTTCGGGCAGGGTGAGCGTCGTTTCAGCCTGGACGTGCCATGCCCCCTGGCCATGTCCCAGGGCGAATTGCGCCGGCAGGCGGCCGCGGATGGCATGGGCATCATCAACGACATCGCGGAATTCGCCGCACCTTGGATTCGGGACGGCTGGCTGGTTCCGGTCCTTGCCGCATGGACGATGACGCTCCCTCTTTGCCGCTTGCTCTATCACCGTGACCGTCACCCCAACCCGCGGACGACGGCTTTCATCGAGCATGTGGAGCAATGGTTCACGAGGATCGGGGAGAGGACGCTCGAAAATTTGCGATAGGGCCTGTCGAGATTCGGTCTCTACTTCGCATAGCCGTCGGTCGCGCGGATCAGTTGGTCGAGAATCCCCGGTTCGGAAAAGGCATGGCCCGCGCTGTCGACCAGGTGAAACGCCGCCTCCGGCCAGGCCTGGTGCAGATCCCAGGCGGTGCGAGCCGGGCAGGCGATGTCGTAGCGGCCCTGAACGATCGTGCCCGGTATGCCGCGCAGCTTGTGCGTGCCGCGGATGAGCTGGTCGTCCTCCAGCCAGGCACCATGGACGAAATAATGGTTCTCGATCCGCGCGAAGGCGAGCGCGTAGTGCGGATCTTCGAATGACGCCGTGAACTCGGGATCGGGGAGCAGCGTGATCGTCCTGCCTTCCCATAAAGTCCATGCCATCGCGGCTTCCAGTCGCGCGGCCTCGTCGTCGCCAGTCAGCCGCTTGCGATAGGCCTCGCGCAGATTGCCGCGTTCGTCTTTGGGAATTGGTGCAAGGAAATCGTCCCAAGCTTCTGGAAAGATTTCGGAAGCGCCGAACTGATAATACCAGTCGAGTTCGCTCTCGCGCGCGGTGAAGATCCCGCGCAGCACGAGCTCGCTGGTACGGTCGGGGTGCGCCTGGGCATAGGCGAGCGCGAGCGTTGAGCCCCAGGATCCGCCGAACACCAGCCATTTCTCAACGCCGGCCAGTTCGCGGAGTCGCTCGATGTCGGCGGCGAGATGCCAGGTGGTGTTGGCCTCGAGCCCGGCATGCGGCGTCGATTTTCCGCAGCCGCGCTGGTCGAACAGTAGCACGTCGTACCGCTTGGGATCGAACAGGCTACGGTGCTCGGGCGAAATCCCGCCGCCTGGCCCGCCGTGGAGAAACACTGCGGGTTTGGCGCCCGGCGTGCCGCTGCGCTCATAATAGATGCGGTGGCCGTCGCCGACGTCGAGCATGCCGGTCTCATAGGGCTCGATCGGAGGATAGAGGGTGCGAAGGTCGGTCATTGTCTGTTCCGGGCGTCACTGAAGGCGGCGGTAAACGCTCACTATGGCCGCACGTCCGGCCGCTTCCAAGCCATGAGCCCTTTTCATGGCTCAGCGGAAAATTGATGCGTTGTCCTTTCCCTCCGCCTGCAGCCAAATCGCGCAAGCCGATGCCTCGGCTGGATAGGGGAGAAACCATGCGAAAACAGATACTTGTTGCTGCAGCTATAACTGTCTTCGTGTCGCATGCGGGTTCCGCGGAAACGGCGCGCCAGTGGCAGCCGCCGGCGGGCGCTGTGCAGATTCCGCTGTGGCCCGCGGGCCTCGCCATCGCCGAACCCGAGATCACGGGCCCGGAAACCGTCAAGACCGGCGGCGCGATCGCCGGTCGGCCCGTCACTTCGATCGCCAATGTCGCTCGCCCGACGATGACGATCTACCCTGCCAAGGGCCGCAACACCGGTGCGGCGGTAATGGTGTACCCGGGCGGCGGCTATCAAATCCTCGCAGTCGATCTCGAAGGCACCGAAGTATGTGACTGGCTGACCGACAAGGGCGTCACCTGCGTGGTGGTCAAATATCGCGTGCCGCAGACCTGGTGGCCCAAGGATGGCGGTCCGCAACGCGCTCCGAAGATCCAGATGGCGCTGCAGGACGCCGAGCGGGCGCTGGGCCTGTTGCGTCACCAGGCGAAACGGTGGGGCATCGACCCACACAAGATCGGTGTGCTCGGCTTCTCAGCCGGCGGGCATCTCGTGACCGCGATCAGCAACGCGACCGCACGTCACTACGACCCGGTGGACGCCGCCGATCGCGAGAGCGCGCGGCCGGACTTCGCCGTGGCGCTGTACCCCGGCCATCTCTGGCAGGGCGAGCGCTCGGGGCAGGGGATGGACCTTTATCCGTTTGACCCGATCAGCAGCAGCGCGCCGCCGACGTTCATCGCCCAGGCGCAGGACGATCCGATCGACGACGTGCGCAATTCGATCGCCTATTTCCTGGCCTTGCGCTCAGCCAAAGTGCCAGTCGAGATGCACATCTACGCCAAGGGCGGGCACGCATTCGGGCTGCGGCCGACTGCCGCGCCCATCACGCGCTGGCCGGCTCTGGCAGAGAAATGGCTGCGAACGATCGGGGTGATCTGACGCTCACTTCCCCGCGTCGAGAAACTCGCGGACCAGCTTGACCGTCGCCTCCGGCTGTTCCTCCATCAGCCAATGGCCCGAATTGGGCACCACTGCCTGCGTCACGTCGGTCGCAGTGGCGCGCATCACCGTCGCCATTGTCGGACCGAAGGATTTGTCGCCGCCGATCGCGAGGATCGGCATGCTGAGCTTGCCGGCGGCGAGGAACGCGCGGTCGTCGATGACATCCTGGTCGAACGCCGCGAACTGCGCGAACCCGGCATGCATCGCGCCGGGCAGCGCGTAGAGCTTGGCATAATGCTGGCGCGACTCCTCGCTGAATTTGGCCGGCGTCGCCGAGAATTCGTTCCAGAAGCGATCAAGGTAGATGCGCTCGCGCCCTGCGACCAGCCGCTCCATGTCGGGGCCGCCGAAGCGGAAATGCCACAGCAACGGGCTCTTCAATATCTCTTCCCACGGGCCGATGCCCGGGATCGGCGCATCCATCAGGACGAAGCGCTTGATGCGATCGCGATTTTCGGCAGCGAACGCATAGCCGACCATGTTGCCGATATCGTGCGTGACCAAGTCGGTCTTGCCGACTTTGAGCGCGTCGAGCACCGCAGCAATGTCATAGCCTTGGGTCTTCTTGTCGTACCCGCCCGCCGGCTTCGCGGAGAGGCCCATGCCACGCAGGTCGGGCACGATCACCTGATGGTCGCGCGCAAGCTCGGCGGCCAGCGGCGCCCACATGTCGCCGGTTTCGCCATAGCCGTGGAGCAGCACTACCGCCGGTCCGCTCCCGCCGATGCGGACGTGGATCGTGGTGCCGTTGGCGGCGACGTCGCGTTCGAAGAACGAAGCGGGAAATGGCTCGACCTGGGCAAGTGCGGGCGTGGCGGTTAACATTGCGAGAGCCGCAAGTACGTGGCGAAACATGGCGACGATCCCCTGTGGCGCGCCGCTGGCCGGCGCGTATCGACAGTAAGACCCTCGCTGCGGTGCAACAAGTCTTCCTCAGTCGGTCATGTTGGCGGGAGTTCAATAGTTCACGCGAAGCCGGGAAGGCGCAAAGACGTCAAACCCGGCACGGCCGCGGCAGACGAAAGTCCGGCGAGGACATTCGTCTTCGCGGCTTCGCGCGAAACCTATCTCCGCGGCGCCCCTGGACGCCCGTCCGTCTATTGCACCGCCGGATCGCGGTCGAAAGGCACTGCGAAGCGCGAGCGCGAATCGACCTTGTCGGGCTGTTTCCGCCCGGCGGCGATGTCGGCACGGTGCGCGCGCGACGCAGTGATGTAGTTGCGTACCTGCACATCGCCTTCGTGGCAGGCATATTCGAAGAATTGGTAGCTCTCGTCGCGCGCCCATTCGAGGCGCGCGGTCCAAGGTGCAGTGAACACCTCGGGATCATTGTAGGTGATCTCATAGGCCATCGCATTCGGGCCGGTCATCGTCAGCCGCTCGACGGTCTTGGCCTGGGTGCTCGTGGGGATGGTGTTGAACGGCGGCACGCCCTGCGTCGCCATGTTGAGCGGCGAGGCGGCGCGCTTCGACGTGTCGTGCGTCGCGGCGTCGCCGGACTTGATGTTGCTGGTCTCGATCACCAGCGTCTTGCCTTCCCAGTGCGCGCGGCTGTTGCCCATCCAGGCTTCGACGCCCACCGGCCAGACATTGTTCTTGCCGATCGGAATCACGCGTGTGCCGAGCATTTCGAGCACGATCACGATATAGCCGGGCGACTGATAGACTTTGATCCCGTTGTTGTAGCGGAACGGGAACATCGACGCCGGAAAGCCGCGCGAATAGCAGGCGTCCCAAGTGTCGAAATCGTCGACCCAATCATATTCCTGGCCCGGCACCCAGCTCGAGCGGCCCGCCTTCCACAGCGCCTCGGCCTTGGGCGTCAGCGGCGGCAGCTGGCCGTTCGCCGGGCTCACCAGCATCGACGAGCGATACGCGAACGGCGAGCTCTTGATCCAGGCCGCAAGGCCCTTGGTTCCGCGCGCATTGAGTTCGGTCGAGAAGCCCGAGTCGGATTTCTCGGCGGCGGCGACGCGCTTGGTGAATTCGGCGTCGGTCAGCCAGAAGCGGTTGCCATAGGCCGCCGGCCGCTGGAACAGGATGCGCGCATTGTTGATATACTCGATCGGCCAGGTGCCGCGGAAATCATAATCGCCCCAGGGCGTCCTGCCCGGAGTGTAGCTGGTGGGTACCGGTGGCAGCACGCTGAGGTCGGCCGGGCGCTGCTGCGCTGAGGCGCCGGCAGTGAAAAGCGTTGCGGCGGCGACGATCGCCGAAGCCGCGGCGGCGATGCGCGATGCACGACCGTGGTTTTTCATGTGTCTGGTTCCTCTCCTATTCGTTGCCTTTCTAACTTTTCTCGACCCCGGAAACCAGAGGTTGCCGCACCGGCGCGGCGACCTGTCACTGCCGCGGTTCACGCTTGCTCCGCGCCCGGCGATCCGCGATGCTCAGCACAAAACATAGGCAGGGGATGGTCCGATGCGATCGACCGTGAAGGCGCTGCTCGGCGGGGCTATCGGGTACCTGCCGCTTGTTTTCGCAACTCCGCTGGCGGCGCAGGACAAGCCTGCGGCGGATACCGCCCCGGCCACGGTGCCCGCGAACTGGAAAGTGCCGCGCACACCCTGGGGCGATCCCGACCTGCGCGGCAAATGGCCGCTAGACTATCTCGCGCAGACTCCGCGCAGCCGACCGCCGCAATTCGGCAACCGTGCCACGCTCACCGACGACGAATATGCCGCGGCGCTCAAGAGCGCGCAGGCGCAGCAGCAGATCTACGGCAAGGAAGTGAAGGCCGGGAAGATGGGCATGGGTCATTGGACCGAACGCGGCCTGCCGCTGCGCCAGACTTCGCTCACGGTCGAGCCCGCCAATGGTCGCATGCCGCCCGCGACGCCCGAAGGCGAGTTGCGTGCCAGGAGCATGAAGAGCAGCTGGACCGAGGACCATTGGGACTGGACCGACGATTTCAACAGCTTCGACCGTTGCATCACGCGCGGCATGCCCGCTTCGATGCTGCCGGGTGTGTACAACAGCGGGATCGAGCTGTGGCAGGGCCCCGGCTATGTCGCGATCCGGCTCGAGATGGTGCATGAGACGCGGATCATTCCGCTCGACGGTCGCGCCCCGCCGCCGCCGAACGTCAGGGCGTGGCTCGGTTATTCGCGGGGCCATTGGGAAGGCAATTCGCTCGTGATCGAGACGAGCAATTTCGTGCCCGGCCTGCCGCTCGGCAATGCCGCCCCCGGACCGCGCCCGGTGCCCAACAGCGACGCAATGAAGATGAAGGAGCGGCTGACGCCGGCCGGCCCCGATTCGATCCGCTACGAAGCTTGGATCGAGGACCCGGTCGAACTCACCCAGCCGTTCAAGCTCGATTTCCCGTGGAAGCGCAACGATAAGTACGTGATCTATGAATATGCCTGCCACGAGGGGAATGTGCAGCTGCGAGGATTCATCACGTCGTCACGCGCACAGCGGGCCCAGCAGCGCGCTGCGGTGGCCAAGGCGCAGGCGCAACAGGCATCGGCGGGCGTCACCGAGCGCTGAAGCGAAGGCACGTTGCCGGGCGGGGCAAGACCAACGCGATACTGCCAGAGCGCATGTAGGCGCCCAAGTGGAGATTGTTACGACACCATCACGAAATGATGGATACGGCTTAAGAAATCGCCCAATTCGGACGATTAAGACGGTTAATTTCTTGTGTTCGTCCTCATTATCTCATGATACACAAAGTCTTCAGCGGCGTTGCCTTGACGCCGTGGGGCTGCCGAAGGGGATCGGTATGATGATCGAAAAGAAGGGGATTTGCGCGCGAGTCGTCCTTGCCGGCGCATTATTGCTGGGTACGTTCAATTCGGCGCATGCCGGAAACATGACGTTCACGCTGATCGACACCGGCGGTGCCGGCACCGGCACCAAGGCTTATGCGGGGTTCAAAGCGGCGACCGATTATTGGTCGAGCGTCTTGGTCACCAAGGGTGGTAACGTCAACATTGTCCTCGATATTGGCTTCAACAGCCTTGGCAACGGCATCCTAGGCTCGACCGGTAGTTCAGTCGCCACCGCGCCGATCTTCAGCGTCGAATCGCAGCTCGCTGCCGTTTCTTCCGGCAATTGGCTGGACGCCAAGGCGGTTGCCGACTTGCCCAAGCTGTACGACGGGATTTTCGGCAGCAATACCGCGCTCAAGGTCTATACACCAGGTTACACCGACCCGGTTGCCAAGACCGGTATCGACAACCGCACCAAGGTGTTCGACGCCGACGGCGGATTCAACAACTCCGTCATTGGCGTGAATACGGCCAATGCCAAGGCACTCGGTTACGTCATCAACCCGGCGACTGTGGATGGCTCGGTGAGTTTCAATTCGGACTATTCGGATGCTTTCGATTTCAATCCCGGCGACGGCATCGCCGCGAGCCACATCGATTTCGTCGGCGTCGCCATCCATGAGATCGGGCACGCGCTCGGCTTCGTGAGCGGCGTCGACGATTACGACTTCGTCGGAACCGGAGGCCCGATCGCCGATTTACCCTGTCTGCAGGACGGGACGCTGTGTAAGGATTACCCGGCCAATGATACCTGGTGGGGCTATACGCTCGACCTGTTCCGCTACAGTGGGAAAGGCCAGCTCGACTGGACTACCGGCACGGACAGCTATTTCTCGATCGACGGCGGCAAGAGTACCGTTTCCAGCAACGGTTATTTCTCGACCGGCGCGTTTAACGGCGACGGTTGGCAGGCGTCGCACTGGGCGGCGCCGATCAATTCCGCCGGAAATTTCACCTGCGCGCTTCCGTTCGAAGGCGTGATGAATCCCTATTTGTGCAACGGTAGCAACGCCGTCATCACCGGCGAGGACCTCGATGCGTTCGACGCCATCGGTTACAACCTCGCCGAGGGCATCATCGCCGAACAATATTCGTTCTCCACCACGAGCATCACCGTATCCGTCCCCGAAGTGGGCACCTGGGCGATGATGATCGCGGGCTTCGGTTTGGTCGGTGCGGCTGCGCGGCGTGCGAAAGCTACGCGGATTGGGACGATTTGAACGGTTGAATGCTTGCCGTCACTCCCGGGGGAGCCGGGGTGACGGCCTGTCATTTTGACGGCGCCCCGCTCAATCCGGCAGCGCGAACACATACACGCCCGAACTCGGCACTGCCGGAATCTGGATCTCTGGTGTCATCTGGCTGATCCCGATCGATAGCGGATTCCCATAGCCAGTAATCATCGCGACATATTGCTTGCCGTCGACCGAATAGGTGATCGGCGAGGCATTGGGGATGCCGGCGAGCTGCTCCGTCCACAGCACCTTGCCGCTCGCCTGATCGTGGGCGGTGACCATGCGGTCGACCGATCCTGTGAACAGCACGCCGCCGGCGGTTGCGAGCATACCCATGGTATAGGGCGCGCGCTGTTTCTGCACCCAGCGGATCTTGCCGGTCTTCATGTCGATTGCCTGCACCATGCCATAGCGCCCGTCGCTGTTCGGCGGCGGCGCATAATGCATCGTGACGCCGGTGGTGAGGAATCCCTTGCCTTCGACGGGTACGACATCGGTGCAGATATCGCGCGCATTGACGAACATCGTGCCACTGCCCTGATCGAACGCGCCGGGCGACCAGTTGCGCCCGCCGCCGCCGTGCGGGCACACGAACCGCACCTTGGTGCGGTCCGGGATCAGGTCGGGATTGACTGTCTTCTTGCCGGTGACCGGATCGATCGCAGTGATGAAATTCTGATATCCCATGTCGGCTGAGGCGAGATATTTGCCATTGGTAGCGTTCAGCGTGTCGTACACCCCCGCCTTGCCTGCGGTCATCACCACATGCTCGGGTTTGCCCTTGACGTTCAGCGTCCCGATCACGCGCTCGAACACCCAGTCGAAGTCGAACTGGTCGTTCTGGATATGCTGGTAATACCAGACGAGCTTGCCGCTGCGCGGCTCGAACGCGAGCGTGGTGTTGGTGTACAGTCCGTCGTTGTTCATGCCCGGCTTGCGATCGCGCAAGGGGCCGGTGTCATAGGTCTGCGCGGTGCCCCACAGCGCCAGGCCCGTCACCGGATCGAAGCTGCCAGAAGTCCACACCGACGCACCGCTGCGTTGTTCGGCGGTGAGCCCGTTCCAAGTGTCGCCGCCCGGCTGGCCGGGCTGGGCGATGGTGTTGAACGTCCACAGTCTCTCGCCGGTCTCGGCATCGAGCGCCGCGATCAGCGCGCCCCCCGGCGCCTGGCCGGTCAGTCCGAGCATGATCACGCCCTTGGCTGCGAGCGGGCCGCCGAGCGACCGCAAGCCGGTGCGGTCGGTCACCGGCTTGTCCCACACCGGCCGGCCGCTACGCGCATCGAGCGCGACCAGATGCAGATCGGAAGTTGCGGCATAGAGTTTGTCGCCATAGAGCGCGATCGTCTTCTTGCCGTTGGCGGTCACCGCTTTGGGCAGGGTCCGGCGGTAGCGCCACAGCTGCCGGCCGCTCGCAGCATCGAGCGCGAACACTTCGTCACCATAGCCCATCATGTAGAGCACGCCGTCGCGCACCAGCGGCTCGGTGGTCGCCTCGCCGCCGGGCAGCGCCTGTGCCCATACCAGCCGCAGCTTGTTCACGTTGGAGGCAGTAATCTGCTTGAGCGGCGACCAGCCCTGGCCAAGATGGCTGCGGCGCCATGCCGGCCAATCCGTCGCGGGAGGATTATCCAGTTCCGCCTCGGTCATTGGCTTGAAATTGGTGAAGCGCGCCGGCGGCGTCGGCCATTTCGGGAGCGGGTGAAGCCGCGACGTCGCGCCGACCCCGCCCAGGCTGTCCGCTTCGGCCGGCTTGGGAAAGACGGCATGCGCGAGATCGGCACTACGCGCGACGCCATTCGCTTCGAGCAGATAGCCGAGCACCGCCGAATAGACTGCCGGATCGAGCTTGCCCGCGTTCGCCGGTGGCATCGAGTTGCGGATATATTGGTCGAGCGCCTCGGCGGTCGCGCCATTCCACTTGTCGAGGAACGCCGCGCCTTTGAGCGGCGGTGCGAACTCCCCGTCGCTGAGGTTCGCGCCGTGGCAGCCCGCACAGTTTTGCTGATAGGCGGCGCGCCCGGGGGTGGGCGGAGCGTCCTGCGCGACGGCAAGGCCTACCAGGCCGTAGCCGGTTAGCGCGGCGACGGCTGCGGATGGCAGTTTCCAGTTGCTGGCAAGGGTCATGGCTATCCTCCCTCGCGGCTGCCTTTTTGCTGCAGCTCGCGATTGTTCTGACGCTTTGGGCCGGGTTGCGCCGGCGGAACCCTATCGACACTGGAATCGGCCGGGGCTCAAGACATTGTTCCTGGGCTGGTCCGCGATTTCGAGGGCGTTATGCTTTCGAAGCAGGTCGTGGAGCCCGACCGTCGTCGGCTTGATGGCTCAGGGGAACCGAGCCTTGAGCCGGAATCAGCGATGCCTGCCAAGCGCGGCGCGGATGGCGGCCTCGGTGATCGGGCGCATCAGCGCATAGCCCTGTTTGTTCGGATGCACGCCGTCGCTGGAAAGGCCATCCTTCATCGCGCCATCGGGTGCGGCCATCGCGCTGTAATAGTCGGCATAGATGAAGCCGTTGCGCCTGGCATAGCTCTTCAGCCACGTATTGAGGAGGGCGATCTGCGGTGCGGGCTGCTTCGAGGGGCTCCATGGGAACGCCTTGGCGGGCGGGATCGAAGCGAGGATCACCTTGATGCCGTGCGCGCGAGCGAGTTCGGCCATGGTTTCGATATTGCCCTGAACGGTTTCGATCGTGGCGGCGCCGGTGTTGCCGGCGACGTCATTGGTGCCTGCCATGATATGGACCGCGCGCGGATGGAGCGCGAGGACGTCGTTTCGGAAGCGGACGAGCATTTGCGGCGTGGTTTGGCCGCTGATGCCGCGATCGACGAGCCCGCCGCTAAAGAAGCCGGAATCGAAGTTGATCCAGTTGTCGGTAATCGAATCCCCCATGAAGACGACCTTCACCGGCTGCGTGATCTGGCGGTTGCTCGCGGCATAGCGACAGATCTGGCCGAAGTCGCGAGTCAACATGTGGAGATTCCACATGCGCCAGCCGTCGCCGCTCGGCCTGGGATGCTCCGGGCAGGGATCGGCAACGATACCCACGGGATCGCCGGCATAGGGATCGCCCTCGACATTGGTTTGCGCCCGCGCCGTTCCGGCCAGCGACAAGACCGCTGCGACAACAACCGTAGTCGATTTCATGCATGACTCCCGCTTCCGTGCCGTTCTCGCGGCCGGCGGCAGCATAGGCGCGTGCGGGTGCGCCGCTCAATCCAATCGTTACCGTCCAGCGACGATAACCGTCGCTGCCGGTTACGTGTGGCGCCCTCGGGATTCCATGCTCGAGTCGGAACTGCGCAACATGGTGACGATACGTTCGCATTCGCGCTGCAGCGCTTCGGTACGCGTGCGCATGTCGGCGCTGATCATGCGCGTCTGACGCGCGACGGTTGCAGTCTCGCCGAACATTCCGTCGAGCGTGTCCAGTGCTTCGCGTGCCGCGCCGGTGGCGGTCTCGATCGTGCCGATCATCTGCTGGAGCTCGACATTGCTGCTGTGCTGCTGTTCGGTCACTTCGATCGTCTGCATCGCAGAGGAGGTCGCCGATACGAGCGCTGAGCCCAGCACGGTGCTGACGCCGACTGCAGCGTCGGTGGCTTCGCTGATATCGTGGATGCGTTCGGCGATATCGCGCGTGGTACTTGCCGTTTGCTGCGAGAAGCTCTTCACCTCTTGCGCCACGACGGCGAAGCCGCGCCCCACCTCTCCGGCCCGCGCCGCCTCCAATGTCGCGTTCAACGCGAGTAGCTTGGTGGCATGGCTGATCCCGCCGATATGTTCCGATGCCTGCTGGATCGACGCCACGCTGCGAGTCAGCGTCTCGTTCGCTTCGCGAGCGGTCGCGGAATGCCGAGCAGCCTCGATCATCAACTCGGCGGAATGGCGCGCGGTTGAGCTCACCGTGTCGATGCTTGCGGCAATCGACCGCAGCCTGTCGAGCATTTCGCAGGTCATTTCGCTCGTGCGCGCCGAGATCTGGTGCGCCGTTTCCGCCTGCCGTTGCTGGTCGACGATGGTAGCCATGGTCCGGTCGGCGCTGACGTCGAGTTCGCTTGCCGAGGTTCGCAGGTTCTCGATCAGTGATCCGATCGACTCCTGAAGCCGGTCGGCAATGGCGCGCGAAGCCGCGCTCATTTCCGCCCGGTGTCGCTCCTCCTCCTGCAACCGACGCCGGACCTGCTCTTCGCTTTCCCGGCGAGCATCGCGCAATTCGATCAATGCATTCTCGGCGGCCAATCGCGCCGATTGCTGTTCGGCTGCGGCCTGCTCGGCGGCGCGGGACTTGTTCTCGAGATCCAGGCTCAGGCGGAGGACCCGCCGGATCAGCTCGACCGAGATGACCAGGAACAACAGAGTGCAGCACAGGATCGCCGGAAGAATAGCGTAAAACGCCTTGAGTCCCGGAGTCAGGCGACTCCAGGCCACCGCCGCAACGATGCGCCCCCGCCAATCGCGCAGATCGGCCGACGGATCCGTCTGGCGGGAAGCTGCCGAAGGTAGCCAGCGAAGGTTGGGGAGGTTGAACCCCGTCGACCACTCGCTCAAGATGCGATCATCGATGACGCGAATGTCCACGAAGATGCGATAGGTGCTGCGATGGAGTGGCGCCGGCCCGTTTTCGTGAACGATCGGCGAAAAGGCGACGAGCGCCGGCGTGCCGCCAAAACGGGTCAGCAAGACGATCGCGTCGTTCCGTTTACGTACTGCGCGTTCGGTCGCGGGCACTCTGGCCAGCAATTCCCGCATCGCCGCCGCGGAGATCATATCGTGCAAGGGCGGCACGACGTTCCCCGGCAAGTGGCCAAACAGCGTCTTGCCGTTCGCATCGATGATATAGTTTCGCGCGATCGGCGTCCCGTAGTTCGACTGGACCCAGCGCATGTCCATCGATCCGTAGACATGCGCGGCGGCATCGTTCCAATGCGCGTTGATGAAGGTTTCGTTGCTGATCCTCGATCGCTCGCGATCCACCGCGCCGGCGATGGTGGAGGCGGCGAGCTTGTCCGCGTCGGCGTCAGCATGGCTGATCAGAAAACCGATCACGAGCGCGGAGCTCAGGAATGCGACACTTGTCAGTCCGAGCAACAACAGGGTGATGGAAAACCGCGCGCTCCACGCCCGCTTGCGCGGCATGGCAGAGCCAAATGGCCCCAGCTTGAAGAGCGCCGCGACTGACACCGAATGGGTCGTGGCGAAATGTGATTAACATACCGTTTGGGAATGTGTCAGGGGCTTCCCGGGAAGCGTCACACGACTTCTCGGGAGGCCCCTTTACAACCCTCGCGAGGTCCGCGTGGCCATCAGTGCGCCGAAGGTCCCGCCGCCCCAATCCCAGTCTCCGCGCGTACGCGCTGCTCGTCATACCCCGCGCGATCGATCGCCGCCCGCTCGCCGGAGTCGAGCAGCGAAATGATCCAGATCGCCAGGAATCCGATCGGAATCGAGAAGATCGCCGGTGACGCATATGGGAAGGGCGCCTCGGCATGGCCGAGCACCTTCACCCACACCGCGGGCGACAGCACGGTCAGCACAAACGCGGTCAGCACACCGATCGTGCCGCCGATTGCCGCACCTCGCCCGGTGCAGCCGCGCCAGTAGAGCGACAGGATCAGCACCGGGAAATTGCCCGACGCCGCCAGCGCGAAGGCGAGGCTCACCATGTACGCGACATTCTGTTTCTCGAATGCGATGCCGAGCAGGATCGCGACCAGGCCGAGGATCAGCGTCGTCACGCGCGAGACCCGCAGCTCTTCGCCGGAGCCGAGATGGCCCTTGCGGATCACCATCGCGTAGAGATCGTGTGAGATCGCCGACGCGCCCGACAGCGTGAGGCCGGCGACGACTGCGAGTATCGTCGCGAACGCCACTGCCGACATCACGCCGAGGAACAGATTGCCGCCGATCGCGTGTGCGAGATGGATCGCGGCCATGTTGTTGCCGCCGCGCAGTGCGCCCGCCGCGTCGAGATAGGCCGGGTCGGAGGCGACCAGCGCGATCGCGCCGAACCCGATCACGAAGGTCAGCAGGTAGAAATAGCCGATCCAGCCGGTCGCCCACAGCACCGACTTGCGCGCTGCGCGCGCGTCGGGAACGGTAAAGAAGCGCATCAGGATATGCGGCAGGCCGGCGGTGCCGAACATCAGCGCCATGCCGAACGAAATGGCCGAGATCGGATCCTTGATGAAATTGCCGGGGCCCATGATCGAACGGCCCTTGGTCGCTGCAGCGGCGGAGTCGCTGCCGCCGGCGGCGGCGAGTTCGGTCTTCACTCGCACCGCGCGTGCGAACAGCGCTTCGGGCGAGAAGCCGAATTGGGCGAGCACCGCGCCGGCGATGAACGTCGCGCCGCCGAGCAGCATCGCCGCCTTGATGATCTGCACCCAGGTCGTCGCGCGCATGCCGCCGAACAGCACATAGGCCATCATCAGCACGCCCACGATCACGACGGCATAGGTGTAGGGCAGGCCGAACAGCAGCTTGATCAGCTGCCCCGCGCCGACCATCTGCGCGATCAGATAAAAGGCGACCACCAGCAGCGTGCTGCCTGCCGCGAAACTGCGCACTGGCGCCTGGGCGAAGCGGAACGAGGCGACGTCGGCGAACGTGAACCGGCCGAGGTTGCGCAGCTTCTCGGCGATCAGGAACAGGATGATCGGCCAGCCGACGAGGAAGCCGATCGAGTAGATCAGCCCGTCATAGCCGTCGGCGTAGATCTGCGCCGAAATGCCGAGGAACGATGCCGCCGACATATAGTCGCCAGCGATCGCCAGCCCGTTCTGGAAGCCGGTGATGCCGCCCCCGGCGGTGTAGAAATCGGCTACGGTGTGCGTGCGCGCGGCGGCGCGCTTGGTGATCCACAATGTGAAGCCGACGAACAGCGCGAACATCGCAATCGCGGTCCAGTTGGTCGGTTGCTGCGCCGTGGGCGCCTTGACCGCGGCCATGGCGGCGCTGCCGCACAGCACGACCAGCGCAGCGGAGGTGAGCGGCCAGGCGAGGTTGATGCCCCCGAGCTTCACGCGCCGATCTCCTTGCGGATGCGGGCGATCAGCGCGTCGTAGCTGCGGTTCGCGTTGCGAACGTAAATGGCGGTGATCAGGATCGCTAGAAGGATGATCGCGAAGCCGATCGGGATGCCGATCGAAGTGACGCCAGCGCCGATCGGCGCCGCGAGCGCGGCCTTGTCGAACGCGATCGCGAGGGTGAAGCCGAGAAACACGATCGTCATGAACGCGCTCAACAGCCAGCCCAGCCGTCCGCGCGTGCGTATCAGCTCGCGATAGGCCGGATGCGCCTGCACGGCCGCAACGGTTTCATCGGGCAATCGGTCCACGCTGCATCTTCCCCCTTGTTTCCGATTGTGCGGGGCGGGAATCCGCCCTCGGCTATTCGGTC
>Ga0068859_100000631_pt1 | contig 35209 bp, 31 predicted proteins | sample KBSSwiS22_FD_66585 | JGI IMG/M metagenome (GOLD analysis project Ga0068859, IMG submission 66585) | Switchgrass rhizosphere microbial communities from Kellogg Biological Station, Michigan, USA - KBS Switchgrass S2-2 | ecosystem: Host-associated > Plants > Roots > Rhizosphere > Soil ... | reverse complement strand
GCGACCCGCTGGCCGTTCACCTCGACCAGCGCGTCGTTGTTGCTGACGGCGAGCAGCTTCACGCCGTCGACCGTGGTGCCGACCGCGACCTGGCGCGGCTTGCCGTCGATGACGAGCAGGGCGCGGGTGCCGAGGCTGCCGGCCATCGAGACCGATTGCGCCCGCGCTGCGGCTGAAGCCAGCAGGGCGATGGCGAGGACGATGCTGACTCGCATCCCTCAGTCCCGGAAGTTCGTGAAGGAGAGCGGCTGATCGGCGATTTCCTTGCGGATCATCGCGATCGCCGCCTGCAGCTCGTCGCGCTTGCCGCCCGAGACGCGCACCGTGTCGCCCTGGATCGAGGCCTGGACCTTGAGCTTGCTCTGCTTGACCAGGGTCTGCAGCTTCTTCGCCGTCTCGCCGTCGATGCCGCTCTTGACGATGACGAGCTGCTTGACCTTGTCGCCGCCGATCTTCTCGACCTTGGACTCGCGGTCGAGGAACCGGGCGTCGACGTTGCGCTTGCTCAGCTTGGCGAGCAGGACGTCGGTGACTTGGTTGATCTGGAAATCGCTGTCGCCGTAGAGCGTGATTTCCTTCTCCTTCAGCTCGACCCGGGCCGACGTGCCCTTGAAGTCGAAGCGGGTGCCGATCTCCTTGGCGGTCTGGTCGACGGCGTTCTTCACCTCGACCAGGTTGGGCTCTAGCACGGCATCGAAGCTGGGCATTGTCGGCTTTCGGCAGATGGATGGCCATCGCTGCGGATCGGTGAAAATTCTCCCATGCAAATCGACAGGGGTGTGAGCCTCAAGCCCTACAACACCTTCGGCCTGCCCGCGGTGGCGCAGACCCTGGTGCGGATCGCCAGCGACGCCGACGTGCGCCGCGTGGTCGACGATCCGGTGCTCGGCCTGGCGCCGAAGTTCATCCTGGGCGGCGGCAGCAACATCATCCTGACGCGCGACATGCCGCAGATCGTCCTCAAGGTCGAGGTGCGCGGCATGCGCGTCCTCGAGGAGCGCGCCGACGCCTGGATCGTCGAGGCCGGCGCCGGCGAGAACTGGCACGACTTCGTCGAGTTCACCCTCGCTCAGGGCTGCCCCGGGCTGGAGAACCTGGCGCTCATTCCCGGCACCGTCGGCGCCGGGCCGGTGCAGAACATCGGCGCCTACGGCGTCGAGCTGCAGGACCGGTTCGAGTCGCTCGACGCCGTCGACCTGCTCACCGGCCGCAGCGTCGTCCTCGGGGCCGAGATCTGCGCCTTCGGCTATCGCGACAGCGTCTTCAAGCATGCGCTCGCCGGCCGCAGCCTGATCACCCGGGTGCGCTTTCGCCTGCCGCGGCCGTGGCAGCCGGTGCTCGGCTATCTCGAGCTGCAGAAGAAGATCGCCGAGACCGGGATCGCGTCGCCCGGGCCGCGCCAGATCTTCGACTGGGTGGCGTCGATCCGCCGTGCCAAGTTGCCTGACCCGGCGGCGATCGGCAACGCCGGCAGCTTCTTCAAGAACCCGGTGGTCACGCCCGAGCAGTGCCGCGACATCATCGGCCGCGATCCGGAGATCGTTCACTATCCGATGCCCGACGGCAGCGTCAAGCTCGCCGCCGCCTGGATGATCGACGCCTGCGGCTGGAAGGGAAAGTCGGTCGGCGGCGCCGGCGTCTACGAGAAGCAGGCGCTGGTGCTCGTCAACCGCGGCGCGGCCATCGGCTCGGAGGTGATGACGCTGGCGCTGGCGATCCAGGAAAGCGTCTACGGGCGCTTCGGCATCCGCCTCGAGCCGGAGCCGGTGGTGGTCTGAGCCGGCCGCACCCGGCGTGCGCCCTCAGTCCTTCTTGCCGTCGAGCTGCGGCAGCGTCAGGCCGCCGCCCTTGAGCAGGCCGACCTTGGCATAGGTCTGCAGCTTGGCGCGGGTGTCGGCGATGTCGAGGTTGCGCATCGTCAGCTGGCCGATCCGGTCCTGCGGCGAGAAGCTCGATTCGCCCTTTTCCATCGTCAGCCGCTCCGGCTGGTAGGTGAGGTTGGGCGACACCGTGTTCATGATCGAGTAGTCGTTGCCGCGGCGCAGCTCGATCGTCACTTCGCCGGTGATCGCCCGCGCCACCCAGCGCTCGGCGGTCTCGCGCAGCATGATCGCCTGCGGGTCGAACCAGCGGCCCTGGTAGAGCAGGCGGCCGAGGCGCCGGCCGTTCTCGCGGTACTGCTCGATCGTGTCTTCGTTGTGGATGCCGGTGATCAGGCGCTCGTAGGCGATAAACAGCAGCGCCAGGCCGGGCGCCTCGTAGATGCCGCGGCTCTTCGCCTCGATGATGCGGTTCTCGATCTGGTCGCTCATGCCCAGGCCGTGCCGCCCGCCGATGCGGTTGGCCTCGAGCAGCAGCTCCACCAGGTCGGCGTACTCGCGGCCGTTCAGGGCCACTGGCCGGCCCTCGTCGAAGCGCACGGTCACCGCTTCGCGCTTCACCGCGACCTCGTCCTTCCACGAGGCCACGCCCATGATCGGCTGGACGATGGTGATGCCGGTGGAGAGCTGCTCCAGGTCCTTGGCCTCGTGGGTCGCGCCGAGCATGTTGGAGTCGGTCGAGTACGCCTTCTCCGCCGACATCTTGTAGGCGAAGCCGGCCTGGGTCATGAACGCCGACATCTCGGCCCGGCCGCCGAGCTCGTCGATGAACGCCTGGTCGAGCCAGGGCTTGTAGATCCGCAGGGACGGGTTGACCAGCAGGCCGTAGCGGTAGAAGCGCTCGATGTCGTTGCCCTTGAAGGTGCTGCCGTCGCCCCAGATGTCGACGCCGTCTTCCTTCATCGCCGCCACCAGCATCGTTCCCGTGACCGCGCGGCCGAGCGGCGTGGTGTTGAAGTAGGTGACGCCGGCGGTGGAGATGTGAAATGCGCCGCACTGCAGCGCCGCGAGGCCCTCGGCGGCGAGCTGGCTGCGGCAGTCGACGAGCCGCGCCTTCTCGGCGCCGTAGAGCATGGCCTTGCGCGGGATCTCGTCGTAGTCGGGCTCGTCGGGCTGGCCGAGGTTGGCGGTGTAGGCGTAGGGAATCGCTCCCTTCTGCTTCATCCAGTGCAGTGCCGCGCTGGTGTCGAGGCCGCCGGAGAAGGCGATGCCGACCTTCTGGCCGGTGGGAAGATGCTGGAGGATGGTGGCCATTGGGTGAAGGGCAAGCGGGCGAAATGCGTATTCTCGACGCTTCCCGCTTCGCCCCCGACCGAGGGTGGCTGGCGAGCGGGGGCCTGCGGTAAGCTCAGCCTCTTCCCTCGCTGCCGCGCTGGGTGAGTCCCCGATGAGCACGCTTCCGCCCGACTCCGCCCCTTCTCCCGCGCCCGCAGCGGGGCCCGATCACGACGCCTTGCCGCCCGGCACGCGCTTCGGCGAGTTCGAGATCCTGCGCGTCCTGGGCGTCGGCGGCTTCGGCATCGTCTATCTCGCCAACGACCATTCGCTCGAGCGCGAAGTGGCGCTCAAGGAATACATGCCGGCCTCGCTGGCGGCGCGCGGCGCGGGGCCGCAGATCACGGTGCGCTCGAGCTCGTTCGCCGAGACCTACGCGATCGGCCTGCGCTCGTTCGTCAACGAGGCGCGGCTGCTCGCCCGCTTCGACCATCCCTCGCTGGTCAAGGTGTACCGTTTCTGGGAAGACAACGCCACCGCCTACATGGTGATGCCGTACCTCCAGGGCGTCACCCTGCGCGACACCCGCCGGCGCATGGCGCATCCGCCCGACGAGCCCTGGATCCGCAGCGTCATCGCGCCGATCCTCTCGGCGCTCGAGCTGCTGCATCGCGAAGGTGTCTACCACCGCGACATCGCGCCGGACAACATCCTGCTGCCGCACGACGGCCCGCCGGTGCTGCTCGACTTCGGCGCGGCGCGGCGCGTCATCAGCGACCGCACCCAGTCGCTCACCGCGATCCTCAAGCCGAGCTACGCGCCGATCGAGCAATACGCCGAGATGACGCAGCTGCGGCAGGGCCCATGGACCGACCTTTACGCGCTCGGCGCGGTGATCCACTACCTGCTGTTCGGCGCCCCGCCGGCACCGGCGACGGCGCGCGCCGTCCAGGACGATGCCGAAGCGATCGAGAACCGCATCGTCCCCGGCGTGTCGCCGCGCTTCCTCGAGGCCGTTTCCTGGATGCTCTCGGTCCGGCCGAACCAGCGGCCGCAGAGCGGCGAGCAGCTGCGCGCGGTGCTCGACGGCCACGCGCAGATTCCGCCGCGCGGCCGGCCCGGCATCACGATCCCGCCGAACGTCGCCCTGCCGGGCGCGCCGCCGCCCGCGGCGTACCCGCCGTCGCAGCCGCCCGGCCCCAGCCAGCGTCCGCAGGTCGAGACCGTGCGCGACGCGACCCTGGTCAACACCGCGCACAACCCGACCCACCTGCCGACGGCGCAGATTCTGCCGCCCGGCCAGGACCGCGCCCCGGCGGCGACGTTGTTCAGCCCGACGGCGCACATGCCGACGGCGCGGTCACCGCAGCAGACGACCGAGTTCGATCCTTCGCTCGCGTCTCGGGGGCCGGCCTCGATGCCGCCGCCCATGCCGCCGGTGCCGCCGGCCGGCCGGACGCGTGCCGACGCCGGCCCGTCGCAATGGCCGGCCTCGCGGCCGGCGACGCTGCCGCCGCCGGTGTCGCAGCAGCACAGTCGGCCGGCGCCACTGGCCGCGCAGCCGCACGCCGAGCCTGCGCGCAGCCGTCCGGCGCCGCTCGCCGCCCCGGCGGCGATTCCGGTGGCGAAGGCGGGCGGCAGCCGGGCCGGTCTGATCATCGCCGGCGTCGTCGGCGTGCTCGTCATCGCCGCCGCTGCGGCGTGGCAGTTCGCGCCCAAGGACAGGCCCGCCGGCGTCGATCCGACCCCGGGCGCGACCGGTGTCGCAGCGACGCCGCCGGTCGCAACGCCGGTCGCAACGCCGGTCGCCACGCCGGTGGCACCGCCGGCCGCAACGGTCGCGACGCCACCGCCGGCGCCCGTCGTCGCCACCGTGCCGCCGCCGACGGCCACCCCCACCGCTGCCACCGACACGTCGCAAGGAAGGCCCGTTCCGCCGGCAGAGCCGGTCCGTCCGGCGATGACCGCCACGACCGCGCCCGTCGTCGTGCCCGACGCCAAGCCCGTGCCGCCCACCGCGCGGCCGGTACCGACGACGGCGCGCAGCGACGCGCCCACCGAGCCGGTCGCGCGTCCGTCGACGGCCGCGGTCGCCACCGATCGGACGGTGCCCGCGCCGACCACCGCATCGGCCAGCGCCGCCAAGCCGCGTCCGACCGGCCAGCCGGTGCCGCGCGAGACCACGACGGCCGGCGGCACCGTGCCGGCGACAACCAGCCGGCCCCCCGAGCCGGCCTCGACCTACGCCAATCCCTACGCCGCGCCCGCCACCACCACCGGCGCGGCGAACCCGGCCGGGCAGTCGCGGCCGATCGGCCAGCCGGTGCCTTCGTCGGACCAGGCCGTTCCTGCCAAGCCGATGATTGACCCGCACGCCTCGTCGGCACGCGAGTCCTGCGGCAAGCGCGTGTTCGTCGCCCTCGCCATCTGCATGGACGAGCGCTGCGAGGATCCGCGCTGGCGCAACAGCGAGGAGTGCATTCCCATCCTCGCGCGCAAGCGCCAGCGCGCGGGCGGCAGCTAGGCCTTTCGATCCGCGACCCGGCCGCTTTCGGCCGGCGCCGCGAGCCCGTCGCCGATGCGGGTTGGCTCCGTGGGCAGGCGGTGGCGGCTCGGCTATACCTCGATGCGTCGCATCAGCCGTCTTCCGGAGTCTCTCTTGCCCTCATCGCCCCATTCCTTCGAGGTGCCTGCCGACCGGCCGCACTTGCGCATCTGGCCCCGGCGGCTGCCCTATGCGCTCGCTGTGCCGGAAACCTCGCTCTGGTTCAACGTCGAGGTCGCCGCGGCCCGTTTTCCGGACAAGGCCGCGTATGTCTTCTTCGGCCGCCGCATCACCTACGCCGAGCTGCGTTCCCAGGCCGAGGCGCTGGCCGGCTGGCTGCAGCGGGAAGGCGTCGGCAAGGGCGACCGCGTCGCCCTCTTCATGCAGAACTGCCCGCAGTTCCCGATCGCCCTCTACGCGACCTTGCGCGCCGATGCGGTGGTGGTGCCGGTGAACCCGATGAACCGGGCCGAGGAGCTTTCCCACTACATCACCGACCCCGAGACCACGGTCATCGTCTGCACCGCCGACCTGGTGCCGATCGTCGCCGCTGCCCAGGCGGCGCTGCCCGAGGCGCAGCGCGCCCGGCGGGTGCTGGTCACCCGCTTCACCGACACCATGCCCGAAGGCATGATCGGCGAGGCCGACGCGCCGTCGCCGGCGATGGAAGCCTGGCTGCGCACCGATGTCGAGCTGCCGCCCGGCTATGTCCGCTGGACCGATGCGCTCGCCGCGAAGTGCGCGCCCGGCCCGCACACCGCCCTGCCCGACGACCTGGCGCTGCTGCCCTACACCTCGGGCACGACCGGCCTGCCCAAGGGCTGCATGCACACCCATCGCACCCTGATGGCCAACTCGGTCGGCGGTCAGTGGGGCTACGGCTCGCCCGAGGCGCTGGTCCTGGGCGTGGTGCCCATGTTCCACATCACCGGAATGATCTACAGCGTGCTCGGCTCGGTCTACAGCGGCGCGACCGTGGTGCTCATGCCGCGCTGGGACCGCGAGCTCGCCGGGCGGCTGATCTCGCGCCATCGCATCACCCACTGGGTCTGCATTCCGACGATGGTGATCGATCTCTTCGGCAGCCCCAACTACAAGAGCTTCGACCTCTCCAGCCTGCGGTCGATGAGTGGCGGCGGCGCGGCGATGCCGCATGCCGTGGCGCAGCGTCTGCTCGACGAGTTCGGCGTCAGCTTCGCCGAAGGCTACGGCCTGACCGAGACCGCGGCGCCCAGCCATGCCAACCCGCCCGAGCGCGCCAAGCTGCAGTGCCTGGGCATCCCGATCTTCTCGGTCGATTCGCGCATCGTCGATCCGCTGAGCCTGGAGGAGCTGCCGGTCGGCGAGGTCGGCGAGATCATCACCCGTGGGCCCATGGTCTTCAAGGGCTACTGGAAGCATCCGGAGGCGACCGCCGATGCCTTCGTCGAGTTTGACGGGCGCTCGTTCTTCCGCACCGGCGACCTCGGCAAGATGGACGAGGAAGGCTACTTCTTCATGACCGACCGGTTGAAGCGGATGATCAACGCCAGCGGCTTCAAGGTCTGGCCGGCCGAGGTGGAGATGCTGCTCTACAAACACCCGGCGGTGCAGGAGGCCTGCATCATCGCCGCCAAGGATGCCTACCGCGGCGAGACGGTGAAGGCGGTGGTGGTGCTGCGCGCCACGGCCAAGGACACGAAGGCCGAGGACATCGTCGCCTGGGCCAAGGAGCACATGGCGGCCTACAAGGTGCCGAAGATCGTGCAGTTCGTCGATGTGTTGCCGAAGTCCGGCTCGGGCAAGGTGATGTGGCGCCTGCTGCAGGACCAGGAGTCGGCCTGAGCCGGGACGCTCAGACGACCTCGATCCAGCGCTGCTTCTCGCGCCGGAAGCGCTCGGTCCGCTCGACGGCATAGCTCCCGGTCTCCGGCCGCCAGGCATTGATCTCGAGCGCGACCGCGTCGTGCTCGACGCGCAGCACGTTGAACGCGTTCGACTCGCCGCGGCTGCGCGTCGAGGTCGCCGTGCCGGCCTGGACCGCGAGTGCCGCATAGCCGGCGAGCGGATGGCGGCGCGAGGTCTCGCCGACGCGGCTGGTGTGGAAGTGCCCGGAGAGAAGGATGTCGACGCCGCAGGCGGCGAACGCCGCCATCGCCTCGTCGGCCCGCCCCACGAGCTCGTCGTTGTCGGGCTCGTCGGGGATGTCGAAGGGATGGTGGGTGACGATGACCTTCGTCAGCGCGTCGGGCAGGGCCTGCAACCGCCGCCGCAGCGAATCGATCTGCTCCTCGTTGACGCGGCCGCCCTTGAAGGTCAGGGAGCGCGCGGTGTTGACGCCGAGCACCGCGATCTCGTCGTCGACGAACGCCGGCTCGAGATCGGCATCGATATAGCGCCGGTATTTGCCGAGCGGGCTGAGGAAGCGCTCCCAGACGCGGTAGAGCGGCACGTCGTGGTTGCCCGGCACCACCAGGCGCGGCGCCGGCAGGCGGTCGAGGAAGGTGCGTGCTTCCTCGAACTGCCCAGCGCGCGCCCGCTGCGTCAGGTCGCCGGACACGGCGACGAGCTGCGGGCCGACCTCCGCCAGCCGGCGCAGCAGCGGCTCGATCACCGCCGGGTCGGTGCGGCCGAAGTGCAGGTCGGAAATGTGGGCGAGGGTGCGCATGCGCGGGCTCCGGTTCTTCGCGCGCCGCTAGGCAAGGGCAGGCAGCGCCACCTGCAGGCTGGCCGGGCGGCTTCGATAGCGTAGCGGCGTCTGCATCTCGGTGATCTCGCCGTCGGTCGCCACCCGCAGCATCCGGTGCCGGCTCTCGATGACGAAGTCGGCGGTGAGCAGGGCCTCGAAGTCGCGTGCCTGCCGGAGCCGGCCCGCGAGCGCGCGCAGCGCCAGCATCAGCAGGCGGAGCCGGCCGGGCCGCTGCGTGAGATAGACGCTGAGCAGTCCGTCGCCGAGGCCGCCCACGCGCTCGCCGATCGAGAACCCTTCCATCCGGTACTCGTTGTTGCCGACGAAGACGAAGGGCGTCTTGCGCGAGCGTTCGGCGCCGCCGATGCGCAGGGTGACGCTCAGAAACGAGTAGCGCCGCAGCGCCGCCCAGGTGGCCCAGGCCAGCGCCGGCCACTTGCCACGGCCGAGCCGCCGCTGCTGCCGCTCCCGGTCGCGGACGATCTCCGGATAGAGCCCGATGCTCGAATTGTTGATGAAGACGCGGCCGTTGACCTCGCCGACGTCGATGCGCGTCGTTCGTCCGGAGACGATCGCCTCGGCAGCCGCTTCCAGAACCAGCGGGATGCCGAGGTCCTTGGCGAAGTGGTTGAGGGTGCCGAGCGGCAGCACCCCGAGGACGATGTCGCTGTCGACCAGCGCCGCGGCCACGGCGCTGACGGTACCGTCGCCGCCGCCCGCCACCAGCACGTCGGGCCGGGCGGCCTTCGCCGCGGCGATCGCGCCGTCGACGCTGGCGCCGCGGGCAATCTCGCGCACCTCGACCGCGGCGTCGCCGCGTCCGAGCAGCCCGCGCACGGTCTCGGCCAGGGCCGGGCCCTGGCCGGTGCCCGAGCCGGCATTGAGGAGCGCCGTGATCCGGCGGCGTCCGGCCCGGTCCATCAGGCGGCCCCGTCTTCGGCGCTGCGGGGCGCGGGGCTGCGTGCCCGGAAGCGGTCCATGGCGATCAGGCACAGGGCCAGCCAGGCGACGCCTTCGAGAAAGGCCGCGCCGACATCGGTGAGGTAGTGCACGCCGAGGTACATGCGCGTGAACGCGACCAGGGCGATCGCGGCCAGCGCGACCGAGGTCGCCAGCAGGCGCCAGCCGAGGCGCGACGTGCGGCCGAACACCCACGCCAGGCACAGGCCGTAGAGGAGCGTGCTGGCAAGCACGTGGCCGCTGGGAAAGCTGTAGCTCGACAGCGTCAGCAGCGGCTCGTCGAACTTCGGCCGCGCCCGCTGGAAGGCGAGCTTCATGGCGACGTTGAGCGCCAGGCCGCCGCCGATGCACAGGGCCAGCGTCAGCAGCCGCTGCCAGCGCCGCTGCCAGGCCAGCCACAACCCGGCCAGCGAGGCATAGGCGGCGACGGCGAAGGTCGAGTGCAGGTCGGTGACGAGCAGCATCCAGCGCGTGACCGCGGGCGTGGCCCGCCGATGCAGCCAGTCGGCGATCGCCACGTCGACCAGGGTGATGCGGTCGCCGGTGAAGACGTCCTCGGCGATCGCGCCGAACAGCCAGGCGGCGGCGACGAGGAGGACCGCGCCGACGCCCAGGCGAAGTCCCAGCCGGGCGGCAGGCGAGGGCGGCGATTCCATCTCCGGGCCTCGGCAAGGCCCGTTCCCGCGCTCTTCAGTAGGTGGCGCGACCGCCGGAGAGATCGAACACCGAGCCGGTGGTGAAGGAGCATTCCTCGGAGGCCAGCCAGGCGACCATCGCCGCCGCCTCGTTGACCTCGAGGAAGCGCCCCATCGGGATCTTCGAGAGCATGAAGTCGATGTGCGCCTGGGTCATGGTGGCGAACATCGCCGTCTTCGCCGCCGCCGGCGAGACCGCGTTGACCAGCACGCCCTTGCCGGCGAGCTCCTTGCCGAGCGACTTGGTGAGGGCGATCAAACCGGCCTTCGAGGCGCTGTAGTGCGAGGCGTTGGGGTTGCCTTCCTTGCCCGCCACGGAGGCGATGTTGACGATCCGGCCGTACTTGTTGGCGATCATCTTCGGCACGACCGCGCGGCACACCAGGTAGGGCGCGACCAGGTTGACCTCGATGACGCGACGCCAGACGTCGGGCGCGAGCTCCCAGGTGGTGGCGTTGCCGCCGGTGATTCCGGCGTTGTTGACCAGGATGTCGATCTTGCGGTGCGCCTGGGCGACGCCTTCGGCCGCGGCGGCGACGTCGGTCTCGCTGGTCAGCTCGACCACGTGGGTGGTGACGCGGCCGGCTTGGCCGAGCTTGCCCTTGGCCTCGGCGAGCTTCTCGCCGTCCGCGTCCCACAGGGCGACCGATGCGCCCGAGGCGAGCATGCGCTCGGCGATGGCGTAGCCGATGCCCTGCGCGCCGCCGGTGACGATGGCGACGCGGCCCTGCAGGTCGATCCGGTTCATGAAGACAGCCCTTTCAGCGCCGCCGCGCCGCCCGGCGTCTCGCGGCAGTCGGCGATGTACTGGCGGATGATGCTCGCAAAGTCCTTGTCGGCGTGCAGCCCGAGCCGCGCCGCGCGCTCGGCGGCGCAGCCGCGCGACCAGTTGCCGACGATGCCGGCGATGACCTCGTCGCGGACGAAGCGCACCCGCTCGCGCACTGGCTTGCCGGCGACCTCCTCGAGCGCGTCGAGCATCTGGCCGACGGTGGCGTTGACCGCGGGCAGGTTGAGCGCGAGCCGGCCGCCGAGCTGCTCGACGCTCGCCTCGTGGATCGCGATCAGCCCCTCGACCGTGCGCGCCACCGAGGTGAGCGGATGCGAGACCGTGGCCGGCACCGGGCAGATCGCCTCCTCGCCGGCGAGCGGCTCGCGGATGATCCCGGAGAAGAACGACGAGGCGGCGCCGTTCGGCCGCCCCGGCCGCACCGTCACCGTCATCAGCCGGGCGGAGCGGCCGTCGATGAAGCCCTTCCTCGAATAGTCGGCGATCAGGTATTCGCACATCAGCTTGTGCGTGCCGTAGGACGTCTTCGGCGCGGGCAGGGTGTCGTCGGCGACGAGGTCGGGCAGGGGCTTGGAAGGATCGGGACCGAACACCGCGACCGAGCTGGAGAAGACCAGCTTCGCGGGCTTCCCGCCGCGCACCGTCGCGCCGCGCAGGGCGTCGAGCAGGGCCCGGGTGGTGTCGAGGTTGGAGCGCAGCCCCAGGTCGAAATCGGCCTCGCATTCTCCGCTCACCGCCGAGGCGAGGTGGAAGACGCTGTCGAAGCCTTCCTTGCCGAGCGCCTCGCACTGGCCGAGCAGCGGGCCGACGCGGGCCTCGACGCGCTTGTCGCTCGTGAGCTCGGGCCTCGGTGAGACCTGGTCGGCGAGGACCACGCGCTCGATCGTCCGGCCGCCGAGCTTGCCACGCTCGAGCAGGGCGCGGGCGAGGCGCGAGCCGATGAAGCCGCCGCCGCCGGTGATCAGGATGTTCATGTCGTTTCTCCTCAAGGTGCGGCGGCGAGCGGGGCGGCGGTGCGCATCCGCCGGTCGCCGCCGCGCATGTGCTGGATGGCGCGGCGCCGTGCCAGCGCCGGGTCGCCGGCGTCGATGGCATCGACGATGGCACGGTGCTCGAGGCGGACCGCCTCGACGAATTCTGCCCGGGTCGCGTCGTTGCGCCGGGTGACGCGCATCGCCTCTTCGCTGTACTGCTCGAGGAACTCGAGGATCCGGCCGAAGTGCGGGTTGCCGGCCGCCTGGGCGAGAAGGCGATGGAAGGCGAGGTCTTCCTCGACCCCGTCGCGTCCCTCGGCGGCGCTGCGGTCGATCGCCTTCAGCGCCCGACGCAGCGCCCCGACCTGGAGCCGCGTCGCCCGCTCGGCGGCCAGCGCCGCGGTCTCGGCCTCGAGCGCGCGGCGCACCTCGCGCACCTGCATCACGTCGTCGAGAGAGGCGATCAGGCTGAGGTCGAGCTGCAGCGCCGCGGCCGGCGGCGCGGTGACATAGACGCCCGAGCCCTGGCGCGAGCGCAGCAGGCCGCGCGACTTGAGCTGGTGCACGGCCTCGCGCACCACGGTGCGCGAGACGCCGTGCGCGTCCGCCAGGCGCTGCTCGGTCGGCAGCCGGTCGCCCGGGCGGAGCCGCCCGGTGTCGATGTCGTGGCCGAGGCGCTCGGCGAGGCGGTCGGAGAGTCGCTCGGCGACGAGGGGCGACACGGCGGGCGCACGGACCAGGGGAGCGCGGGTCAGCATGGTGGTCGGGTCATCATACGAATTTCGCGGTGAATCGGTCTACCGGTTTGCCCTCATGGCGCCGGGACGCGGCGGTGCAGATACTTCGCGCAGCCCGGGCGGGGAAGCCGCCTTCACGCGAGCGCAAATGGCCAGCGTCACGATCCAGTCAGTACGCAAGAACTTCGGCGAGACGGCGGTCCTGCACGGCGTCGACATCGACATCGCCGACGGTTCGTTCACGGTGCTCGTCGGCCCCTCGGGCTGCGGCAAGTCCACCCTGCTGCGCATGATCGCCGGCCTCGAGGAGATCAGCGGCGGCGAGATCCGCATCGGCGCGAGAAGGGTCAACGACGTGCCGCCGAAAGAGCGCGACATCGCGATGGTGTTCCAGAACTACGCGCTCTATCCGCACATGACGGTGCGGCAGAACCTCGCCTTCTCGCTGATGCTGGCGAAGAAGGACAAGGCGACGGTCGATGCCAAGGTCGGCCGCGCCGCCGAGATCCTGGCGCTCTCGGCGCTGATGGACCGCTATCCGCGCCAGCTCTCCGGCGGGCAGCGGCAGCGGGTGGCGATGGGCCGGGCGATCGTCCGCGATCCGCAGGTCTTCCTCTACGACGAGCCGCTCTCCAACCTCGATGCCAAGCTGCGGGTGGCGATGCGCAGCGAGCTCAAGGAGCTGCACCAGCGCCTGAAGACGACCTCGATCTACGTCACCCACGACCAGATCGAGGCGATGACCATGGGCGACCGGATCGTCGTCATGAAGGACGGCCGGATCGAGCAGATCGGCTCGCCGCTCGAGCTCTACGACTTTCCGGTCAACATCTTCGTCGCCGGCTTCATCGGCTCGCCGGCGATGAATTTCCTCCCCGGCACGCTGCGCAGGAACGGCGCCGCCGCCGAGCTCGAGCTCGCCGACGGCACGCGCCTGCAGGCGCCGCTCAACGCCGGCGGCAGCGACGGCCAGAGCGTCGTCCTCGGCACCCGGCCCGAGCACCTGCAGCTCGCCGCGAGCGGCGGCATCCCGTCGCGCGTGGTCGTGCTCGAGCCGACCGGGGCCGACACCTTCGTCGCCTGCCGGCACGGCGCGACCGACGTGGCGGCCGTGTTCCGCGAGCGCCACGACTTCGCTCCGGGCAGCACCATCCATCTCGTGCCCGATCCGCGTCGCGCCCACCTGTTCGATGCCGGCAGCGGCAGCCGGCTCGCCGCCTGACATCCTCCTCGCTTTCCAGACGACACCTTCCCTCACGGAGACATGACGATGACCGACAAAACCTCCTTCAATCGCCGCCGCTTCCTCGAAAGCTCGGCCGGCGTCGCGACGGTCGCGACCCTCGGCACCGGTAGTGCGCTGTTCTCGCCTCACGCCTTCGGCCAGGCGGCGATGGCCTTCAAGCCGGAGAAGGACGCCAAGCTGCGCGTTCTGCGCTGGAGCCGCTTCGTCCAGGGCGACATCGACGCCTACATGGTCAACGTCAAGAAGTTCACCGAGAAGACCGGCATCGAGGTCCGCGTCGACAACGAAGGCTGGGAAGACGTGCGCCCCAAGGCCGCGGTCGCGGCCAACACCGGCGCCGGCCCGGACATCATCCTGTCGACCAACGACGACGCCAACCTCTATCCGGACAAGCTGCTGGACGTGACCGACCTGGCCGAGTACCTCGGCAAGAAATACGGCGGCTGGTATCCCGCCGGCCAGGCCTTCCTCAAGCCGGACGGCAAGAAGTGGATCGGCATTCCCCTCGGTGCCGCCGGCTCGATGATGGTCTACCGCGAAAGCCAGCTGAAGGCCGCTGGCTTCGACAGCTTCCCGAAGACGACCGACGACTTCCTGAAGATGGCCAAGGCGGTCGCCGCGAAGGGCACCCCTGGCGGCATGGCGCTCGGCAACGCGACCGGCGACGGCCTGTGGTGCAACTGGCTGGTCTGGGCCTTCGGCGGCAAGCTGGTCGACACCAACAACAAGGTGGTGATCGACAGCCCCGAGACGCTGAAGGCGCTCGAGTACGGCAAGGAGCTCTACGCCACCTTCATCCCGGGCACGCTCTCCTGGCTCGACCCGAACAACAACAAGGCCTTCCTCGACGGCCAGATCTCGTACACCAACAACGGCATCTCGATCTACGTCGCGGCCAAGAACTCGACCGATCCCAAGGTGAAGGAGATGGCGAGCGACATCCAGCACGCCACCTTCCCGATCGGGCCGGTGGGGGTGCCGACCGAGTCGCACCTGTTCTTCAACCAGATGATCATGAAGTACACCAAGTACCCGAACGCGGCGAAGGAGTTCCTGCGCTTCATGATGGAGAAGGAGCAGTTCGAGGCGTGGCTGACCGGCGCCCAGGCTTACGTCGCGACACCGCTCGGCGGCTACGCGTCGGTGCCGATCTGGACGGCCGACCCGAAGAACACGCCGTACCGCGACCCGGTGAAGAACATGCGCCCGGCCGGCTATGCGGGCAAGCTCGGGTACGCGTCGGCAGGGGCGGCGGCGGACTTCATCATCGTCAACATGGTGGCCGAGGCGATCAGCGGCTCGAAGACGCCGAAGGAGGCGATGGAACGGGCGCAGAAGCGCGCCGAACGCTATTACCGCGTTTGACGAGCACCGTGGCCGCGGCTAGCCGCGGCCACGGCGTCGCAAACGCCGCCTTCGTTCGAGGGATCATGCTTCGCTTCGCTCGCATGTCCCTCAACTCAGGCTCGGCTCGCATCCGCGAGCCGTTGGCCGACTGGTTTTCATGAGCTTTCTCGAACGACTTCAGAACAACCGCAATGCGCTGGGGCTGCTGTTCATGCTGCCGGCGGCGGTGCTGTTGCTGATCTTCCTCACCTACCCGCTGGGGCTGGGGTTCTGGCTCGGCTTCACCGATGCCAAGGTCGGGCGCGCAGGCGAGTGGATCGGGCTCGAGAACTACCAGTTCCTCTGGGGCGACGCGGTCACCCGGCTGGCGCTCTTCAACACGCTCTTCTACACGGTCGTCGCCAGCATCATCAAGTTCGCTCTCGGCCTGTGGCTGGCGCTGCTGCTCAACCGCAACATCCGCTTCAAGACCTTCTTTCGCGCCGTCATCCTCCTGCCCTACATCGTGCCGACGGCGCTCTCGGCGATCGCCTTCTGGTGGATCTACGACGCCCAGTTTTCGATCATCAGCTGGATGATGGTCAAGATGGGGCTGATCGACAAATACATCGATTTCCTCGGCGACCCGTGGAACGCACGGCTGTCCGTGATCGCCGCCAACATCTGGCGCGGCGTCCCATTCGTGGCGATCACGCTGCTCGCCGGCCTGCAGACGATCTCGCCCTCGTACTACGAAGCCTCGGCGATCGACGGCGCCTCGCGCTGGCAGCAGTTCCGCCATGTCACCCTGCCGCTGCTCACGCCGATCATCGCCGTCGTCATGACCTTCTCGGTGCTGTTCACCTTCACCGACTTCCAGCTGATCTACGTCATCACCCGCGGCGGCCCGCTCAACGCCACGCACCTGATGGCGACGCTCTCCTTCCAGCGCGCGATCTCGGGCGGCGCGCTCGGCGAGGGCGCGGCGATCTCGATCGCGATGGTGCCGTTCCTGCTGGCGGCGATCATGTTCAGCTACTTCGGCCTGCAGCGGCGCGCCTGGCAGCAGGGCGGAGCGGACAAATGAGCGAAGCGGCCGCAGCACCCCGCTCGCCGCAGGCCGGCGAAAGCGTCGGCATGAGCTACCTCGACACGCCGTCGCGCAAGTTCGTCACCATCTACCTGCCGCTGATCGTCTTCCTGATCGTCCTGCTGTTCCCGTTCTACTGGATGGCGATCACCTCGGTGAAGCCCGACCACGAGCTGCTGTCGCGCACCGGCAATCCGTTCTGGGTGATCGCGCCGACCCTGGCCCACTTCGACAAGCTGCTTTTCCACACCTCCTACCCGCAGTGGATGTGGAACACCGTGCTGGTGTCGGTGGTCGCCACCTTCGTCTCGCTGGTCTGCTCGGTGTTCGCCGCCTATGCGATCGAGCGGCTGCGCTTCAACGGCTCGAAGCAGGTCGGCCTCTCGATCTTCCTCGCCTACCTGGTGCCGCCCTCGATCCTCTTCATCCCGCTCGCCGCGATCGTCTTCCAGCTCGGCCTGTTCGACACCCGCTGGGCGCTGATCCTCACCTATCCGACCTTCCTGATCCCGTTCTCGACCTGGCTCCTGATGGGCTACTTCCGCTCGATCCCCTACGAGCTCGAGGAATGCGCCCTGATCGACGGCGCCAACCGCTGGCAGATCCTCACCAAGATCGTCCTGCCGCTGGCCGTGCCGGGGCTGATCTCGGCCGGCATCTTCGCCTTCACGCTGTCGTGGAACGAGTTCATCTATGCCCTCACCTTCGTCTCCTCGTCGGAGGTGAAGACGGTGCCGGTCGGCGTGGTCACCGAGCTGGTCGAGGGCGACGTCTACCATTGGGGTCCGCTGATGGCCGGGGCGCTGCTCGGCTCGCTGCCGGTCGCCTTCATCTATTCGTTCTTCGTCGAGTACTACGTCTCCGGGCTGACCGGCTCGGTCAAGGAATGACGGGGCTGGAGAGTTCTCGATGAGTGCAACGAAGAAGCCGCGCAAGCAGCCCGGCGAGCTGCGCAGCCAGCAATGGTTCGGCCGCCAGGACCGCGACGGCTTCGCCTACCGCAGCTGGGTCAAGGGCAAGGGCGTGCCCCACGACCAGTTCGACGGCCGGCCGGTGATCGGCATCTGCAACACCTTCAGCGAGCTCACGCCCTGCAACTCGCATTTCCGCACCCTCGCCGAGCAGGTGAAGATCGGGGTCTACGAGGCCGGCGGCTTCCCGCTCGAGTTTCCGGTGATGTCGCTCGGCGAGACCCTGCTCCGGCCGACGGCGATGCTCTACCGCAACCTGGCGTCGATGGACGTCGAGGAGTCGATCCGCGGCAACCCGGTCGACGGCGTCGTGCTGCTGATGGGCTGCGACAAGACCACGCCCTCGCTGGTGATGGGCGCGGCCAGCGCCAACCTGCCGACGATCGGCGTCTCCGGCGGGCCGATGCTCAACGGCAAATGGCGCGGCCAGGAGCTCGGCTCGGGCACGGGCGTGTGGAGCATGAGCGAGCAGGTGCGCGCCGGCACCCTCAAGCTGGAGCAGTTCTTCGACGCCGAGAGCTGCATGCACCGCAGCCACGGCCACTGCATGACCATGGGCACGGCGAGCACGATGGCCTCGATGGTCGAGGCGCTCGGCATCGGCCTGCCCGGCAACGCCGCCTATCCCGCGGTCGACGGCCGGCGCAACGTGCTGGCGCGCATGGCCGGGCGGCGGATCGTCGACATGGTCCACGAGGACCAGCAGCTCGCCGACATCCTCACCCGCGAGGCGTTCGAGAACGCGATCAAGACGCTCGCCGCGATCGGCGGCTCGACCAATGCCGTGATCCACTTGATCGCCATCGCCGGCCGGATCGGCGTCAAGCTCGGCATCGACGACTTCGACCGGCTGGCGAGCGAGCTGCCCTGCCTGGTGAACCTCCAGCCCTCGGGCACGCATCTGATGGAGGACTTCTGCTACGCCGGCGGCCTGCCGGCGGTGATGAAGGAGATCGCGCCGCTGCTGCACCTGGGCGCCGTCACCGCCAGCGGCAAGACCGTGGGCGAGAACATCGCCGACGCCGAGAACTTCAACACCGAGGTCATCAAGACGATGGCCGAGCCGTTCAAGGCCAAGGCCGGCATCGCCGTGCTGCGCGGCAACCTGGCGCCGCGCGGCGCGATCATCAAGCCGAGCGCGGCGACGCCGGCGCTGATGACGCACCGCGGCCGGGCCGTGGTGTTCGAGGACAGCGACGACTTCCACAAGCGGATCGACGACGAGAGCCTCGACGTCGACGAGACCTGCATCCTGGTGCTGAAGAACTGCGGCCCCAAGGGCTACCCGGGCATGGCCGAGGTCGGCAACATGCCGCTGCCGCCCAAGGTGCTGAAGAAGGGCATCACCGACATGGTCCGCATCAGCGATGCGCGGATGAGCGGCACCGCCTACGGCACGGTGGTGCTGCACACCGCACCCGAAGCGGCGGCAGGGGGTCCGCTCGCCGCGGTGAGGAACGGCGACTTCATCGAGCTCGACGTGCCGAACCGCCGCCTGCACCTCGACATCAGCGATGTCGAGCTGGCGAAGCGGCTGCAAGGCTGGAAGGCGCCGGTGCCGCCGCTCGAGAGCGGCTACTGGAAGCTCTACATCGATCACGTGCTCCAGGCCGACCAGGGCGCGGATCTCGATTTCCTCGTGGGGCGGCGCGGCGCGTTCGTGCCCAAGGACAACCACTGACGCTGCAAGGCAGCGCCAGGGGTTGCGGCGAGGCCTGTGTCCATGCCCGGCGTCGGCCTCTACCTCGGCGTCGTCCAGTTCTTCTTCGCCGCGAGCTGGATCGTCTACGTCCTCTACCTGCCGCAGCTCGCCGTCCAGGCGGGGATCGACAAGGCGGCGGTGGCGTGGATCCTCATGGCCGACCAGCTCGTCTTCGTGTTCGCCGACTACGCCAGCGGCGTCGCCGCCGACAGGGTCGCGCGCACCGTCGGCCGGATCGGCGGCTGGCTGCTGGCGGGGACGCTGGTCTCCTGCGCCGCCTTCCTCGCCTTGCCCTTCGTCGCCCCGGGTGCCTCGCCCTCGGTCTTTCTCGCCTTGACGCTGATCTGGGCCGTCACCTCGTCGGCGCTGCGCGCTCCGCCGCTTTCGCTCGTCGGCAAGCACGCGGCCAGGCCGGCGCAGCCGGTCCTGGTGGCCCTGTCACTGCTCGGCCTGGGGGTCGCCAATGCGATGTCGCCTTACCTCGGCCTCACCCTGCGCGGCGTCGATCCGCGGATTCCGTTCCTGCTGTCGAGCGTGGCGCTGGCGCTGGTGACGCTGGGGCTGGTGGCGGTCGAGCGCCAGCTGGTGCGTGATCGTGCCGCCGGTGGTGCGGCAAGGCCCGCGACGCCGGCGCCGATAAGCGGCGCCGACACCGTCGCCGGACCGGCACCGGTCGTCATCGCCGCGGCCCTGTTCGCCGCGCTCGCCTTCCAGGTGCATGTCTTCATCGACAGCGCGCCGCTCTACCTGCGCCTGGCGAAGCCCGAGCAGATGCCGGCGCTCTCGCCGGTGTTCTGGATCGGCTTCAACCTCGGCCTGCTGCCGCTCTCGCTTGCCGCCAAGCGCTGGGCGCCGGCGCGGGTCATGGGCGCTGCCGCGCTGGTGGCGGCCGCTGCGGCCGGCGCGGCGACGATCGCGCCGGGCCTGCCGACGCTGATCGCCACCCAGGTCGTCGCCGGTGCCGCCTGGTCGGGCGTCATCGTCGCCGCCTTCGCCTGGGCCCTGGCGCGCGGTGGCGCCGGCCAGGCCGGTGCCTTCGCCGGCGCCATCTCCTCGGTGCTGGCGCTGGCGACCTTGCTGCGCATGGGCAGCGTCAGCGCGGGCTGGCCGAAGGCCCCGGGCTTCAGCGACGCGCTGGTCTGGTGGCCGCTGATCGGCTGGCTCGCGGCAAGCGCGGTGATCGTCGGCCTGGTGTCGCGGCGCCGTTCTGCGGCGGCGCTCGCGGTGCGAACGTGAAGAACTGCGAGGCATCGATTCCGTACTCGGCGTTTTGCATCCCGAAAGTCGATTCGGGCAACGTCTCGCGGCATGGGACGACAAGGCTTGACGGACGATGCCGACGCGCCGGCGTGGCCTGAGCCGATCCCGCGGTCGGCGTCTTCTTCCGATAGTGGGGCTTCCTTTCCGCTTAGGAGAAAGAACGATGAAGATCGGAAAACTCGCCGCCGTTGCCGCGCTCTCGGTCGCCTCGGCCGGCTTTTCTGCACCCGTGTTTTCGGCGCCGGTGAGCGTCGACATCCGCATCGCCCCGCCTGCGCCGCGCTACGAGATCGTTCCCGTGGCTCGCCCGGGCTACGCCTGGGCCCCGGGCTACTGGGACTACCGCCACAACCGCTACTTCTGGGTGGCGGGCCACTGGGTGAGCGAACGGCCGGGGTACTACTACAACAGCCCGACCTGGGTTCAGCAGGGCGACCGCTGGGTCCTGACCCGCGGCAGCTGGGAACGCGGCTATCGCGATCGAAACGCCGCCTGGCGCGATCGCGACCACGACGGCATCCCCAACCGCTACGACCGCGACCGTGACAACGACGGCGTGCGCAATGACCGCGACCGCCGTCCGGACGATCCGTATCGTCACTGATCGCCGCACCTGCGGGACCGGTCAGAAAGCCGTGCCCGGGGTCGCGATGTGAACCCTCTCCTCGGCCGTCGACTGGCGGCCGAGGAGCGCGTTTCGGTGCGGGAAGCGGCCGAAGCGCTCGATCACGGCGCGATGTCGATGCGCATAGTCGAGCGCCGAGGCGTGCTCCGGCGACGTCGCCGCCAGCCGGGTGAAAAGACCCAGGGATTCGTCCTGCATGGCCAGGCTTTCTGCGTGCTCGAACGGCAGGTAGGCGAAGGCGCGCATCACGGGGGGCAGGCTCTCGTCCTGGCGCGAGCCGACGAGGGCGATCGCCGCCGCAAGCGCCTGCGGGTCGCCGGCGAATGCGCGCCGGTCGCCGCGAAAGGCATTGCGCGTGAACTGATCGAGCAGGAGGATGCGCGCGAGCGCGCCGGACGGCGTTGCTGACCAGGCATCGAGCTCGCCGCGCAGCGCCTGCTCGATCGTCGGGCCGAAGCGCTCGACGATGAGGCGATCGAAGCCGGCATCCTTGACGAACCAGGCCTTGCGCTGCGTCCCGAATTCGGCGCTGCCGGGTGAGCCGAACCAGAAATCGAGAACGTCCTGCGGCCCGACGGCCGCAGCCTCGCCTCGGCTCATCGCCCCTCCAGCCGCTCGGGAACGATCTGCACCGAACGTTCGCCGTCGGAGACGAAGATCGCGCCGTCCTGGCGATTCACCTGCAGCTGCATGCTGCGGCTCGCCAGGCCGGCGAGCTCGCGGCTTTGCTCCGGCGCGATGCGCCAGGCCTCGACGTTGCCGGCGCGCGCGATCCGGCTGCCGAGGCCGGCCCACCAGGCCGCAGCCGAGTTGCCGAAGGCGAACACGCTGACCCGGTCGGCGCGGCCGCTCGCCTTGGCGATGCGCCGTTCCTCGGGCTGGCCGACCTCGATCCACTGGACGATGCGGCCGGTGAGATCCTTCTGCCAGAGTTCGGGCTCGTCGGGATCCCACATGCCCTTGGCGAACTCCAGGCCGCCGTCGCGCGGGTCCGCCGGCACGCAGAGGGCGAACGCCAGCAGCCGCACCATCATCCGCTCGTCGTTCTCCGAAGGATGGCGCGCCACCGTCAGCGCATGGTCGGCATAAAGGCCGCGGTCGATGTCGGCGATCTGCAGCGTCGCCTTGCACACGGTTGCTTTCTGGGCCATCGGCCGACTGTAAGGGTTCGCCCCGCGCGACAATCACGGGTCGCCGCAAAGAGCCTGACCATGAGCATGAAGAAGTCCGACCTCGACAAGCTTCTCGGCAAGAAGATCGGCGGGGAAATGAAGGGCGCGGGCAATCCCGGGCGCTTCGCCCAGGGCAGCTCCGCCGTACCCGACCGGCGCGAGCAGCGCCGACTCGACGCCGCTGCCGGCCTCGTGCCCTTCGCCTGCAAGCTGCCCTCCGACCTCGCCGCCGCGCTACGCGAGCGCGCCGGCGGGCACGAAGGCGGGATCAACGGCCTGGTGGCCGAACTGCTGCGCAAGGCGCTGGCCTGACACGATCGCGGCGGCCGCAGCGGCGGTTGCGGCGCTACGGCTTCTCGGCGACGGCTTTCAGCCCGGCCAGCCCCTCGGCGAAGTCCTTGCCGACCATGCTGTCGGCACCGAGCGCGAACCAGTGGTAGAGCGGGTTCCTTCCCATGTCGCCGTTCATGGTCCAGGTGACGCGGGTTCCGGCGCTCAAGGGCTCGAAGCGAAGCTCGCCTTTCGAGGTGGTGCCGAAATCGGGGAAATAGAGATCGAAGGCGACCCGCTTCGCCGGCTCCGCGGCAGTGAAGGTCATCTCGCCGTCGCCCTGGCTCTTGCTCTTCCAGGTCCACTTCGCGCCCATGCCGGCCGGCGGCCCGCCGTACTCGATCAGCATCTGCGGATCGCGCCGGTTCCAGGCCGACCACTGCTTCCAACTGCGAGGATCGGCCACCAGCGCGTAGACCTTGTCGGGGGGCGCGGCGATCTCGGCGGAGCGAACGACCGTGAAGGTGGCCGGGAGGAAGAAGCCGACGACGGCCAGCAGCACGACGAGGACGATGATCACGCCGCCTGCCCACTTCAGGATCCGCATCGGTCGTTTCTCCGGTTTCGCATCGGAGCGAGAAGTCTGACGCGCGCCTCGGAACGCCGCAACGGGTATCGTCCGCAGGGTGGCGAGCCCGGGTTTCGATCTCTTCATCATCGGCGCCGGCAGCGCCGGCGTGCGCGCGGCGCGCGTCGCCGGACAGCGCGGCATGCGCGTGGCCGTTGCCGAAGATGCGGCGCTCGGCGGCACCTGCGTCAACGTCGGCTGCATCCCGAAGAAGCTCTACAGCTTCGCCGCCCACTATGCCGACAGCTTCGAGGAGTCGCGCGGGTTCGGCTGGTCGCATGCGGCGCCGAGCTTCGACTGGAGCGTGCTGAAGGCGAACCGGGCGACGGAGATCTCGCGCCTGAACCGCGTCTACGGCGAGCTGATGACGAACGCCGGCGCCACCATCCTGCGCGGCCGCGCCCGCCTGGTCGGCCCGCGGGCGGTCGAGGTGAACGGCGTCGTCCACGCCGCCGAGCGGATCGTCGTCGCCACCGGCGGCTGGCCGGTGCCGCCCGCGGTGCCCGGCACCGAGCTCGCGATCAGCTCGAACGAGATCTTCGACCTGCCCGTGTTCCCCAAGCGCCTGGTCGTCATCGGCGGCGGCTACATCGCCAGCGAGTTCGCCTCGATCTTCAACGGCCTCGGTGCCGCGGTGACCCAGCTCTATCGCGGCGAGCAGATCCTGCGCGGCTTCGACCGCGAGGTGCGCGACTTCGTCGCCGGCGAGATGAGTAAGCACGGCGTCGACATCCGCGTCGGCGCCAAGGTGACGGCGTTCGAGAAGATCCGCAGCGGGGCGATCCGGGTGTCGCTCGAGGACGGCAGCGAGCTCGAGGCCGACACCGTGCTCTCTGCCACCGGCCGGGCGCCGAACACCGCCGGCCTCGGCCTCGAGGAGCTCGGCGTGGCGCTCGCGCCCAACGGCGCGGTGATCGTCGACGAGGCGTATCGCAGCAACGTCCCGGGCATCTTCGCCATCGGCGACGTCATCGACCGGGTGCAGCTCACGCCGGTCGCCCTGGCCGAGGCGATGGCCCTGGTCGAGAGCTTCTTCGGCCAGGACGGGCGGCGCGTCGACTACATGCACATCCCGACCGCGATCTTCACCCACCCGAACATCGGCACCATCGGCTTCTCGGAGGAGGCCGCGCGCGCCCGGTTCCAGCGGATCGCCGTCTACCGCACCGACTTCAAGCCTCTGCGCCATGCGCTTTCGGGCAGCAGCGAGCGCACTCTGATGAAGCTCGTGGTCGATTCGGCCAACGACAGGGTGGTCGGCCTGCACATGGTCGGCGCCGATGCCGGCGAGACGATCCAGGGTTTCGCGGTGGCCATGAAGGCCGGTGCGACCAAGGCGGTCTTCGACGCGACGCTGGGCATTCACCCGACTGCCGCCGAGGAGTTCGTGACGATGCGCACGCCGACGGTGGCATCATGATCGGCTTTGCCTTTCACACCCCGCATCTCATGGCTGCATCGATGCCCTCCCGCTCCGTCTGTCTTTCCTTCGTCCTGTTTGCCGGCTTGGCGGCAGGCCCCGCGGCGCAGGCCGCCGACAAGGCTCCGGCCCGCGCCGCCAGCGCTCCCCCGGCCAAGCCCGACGCGCTGCTCTCGCCGGCGCAGCTGCAGGAATGCGTCAACCAGAAGGAGCGGCTGAAGGCGCAGACCGACGACGCCCTGAAGGACAAGGCCGCGATCGATGCCGACCGGGACGAGATCGCGCGCAGCGGCACCAGCCTCGCCGAGGAGCGGACGACGCTCGACCGGACCAGCGAGGACGCGGTCGGTGCCTACAACGCCAAGGTCGAGCAGCGGGAAAAGCTGATCGAGACCTACCAGGCCCGCGTCAACGCCTACAACCTCAAGGCCGACGCGGTGAATGTGACCAAGAGCGGCTACGAGAAATCGTGCGAGAACCGCCGCTACGACGACCGCGACCTCAACGACATCAAGCGCAAGAAATGACGACCGAGCCCCAGATCGACAACCCCCTGCTGCAACCCTGGACGGGCGAATACGGCCTGCCGCCGTTCGCCCGGGCCCGGCCCGGGCACTTCGCCCCCGCCTTCGAGGCGGCGATGCGGGAACATCTCGCGGAGGTCGGCGCCATCGGCGATTCGAGCGAGCCGCCGAGTTTCGACAACACCGTGGACGCGCTCGATCGCGCCGGGCGCCTGTTCGACCGGATTGCCGGGCTGTTCTACAACCTCGCCTCGAGCGAGACCTCGCCGGCGCTGCAGGCGGTCGAGCGCGAGATGGCATCGCTGCTGGCGGGGCATGACAGCCGCGTCTACATGCACCGGGCCCTGTTCGCACGGATCGACCAGCTCCACCGCCGGCGCCACGAGCTCGGCCTCGGCGACGAGCAGCTGCGCGTGCTCGAGCGCTATCACACCGACTTCGTGCGCGCCGGCGCACGTATGGACGGCGCGGCGCAGAAGCGCTATGCCGAGGTGATGCAGCGGCTCGCCGACCTGACCACGCGCTTCGGCCAGAACGTGCTGGCCGACGAGTCGGGCTTCCAGCTGGTGCTGCGCAGCGAAGCCGATTTCGCCGGCCTGCCGGAGTTCGTCCGCGCCACGGCGCGCCAGGCCGCGAGCGAGCGCGGCGTCGCCGATGCCGGCGTGATCACGCTCTCGCGCTCGCACATCGTGCCCTTCCTTACCTTCTCGGAGCGGCGCGACCTGCGCGAGCAGGCGTGGCGCGCCTGGACGACGCGCGGCGAGCATCCCGGCGCGAGCGACAACCGCAGCATTGCCGCCGAGATCCTGGCGCTGCGCCTCGAGCAGGCGCGGCTGCACGGCTATGCGTCGTACGCCGACTACGCCCTCGCCGACACCATGGCCGGTACGCAGGAGGCGGTGACCTCGCTGCTGATGCAGGTGTGGCGCCCGGCGACCGCGCGGGCGGCGACCGAGCGCGCGGCGCTCGAGGCGCTCGCCCTCTCGCGCGGCGAGCCGGCGACGATCGAGCCCTGGGACTGGCGCTTCTACGCCGAGAAGGTGCGCCAGGTCCGCTATGCTCTCGACGAGGCCGAGGTCAAGCCCTACTTTCCGCTGGAGCGCATCACCGAGGCGGCCTTCGATTGCGCCGGGCGACTGTTCGGCCTGAGCTTCGTCGCCCGCCCCGAGATCGCCGTCTACCACCCGGACGTCACGGTCTACGAGGTGCGCGGCGCCGGCGGCGAGCCGATCGGCCTGTTCCTGCACGACAACTTCGCCCGCCCGACCAAGCGCAGCGGCGCCTGGATGAGCGCTTACCGGGTGCAGTCGAAGAACGGCGGCAGCGGCGGCGATGCTCCGGTGCTGCCGATCATCGTCAACAACAACAACTTCGCCAAGGGCGCGCCCGGCGAGCCGACGTTGCTCAGCTTCGACGATGCCCGAACCCTCTTCCACGAGTTCGGCCACGGCCTGCACGGCCTGCTCTCGAACGTCACCTACGAGCGGCTCTCGGGCACCCGGGTGCTGCGCGATTTCGTCGAGCTGCCGTCGCAGCTGTTCGAGCACTGGCTCGAGGAACCGGAGGTGCTGAAACGCCATGCCCGGCACCATCTCAGCGGCGAGCCGATCCCCGACGCGCTGATCGAGAAGCTGCACGCGGCGCGCCATTTCAACCAGGGCTACGAGACCGTCCGCTACACCGCATCGGCGCTGGTCGACATGGCGGCGCACGCCCGCTCGGACTCGGCCGTCGACGACGTCGTCGGCTTCGAGCGCGCCGAGCTCGAGCGGATCGGCCTGCCCGCCGGCGTCGGCCTGAACCATCGCCTGACCCACTTCCAGCACCTGTTCTCGGGCTCGGGCTACGCCGCCGGCTACTACGTCTACCTCTGGGCCGAGGTGCTCGACGCCGACGGCTTCGAGGCCTTCGTCGAAGCCGGCAACCCGTTCGATGCGACGGTGGCCAAGCGGCTGTTCCGCTTCATCTATTCGTCGGGCAACTCGATCGAGCCGGCGGCCGCCTATCGCGCCTTCCGCGGCCGGGCGCCGACGCCCGAGCCGATGCTCAAGCAGCGCGGCCTGGTCGAGGAGGAGGTCGCCGCCTAGCTCTGGCGTTCGACGCCGACCGCCGAGGCTGGAAAGCGTTTCTTCAGCGCCGTCAGGAAGGCCGCGAAGTCGATCGGCTTGGTCCAGTAGTCGGCGAAGCCGGCGGCGAGGCCGCGCTCGATGTCCTCGGGCATGGCGTTGGCCGAAAGCGCGATGCAGGGGATCGCGGTGGTGCTCGCCTCGGCGCGCAGCCGCCGCAGCACCTCGAAGCCGTCGAAGTCGGGCAGCTGCAGGTCGATCAGCACGAGGTCCGGCATCAGCGCCTTCGCCCGCGCCACGCCGGCGCGGCCGGTCGCCTCCGACGTGATCGCCAGGCCGGACACGGTCTTCACCAGTTCCTCGACCAGCAGCACGTTGACCTGGTTGTCCTCGATGTAGAGGATCTGGCCGGCGCGCTCGCGGCGCGGCTCGCTCCACGGCGCCAGGGTCGAGTCGGCCGCTTCCGGCGTCGCAATTGCACCGGGGCCGTCGATCGCGGTGGCCAGCGTCACCTCGAACAGCGTGCCTTCTCCCGGCGTGCTGCTCACGGCGACGCTGCCGCCCATGCCCTCGACCAGCGCCTTGACGATGGTCAGGCCGATACCCGTGCCTTCGATGCCTTCGCTCTCGGCGCCGAAGCGGTTGAACGGCTCGAACAGGCTGGCCAGCTGGATCGGCGTCAGCCCGCGCCCGGTGTCGCGCACCTTCAGGATCGCCTTGTCGCCGGCCGGGACCGCGTGCACCACGACCCGGCCGCCGCGCCGGTTGTACTTGATCGCATTCGACAGCAGGTTGATCAGCACCTGCCGCAGCCGGGTCGCGTCGCCGCGGGCCGCGCCGCGGGCCTCGGCGATCTCGACCCCGACCCCATGCTGCGCCGCCAGCGATTCGACCAGCGGCACCGACTGTCGCACCAGCAGGCCGAGGTCGACCGCGCCGAGCGCCAGCTTGAGCGCGCCCGATTCGAGGCTCGAGAGGTCGAGCACGTCGTTGATCAGCGAGAGCAGGTGGTCGCCGGCGGCGCGGATGTGGCCGAGCTTGGCGAGCTGCGCCGCGTCGGCCGAGCGGCGGGCCTCGATCTGCAGCAGCTGGGTGAAGCCGAGCACGGCGTTGAGCGGCGTGCGCAGCTCGTGGCTCATGCGCGAGAGGAATTGCGACTTGGCGTGCACCTCGCGCTCGGCGAGCACCGCCTGCTGACGCGCCAGCTCGGCCTGCTTGGCCTCGGTGACATCCCAGTTGACGCCCACCCGGCGCAACGCCCGCCCCCGGTCGTCGTAGACGAGCGCCGAGCGCGAAGCCAGCCAGCGCCAGCCGCCGTCGGGCAGGCGGACCCGGAATTCGTACGAAGCCGACTGGATGGCGCGGCGGGAACCGGGACGGTAGTCCAGCACCCGCGGCAGGTCGTCGGGATGCACCGATGCCATCCGCTCCTCGCGGCTCGGCACCTTGCCGCCGGGTGCGAGGTTGCGCAGGTTGAACATCTGCTCGTCCCAGCGCTCCGAAGAGCCGTCGAGGGACGCCTCCCACATGCCGATGCCGGCGTGCCGGGCGATCAGCGCCGAGCGTTCGCTGGCGTCGCGCAGCGCCTCGAGCGCGGCATGCTGCTCGGTCACGTCGATCACCACGCCGAGGACGCGGCGCCGATCGACCGATGCGCTGTCGAGGTCCGCGCGCATCACCACCCAGCGGACGCTGCCGTCGCGGCGCAGGACGCGGAACTCGATCTCCTGCCGCCCGGTGGACTGCGCCAGGTAGGCACGGATTTCCTTGCCGACGCGCTCCCGGTCGTCGGCATGGACGCATTCGCCCAGCCACTCGGAAAGCGTCGGCACCCGGGGCGGCGGGAAGCGGTCGAAGATGGCGAAGGTCTGCGCGTTCCAGTCGGTCTCGGGCGGGTCCATCGCCGTGCTCCACAGGCCGATGCCGGCGGCGTGCGACGCCGCCTCGAGCCGGCGCGCCAGCTCCTCGGCCTGCTGCCGCTGCTCGACCCGCTCGGTCACGTCGAGGGCGACGCCGACGAAGGCGACCGGCGCCCCGGCCTCGTCGCGCTCGACCACCCGGCGCGTCATCACGTAGCGGTAGCTGCCGTCGACGCGCCGATAGCGCGCCTCCATGTCGGTCGGCTGGTCGGAGGCGAGCGCCTTTTCCGCCGAGGCGAGCACGAGCGGGATGTCGTCCGGATGGATGAACGATCGCACTTCCTCGATCGAGAAGCCCTCGGGTCGCGGCTCCTGCTGCAGCAGCCGGTAGGCGCGGTCGCTGTAGTGCATGCGCTGGGTCCGCAGGTCGTGCCGCCAGATCGCGATCTGGCCGAGGTCGACGGCGAGCTTGAGCTGGGCGTTGACATCGACCAGGGCCCGCGCCGACTCGTAGGCCTCGGTATCGTCCATCATGATCCCGACGGCGCGGTCGGGCGTGCCCTGGGGGCCGTTCTTCACCGCCCACTGGGAATGGATCAGGCGGGTCTTGCCGTCGGGCTGGATGACGCGATAGCGTTGCGAGTAGCGGCCCTGGCGCTGCGTCGACTCGGCATAGATCATCTTCACCCGGTCGTCGGGATGGATGCGCTCGATCGCCTCCTCGAAAGGCGGCGTGCCGGCCGCCGGGTCGAGCCCCCAGAAGCCGAACACGTGCCGGTCCCAGCGGCCTTCGCCGGAAGGAATGCGCCGCTCCCACACGCCGATGCGGCCGAACTCCTGGGCGATGTCGAGCAACTCGCCCTGGCGATGGGCCTGGGCGGCGAGGAACCGGGTCGAGCTGATGTCGCTGAAGGTCCAGAGCACGAGCTCGGCCGAGCGCCGAGCCCGGGCGTCGACCCAGAACAGCGAGCCGTCGCCGGTGCGCAGGCGCAGGCCCGCGGCGTCGAGCGTGCCGGCGGCGAGGCCGGCGCCGAGCTTCTCGCGCGTCGACTCGCCGGCCGCGCCCTCGGCGGCACAGTCGATCAGGCGCGTCGCCTCGCCGCCGAGCACCCCGGTGGCCGCGCTGAAGCGGGAGCTGGCCCAGGTGATCGTGCCGGCGGCGTCGGTGATCGCGATCAGCTCGAGACTCTGCTCGACCAGTGCTTGCAGCACGGCGGCCGGCAAGGGGCCGGCTGGAGGGTCGCGGTCGCTCATGGGCAGCCGCCAAGTCTAGCGGCCGGGGGGCACGGCGAGCGCCCCGGAACTCAGCCTTCCGCGACCTGCAGCACGAGCTTGCCGAAGTTCTCGCCCCGGAACAGCTTGAGCAGCGTCTCGGGGAAGGTTTCGAGGCCGCGGACCACGTCCTCGCGGCTCTTCATGCGGCCGTCCTTCAGGTAGCCGGCGAGCTCGGCGATGGCTACGGAATAGCGGTCGGCGTAGTCGAAGACGACCATGCCTTCCATCCGGGCGCGATTGACCAGGAGCGACATGTAGTTCGCCGGGCCGACCGGCTTGGAGGTGGCGTTGTACTGGCTGATCGCGCCGCAGATGACGATGCGCGCCTTGCGGTTGATGCGGGCCAGCGCGGCGTCGAGGATCTCGCCGCCGACATTGTCGAAATAGACGTCGACGCCGGCCGGGCAGTGCGCCTTGAGGCCGTCCTTCACCGGGCCGGCCTTGTAGTCGATGCAGGCGTCGAAGCCGAGCTCCTTCACCACCCACTCGCACTTTGCCGGGCCGCCGGCGATGCCGACGGCGCGGCAGCCCTTGATCTTCGCCAGCTGGCCGACGGTCTGGCCGACCGCGCCGGCCGCGCCCGAGACTACGACCGTCTCGCCGGGCTTGGGCTGGCCGACGTCGAGCAGGCCGAAGTAGGCGGTCATGCCGGGCATGCCGAGGACGTTGAGCCACTGCGTCATCGTGCCGGTGCGCAGGTCGACCCGCTCCAGCGCCCGCTTGGCGATCTGGCCGGCGTCGAAGCGCGCGTACTCCTGAACGCCCAGCGTGCCGTAGACCGTGTCGCCGACCGCGAAGGCCGGCGACTTCGAGGCGATCACGGTGCCGATGCCGCCGGCGCGCATCACGTCGCCGATGCCCACCGGCGCGATATAGCTCTTGCCCTCGTTCATCCAGCCGCGCATCGCCGGGTCGAGCGAGAGCGCGAGTGTCTTGACGAGCACGCCGCCGGCGTCGGCCTCGGCGACCGGCTCGGTAGTGAAGCTCCAGTCCTCGCGTACCGGCAGCCCGCTCGGGCGGCGGGCGAGGCGGTACTGGCGGTTGGTCGTCGCTGCTTGCGTGCTGCTCATGATCTTGTCTCCTTCGCCGCGATCTTAGGTCGCCGGGCCCCGGCGCACGAGTCGCTTGCGCGACGACCGGGATCGGAACGGACATCGCGGGCGAAAAAAAGCCGCGGCGAACCGCGGCTTTTCCGATCGGGCACGGGGCCCGAAAACTTGTTCCGGGCTCAGGCCAGGACGCGAATGTTCGCGGCTTGCAGGCCCTTCTGGCCCTGCTTCACTTCGAACTCGACGCGCTGGTTCTCGACCAGGGTCTTGAAGCCCGAGCCAGCGATGTCGCGGAAGTGGGCGAAGAGGTCAGCGCCGCCCGCGTCTTGCGCGATGAAGCCGAAGCCCTTGCTCTCGTTGAACCACTTCACGGTGCCGGTCTGGGTGGGGGTCGTCATTGGAAAAATCCTATCTATGGGAAATGAATGCGCAGCACATGCAGCGCATGCAGCGACACTCAAGAACCGATCAGGGGGATTTCAAACGCCCGCCGCGAGGACCGCGAGGGTAGAACGAGAATCACGAACAACCACTGTCTTGCGTATAACTGTGCCGCTAATGTACACGAGGAAGCGATCATGACCTCAGAACACGGGCATGGCCCCGATGAGAGCATCCCCTGGAAGCACGACGGCGTGCGGGTCGTGCCCGCCGACCGGCTCGACCCCAACACGGCGCAGACGCCGGGCATGAACCGCAAGGCGGCGATCAATTTCGCCCGTGTCGGCGCGCACAAGCTCTGGGCCGGCACCGTCCACATCCACGCCGATGCGAAGACCGGTGCGCATCACCACGGGCATCTCGAGAGCGTGATCTACGTCGTCAAGGGCCGGGCGCGGATGCGCTGGGGCAACAACCTCGAGTTCACCGCCGAGGCCGGGCCGGGCGACTTCATCTACATCCCGCCGTACGTGCCGCACCAGGAAATCAACGCCAGCGCCGACGAGACCCTCGAGTGCGTGCTCTGCCGCAGCGATGGCGAGGCGGTGGCGGTGAACCTCGACATCGAGCCGGTGGAAAAGCCCGAGACGGTGCTCTGGATCGATCCCACGCACCCCGGATGAAGCTCCCACGCTCACTTCGTTCGCTGCCCCCCGAGGGGACGGCGGCGCCCTTGGGGCGGCCCGGCGGGCGCCGCGGCCGATGAAGCTGTCCGTCCTCGACCAATCGGTCTCGCTCGCCGGCAGCAGCGAGGACGCGGCGATCCGCGACACCCTCTCGCTCGCCGAGGATTGCGAGCGCCTCGGCTATGCGCGCTTCTGGCTGAGCGAGCACCATGGGCTGCCGACGATCGTCGGCTCGGCCCCGGAGATCCTGATGGCGGCGATCGCCGCCCGCACGACCCGGATCCGCATCGGCAGCGCCGGCGTGATGCTTCCGCACTACAGCGCCCTCAAGGTGGCTGAGCAGTTCCGGGTACTGGAAGCGCTCGCCCCCGGACGAATCGATCTCGGCGTCGGCCGGGCCCCGGGCGGCGACATGCGAACCGCGCGCGCCCTCAACCCGCATGCCAGCCATGCGGCCGAGGATTTCCCGGTGCAGGTGCGCGATCTCCACGCCTGGACCTCGCTCGGCACCCACGCCGGCATCACCGCCCATCCGCTCGGGCCGCACGCGCCCGAGATCTGGATCCTGGGCAGCTCCGACTACGGCGCCCAGCTCGCGGCCCACTTCGGCCTGCCCTATGCCTTCGCCTACTTCTTCACCGACGGCCAGGGCGCCGAGCTGGCGATGGCCCTCTATCGTCAGCGCTTCCAGCCGAGCGAGCGCCATCCGCTGCCGCAGGCGACGCTCTGCATCTGGGCGCTGGCGGCCGACAGCGACGAGGAGGCGGCGCACCTGGCCTTGTCGCGCGACCGCTGGCGGATCGATCGGCAGCGCGGCGCGCTGGGGCCCCTGCAGTCGCCCGCTGCCATCGCCGAGCGCGGCTTCTCCGAGGCCGAGCTGGCGATGCTCGCGCCGATGCGCGGTAAGGCCTTCGTCGGCTCGGCCGCCAGCGTCGGCGCGAAGATTCGCAAGCTCGCGAGCGACTTCCAGCTCGACGAGGTGGTGATCAACACCTGGGCCCACGACCCGGCGGTGCGGCGCCGCTCCTACGCGCTGATCGCCGAGGAGTTCGCACTCGCCCGGGCCTGAGGCTCAGCCCGCCAGCCGGCCGTAGGTGAGGCGGCGCCAGACGTACTCGACCGGGCCGTAGCGAAAGCGCGAGAGCCACCAGGCGCTGAGCGGCAGTTGGATGGCGAAGAACAGGCCGACGGCCAGCGCCGTCTCGACCCACGGCGAGGCGCGGCCCCAGAAGCCGAGCCCCCAGCCGTAGAAGATGAAGCAGCCGAGGAAGGTCTGCAGAAGGTAGTTGCTGAGCGGCATCCGCCCGGCGAGCGCGAACGGGCGCAGCCACCGCGCGACCGCCGGCCGCTCCAGCAGGCGCAGCACGCTGAGGGCGTAGAACGCCATCAGCGCGGCCCGGCCGAGGGTGCGTGCCAGCGAGACGAAGAAGCCGGCACCGTCGGGCTCGGTGCCGACGAAGGCGAACGCCAGTGCGAGCGCGCCGGCGACGAGCGCCAGGCCGAAGGCGGCAAGCTGCGCCCGGCGGATCGGCTCGCGCAGCGCCGGCAGCCGCTCCACCCAGTGCCTGCGGCCGACGAGAAAGCCGAGCAGGATGCCGGTGGCCATCTGCACGTAGAACGCGGCGTAGCTGAACAGGCCGAGCGGCGAGGTGTAGCCCCAGGCGAAGACCCGCGCCGTCTCGCGCATCGCGTCGAGGAACGAGCCGCGGCCGAAGGCGGCGGCGTTCGAAACCTCGAAGTCCTCGTACTCGAAGGCGGCGACGGTCTCGGTCGTGAATGACAGCAGCACCGGCCGCAGCGCGTCCGCGGCCGCGGGGAAGACGAGGCAGAGGAAGATCAGCGCGACCACGGCGCCATCCGGCCAGCGGCGGATCGCCAGCAGGCCGAAGCCGAGGATGGCGTAGACCACCAGCACGTCGCCCGACCAGAGCAGCACCGCGTGCACCAGGCCGATCGCGAGCAGCACCGCGAGCCGGCGTGCATACACGAGGGTGGCGCCGCCGCCGGGTCGCGCCGCTTCGAGTCGGCCGAGCTGGAGGTGAAAGCCGATGCCGAACAGCAGCCCGAACATCAGGTTGAACTTGCCGGCGAACAGCAGCTCGCGCAGCCACGTCACCCACGCATCGAGCGGGCCGAGGTCGGGCGGCGGCGGCGTGAACAGCGAGTGGCTGAAGCCCGGCATGTTCATAATGAAGATGCCGAAGAGAGCGACGCCGCGAAGCACGTCGAGAGCCGCGATGCGCTCGGCCACCGGCAGCGGGGCCTCGAGCTTCGGCGCGGATTCGGCGTCGGCGTTCACGGGCCGACGGTAGCAAACGCGGCGTGCCGGCCTGTCGGCACGAAGCGACAACGAAGGACCTCATCGATGTTTCGTACCGCCATTGCCGGCAGCCTGCCGAAACCCTCGTGGCTTGCTGAGACCGAAAAGCTCTGGCCCGAGTGGAAGGCCAGCGGCCCCGAGCTCGAGCGCGCCAAGGCCGATGCCACGCTGCTCTGGCTGAAGGTTCAGGAGGACGCGGGCCTCACGACCGTGGGCGACGGCGAGCAATCGCGGCAGCACTTCGTGCACGGCTTTCTCGCCCAGGTCGAAGGTATCGACTTCGATCACAAGGTGAAGATGGGGATCCGCGACAACCGCTACGACGCGATGGTGCCGCAGGTGGTCGGCCGCTTGCGCCTGAATGGCCGGGTCCATGCGGCCGAGGCGCGCCTGGCCCGCGCCCACACCGGGCGGCAGCTCAAGTTCACGCTGCCCGGCCCGATGACGATCGTCGACACCGTCGCCGACCGCTACTACGGCGAAGGCAAGGCGGGCCGGATCAAGATGGCGTTTGCCTTCGCCGAGCTCCTCAACCAGGAAGCGCGCGCGCTCGAGGCCGATGGCGTCGACATCATCCAGTTCGACGAACCGGCGTTCAACGTCTACATGGCGGAGGCGGCGGAATGGGGCGTGGCGGCGCTCGAGCGCGCGGCGCAGGGGCTGAAGTGCAAGACCGCGGTGCACATCTGCTACGGCTATGGCATCAAGGCGAACGTCGACTGGAAGTCGACGCTCGGCGAGGAATGGCGCCAGTACGAGCAGGTCTTCCCGGCGCTCGCGAAGAGCGCGATCGACCAGGTGTCGCTCGAGTGCATCCATTCGCACGTGCCGCCCGAGCTGATGCGCCTGCTCGAAGGCAAGGAGGTGATGGTCGG
>Ga0068859_100000630_pt1 | contig 35294 bp, 28 predicted proteins | sample KBSSwiS22_FD_66585 | JGI IMG/M metagenome (GOLD analysis project Ga0068859, IMG submission 66585) | Switchgrass rhizosphere microbial communities from Kellogg Biological Station, Michigan, USA - KBS Switchgrass S2-2 | ecosystem: Host-associated > Plants > Roots > Rhizosphere > Soil ... | reverse complement strand
GTCGCAGGCGGTCAGCAGCGTGGCGCTGGCGACCGTGAGCAGGAGTCCGGCAACTCTTTCCGCTTTCATCAAGACACCTCAGGAACATGTAACCCGCCGCTCACAGGAAGCCTTGCGGTAAAAGGCCGCCACATAGTGCGCGGTTCCTGGGGCTTCCTGAAGCGAATGCCGGTAAGTCGCCGGCCCGCACCGGCCAAGGGGCTCGGAACCGCTCGTCCCGGCCTGTGACCACGGTCACATTCCGCAAGCCCCTAAGATCCGCGCCGCAGATTCTTTGTGCCGTTGTGTGACGCACATCGCGCAGTCCTGTGATGGTCTTCCGCGTCCAGCTGGGGGTCAGGCGCGTACTTTATGTACGACGGAAGCTGACGCTTCCCGACCAGAGAGCCTGACCGCGCCAATGACCCGGCCTTTCGCCGCCCGCTTCAGCGATTTCGTCGCGCGCTTCGTGCCGCGTCTGACGTTCGACGAGCCGCTGGAATCCACTTTCCGCAGCTGGTACGCCGAGCACACGCGCTCGCGCGTGCGCAATGCGATGTGGCTCGCGATGGGCAACATGCTGGTCGTGATGCTCGCGGGCGGCCCGTTCCGCGAGATGCGCAACGCGATCTTCGGGCCAGAGAATCAGTGGATCGTCGACGTGCTGCGCTTCGGCTTCATCGTGCCGAGCTGCCTCGCGATGCTGCTGGTCTCGTACACGGAGCTTTATCGCAAGTGGTTCGGCCTCACCGCGCAGATCGTCGCGCCGGTGCATGCGCTCTCGTTCGTCGTAATGGACATTCTCATGCAGCCGCACGGCTACTCGTTGAGCTCGTGGCTGCCGCTCGTGGTGCTCGCACCGTATTTCCTGTTCGGGATGTTGCACGCGCAGGCCGTACGCACGTCGTTGCTCGTCGTGCTGGCCTATGCGATCGGCGGCGCGCTGGCCGGCGTGAGCGGACCGCAGCGTGTATTCGATACGTTCGTCGTCGCCTTCGCGTGCGCGATCGGCGGCGCGATCCACTTCTCCTTCCAGCGCGGCGTACGTCGCAACTACCTCGCGAAGCAGGTGTTGAGCGAATCCGCGAATCGCGACAGCCTGACGGGCATCCACAATCGTCGCATGTTCGACGACCACATGCAGCGGCTGTGGCAGCAGGCCATGCGCGATCGCGTGCCGCTCGCGTTGCTGCTCGTCGACCTCGATCACTTCAAGTCCTTCAACGATCGACGCGGTCACCAGGCGGGCGATGCATGCCTCGCGAAGGTGGCGAGCGTGCTGCCGGTCGCGGCACGCCGACCCTTCGACCTCGCGGCGCGTTACGGCGGTGAAGAATTTGCAGTGCTGCTGTACGACGCTCGCCGCGACCGCGTGGAGGAGATCTGCCGGCAGCTTCATGCAAGCCTGCAGAAGGCGGCGCTGGAGCATCCCTGCTCGCCGGTCAGCCAGTACGTGACTTTCAGCATCGGCGCGGCCTGCGTCGAGCCGAACCTCGGGCGCCATCCCGAAGGCTTCATCCAGCTCGCCGACGAGGCGCTGTACGCCGCGAAGGAACGCGGCCGCAATCGCACCGTGGTGATGGATCGTGAGTACGAGACGCTCACTACCGGTGCGTTCCGGATCCCGCGGGCACGCGGCGAAGCCGCCTAGCATCGAGGGTGTTATCCTTCGGCCTTCGTAAGGAGGCCCGGATCATCGTGCTCACGGCTGACAAGGTACTCGTCACGGTCGGAACTCCCTGCTCGATCTCTGCGGTCGGCAGCACCGAGACCTACCACGCGCGCGTCACGCGTGCGCCGGAGTTCATTGCCTTTGCCGCGTTCGATGCAGGTCTGATCGATATCGACCCGGGCACTGGCGGCTCGCTGACACTTCGCTGGCTCGACGGCACGCCGGCCACCCTCGATGAGATCGAGCAACGCCACGGCGCACAGCTGCGCGCGAATCTCGGCATCCGTCACGTTCCCGAGCTCACCGCGAAGGGTTCGTCGGTCGTGACCGATATCGCCGCGCCGCTGCCGCACGACTTCGAGAGCGGCGGCCTGCGCAAGCTCGCCGGTCTCATGTATCGCGACGTGCGCGAGTCCGTTCTCAAGGACATGTACGGGTTGTTCGACGACGACCCGCGTCTCGGCCCATCGCTGCAAGCACAGTTGTTCGCGTACAGCGGCCTCGGTGCACTGGCGGCACTTCCCGTCTCGCTATCCGAGCTGCTGCCGAATCCCTATGAGTTCCGCGTTGCCGGCGCCACTGCATTCATGGGCATGGACTCGCTTGCCGAATTGCGCGCGGCGGGCGCCGACGGTATCGAGGGTGACAAGCGCGACAAGTTCGCGATGCGTCTCGCGAACTCGCTGTCCTCGCACGGACCGGCGTTGTTGTCGACGATGCTCGCGCCCTCGTATTCGCTGAGCAAATCGCTGAAGAATCCCGCGCTGCTCGACAGCCTGCGCTCGAGCAACGGCTACATGCGCGTGCCGCAGACTCCGCTGAACGCAGTCGGCGCGTGCGCATCGAGCTCGATCGTGTTCTGCGAATTCGCGCCGCAGATGGTGCTCGACTATCCCGGCTATCAGCGGCCGACGATGACGCTCTGGGCTGCAGCAGACGCCGCGACGCGGCCGAGCTGGCAGATTCTCGACGCGTTCGGGCCGGGCGCGCTGATGACGCGCAGCAAGCTGGCCGCGATGAATGCCAACCGCCCACCCGCGGAGCAACGCGCGGTCGCGGATTCCCTCGCGCCGTTCGACATCGACGCGAACGGCACTGTCGTCGGCGAAGGCGGCTCGGGTGTGCTGATCACGACGCTCGACTTCGCGCTGCGTAACTTCCTCGACATCACGTCGATCATCGTCGGTTGGGGCCAGAGCGGCGAAGCTGGCGGCAAGGCGCACTTTGCCGGTGTCGGCTTCGGCGGCGAGAACGCGCTGATTCATGCATTCGATCTCGCGCATCACGGCCACGGCTACGGCGTCGCGGACTTCCAGTATCTGGTGGCGCACGCCACGGGCACGCGCACCAACTCCAAGACCGATCTCACGACTGCCGCGAACGGACGCATGACCGCGGCGGAGCGACAGGGCCGCAAGGGCGCGTTGCCCCCGATGACTGTCGGCACGCCGAAGGCCGTCGGCGACGGACACACGATGGGCGAAACCGGATTGAAGGCGCTGTCGCAGGCCGTGCAGTTCCTGCTCGGCAAAACGGCTGTGGGCATTCCGACGCTGCGCAATCTCGATCCCGATCTCGGCGCCGCTGCCGAGTCGTTCGTGCTCGAAGCGCCGCCGGTTGCAGGAAACAACGATGGCGGTGCGGTGTGCGCGACGCAGGGATTCGGCGGGTACAACGGAGCGATTGCGCTGCGTGCGGCGAATGCCGAAGCGTTCAGCCGTTACGCGGTGGATCGGAAGGTGTTGTCAGCGTATCTGGAGCGCTGGCCGGAGCTGCGAACGGAGCGCGAGCAGCGAGAGAGATATTGGCGGCTGCGCCGGCGCTCGACGATCGAGCTGGTGCAGACGCATTGTTGGAAGGGGTTGGAGTAGAACGGAGCCCGGATTGTCGGGCTAAAGCCCGACCTACAGGGCAAAAACCAACGTTGGTTCGAGCGCTGTAGGTCGGGCTTCAGCCCGACTCTTAATCTCAACCTGCCTTCTTCCCCGTGAACGACCCTTCGCCGAGCTCACCCAGCGACACCTTGCCCTTGATCGAGCTGCCGTCGACCGTGCCGGTATAGGTGATCGCCAGGTCCGTGCCCTGCGCGTTCACCTTGAAATTGATCGTCAGCTCGTTGCCCTTCACGCTGCCGGTCACCGGCGCTTCGCCGAGCTGACCCTTGTACGTGCCGGTGACGTTCGAGCCGTCCTGCTTGAGGCTGAAGTGCGGCGTGCCGGTGCCCGCCTGCGTCTCCACCGTGAAGTCCCACTCGCCCGCGACGTTCGCGTCGGCAGCGAGCGCTGCGCCGACGAGTGCGGTGGACGCGAGCATGGCAATGAACAGTCTGCGCAGAATCTTCATGAATCTCTCCTCGCTGATCTTCTATTGGGATGATGCTTTCGACCGATACATCTCGCGCAGCTTGTGCTTGTACAGCTTGCCGTTGTCGAGCCGGGGCAGCTCGCCGACGAAGTCCACGCTGCGCGGACATTTGAAATGAGCCAGGTGCTGGCGGCAGTAATCGATCAGCTCCGCCGCGAGCTGCGGCGAAGGCGTATAGCCTGACTGCGCGATCACGACTGCCTTGACCGCCTCGCCCCACTCCGAGTCCGGCACGCCGATCACGCCCACGTCCGCGACGGCCGGGTGCGAGAGCAGCACGCCTTCGGCCTCCGCGGGATAGATGTTCACGCCGCCCGAGATGATGAGGTGCGCGCTGCGATCCGTGAGATACAGGTAGCCGTCGGCGTCCATATAGCCGACGTCGCCCAGCGTGTAGTAGTCGCCGCTGTAGGCGCGGTCCGTTTTCGAATCGTCTTTGTAGTACTTGAAGCGCCCGCTCGCCGGCGCCTTCATGTAGATCAACCCGGCCTCGAGCGGCGGCAAGACGTCGCCCGCTTCGTTGCGAATCTGAATGTGATCGGGAGTATCCGGCCGACCGACGGTGCCCGGCCGCGCGAGCCAGCCAGCCGAGTCAGTCAGCGTGCCCGTGCCTTCGGTGGCGCCGTAGTACTCGTGCACGATCGGGCCGACCCAATCGATCATCCCGCGTTTGACGGTCGCCGGACACGGCGCCGCGCCATGCAGGATGTATTTGAGCGACGAGACATCGTGCCGCTTGCGTACAGCTTCGGGCAGCGCCAGCAGCCGATGCATCATCGTCGGCACCAGGTGCGTGTGCGTGACGTGTTCCTGTTCGATCAGCTCCAGCGCCCGATCGCAGTCCCAGCCGTCCATCAGTACGACCGACGCGCCGTAGAGTTGCGGAACGGCCATCGATAGCGACAGCGGCGCAGCGTGATATAGCGGACCGGTAACGAGATGAATGCTCCGGCCGGGCCGATAGTCGGCGCTCACGACCAGACTGGGCGACGTCGGCGGTGCTGACGAGCGGTAGACGCCTTTCGGCTTGCCCGTCGTGCCCGACGTATAGAGCATCGCATTTCCGAGCTGCGGATCGGGAATGTCGCTGCCGTCGCGACCGCGCAGCAGCGCCTCGTAGCTCTCGAATCCCGGAATAGCGCCGCCGATCGCAACTCGCAGCCGGGCTGCCGGCGTATGCGCAGCGACATGCTCGGCGACTGCATGGAAGCGTGCGTGGGCAAAGAAGGCCTTGGCATCGCAATCATTGGCGATGTACGCCGCCTCTTCGCCCGTCAGCCGCCAGTTGATCGGCGTCAGGCGGATGCCAGCGCGACGCGTGGCCCAGAAGACTTCCACGAACTCGGTTCGATTGGCGCACAACAGGGCGACGCCATCGCCGGCGCCGATGCCGTGCTCGCGCAGCGCGCGGACGAGTTGGTTGCAACGTGCGTTGAGCTCAGCGTAAGTCCGATTCCCGCTCTCCGCGACGACCGCGGGAGCCTGCGGCAGACGCTGGGCCCAGTAAGAGACGTTCATCCCCTTTTCCATCGTGGCGGCGAAGGCCGGCTCCGCGACGGTCGGACGGGGCAGCTCGGGGTGAGCACTCATGAGCGGCGATTGTCGATGGAGTGCGCAGGCGGGAGCAATAGAATGCGCGCGTGCCACTGTGCAAAAATATGTCCGTGTCCGCTATCCGCCGCTTTACCCCACGCACCTTCTGGACCGTCAGCCTGGCCGCCGCCGTCGCGCTGGGGGCGATCGTTGCGATCCCGCAGTTGCTATCGAAGCATGCGCGGCTGGAGGTGCTGCGCTCGAATGTCGGCGCGATCGCGCGGCTCGCGGCCAGCGTCGTCGACGGCGATCTGCATCGCCAGCTGCTCGATCCTGCGAACAAGACGCCCGAGCTGTACGCGCGCACCGTGGAGCCGCTGGTGCGCTTCCATGCAGCGTATCCGCAGATCTTTTATGTCTACACGATGGTCGAGCGCGAAGGCCAGACTTACTTTGTCGTCGACACGGCGTCGCAATCGGAGCGGCTCAAGTCGCCGTACAAGCTGGTGCCGTCCGAGTACATGGAGCCGTTCAAGCAGCTCGACGTCGAGCCGGATCCGGACTGGCTGCAGCAGATCGCGTCCGGCAAGACCTACGTCTATCCCTCGTTCCAGCGCGACAAGTACGGCACGTTCCTGTCGGGGCACGCGCCGATCTACGACAGCCAGGGACGCTACAGCGGTTTCGTCGGCGTCGACTTCGATCTGCAGTACTACCTGGCGCAGGAAGCGAGCTTTCGTGCGATCTCGATCGGCACGCTGACGGGCGCGGTGCTGCTCGCGCTGCTGATCGGCTACGTCGCCGCGCGTTATCACTTCGACTTGAACGATCGCATCGAACAGCAATATCGCGCATCCATTCGCGATGAGCTGACGAGTCTGCTGAATCGCCGCGGCGCGCTGACTGCGGTCACGGAGGCGCTCGCCGTGCGAGCTTCGACGTACGCGACGATCCTGGTCGACGTCGACGACCTCAAGGGCATCAACGACAACTACGGTCACGTGATCGGCGACGAATTGCTGGTGAGCGTCGCCGAAGCGATTCGCGAAAGCGTGCGTGCGAGCGACATCTGCGCGCGCTTCGGCGGCGATGAATTCCTGATCTTCGCGGCGGGCTGCGACCTCGACGCGGCGACGGAGATCGCGCGCCGGATCCTCATCAAGGTCGAAGCGAAACGTCAGACGTTCGAGCGGCGCGGATTCGGGGTTTCGATCGGCATCGACATCGCACCACTCAGCGAAGCTGCCTTCGAATCGATGTACCGGCGCGCAGATCAGGCGCTGTACAAGGCGAAGGGCGCCGGCCGCAACCGCTACGTGATTTCGGATGTGGGTCAGGCTTTGGCCTGACTCTTCAAACGTTCCACCGCTCGCGGCACAACGCGAGGAACCGGGCGCCCGCCTGCGACAGCGGCTGATGCTTGCGGTAATACACGCCAACCTGCCGCTCGATATTCGAGAACGGTAATCCCTCGATTGGCACCAGCTCTTCGGGCAACTGCGTGACCAGATCCGAGATGTACGTGACGCCCTTGCCCTGAACCACCAGCGCGAGCCGCAGCTCCATGTGGCTCACTTCCCAGACCGTCGCAAACGCATTGCGCAACCGATCGCCGCTCGGCCGACGCGCCGGTTCGTCGAGGTACGACGTGATCAACGGCAACGTTCGCAGCGTCGCCTGCGGATCGCGCAGCAGCGCCGTGCGCGCCGGATGGTCGCGCGCGATCATCAGCCGCCGCGTCTCGGAAAAGCACGAGTGGAACGCGAAGTACTCGGGCATCACGTGCAACAGCGGCCCGAAGCCCAGCTCCCACCGTCCGTCGCCGACGCCGTAGACCAGCTCGCGGCTCGGTGCGACCACGACTTTGAAACGCGTCAGCGGATTCCGCTCGGAAAACTCCCGTAGCAACGAGATACCGAAGCGTGCATTCGCGGCCGGCGACATTGCGAGCGACAGCGTCGACAGCGCGCCGGTCCTGATCTGCGCGATGTCGGCGAGCGTCTCACGCTCCTCGTTCATGACCGTTTCGGCAAAGCGCAGCAGTCGGATGCCGGCTTCCGTCAGCTGCGGCGGATTGCCCCGGCGCAGCAGCACCGCGCCGAGGCGGTGCTCGAGATTGGCAATCGCCTGGCTGACAGCCGATTGCGACAGATCCAGCCGTTCAGCCGCCCGGCTGAAGCCGCCCGCCTCGACCACCGCGTGAAAGCAGCGGATTTCGTTGCGCTCGATCTGCATGGGCGGAATTGTAATTCGAACCGGCTGATAGCGGGATCGCGGTCACTAATAGGATCGGCGGCGGCGCTGTCGTAGGGTGTGCGTGAAGGTCGGATAGCCGGAGTAATGGGTCATGGGCGTCATTGGCGATTCGGTACAAGTTCAGAAAGGGCTCGAAGGGGTCGTGGCCGACACGACTGCCGTGTCGTTCGTCGACGGCGACGCCGGCCGCCTCTATTACCGCGGGCAGCCCATCGAAAAGCTCATTCAGCACACTTTCGCCGAGGTCCTGCACCTCGTGGTGTTCGGCACGCTTCCTGACGCAAAACGTCTCGAGGAAGTCGAAGAGTATCTATGGGCTGCCGGCCGATTGCCGCCGGAGCTGGCAACGTCCCTGCGCGAGCTGGCGCGGCATGGCGAGCATCCGATGGCGACGCTGCAGGCGATCACGCCCCTCCTCGCATTGGAGCCGCCGGCGGTCAGCCTCGGCCGCAACGCGATCGAAGAGGAAGGCCTGATCGTCGCCGCCCGCATCCCCGCGGCGATTGGCCTGATTCACGCGGCACTGGAAGATCACTTGGAGCGGGCGTACCCGAGCTCGCGCCGTTATGGCGAACGCTTCCTGCAACTGATGCACGACGGCGTGCCGACGCCCGAGCAGGTCAAAGCCTTCGAAATCACGCAGATCCTGCAGCTCGATCACAGCTTCAACGCTGGCACGTTCGCCGCGCGCGTCGTGTCCTCGACGTTGGCGCCCCCGTCTTCCGCGTTGTCGGCTGCGATGGGCGCGTTATACGGCGCATTGCACGGCGGTGCCGATCAGGCCGCTCTGGAAATGGCGCTCGAAGTCGGCAGCCCGCAGCAGGCTGCAAGCTTCGTCACGAACTGTCTGGCGACCGGCAGGCTCGTGATGGGCATGGGTCACCGCGAGTATCGCGTCGTCGACCCGCGCGCCCGCGTGATCCGCGCCACGGCGCAGCAGATCGCGAAGTCCGGCCAGCCGAAGCAGCTGTTCGAAGTGCTGGTCGCAATCGACGAAGCGTTCGCCGAGCAGACGCGCAATCGCAAGCGCTCGCTGAAGGCCAACCTCGAGTTTTACAAAGGCGTGGTCTACCTCGCGCTCGACATTCCGAAGGAGCTGTTCACGGCCTGCTTCGCGGCCGCGCGCATCTTCGGCTGGGTCGCGCACGTCGTGGAGCAGCGCCAGGACAACCGGCTGATTCGTCCCACCGCCCTTTACGTAGGCCCCCCGCCGCAGCCAGCATAGGCGGCATGGAACAAATTTCTTGGGCGGATTTCGAGCGCGTCGAGCTGCGCATCGGAACGATCATCGAAGTGCTCGACTTCCCCGAGGCGCGCAAGCCGGCCTGGAAACTGCGCGTCGATTTCGGCCCGGAGATCGGCATCCGCCAGTCGAGCGCACAGATCGTCGCGCTCTATGGCAAGCAGGAACTGGTCGGCCGCCAAGTGATCGGCGTCGTCAACTTCCCGCCGAAGCGCATCGGCCCGTTCATGTCCGAAGTGCTGGTGACGGGCTTTCATGATGCAGAAGGCCGCGTCGTGCTCGCGATGCCCGAGCGAGCGGTGCCGAACGGCGCCAAGCTGCTGTAGGCACCCTATACTCGGCGCATGCAGTTCTCCGAGATCCTGAGCTCCCTCGTCGCCGACGGGGATTCGCAATTCCGCATCACCGTGTCCGACGACTGGGGCCAGGGCCGCGCGACGTACGGCGGGCTGGTTGCAGCTGCAGGCAATGAAGCGATGCGTCGCATCGTGCCGCGCGATCGGCCGTTGCGCTCGTTGCAAACCACTTTCGTCGGCCCCGCGAGTGCAGGCACGTGGACCATACACACGCGCGTGTTGCGCGTCGGTCGCGCAGTGACGCTCGCGCATTGCGATATCGTCGATGGCGATCAGGTCGTCGCGATCCAGGTCGGTGTGTATGGCCTGGCGCGCGGCTCGCAGATCACGATCAGGCCATCGGTCGTCGAAGCGCCGCGCAAGATCGAAGAGATCAACGAGGTCCGCTTTCATCCGGAACGCGCGCCGCCCTTCCTGCAACACTTCGCGCATCGCTGGGCGCACGGAGCGAAACCGTACAGTGGCACGCGGTCGGATTCGATCTGCTTCATCCGTCATCGCGACCCCTCGCCGCTGACCGAATCGCACGTCGTCGCGCTGGTGGACTGCATTCCGACGCCAGCGCTCTCGATGCTGACTGCGCCCGCGCCCGCCAGCTCGCTCGTGTGGAACCTGGAGTTCTTCGAGCATGAATTCGCCTTCGGATCCGACCGCTGGTGGCGCATCGATACGAACCTGGATGCGGCGGCGGAAGGGTATGTGAACCAGACGGGTCTGCTGCAGGATCCGGACGGACGGCCGGTCGCGCTGTCGCGGCAGGTTTTCGCAGTCTTCGGTTGACTCTCCCCTAGCCGCAGACCCGACCCTGCAGGTTCCGCCAGCCATGAGGGTCGACGCATGACGAACGTTCGCGAAGGCGGCTGCCAGTGCGGCGCCGTCCGTTATCGGGCTGAAGGTGAGCCGCTGATGGCAGCGTTGTGCCACTGCTCCATGTGTCGTCGTGCGAGCGCTGCGCCGGCCGTCGCTTGGGCGATGTATCCGCAAGCGCAGGTGAGATTCATGCAGGGAGAACCTGCGTCCTACGCATCCTCGGCAGAAGCGCGACGAGGATTCTGCAGCCGCTGCGGTACGCAGATCTGCTTCACCGCTACGTTCCTGCCCGGCCTGATCGACATCACGATTGGCAGTCTCGACGCGCCCGAAGCGTTGCCGCCGACGCTGCACTATTGGGAATCGAAGCGCTTGCCCTGGCTGCACCTCGCCGACGATCTGCCGCGCTACGACGAGTTCCCGCCGTCGTGATGCCGATCGGGCGCTTCGCGCGCGCATGCCGCCTTTCCGTCAAAGCGCTGCGTCACTACGACGAAGAGGAGTTGCTCCGCCCCGCGCATGTCGACGAACGCACGGGCTATCGCTACTACACGCGCGAGCAGGTCCGCGATGCGGTGACCATCGGCATGCTGCGCGGACTGGGCATTGGCATTCCGATCATCCGGCAATTCCTGGCCGGCGGCACAGCCGAGCGCAGCGCGATTCTCCACGCCGAAGCAACACGCATCGAACGAGAGATGGCACAGCGTCGTTTCGCGCTCGATGCCATCGCACGCTTCGGCTCGACCGGCACGCTCGCGCCGTACGAGGTCACGATTCGCCGCATGGAATCGTTGCAGGTAGCAGAGCGCTGTGTCGTGACGGACGCAGAGGCGCTGATCGTCGATACCACCGAGCTGATCTACTCGCTGTTCGACGAGTTGCGCGCGGCCGGTCGAGAAGTGTGGTCGCCGGTGTTCTGCATGAACGATGACCGGGGGTCGGACGAGCACATCGTCGTTCACGCCTGCGTACGCGTCGAGTCGCCGGTGCCCGATCTGCCGCAAGCGCGAATCAACGAGGTGCCGGGTGGCGAGTTCGCAGTCGTCACGCATGTGGGTCCGTATGAGCAGCTCGGACTTGCCTATCATGCGCTGTACGCGTGGGCGCAAGAGCACGGCCACGAGTCGCGCGGGCTGGTTCGTGAGATCTACGTGAACGATCCGGCGAACGTGCGGCCAGAAGCGTTGCAAACGGACTTGCTACTTCCGCTTTGACAGCGCGCGCACGCCGGCGAGCAGCAACACGCCGACTACCGTAGCAATCGCGAGTTGCACCAGCTCTTTGCTGGATGCGTTGGCGAGCAGCGCCAACGACAGAATGCTCGCCAGCACTGCGATCGCCGGGCCGAGCGGCGCAACGAACCCTGCAGGCGGCGCATCAGCGCGCCGTCGCAACGCGATCAGCGCTATGCATCCTGCGATGTACACGACCACTCGCGTGCTCGTCGCGAGCGTGATCGCTGTCAAGAACGAGCTCGCCGCTGTCGCGAGCCAGACGAGCACAGCGCTCGCGAGAATCGCGATGTGCGGAGTCCTGAACTTCGGATGCACCCGCGCGAGCGCACTCGGCATATCGCCGTGCTCCGCGAATGCGAACGGCAAGCGTGACGTCGCCAGGAATCCGCTGTTCAACGAGCCGAGCATGATCACGACAGCACCCAGCGTGATCACCTGCTCGCCGATCGGTCCCCACAAGACGACTGCCGCATCGGCAAACGGTGCCGCGCTCGATGCCAACGCTGGCACGGCCGCGATGCAGACGATCTGCACGCCGGCATACAAGCCCAGCACGATCAGCAACGACATCGCGACCGAGAACGGCACGTCGCGGCGCGGATTGCGCGTTTCGCCGGCTGCGACCAGCGCCGCTTCGAAACCCACGAACGCAAAGATGCCGAGCAGCATCGCGGAGCCGAAATCCCCGACGGGCGGCAACGTCGCAGGCGCGGTGGGCCACGCTCGCACTGTGAGAATTCCAATGACACCGAACACCAGCAGCAACGACACCTTCAACGCAGTCAACCCGTTGCTGACGATCGTGGCCTGGCGAATGCCAACCAGGTTGATGAGCCAGATCCCGACGACGACGACAGTGATGATCGCCAGGCGCGGCCCCGGCCCTTGCAGCGCCGGCGCCAAGCGCGTCACGTAGACGACCAGCAGGTTGCCGATGGTCGCGAAAGTCAGCACCCGCGAGACCCAGTAGAGCCAGCCGACGATGAAGCCCGGCGTCGCGCCGAACGCCGTGCGCGTGAACAGGTAAGGACCGCCGGTGTTCGTGAAGCGGCTGCCGACTTCGGCAAAGCAAATCGCAACGATCGCGACGAGCAAGGCGCACAACACGAGCGCCACGACGCTGTAAACGTCGGTGAGCGCGAACAGCTTGGCAGGCAGACCCAGGATCCCGGAACCGATGGTGATATTGACCATCAGCGCCACGAGGTCCCAGCGGCCGATGCCGCGGAGGATGTCGTACTGATTGCTCGGGTTCGACATCGGCGGATTGTAGCGAGGTATGCTAGCTCCATGCGTAACCTGCTCCCTGCACTGATTGCGGTTTCGCTGCTCGGCCCGAGCGCACACGCCCAGGATGACGCCAATTACCGCGTGATGAAGCTCGAGCAGGATGTCCGCAACCTGGAGCGGCAGGTGCAGACGCTGACGCGACAGCTCGACGAGCTGAAACAGCAATCGCTACGTGCAGGCGATCGCAGCGCTCCCGGCACTCGCTCATCGACGGCACCCACCACGAGCTCGACAGCGTGGGTCGAGGCGGCACGTTGGGAGCGCGTGCGCGCCGGCATGAGTGAGCTGGAAGTGATCAACATTCTCGGCCCGCCGACGTCGATGCGCCAGGAAGGGGACGCGCACGTGCTGCTATACGCGATGGAAATCGGCTCGGCGAATTTTCTCGGCGGCAGCGTGGAATTCCGCGATAAGGCGGTGAGCGCGATCAACAAGCCGACGTTGAAGTAGCTCAACCGCCGTGCACGACGCCCAGCACGCCGTTGATCACGAACTGAATCCCGATGCAGATGAGCAGGAAGCCCATGATGCGCGCCATCGCGTTCATGCCGACCGCTCCCAGCACCTTGTCCAGCTTGGTCGCGGCGCGTAGCACGGCGTAGGAGATCAACGCAGTGATCGCGATGCCGATCGCCACCTGCACATAGCCCAGCACGATGTGTGTGCCCGTCTGCACCGTCGTCGACATGCCGATGACCACGGCAATCGAGCCCGGCCCCGACAGACTCGGCATCGCGAGCGGCGTGAACGAGATGTCTGCCTTCGCACTCGCCTCCGCACGTTCCTGCATCGAGATCGCCACCGTGTCCGGGAACAGCATGCGGAAGCCGAGATAGCTCACGATCATGCCGCCGGCGATGCGCAGCCCCGGGATCGAGATGCCGAAGAAGTTCATGATCAGGCCGCCCGCGACCAGGAAAGCCGTGAGGATGCAGAACATGTAGATGCAGGCGCGGCGGATCTGATCCGTGCGTTCCTCATCGGTCAGATCGGCTGTGATGCTCATCACCAGGCCGACTGCCGACAGCGGATTCACGATCGGCAACAGCGCGCCGACAGTGCTGAGGACGTACATCAATCCTTCGAGGAGCCAGTTCATGGTGCAGCAGTCTTGCACAACCGCTCGAAGCCGCTCGCAATGAACGGCGCCATGCGGTGGCCGATCGATTCGAAGTCGCTCGACTTGCACAAGCCGTTCGAGAGCCGGTCGATGCGTCCCGTCTGCGACAGCGACAGCGTCAGCGCGCCCGAAAGGAAGTGATAGCTCCAATAGAGATCTTCCTCGCTCGCATCCGGCAGCGCTTTGCGGAGCGCGCGAATCAAGCGATGAATCACGGGATCGAACGTGCGCGCCATGGTTTCTCCGCCCCACGCCGGCGTGTTGTTCACCTGCGCTATCAGCGCGAAGTAGTTGTGCCAGCGCTGATCGCCCAACGCTGCCCGGTCCAGGATCGGCTGCAGAAACGCGTTGATCACGCCCTCCGCGGTGATCGCGTCGCCGGCGGAAGTCTCATACGCGTCGATCGAATCGATGCGCTCGCGATTGATGACCTCGGCACGACGCGCGAACACCGCATCGAACAGCCCGCGCTTGCTCTCGAAGTAGTAATGCAGCAATGCCGTATCGACCTTCGCGTCCTGCGCCACTTCGCGGATCGTGACGCCCCAGAAGCCGTGGCGCGAAAAATGATCCTCGGCGGCATCGAGGATGCGCTCGCGCATGTCGGGCGTGGCAGCGCTTTTCAGCGGGCGGCCGCGGCGCGCGCGGCGCTTCACAGTCCGGGGCTTGGCAGTCGTCAGGCGTGTCATGTCGGTGTCCTTGTCGCGCCGCACTCAATTTCATCGGATGATGAATATTTGACAGCAGGCGCGGCTAGAGGCAAGCTCGGATTAATCATCAACTGATGAATAAGTGCCCAGGTTGCTCCAACAACCCGCACGCTGCAGGGGGTCTCGTCATGTCCACTCATACTTCCAGGGCCGCAATCCGCCTCGCTTTGGCCGCCGTCGCGGCGTGCAGCCTACCAGTGTCCGGGCCGGCCGTGGCTGCGGACGCTGGCGCCGAGGTCAGCGGCATCGAGCAGATCGTCGTCACGGCACGCCGCCGCGAAGAGAATCTGCAGAACGTGCCGGTCGCAATCACGGCGCTCACCGCCGAGCAGTTGCAGGAACAGAACGTTCGCACCCTCGAGGACATGACCGCGTACGTGCCGAACATCAAGGTCAACGCCGGCCGCGCGACCAGCAGCACGATCAACGCCTATATCCGCGGCGTCGGCCAGAACGATCCACTGTGGGGCTTCGAACCCGGCGTCGGCATCTACATGGACGACGTGTACATCGCACGGCCCCAAGGCGCCCTGCTCGATGTTTACGACGTCGAGCGCATCGAAGTTCTGCGCGGCCCGCAAGGCACGCTGTACGGCAAGAACACGCTCGCGGGCGCCATCAAATACGTGACGCGCGACATCGCGACTGAAGATCCGGAGTTCCACGTCACTGCGACGGGCGGCAGCTATAACCAGCGCGACCTCAAGGTCGGCGGCTCGATGCCGGTCGTGTCCGATCACGTGTATCTCGGCGCCGCGGTCGCGTACCTGCAGCGCGATGGTTACGGCGAGCTGGTGGACGACGGTGCCCCGCGCCTGTTCAACCACGTCGGCCAGGATGTCTCGGACAAAGACGTGCTCGCGGCACGCGCCAACGCCACGTTCGTCTGGGGCGACAGCTCCAAGCTGCGCGTGCTGGTCGACACGATTCAGGACAACTCGAACGCCGCCGGCGGTCAGCGCCTGAACAATCTCGTGCAGCCCGCGCTGGACGATCGCTACGACCAGCGCACCGACATGCCGGTCGACAAGGATCGCTTCATCACCAAGGGCGCCGCGGCAACGTACACGCAGAGCCTGAACGATGCGTTCGACCTCAAGCTGGTCGGCGCTTATCGCGAAGGCGATGGTCGCCAGTTCATCGACTTCGAAGAGCTGAACGCCAACCTGTTCCAGGTCCCGGCCGAGTACAGCGACAACCAGGCGAGCGGCGAAGCGCAGCTCACGTACACGGGCGAGTCGCTCAAGGCCGTGACCGGCATTTACTACTTCGACGGCACGGCGCGCGGCGCGTTCGACGCTTCGCTCGGTGCCAACAACCTGACCGGCCTGACCAAGGGCAGCGTCAGCACCGAGAGCACCGCTGTCTACGCGGACGGCACCTGGCAGCTGACCGATAAGCTGAACTTGAACGCCGGCGTGCGCTGGAATCAGGACAAGAAAGAAGCGACGGTGTTCGTGCAGCAGTACCTCGGTCGCTTGCCGGCCGATCAGACCTTGTTCGATCAGAACAACGTGCCGCCCGGCTTCACGCCGCTGGGCGCGCCGCAGACCAACTACACGAACGACCGCACGTTCTCCGACGTGCTGCCGCGCTTTGGCTTCGATTACCACTTGAGCAACGAAGTGCTCGCCTACGTGATCTACAACAAGGGCTTCAAGAGCGGCGGCTTCGACATGCGCGGCAACGCGACGGCGAATCCCGCCACGAAGGACGGCTACGATTCCGAGACCGCCGACAACTACGAGGCCGGCCTGAAGTCGCTGCTGTTCGGCGATACGCTGCAGCTCAACCTCACCGTGTTCTACACGCCGTACGAGGATGTGCAGATCACCACGCAGCAGTTCCAGATCGTCAACGGCAACCCGACCAACGTCACCGCGGTGCTGAACGCGGGCAAGCAGCTCAACAAGGGCGTCGAGCTGGAATCGGTGTGGCGTCCGATCCCGGCGCTCACACTGGCGCTGAACGTCGGCTACCTCGACGCGGAGTTCGAGGAGTTCCTGGTCGGCTGCACACCGCCCGCTGCCGGCTGTACTCGCGACATTTCCTCGCTGAACGAACCGATCAACTCGCCGGAATGGACGGGTTTCCTCGGCGGCACGTATCGCTGGGAGCTCGGCGGCGGCGACCTCGCCGCGCATGTCGGCTATCAGTACCGGAGCAAGACGAAGGTTGCGAACACCACCGTCAGCATCACGGATCAGGATGCTTATGACGTGCTCGACGTCGGCGTCGCGTACACGACGGCGAACCAGGCGTGGCGCTTTGCGCTCGAAGGCAAGAACGTGCTGGACGAGGAGTATCGCGTCGCCGGTTACGACTTCGGTAACACCAACGTCAGCCAGATCGGCTTCTACGCCCCGCCGCGCACCGTCGCGGTCAGCGCGACCTATCGCTACTAGATCCCCCTCTGCCCTCCTCCGCCGCGCGCGGGGGAGGGCAATCTTTTGATCCCATGCTTCACAGCATTCTCATCACCGGCGCGGCGAGCGGGATCGGGCTGGCCCTGACGCGGCACTTCGCCGCGCAAGGCCACCGCGTGATCGCGTGCGATCTGCAGCATCCGGACATCGACGGGACGATTCGCAAGCTCGCCTTCGACGTCGCAGACGCGGCGCAGATCGAGCAGGCGCTGACGCAGGTGGCCGACGATCCGCCGGATGTGCTGATCAACAACGCCGGCCTGCAATACGTCGCCCCGCTCGAAGAGTATCCGCCGGAGCGCTGGCAACAGCTGATCGCTGTAATGCTGACCGGTGCGGCGATGCTGACGCGCGCAACACTGCCGGTCATGCGTCGCAAGGGTTTCGGCCGCATCGTGAACATCGGCTCGATTCACTCGCTGGTCGCGTCGCCGTACAAGACTGCGTACGTGGCCGCGAAGCACGGGCTCGTCGGCTTCAGCAAAAGCGTCGCGCTGGAGACGCGCGATTGCGATATCACGATCAATACGGTGTGCCCGAGCTACGTGAAGACACCACTGGTCGACTCGCAGATCGACGCGCTGGCCACGCGCCACCACCTGACGCGCGAGCAGGTGATCGACGAGATCATGCTCAAGCCCATGCCGAAGCGGCAGTTCATCGGCCTGGACGAGCTGGCCGGCACCGTCGAATTTCTGCTGAGCGCAACGGCGCGCAACATCACCGGCCAATGCATCACCCTGGACGGCGGCTGGACAGCTCAGTAGACGGTGCCGGGGGAAGAAAACGGCCTATAACTCAGCAGCGCAGCATTCGAATGCCGCGGTGCTCAGTTATGAGCCGTTTTCCTCCCCCGGCACCTGATAGAGTCGTCCCACAATTTGATTCTGGGGGACGTCATGCAAACTCGAAGAGAATTCATTGCGGCCGGCTCGCTGGCTGCAAGCGCGACGATGCTCGCTGGTCTGGCGGTCGCTGCGACACCCAAGAAGAACCGCCGCATCGTGCTCGCGAAGCGTCCGGAGGGTGAGCCGACGCCGACCGACTTCCGCCTCGAAGAAGCGCCGATCCCGGCACTGAAAGACGGCGAGATGCTGATGCAGACCGTCTTCCTCTCTCTCGACCCGTACATGCGCGCCCGCATGAGCGAAGGTCCGTCGTACGCCGCAGCCACCGAGATCGGCGAGGTGATGGTCGGCGGCACCGTCTCGCGCGTGGTCGCGAGCAAGAATCCGAAGTTCAAGGAAGGCGACCTCGTCTCCTCGTACAGCGGGTGGCAGGAGTACCAGGTGTCGAACGGCATGGGCATTTTCAAGCTCGATCCGCGCATGCCGCGGCCGTCGTACGCGCTCGGCGTGCTCGGGATGCCAGGCCTAACGGCGTACGTCGGCACGCTCGACATCGGCGAGCCGAAGCCCGGTGAGACATTGGTCGTGGCGGCCGCGACCGGCGCGGTCGGATCAGTCGTCGGCCAGATCGCAAAGATCAAAGGACTGCGCGCCGTCGGCGTCGCGGGCGGCAAGGAGAAGTGCGACTACGCCGTGAAAGAGCTCGGCTTCGATGCATGCATCGACCATCGCGATGCGAACATGCCGGTGCTGCTCAAAGAGGCGTGCCCGAAAGGCATCGACGTGTACTTCGAAAACGTCGGCGGAGCGGTGTGGGATGCAGTCGTGCCGCTGCTCAACACGCACGCGCGAGTGCCGTTGTGCGGCCTCATCGCGCAGTACAACGCCAAGGGTCTGCCGCAGGGTCCGGATCGCAGCTCACAGATGCTGGGCCTGTTCCTGGTGCGGCAGATCAGGGTGCAGGGCTTCATCATCTCCAGCTACTTCAATCGCCAGGCTGCGTTCATCGACGACATGAGTCAGTGGATGCAGGCCGGACGCATCAAGTATCGCGAGGACATCACGCGCGGCCTGGAAAATGCGCCGCAGGCGTTCATGGGCCTGTTCAAAGGCAGCAACTTCGGCAAGCTGCTGGTGCAGGTGGCGGACTAGCGCACCGAGCGTCGATGTCCCGCGCGCAGAAGATTTCGCTGCTGATCGCGCTGTACTTCGCGCAGGGCTTGCCGTTCGGCTTCTTCACCATCGCGCTGCCCGCGATGCTGCGGCAAAGCGGGCAGTCGTTGAAGACCATCAGCCTGGTGAGCGTGCTGCTGACGCTGCCGTGGCTGCTGAAATTCCTGTGGGCGCCGTTCGTCGATCATCGTGGCACGCGGCGCGGCTGGTTGCTGACGCTGCAGCTCTCGGCTCTCGCAGTTGCGCTTGCGATCACGCAGCTGCACTTCGACGGCAACTACGTGCTGCTGTTCGCCGCCGCGTTTACCTTCAATCTGATCGCGGCGACGCAGGACATCGCGACCGATGGTCTCGCGGTGCGAATGCTCGATGCGCGCGAGCTCGGACTCGCCAACGGCATCCAGGTCGGCGCATATCGCGTCGGCATGATGTTCGGCGGCGGGCTCGTGATCAAAGTCTTCGAGCTCTCCGGCTGGTCGCTCGCGTTCGGCTGCATGGCTGCGCTGCTCGCGACCACGATCATCCCTGTGCTCATGATGCGTGAGCCGACGCGGTCCGCCGATGAGGCGCACGTGACCGCGGTACAGCTTTCGTTCGGCTGGCTGCGGCGCTTGCTGACGCGCGGCATTCTGCTGCTCGCCGCGCTGATCTTCTGCTACCGCTTCGGCGATCAACTGCTCACGACACTGCTCGTGCCCTTCCTGACCGACCGCGGACTCGGCTTGTCGGGCATCGCGCTCCTCAAAGGCGGGATGGGCAATGCGATGAGCATCGTCGGTGCGTTTCTCGGCGGTTGGCTCGCGTTCACGACGAGCCGCCGGCGTGCCTTGCTCATCAGCGGTGTGGGTCAGGTGGGATCGTTCGCGCTATACGTCGTCGCAGCGCTCGGCGTGGGTGGCATCGGACTGCTTTGGGTGGCGACGATCGCCGAGGGCGTGCTCGGCACGATGGCCACGGTTGCGCTGTTCGCCCTGATGATGGACGCCTCCGACCCGGAACATGCCGGCACCGACTACACGCTGCTTGCGTGCATGGTGATCGTCGTCGGAATGATCGCGAACTACTGCGGAGCTGCGATCGCAGACGCCTTCGGTTACGCGCCTGCGTTCACGACCGGCGCTGTCCTCGCGTTGGCAGGCTGCCTGGCGCTGGTCTGGGTCGTGGATCGCTACGAGATCTCGTCGCGCGTCACGCTCGCATGGCGCACGGCCAACACACGGCGCGCCGCTACACCATCGCCGACTTCGGCAGCTGAATATTGAACGTCGCGCCCTCGCCGGGCAGACTCTCCGCCCACACTCGCCCGCCGATGCGCTCCACAGCCTTGCGCACGAGCGCCAGCCCGATGCCCGTCCCGGGGTATTGGTCGTCGCGATGCAGGCGCTGAAAGATCTTGAAGATGTGATCGTGATATTCCATCTCGAAACCGATGCCGTTGTCGGCGACGCTCAGCATCACACCCAGATCGTTGCGCTTCGCCTGCACCCGTATGTGCGGATGCTGACGTTCGCGCGTGTACTTCAGTGCGTTCTCGAACAGGTTGCGCAGCGCCAGCAGCAAGCCATCCGCGTCGACGCGCAGCCGGATCATCTCGACTTGCACGGATAGCTGGACGTGCCGTCGCTGCACCTCGTCGGAGTACTGCAGCAGAACCGAGTCGATCAGCTCCGGCAGAGAGACGACGCTCGACTGCAGTCCGCGCCTGTCGATGTGCGAGTACGCGAGCAGATCGTCGATCAGCGTCGCCATGCGCAGCGAGCCATTGCGGATCCGTGCGAGATGCTCGCGTGCTTGCGGACTGAGCTGTCCGTCCATCTCCGCCTCGAACAAGTGCGCGAAGCCGTTGATTGCCCGCAGCGGTGCTTTGAGATCGTGCGCGACGGCGTACGAGAAACCTTCGAGCTCGTCATATGCACGCTTGAGCTCGTTGGTGCGTTCACTCACGCGCTGCTCGAGCGCAGTGGCCAGCTCGCGATAGCGAGCTTCACTCAGCCGCAACTCGACGTTCGTCGATTGCAGCTGCTCGTTCGTCGCGACCAGCTTGCGCGTCAGCAGCTGCGACTCGTTCTGAATCCACGCTTCGCGCACGCCGAGAATGATCGCGAACAGGATGAACAGAACCGCGGCCGACAGGATGACGCGTGTGCTGAGCGTGCTGGAGCTGCTCACCGCGACGACGACCATGATGACGATGAGCAGCGCCGGGATGACCGCTTCCAGCCAGCGCTCGTGCGCGAGAATTCCCTGCGGCGCCTCGCGGCGATCGTGCTGGCTCAGCCACGCCTGCTCATTGGCAGCGACGGCGATCAAGCCGAACATCACGACCCAGGCCGAGTTGAGCAAGTCGTTGGCGAGATAGGTGCTCGTTATCAACGAGTGCGCATAGACGAGGTTCACGATTGCGTAGACGCCGCTGGCGAACACGAGCAGCAGCATCGGCAGCCAGCTTGCGCTCCAGCGATAGGTCCACAACGCATACAGCGCAGTGAGAAACGTGGCAGTCACGAGCAACGTATGCGCGACCGCAATCACCAGATAGAAACCGGGCACGCGCACCTGGAGCGCAGGCTCCAGCGTGCCGAGCACGATGGTCATGAGCAGGCAGCACGTGACCAGCCCGATGTTGCCGAGATGCTTGAAGGTGAACTGCGTGCGCTCGCGCGCCTCGGGCAAATGCAGCACGCCGGCGATCCAGAACAGCGCGAACGCGCTGAAGAAGAGCTGGCCGATACTCGGAAACGGAATGCCGACGCCGAGAATCAGCTGACTGTAGTCCCAGTGGAGCTGCCCGATCACCCAGCTCACGCAGCCCAGCCCGAACAGCAGCCACGCCCGACGCCGCGGCCGTTCGACCCGGCGCGACGTGCTCAGGCAAGCCCACGCGGCGCAGGCCGACGTGAGCGTCCAGGCGACGTCGTTGATCCAGATCGCCGCCCTATCCTTAGTTAGTACGATCGCAACGAGATAGGCGACGAGGCCGCCGAGCCACGCGTACGCGGGCAGCCAGCGCCCACGCGCCTCGGTCATGCCTGCTGCTTCTGTCGCCACCGTCTGCATGGTTCCGAAGTATATTGCACTGACAACGGGAGTCGGGGGAGGATCGATGGGGTCGTTGTGCTTCGAGAGCGCTTTGCATATCGCAGCGCAACTGCGCCGCCGCGAGCTGAGTGCGGTGGAGTGCCTCGAATATTTTCGCGCGCGCGTCGAGCGGCTGAATCCCGCGCTCAATGCCATCGTCGTGCTCGATTGGGAACGGGCTCATGAGGCCGCGCGACTTGCGGATCAGGCGTTGGCGAAGGGACAACCTGTCGGACCGCTGCACGGCGTGCCGATGACGATCAAGGAATCGTATGACGTCGCGGGTCTGCCGACGACCTGGGGCGATGCCACGCTGAGCTACGTCGCCGGGCGCGACGATTCGGTGGTGCAGCGACTCAAGGCAGCGGGTGCAGTGATTTTCGGCAAGACCAACGTGCCGTATCGCCTGCTCGATTTTCAGTCGTATAACGATATCTATGGCGTCACCAACAATCCCTGGGATCACACGCGTACGCCCGGCGGATCGTCGGGTGGTGCCGCGGCCGCGCTCGCTGCGGGACTGACGTCGCTCGAAGTCGGCAGCGATATCGGCGGCTCGATCCGCAACCCCGCGCACTACAGCGGCGTGTTCGGACACAAGACGACGTTCGACATGGTCGCGAGCGAAGGCCTTGCACTACCGCCAGCGCAGGCGGGCATCGACCTGGCCGTCGCGGGACCGCTCGCGCGCAGCGCTGAAGATCTCGATGCAACGCTGCGTTTGCTCGTCGGGCCGAGTCAACTCGATCACGCCGTGCGCGTCGCGCTGCCGGAATCCCGACGCACGCTTCGCGAGTACCGCGTCGCGTTGTGGCCAACCGATGCGGTATCGCCCGTGCAGCGTGAGATCGCTGATCGATGTCAGTCGCTCGGCGATCGGCTCGCTGCGCTCGGCGTCAGGGTCTCTGACAAGGCGCGCCCTGCATTCTCGAGCGAGCACGCTGCGTCCGTGTATCGCAAGCTGCTCAGCGCTGCGACGAATCCAGACAGCGAGATCACGCATCGCGACTGGCTGCAGCTCGATGAGGAGCGCACGCGTCTGCGGCTCGCGTGGCGCGAATTCTTTCGCGACTGGGACATCGTGCTTTGTCCGATCGCGGCGTGCGTCGCCTTCGAGCATCTGCACGGCGCGTATCGCGGACGCAGGCTCCGCATCGACGGCGTCGAGGTGCCGTATTTTCAGCAGCTGTTCTGGGCCGGGCTCGCGACGTGCAGCTACTTGCCCGCGACCGTTTTCCCGACCGGCCGCGGCACACAGCAATTGCCGATCGGACTGCAGGCAATTGGCGACAGTTATGCCGATCTGCAGACCATCGCGTTTGCGCGGCTCGTTACGGCCGAATTCGGCGGTTTCCAGCCGCCCCCAGGGATGGATTGAGGGATCCACTGAATAGAACCTGAATCCGTGCTGAGACCTCTGACGTAGCGTCGGCGGTGCACGCGTAGTACAACTGTCTGACGGAATCCGACAGGAGTGGAGTGGATCATGGGAATTGCGCTGCGAAGCGGCCTTGCGGCGATCGTGCTGTGTGGCCTTGCTGCGTGCGGAGGCGGCGGTGGCAGTGGCGGCCAGACGCTGAACCCGCCCAATAACAATCCCGGCACGGGCACGTGGACGCTGGGTGTTTTCGCGCCGCGCGCCGACTTCGCCGCCCAGTGCGCCGCGCCGCGCGCAGGTACCAGCGATCGCGCCGGGTCTGCTTTCACTGAGAAGATGTTTCTGCGCTCTTGGACCAACGAGCTGTACCTCTGGTACAACGAAGTGCCGGACACCAACCCGGACAGCTTCGGTGTCGAGCAGTTTTTCACCAACGTCCTGGTCACGCCGCAGCTCACGCCGTCGTCACGGCCGAAAGATCGCTTCCATTTCACGTTCGACACGGCCGAGTGGATCGCGCTGTCGCAGGGCGGACAGTCGATCGGCTACGGCGCGGAGATCATGATCGTCAACGCCAGTCCGCCGCGACGCGCGGTCGTCGCCTTCGTCGAGCCTGGCACGTCGGCGGCCAACGCCGGGCTGACGCGCGGCATGGAGGTCGTCTCGGTCAACGGCATCGACTTCGTCAACGACACTACGCAGGCGGGAGTCAATACGCTGAATTCGGCGTTTTTCCCGTCGGCCGTGAATCAGACATTCACCTGGGTGTTCACCCGTCCGAATGGCGGCGCGAACCTCACTGCGACAATGACGACGGCGAACATCACGCACAAGGCGGTGCTCGCCACCAAGACGATCGCGCGCAGCGGCAAGAACATCGGCTACATCGTGTTCAACGATCACACCGGCCCGGCCGAGACTGAGTTGTTCGATGCCATCAACAGCATGCAGGGCATCGACGATCTGATCCTCGACATCCGCTACAACGGCGGCGGCTTCCTCGACATCGCGAACGAGCTGTCGTTCATGATCGCGGGACCCGGACGCACGACTGGGCAGATCTTCGAGCGGCTGCAGTTCAACAACAAGAATCTGACGCGGGATCCGATCAGCGGTGAGCTGCTCGCACCGGGCACGCCATTTCACACGACGGTGCAGGGTCTGCCGGGTTCCACCAAAACGCCCGGCACGCCGCTGCCTACGCTCGGCTTGAGTCGCGTGTACGTCATCACCGGGCCGAATACCTGTTCGGCGAGCGAGTCGATCATCAACGGCTTGCGCGGTGTCGGCGTGCAGGTGTTCCTGATCGGCTCGACGACGTGCGGCAAACCTTATGGCTTCTATCCGCAGGACAACTGCGGCACCACGTATTTCTCGATCCAGTTCGAGGGCGTGAACAACATGGGCGAGGGCGGCTATCCCGATGGCTTCGCCGCGAAGAACCAGACGGGAGCGAGCAGTATCAAGCTCGACGGCTGCTCGGTGGCCGACGATCTCCTGCACGAGCTGGGCGACGAGAGCGAAGGCCGACTGAAAGCAGCGCTCGACTTCCGCGAGAGCGGCAACGTGACCTGTCCGGTTGCGTCCGGCTTCGCCCCGGGTGCGCAGCTGAAACCGGGACAGCAGGTCTTGTCCGGCACCGACGGACACATCTACAAATCGCCTGAGCGGGAGAACCGCATCATGCGCACTCGCTAGGCCGCGATCCGGTCGCGGCTGCCGCCGCTGCCGGTATCGCTATCCGTTACTCCGTCGCGAGCGGTTGCGGATCGCAGACTGCACCCGCAGGCTCTGGCGCATCTCGAGTCACAGCGAAGACGCGACGATGCGATTGAACGAACTGCAGCACGTTTGCAACGACATCCACTCGCAGCTCAATTCGACGACCGTGCGCGGCCGTCTCGTGCCGACGACTCTCGATGAAGCCGCAAGCTTCGTGCACCAGGTGCACGAGCGTGGCGAGTTCATGAGCGTGTGCGGCTCGTGTCACGCGATGGGCGGGCAACAGTTCGCGGAGAACGGCTGGCTGCTCGACATGCGCGGCATGAATCGCGTGCTCGATTTCGATCGTGAGCGCGGACTGATTCACGTACAGGCAGGGATCACCTGGCCGGATCTCATCCGGCACTACGTCGTCGCGCAACGTGAGGACGACGGCTCCGCCTGGGGCATCAAGCAGAAGCAGACGGGTGCCGATCGGCTCACGATCGGCGGTGCTGTCAGCGCCAACATTCACGGCCGCGGGCTGGCTTATGCGCCGTTCGTCTCGGACATCGAAGCGCTCGAGATGATCCTGGCCGACGGCTCGGTCGTGTACTGCGATCGCCAGGCGAACGCCGATCTGTTCCGGCACGTCATCGGCGGCTATGGGTTATTCGGCGTGGTCGCGAAAGCGAAAATCCGCCTGGTGCCCCGGCAGAAAGTCGAGCGCGTCGTCGAGCTGTGCGAGCTCGACGAGATCGGCGAGGCATTCGCAGATCTGATTCGTACCGGGTACCTCTACGGTGATTTCCAGTTCTCGACGGCGCTGGACGATCCGGGTTTCCTGTCGAGGGGCGTGCTCTCCTGCTACCGGCCCGTCGATGCACACACGCCCATTCCACCGGGGCAGATCCGTCTCTCACCGCAGGACTGGCGGCGCCTCATCTATCTCGCGCATCACAACAAACGCCGCGCGTTTCACGAGTTCACGGATTTCTATCTGCGCTCGAGCGGACAGATCTACTGGAGCGACACGCACCAGCTCAGTGTCTACCTCGATGACTACCACGGCGGTCTCGACCGCGCCTGCGAAGCCAGCGTGCCGGGATCGGAAATGATCACGGAGCTGTACGTCCCACGCACGCGGTTGTCCGCCTTCATGAGCGACGTGCGTCGTGACTTTCAGCGACACGAAGTCGATCTGATCTATGGCACCGTGCGATTGATCAAGCGCGACAGCGAAACGGCTCTGCCCTGGGCGCGCGAAGACTACGCTTGCGTGATCTTCAACCTGCACGTCGACCACGAACAGCGCAGCATCAGCCGCTCGTCCCACACGTTCCGCCGCCTCATCGACATCGCGATCCATCACCGCGGCAGCTTCTTCCTGACGTACCACCGCTACGCGATTGCCGCGCAGATGCTCGCGTGCTACCCGCAGCTCCCGGAGTTCCTGCAAGCGAAGCGGCGCTTCGATCCCGACGAGGTTTTCCGCAGCGATTGGTACCGGTATTACCAGAGCATCGGCAGCGACGTGGCTTGCGCCTAGTGCGTCATCGCGTAGATCAGGACGTTGACGCCGACCATGTAGGACTTGGTCGAGAACGTCTCGAAGTACCACTCGCCGTAGGCCTCGCGCTCCCAGCCGTCGCCGACGTCGGTGTTGTGGGTGGCGAGCACCATGATGCGACCGTCGTCATCGAGCCACGCGCGCATCTCCGGCGTCTCGAGGTTGCCGGCGGGGAATTTGTGAGCGCCGGCGGGTTCGGCGGTGCTCGCGCCGGGGCTCGCAAACGGTAACGCCGGAATCTGCGGCATGCCGTCGTTCAGATCGAACACTGTGTGAAAGATCGGATGATCCGCAGTGAGCGTGCGCCATTCGCGGCCGGGCAGCACCTGGCGCATCACGTCTGCGAACTGCTGCCATTCGGCGTCGCCCCAGAAGTCGTCGCACCACACGAACCCGCCGTTCGCCAGGTAACGCGCCAAGGCGGCTTTCTCCTCGTTGGACACGACCATGTAACCCGGGTCGGACATGTACAGCAGCGGAAAGTCGCCGAGGTCCGGCGCGGTGAGCATGCGGCTGGAGGCGTGTTTCGCGACCTGGATGCGCGTCAGCTGCGAGAGTCGATGGCCGAAGTTGTCGTCGCCTTCCGGAAAGTCCGTTTCCCAGCGCGCCCAGACGCGGCCGTCGTAGGCGTAGTACGCCTCGCCCATGCCGCCTTCGCTGTCGTAGATGATGCGAGCGAAGTTCAGCTTGGTCATGTCCGCGGGCATGCCCGAGCGCCCGCCGTCGCCGGTGATCAGGTTGGAAGACGCGCCCGCGCCCAGCGAGATCGAAACGATCGCCGCGGCGAGCGCGAAGCGCAGTCTCATTGGCGATTACCGAGCCGCCGATAATATTCGGCGACTGCCTCGCGATAGCGCGGCGAATCCGGATCCGGAATCGTGGCGCGCGCCGCTGATGCCTCGCGTGTCTTCGCATTCGCCGCAAGCGCCTGCAGCTCGATCTGATTGATCAATCGCATCATCACGTCCGGTTGCGCAGCCAACGGGTCGCCGCTGAGACGACGCAGCTGTGTAGCCGCGCGACGCAGCGCTTCCAGCTCGGTCTGACTCAGATCGCCGCGATCCATGCGGTTCGCCAGATCGCGGATGCGCTCGCTGAGCGTCGCAGTCTGGCGCGCGAGCGAGCCGCGGCCGTCTTCGAAGCCGCCGAGCGACATGCTGGGCACGTTGGGATTCCACGCCGTCAATCCGCCGCGCGGCTGTTGTCCGGGGCGCGAGCCGTCGGAGGGACGATCGCTGCGACCCTGACCTTGCCTGCCGTCCTGACCCTGGCTGCCCTGCTGACCCTCGCGAGCCTGCCGCTGACCGTCTTGCCCCGGCTGACCTTGTTGCCCTTGCTGACCCTGTTGTCCTTGTTGATCCTGTTGTCCTCGCTGGCCCTGCTGTCCCTGTTGGCCTTGCCGATTGCCCTCAGCGTCAGCTTGCTGTTGCGCGTCCTGCAGCGCCCGGCGCAGCTCCGCAACTTGTGCCAGCAGCGCCTGTGCAGTCGCCGAGTCCGGCTTCTCCTTGCCTTCCGCCGCAGCTTGCACAGCCGCGTCGCGCAAGTCCTGATTCAGGGTATCGAGCGCATCGGTGATCAACCCTTCGCGCGGCGCTGCCTCGCGCGCGCGACCGTAGTAGATCTCGGCAGCGCTGCGATTCAGTCGATACATGACATCCGAACCTTCGACGTCGCGAATGATCTCGCTCAGCTTGCGCGTGGTTTCCGGATTGTCCTTGCGATTCTCGTGAACCGCATTGCGCATGTCGCGCTCCAGGTTCGTCAGATCGGTCGCCATCTGCTGCTTGGAGCGAACCAGCTGCTGTGCGCGCTTCTGATCGATCGTGCCGCGACCATTCGTCGGCTGCGGCTGCGACAGTGCCTCGTAGAGATCGCTCTCGATCTGCCGCTGCTGTTCGAGCATCTGCCCGCTGCGATCCGCGAACTTCTCCAGCGTCTCGTCGAAGCGCGACTGGTCGGGCTGATCGATCTGCTGCAGAGCGCGGCGCAGATTGCGGCTCGCTTCCTGCGCAGCTCTGGCCTGCTCGGCCGGGTTGGACTCTCCAGACTGGCCGGACTTATTGGACTGGCCGGATTGGCCAGCTTGTCCCTGCTGCTGCTGTTGCTGCTGCTGATCGTTGCCATCCTTGCCATTGGCCGCCTGCATCTGCTGCAACGCCTTGTTAACGGACTCGAGCGCCTGCGACAGCTGCTGCCGTTCGCGCTCTTCGCGTTCGCGCGCCTGGCCGCTGGCCGATCCGCCGCGCGACGCCGGTGAATCGCCTGAAGACTGCTGCCGATTCAGCTCGGCGAGTCGACGCCGCAGATCCTCGGCCTCACGACGCAGCTGTTCCTGCTTCCAGCGCTGCTCCGGCGTGCGCAGATCCTGCTGTTGTTGTTGCGCGAGCTGCTCCTGGCGCTCGGCGAGCTCCTTGAGCTTGCGAACCATCTCATCGAGATCCTTCTGCGTGTTGCGCGACTGGAGCTGCGACTCGCTCTCGTACTGGCTCTTCTCCAGATCCATTTCGAGCTCGAACATTTCCGTGAAGTTGCGCGCAGTCTGCGAGCCGTCGCCGCCGGCGTTGCTCTGCTGCATCGAAACCTGCACTTCGCGGAACGCGGACTCGGCACGCAACAGCTGTTGCAGCGCCTGCTGCTCGTACGGCACGGCTTCGGGGAACTTGAACGTATTCAGATGAGCGACCGCCGGGTCCATAACGGTGGCGGCTTTCTCCAGGCTCTCCACGAACGTGCGGATACGCTCGTCTTCATCCAGCGATGCGCGAGCGCGGGTACGCGCGGCCAGCGTCCGCGCTTGCTGAGCAAGCGTGGCCTGCAGCTCGGCGAGCATCTTGGCGCTGTCTTCGATCTGCTGCTTCGAGCGCGAGCCGCGCTCGTCGCCACGCTGCAGATTCCAGGTCGCGAGCAGAATTTCGCGCTGCCGCTCGGAGATGGCGCCCTGCTCGTCGCCCATGCCGCCGCCGTCCTGATTGCCGCTCTGCGCCTGCAGGAAGCGTCGCTCGAACGGTTGCACCTGGACCATGAACAAGTCGGTCTGCACCGTCGCCTTGCGGTCCTTCGCGACTGCGTAGTACGAGACGAGATCGCCGGGGACGAGTCCTTTCGCAGGATCCTTCGTCTGTTCCTTGGCGAGCGCTGCGCCGAGTTCTTCCATGTCGAGCAGCGACTCGCCCTCGCTGGTCTTGCCGCCGCCGCCGACCTGCATCGTCTGAAATTCGCCGCCATTCACCGAGTAGCGCAGCGACACGTCGCGCAGGCGGAAATCGTCCTCGGCGTGGATACGTACCGGCACTTCTTCGATGCTGGTGGCGCGCCAGTCGCGGCCGGGCTTGCGGATCTCGATGGTCGGCTTCTCGTCGGCAACGACTTCGATCGCGTATTCGTCGCTCAGGGCCACGAACTCATTCGCGACGCGTGCGCCGATCTGATAACGCCCGGGCTTGGTGACGACGATCGCGCCGGTGCTCGTGCGGCCTTGCTGAGCGAGTTCGCCCGTGTTGCCGTCGACGATCAGCGCCGGTGCTTCGAGCGGTGCATCGGCGACGATTTCGACTTTGACGTTCGTTCCTTCGACCGCGCTGATGTCGCGCGAAACGTCGTCGGTCTTCGGATCGAGACCGGTCCAGTCCGGATACTGGTACGTCAGCTTCACCCGCTCGATGCGCGGCAGATCGACGACCGTTACGCTGTGCTCGCCGCTGCGCGTGCCTTCTGCGTCGACGTAGTACTGCAGCGGGCCACGCACCGCATAGAGACGGAATTCGAAACGCGATTCGCTATCGGCCGCCAGCTGCATCGGCGCGCGTTCCCAATCCTGCCGATCGGCGAATCGCACGAACACGGCCACGTCGCGCGGATGAAAACCTTCGACGGCAGCCCGAATCGCAAGATCGCTGTTACGGCGGACGGTCGCGTTGCCTGGAGTCACTGTCACGCGCCGCACCGGCACTGCGTTGCGTGGCAACTCCATGCCGAGTAGCAAATGACGGCTGCCGAAGCCCCAGTACGCGGGACCGGCAACGAGCAAGCCCACTAGCACGGCTAGCGCCGCGACAGCGATGAATGTCCCAACTGCGATGCGTCGCGAAGACACGATTTCTTCGGCGGGCGTGCGCTCGGCAATCGACGCGGCATCAGCCGCCAGCAGGCTCAACAGCGGCGTCGCGAGGCCCTGCGCTTCACGCCGCTTACCGTCGAGATAAGTCTGGATGCGGCCGTTCTCGTCCGGCAGTCTCTGCTCGAAAACGTGCGCACCCTGGTCACGATGCAACCGACGCAGCGGCCGCCACACCAGCACCGCAACGACACACGCGAGCAGCACGATGATCGCGACGCGCCCTGCTACCGCAATCGCAGGCGCGAACTCCTTTCGCTGCAAAGTCCAGACGGTGAGCGCGGTGATCGCGAGAATGCCGGCCAGGGCGATGGCCGCAGCGCGCGCATAGATATGTGTGCGCAACCGCGCGCGCAGTGAGTCCAGGTAACTTTCGAGTCGCTCTCGAGCGCTCATTTCGGTGTCTCCCGGCGAATCGCGAGGTAGCGATTTGCCAGCAACAGCTCGGCCAGCAACAACAGCGCGGCGAGCCAAAGCACTGCGGGTCCCAGCGAACGCGGCTTCTCGTCCGCCGACGAGGTGGCCGCCGCAACCGCTGCGACGTTCGTGGCTGCCGCCTGCCGCACCTGCATCGCGCGCCAGCGCTGCACGAAGGACGCGGGCAGCGGCGTCAGGTCCGATTCGCGGGCATCGACATTGACGGCGATCCAGCGCACGCCGTCGTTGCCGCGAATCTCGTAGAACCCGGTCTGATCGGGAATCAGGCGGTCCGCGGCCGCGGTCTGCGCCAGGCCGAGCACGCGCTCGCCCCGCGGATCGAATATCTGCCCGCCGCCGGTCGCGGTCAATCCTGTCAAAACCACGGAGCCGACCGTGGTGCTGGCCGCAGAAGCGTCGCCGCGCACGAGGTAACGGGCAGCTTCGGCGATGAAGCGCACGAACAGCGGGTGGATCGCGAGGTCGTTCCACTCACGCTCGACAGGCGCGGTCAGCACGAGCATGTGACCGGCGCCGATCGTGCGCTCGATCAGCAGTGGCGTGCCGTTCTCATACGTGATGAGTGCCTTGTCGTCCTTGGTCACCTGAACTGCGCGATGTCGGAAGAAACGCACAGAATGCCAATCGCCCGCTTCGCGCAACACAGGATGCGTCGTCGCGATCTCGCCCACTGCAGCGATGCTTTGCTCCGGCTCGCTGATACGCCAACCCTCGAGCAGCGGGCCGGGCTCGATCGCAGTGTGCGTGCCGAGAGTCGCGAGCACGGAGCCACCGGCCGCGACGTATTCCTTGATGCGCTTCGCCTGGATGTCAGTGAGCGCGCCGACGTCGGCGATGACCATCAGAGAGTAGCCGGTCAATGCGCCGGTGCCGATTGTCTCCGGCGCGCGCTCTTCGACACTCAGCGTCGGCGCCGCGAGCGAACCAATAGCCGATGCGAAATAGGAGACGTCGTCTGCACGCGTATCGGGCGCGACCAGTAGCGCCTTGGGATCTGCGTGCTCGAGTACGGCGTAGAAGTGATCGTCCTGCGGCAAGGCGTCCGCTGGATCGAGCGAGACTTCGAGCCGGTGCGATCCGGCGGCAAGCTTCAGATCGGAGAACAGCACTTTCGCCGACGAGGTCGTCGTCGCCTGCGAACCGAGCTGCGGTGTCAGATGATCGCCGCCCTCGGTCTCAACCGAGTCCGTCGCGACGGCGGATGCGGGCAGGTCGACGGTACGACGTCCGTACTCTTTGCCGTCGATCGCGAGAATCACCTGGCGTTGCTGCGGCTTCGCAGCCGTGCCGCGCACCGTCACTTCGAGCGAACGCGTGTCGACAGTGGTGAGCTGCGCGCCCTGAATGAATACATTCTCAGCGGCAGCATTGCCGACGTCGTGCAGCATCAACTGCGTCCGCGCGGGAGGCTCGAGATCCGCGAAACGCAGCGGCGCCGCGCTCTGCTGCAGATCCGAAATGAGATGCAGCACGACCGGTGGCCGCGGCGAGCCCAGCCAATTGTCCGCGGTGCTCATCGCCAGGCCGTAGTCTAACCGCTCGATTCCGGGCTTCAGAGCGCGCAGTGTTCCTCGGACTGTCCCAGCCGTAGACGCCGGCGTGGAGCTCTGCACGACCGAAACGCGACGCCCTTCGGCCGTCGCGACCAGCACGCGATCGGACGAGCTCAGGCTCTTCAAGATGGAATCTGCTTCGTTCAGCGCACGCTGCCACCGATCGCCATCCTGCATCGACAACGACGTGTCGAGCACGATCGCATGCAAGCGTGCATTCGCGTTCGCGCCGGGGATCGCCCGCTCGGTGAGCAGCGGCCCAGCGAACGCGAGCACCAGCGCGATGAGCAGCAGAATGCGCAGCGACAGCAACAACCAATAACGCAACGTGCGCTTGGCGGTCCGCTGCGTCTCGCTCGCTTCGACGAACATCAACGACGCGAACGGATGCTGCGTCGGATTCGCACGCGCCACGCGGTGCAGCCAGATCGGTACGCCGATCGCCAGCAAGCCGAGCAGGAAGGCGGGTGCGAGGAACATGGCTAGCTCCTGCCCTCGCGAAACAACAGATAGCGACGCAACGCGCGATCCAGCGGCTCGTCAGTGGAGATCAGGAGCTGATGCGCGCCAACGTCAGCCGCGGCCTTGCGCAGCGAGGCCAGATGCGCACCGAGCTTGTCGCGATACTCGCCAGCGAGATATTCCGGCGCGACGTTCAGCGTCTGGTGGGTCTCGACGTCTTCCAGCAGCACCGATTCGCTCCACTCAGGCTTCAGCTCGCGCGGATCGAGCAGCTGGAACAGCATGATGTCGTGGCCGTGATAGGCGAGCGGCTGCACTGCCTTGCTCATCTTCAGCGGGTCGCAATACAGATCGGAGATCACCGCGACGAGGCCGCGACGCTTCAGATGCTCGCCGAAGCTGCGGAAGCACTCTTCCAGGTTCGTGCCACGGCCGGCGGTCACGCCGTCGATCGTGTGAATCATGCTTTGCAGGCTGCCGGCGCGACTGGTGGCCGGGCGGAACTGGCGGATCTGCTCGTCGAACACGATGAGGCCGACCGGATCGTGCTGCCGGGCCGCGAGGTACGCGAGCGCGGCCGCGAGGAACTTGCCGTACTGGAGCTTGCTGACTCCGCCGGAGCTGTAGTCCATCGACGCACTGGCATCGAGCAGGATCATCAGCCGCGTGTTGGTCTCGCCTTCGTAGCGGCGAATGTAGGTGCGCTCGGTGCGCGCGTAGACGTTCCAGTCGACGAAGCGCGGATCGTCGCCTTCGACGTAGGCGCGATACTCCTTGAATTCCTGGCTGAAGCCGTAGTGCGGCGAGCGATGCAGCCCGGTGAGAAAGCCCTCGACGGCCGTGCGCGCAACCAGCTCGAGGTTCGCTAGACCTGCGAGCGTGGTCGGTGGCAGCAGCCGATTGATGGCGGTCGAGCTCATCTATTGATGACCTCTTTCAGCACTTCGTCGACGCTCTTGCCGTCCGACTCGGCTTGATAGTTGGTCAACACGCGATGACGCAGCACCGGCAGCGCGAGCGAGCGTAGATCCTCGCCGGTCACGTGATAGCGCCCCGCCATCAACGCCCGCGCCTTCGCGGCCAGACACAGGAACTGCGTTGCTCGCACGCTGGCGCCGTAGCGAACGTAGCGACGCACGCCCTCGGGCGCGATCGATTCCTTGGGGCGGGTCGCGCGAATCAGCATCACCGCGTCTTCGCGAACTTCCGCCGACAGCGGCACCTGTCGCACGAGCCACTGGAACTGCACGATCTCTTCCGCTGTCGTGCACGCCGTGATTTGCGGCAGGTCCATGCGCGAGGTGTTGCGATCGACGACTTCCATCTCGTCCTGCGGCGTCAGGTAATCGAGCAGCACGTTGAACAGAAATCGATCGAGCTGCGCTTCCGGCAGCGGGTACGTGCCTTCCAGCTCGATCGGATTCTGCGTCGCGAGCACGAAGAACGGCGGCGTCAGCGTGTGCGTGGTGCCGCGCACAGTCACCGAATGCTCCTGCATGGCTTCGAGCAGCGCGGCCTGCGTCTTCGGCGGCGTGCGATTCACTTCGTCGGCGAGCAGCACGTTCGTGAAGATCGGCCCCGGCACGAACGTCCAGCGGCGATGACCCGTGGTGATGTCTTCTTCGATGATGTCGGTGCCCGTGACGTCGGTCGGCATCAGGTCCGGCGTGAACTGGATACGTTTGAACTTCAAACCGAGCGCCATGGCGAGCGTGCGAACCAACAGCGTCTTGGCTGTGCCCGGCATGCCGGTGATGAGACAGTGCCCGCCGACCAGCAGCGTGAGCAGCAGGTGATCGACTACGTCATCCTGGCCGACGATGATCTTGCGCACTTCCGTGCGGATCGCGCCGAGGCGCGCGTGGAACGTCTCCACGTGGCGCTCGACTTCGGCGTCGGTGAGCTTGTTGCCGGCGACGTCATTCATTTTTGGTTCGCTCCTCGACGATCTTCAGCAGGAATTCCTGCGCGGGTTTGTAGTG
>Ga0068859_100000629_pt1 | contig 35336 bp, 36 predicted proteins | sample KBSSwiS22_FD_66585 | JGI IMG/M metagenome (GOLD analysis project Ga0068859, IMG submission 66585) | Switchgrass rhizosphere microbial communities from Kellogg Biological Station, Michigan, USA - KBS Switchgrass S2-2 | ecosystem: Host-associated > Plants > Roots > Rhizosphere > Soil ... | reverse complement strand
GGCATTCTGCAGCACAAACCGCTCGATCGGAATGATCAGGCCCGTATCCTCAGCGAGGGGTATGAAGTCTGCCGGAAGCCGAAGCCCGTCTCGATGCGCCCACCGCACTAGAGCTTCAAATCCGGCAAGCTTCCCGGAATCGAGCGACACAATCGGCTGATAGTAGACCTGAAACTCTTCTCGCTCGATCGCTCGGCGTAGATCCGATTCCTTCTGGACTCGGACAGCTACGTGGCGCCGCATCTTTTCGTCGAACACTTCGATGGCCGAACGCCCGGACGAACCGGCGCGGGCCATGGCAGTTGCGGCGTCTCTCAGCAAATCTTCAGAACTGAAGTACCCGCCGCTCCATGCTATTCCGATGCACGATTGGAAATAGACGCGCTGAACATCCACAGAAAATGGTCGGTTGAGCGCTTCGAGAATGCGGGCTGCACAGGTGTTCGCTTCGCTCGGATCCCGGAAGTCTGCCATCAGCACGCCAAGCGTTTCTTCTCCTATGTGAGCAAGCGTGTCGCCCTCACGCAGAGCCTCCCTGGTTCGCTGGGCTATCTGGAGGAAAAGATCGTCACGATCGCCGTTGTGCCCGTTTGCCACTTCCTTGAAATCGGCCATCTTTATCGAGAGGACCGCGAATCGTGAGCCGTCAGAGGAGCTTCCCCGGTCAAGCAAGCTTTGAATACGGTCGGCGAACAGAATTCGATTGGGCAGTCCCGTCAATGGCTCGTAGAGCTTCCGCTCCGTGATGTCGGTCTGAGAACCCGCGATTCGCTGGGCCTTGCTGTTTGCGTCGACGAGCGCAAGACCGCGAGTAAGCGCCCACCGATAGGAACCGTCTTTACAAAGAATTCGATATTCACTTTCGAAGTTTTGCGCTTTGCCCGTAATATGCGCCGCGATCTGTTGCTTGACCCGAGAGCGGTCTTCGGGATGGAGCCTGGAAAACCATTCGCGCGGATGATGCCCGATTTCCGAGTCGCTGTAGCCCAACATCGATTTCCATCGGGTGGAGAAATAGATGGTCTGGCTCTTCAGATCCCAGTCCCAAAGGCCGTCGTTCGCGCCCATGGTCGCCAGGACGTACCGCTCCTCGCTGTCCTTGAGCTTTTTCTCCATTCGGGCTTTGTAGAGCGCGATCTCGATGTGCCCGTGCAGCTCGCGTTCTTCGAATGGCTTCAAAATGTAACCGAAAGGCTCGGTAATCTTGGCGCGCTCGAGAGTCGCCGAATCCGCGTACGCAGTCAGATAAATGACGGGAATACTGAACCGGGCCCGAATGATTTCGGCGGCTTCTGTGCCGTCGAGCTCTCCGTCCAACATAATGTCCATCAGAACCATGTCTGGACGAAGCTTCTCGGCCTTCTCGATGGCTTCTTCGCCCGAGACCGCCGAGCCGGCAATCTCGTAGCCCATCGCTTTTAGTCTTCTCTGCAGGTCCATGGAGACGATTCGTTCGTCCTCAACGACAAGCATCCTTACTTTGTCCATAACCTCTCCTGGCGTCTAGTTTTGTCTATCGCTTACGAGCGGCCTGAAGCGAATATCAAATTGAGCACCTCTGTCGAGTTGACACGTGATGGAACCATTGAGTTGATCTGTGAGGCTCCGGACGAGCTGCAACCCAAGAGAATCCGTTTTTTCCCACGAAACATTGGCGGGGAATCCAATACCGTTATCACTGATGCAGAGATTCAAATGCTCCGTGTCCGTTTGGTTCAGCCGGATCAGAATCTCGCCGTCTTTCCCGTTGGGGAAAGCGTACTTCAAGGAATTTGAAACCAGTTCATTAATGATCAAGGCGCACGGAATCGCCGTGTCGATATTGAATGACACGGGATCGACATCCACCTTGAGACGAACTCCGCGCGGACCCGATTGATAGGATCGGAGCAGGTGCCGTGTCACATCCTCCACATAGCCGGCGAAGTCGATTCGGGCGAGGTCGGAGGATTGATACAGTCTCTCATGGACGAGAGACATCGCTTTCACTCGGCTCTGGCTATCCCTGAAAACCTGCGCCGTCTCGCGATCGCGAATCTGATTCGCCTGAAGGTTCAACAGGCTCGAAATCACCTGGAGATTGTTCTTCACCCGATGATGGATTTCCTTCAGCAGCACTTCCTTCTCTTTCAAGGAAGCGCGAATTCTTTCCTCGTTGCGCTTTCTGTCCGTGATGTCCTCATAGCGCCATAGGTGATAGTGCCAATCGCCATCCACCGATAGAGGAAAATAGTCACGGAGGAACACGCGGCCACTCTCAGAAACCATCTCCTCGGAGCGGCATTCCTGCCCGGCGCGGATGATTTCGTCGCTGCGCTTGGCCCAGACTTGCTGCTCGCGAAACACCAGCTTGGAATCCGTTCCGAGAAGCGACTCGATGGGCGCCGTCACATCGAACATCTTGCAGAAGGCCGGATTGAGGTGAATGATCTTTCTCGATTGATCCTCAACGACAATGCCCGCATGCAGGTTGTCGATTAGAGACGAAAGCAGGACGCTCGTTGCCCGTAGACTTTCTTCCGCTTCTTTCTGACGCGTGATGTCCTGGGCAATGCCCACGATTCGGCTTACCTGGCCTGAAGTGTCTCTAACGGGAAATGCCGTTTCACGGATCCAACGAACCGAGCGATCCGAACGAACGATCCGATATTCTTCGTCATATTCGCCGAAGGCCTGTTTGGGAACTGCCGCAGCAATGCGCGCATAGTCCTCGTGATAGATCGGGGCGATCCAGGAGCGGGGATTGTTCCTGATGCTCTCATACGGCCAACCCCAGATCTGTTCGTATGCCGGGCTCACGTATGTCTTTTCGAGACCGTCGGGCGCCGCAATCCAGAAGACCGCTGGAATGTTACCGGTCAACTGACGAAACTGTTGTTCCACGTTCGCGTGCGAGAGAAGCGCGGCCAACACTCGGCCCGTGGCTTTGAAAGCGTTAACTTCAGTTTCCGGCCACATCCGGTCCGAGTTGGCCTGGTCCATACCAAGGCAACCCCACAGCCGTCCGTCAACGAAGATAGGAAGAACGATGGATGAACGCAGCCTCAGAGGAAAGAGAACCTCCTGCGCCCTTTCCGGCAGGTCCGTGATGCGATACTGGAGAACCTTGCCTTCACTCAGCGTTGTAGCGTTCTCCGCAATTCGTTCACGGAGAATGCCGCTCACAAATTTTGCCTGTTCTTCATCCTTCGGCGACCCGGTTCGCCAATATTCGTACAAGGGCTGCGCAGAATTCGACGTTTCCGACCTGTTCTCCAGCACATAAGCGCGCGTCACGCCCGCTTCGATGGCGAGGTTCTGAAGAACGGCCGTAACCGTCTGTTCCCTGTCCGTCATTGCCAGCAGCTGGTCCGTTGCGAAACCGACTGAATTCAGAAGCGCCGTATGATGCCGGGTCGTGTTTTCCAGCCGGCGGCCATTGCTGACGAAGGAGCCTAGACTCAAAGCATTAACAGCCGATGCAATCACAACCATCTGGGTTCCGAATACATCGGCGAATCCGTGATCCAATCGGTTCGCTGCCATGGCGAGGCATCCGAAGGTGGCCAGAATGCCGCCGACTCCGGGAGTTCCGTGCTTCATGGCTGCGGCCAGCAAAGGTATGGAAAGAAAACAAAAGAGAATGAACTGATTCGGAAAGGCAAATACAAAGACACTGCAGATCGCAATGCTGCACGCGAAGAAGAACATCGACGTCATCCACAGCCCGCCCCGCGGAACCTCCTCGATACCCCTTTCATCTCCGGTCAAACGTCGAACCAGACTCCTTATGGTCGGTGCCAGGTGGAGCAGGAAGGCAGGCGCCATCAGAAGAATGCCTGTGGCATTCGATGTCACCTCGACCAACAGATTCTTACCGATGTCCGAAGCAGGAAACAGCCCGTCGAGCCACATGCTTGCGACCGTTCCTACGGAAGCGACAACGGACATGATGGGCAACATCATCAGGAATATGCCCAGGTGGGTGCCCTTCAGGAGATCCACCTTGCGATCTCCAATCATGATGTGGACGACTAGTGCCGCGAGCATGTAGGTAGCCGTCGAGAACATCGCGTTCATCATCATGGAGACAAGGCCCACCGAAGAATCCGGCCAAAACCCGATGATGAACTGTCCTGCAAAAATGAGCGGACTATACCGGAAACCGAAAGCAAGCAGGACACCGAGAGCAAAGCCCACAGGCAAGTGCCAGGGCTCGATCAGGAGATGTGATTGACCGGCCGCAACCAACCTGAGGACCAACAGAACAAAGAGGTAGCTGACACTCACTAACGCCGGACACAGCGCCACCTTCACCTTCGTCGCCATGCCCCGAATCGGACTCTTGGTCCTGCTCTCCATACCTGGTTCCATATTCATCGTTTCGACCAGCGAGCAGGATAGAATTAGGACATGGACCCAGTACCCCCTACGAAGGTGCCTGATAGTCAGTGTCACAAATGTGACACCTCACGCGAAGGGATGCTGCGAAAAGCCAGACGGGGTTTCCGTAAGTGGCAGCTAACGCTAGTTGGTGCGATAGTTTGTGAACTGCAGGTCGACGCCGAAGTCCGACTGGCGTAGCAGCTGAATTACTTCCTGAAGCAAATCGCGACTCTTGCCGCTGACGCGAACCAGGTCGCCCTGAATGGATGCCTGCACTTTGATTTTGCTGTCCTTAATGGTCCGGACAATGTCCTTGCTCTTCTCCACAGCGAGTCCCGACTGTATGGTGACTTCCTGACGTACCGTGGAACCTGCCGATGGTTGAATCGGGTTATACACGAAGTTCTTTAGAGGGACCTTTCGCTTAACGAGCTTTTGCTGCAACACATCTACGACCGCCTTGAGCTTGAAGTCATCGGCGCTGGTCACGATGATCTTCTTGTCCTTCTCGTTCAGCTGAATGTCCGACTTCGAGTTCTTTAGATCGAAACGCGTAAGAATTTCCTTGGAAGCCTGCTGAACGGCGTTCAGCACTTCGGGCATGTCGACGATGGAGACAACATCAAAACTATTATCCGGCATGGCGGCTAGTATAACCGGTACACTATCGACCTTGAACTTCAGAACCTTCTTCAAGCTTCGTTGCCCCGTTTGCGGAAAAGGCAAGATCTTTCGCGGATATCTCGACACACCCGAGCGCTGCCCCGAGTGCGGATACTACTTCATGCGCGAAACCGGATACTTCCTGCCTCATGCGCCGATCAGTTATCTCGCGATCGTCTTTTTCGCGTTCATTGTCTGGGTCGTGGTCCGCCTGCTCCTGGGAGTGCAATCGGATTTCATCGTGCTCTCTTCAATCCTCGTCCTTCCCGCAATCTTCGCCGTTTGGTCAAACCGCTACGCCAAGATGCTATGGCTGGCGATCGACCTGTGGTTGCATCCACCGACTCAGGAAGACTTCGAAGCGCGCGGCAGGGATTCACGGAACAGCATAGAGTAGGTCGCTAGCGGATCAAGCCGTCGATCGGGGACGATGCTGAAGCGTACAGGCGGCGCGGAATTCGGCCCGCGCGATAAGCCAGCCGGCCGGCATGAACGGCATGCTTCATGGCTTCTGCCATAGCCGCAGGGTCCTGTGCTCCGGCAATTGCTGTGTTCATCAGAACGCCATCCGCCCCCAGCTCCATCGCAATTGCTGCGTCGGATGCCGTCCCGACGCCTGCATCGACAATCAACGGGACTTCTGTGATTTTCTCGCGAAGGATCCGCATCGCTGCGATGTTCTGGATTCCCATACCGGAACCGATCGGAGCCCCAAGCGGCATGATTGCTGCTGCGCCGGCATCGATCAGGCGGCGCGCGGCAACGAGGTCATCGTTCGTGTAGGGCAAAACGATAAAACCTTCCTTGACTAAAATTTTCGTGGCTTCGATCAAACCGGCCGTGTCGGGAAACAGTGTGCTTTCGTCTCCGATAACCTCCAGCTTCACCCACTCCGAGAGTCCAGCCTCACGCCCCAGTCGCGCAGTGCGGACTGCGTCGTCTACCGTGTAGCAGGCGGCCGTATTGGGAAGGAGATGGATCTTCGATCGGTCGATGTAATCGAGAAGCGATTCGCCCTTTGGCGCCTTAAGATCAATCCGGCGAATCGCCACGGTCACCATGTCGGTACCGGAGCGTTCGTGCGCTTCGCGCATCACCTGGTGGCCTGGATACTTCCCAGTGCCGACCAACAGGCGGGATCGAAACGTCTTTCCAGCGATGACCAGGGCATCCGTTGCCGGGCCGGAACCGCCTCCCACGAAGTGCACGACTTCAAGCTCATCATCCTGCATGACAAGAACAGTCTGCCACGCGCTCTTTGGAACGATGGCGCGGTTGCGCTCGACCGCGACACGTTCCTTGGGAAGACCAAGAAAGTCCAGCATCTCGGTAACATTCAGGGAGGCGGGAAGCTTCTGTGCTTCCCCATTGAGGCGAATCTCAATGGCCATGATGCTGTTGATGGTAGCACAGCCAAAAGCCCGCAGCTTTGGCGCTCCTCTGCAGTGTTTTTGCCATTGACAGTCCATCCAACGGCTACTTATAGTCGTGAGTTTGATTCTTCGTCGAAGTTATTGACAGAGCAATTGTTACGGGAATTTTCTAATGCTTTCAGCCTGGGCCCCCATTCTTGTCTTTATGATCCTGGTCACAGGGTTCGCTCTGGTGTCGGTGATCGGTTCCTTGATCCTCGGCATGCGGAAGCCAACGCCTGAGAAACAAGCGCCGTACGAGTGCGGAATGCAACCGGTGGGAACAGCCCGAGAACGCTTCTCCGTGAAGTTCTATCTCGTGGCTATGCTGTTCCTTCTCTTTGATATCGAGGCGGTATTTCTCTTTCCCTGGGCCGTCGTCTATCGCGATCTAAAGCTCTTTGGTTTCTTTGAGATGTTGGTGTTCATTGCCGTCGTCCTGGCGGGTTATGTGTACGTTTGGAAAAAAGGCGCGCTCGAGTGGGAACGTTGATGTTTTCGGCGGAGACCGAAGCCCGATTCCAGCATCTCGTGTCGATCTACCCGCAGAAGAGGTCGGCCCTGATCCCGATGCTGTTGCTTGCGCAGCGAGAACAGGGCTATGTGACATCTCAGGCGATGGAATACATCGCCGGATATCTGGGGCTTTCGGCCTCGGACGTGGAATCGACCCTGACCTTCTACACGCTCCTGCGCCGCAAACCGGCTGGGAAGTATCACATCCTGATCTGCACGAATCTTTCATGCATGCTGCAGGGATCTGACGACATCGAGGCTTGCATCAAACGAAAGCTGGGGGTGGATCTCGGCCAGATCACTCCGGACGGGCTCTTCTCAGCGATTGAATTTGAATGCCTCGGTTCCTGCACGACGGCTCCCGTCGTCCAGGTAAACGGTGAATTCCACGAGAATCTGGATGTAACAAAGGTCGAAGCCTTGCTCGACGACTTAAGGAAACGCGGATGATCGAATATCTCACCAGCCGCGACTTTCTTATCCTCTTCGCGAAAATGATTGTCATCTTCGGTGGAGTTATGGGCGCGCTCGCCTACGCGACACTCCTTGAGCGCCGCCTGATGGCCTTCGTGCAGATGCGGCCAGGACCCAACCGTGTGGGGCCTTTCGGATTGCTGCAGCCGATTGCCGACGGTCTGAAGTTTCTGTTTAAGGAGCAGACGGTTCCAGGGAATGCCAACGTCTTTTTGTACTACGCGGCGCCCATCCTATCGATGATTCCGGCGCTGTTGTCTTTCTCGGTTATCCCGTTTGGACCGGACCTGAAGATTGCGGACATCAATGTCAGCCTGTTGCTGATCTTCGCGATTACGTCGCTCGGCGTTTATGGCATCGTGCTCGGCGGATGGGCATCAAACTCGAAGTACCCGCTGATGGGAGCGATGCGCTCCTCGGCACAAATGCTCAGCTATGAACTGAGCCTTACACTCTCTGTGGTTGGCGTCTTGATGATCGCGAACACGCTCAGTCTGACAAATCTCGTCCAGAGCCAGCAGGGAACGTGGTTCGGATTCATTCCACGATGGAACGTTTTTTTGCAGCCTGTTGGTTTCATAGTGTACTTCCTCAGTGGTATTGCGGAGACGAACCGGTTGCCCTTTGACCTCGCCGAGTCCGAACAGGAACTCGTGGCAGGCTGGCACACAGAATACAGCGGCATGAAGTTCGCGATGTTCTTCCTCGCCGAGTACGCCAACATGGTGACGGTATCAGCCTTGGCAGCGATCATGTTCCTGGGCGGCTGGAACGGTCCGATGTTCGGACCGTGGTGGCTGCAGATGGCGTTGCCAACGATCTGGTTCGTTTCGAAAATCGTCGTCTTCCTGTTCATCTATATGCTCGTTCGGGCGACGATTCCCCGCATTCGCTATGACCAGTTGATGCACTTTGGATGGAAGGTCCTGCTTCCGCTCGCGCTGGCGAACATCCTGGTGACGAGTTTCATTGTGGCGATCTTATGATCGAATTGCTTTTCCTGTTATTTGCCGCGGTGGCCGTGGGATCGGCGATCAATGTTCTCGTGCAAAAGCACGTTCTCTACAGTTCCCTGTCGCTCATCGTGCTGCTGACCGCAATCTCAGCTCTTTTCATCCTGCTCCAAGCCGAGTTCCTGGCCGTCATCAACGTGATCGTCTATGCCGGCGCCATCATGGTGCTTTTCGTCTTTGTGATCATGCTTCTGAACCTTCCGGCTGACGAAGACGGCGCCGATCGGCTGCGATGGCTGAAGCTGATCGGTATTCCGATGGGTCTGTTCCTTCTATTGATGGTTGCACGAACCGTTTGGCGTGTGGAGGGAACTGCAGCCGCCCCGGACCTGGCGGGAACACCTCAGGCAATCGGAGCGAGCCTGTTTACCGACTATCTGTTGCCGTTTGAATTGACATCCCTGCTGATACTTATCGCGCTTATGGGCGCGGTCGTTTTTGCAAAGAAGGAATTGTGATTCCACTGAACTGGTACCTCGTTCTCGGCGCCGCATTATTCCTGCTCGGAATGCTGGGTTTCTTTTTGAAGCGAAACGTCATCTCGCTGCTGCTGTCGGTGGAGATCATGCTTAACGCCGTCAACCTCACGTTTGTTGCGTTCTCCAGCCACAACGGACAGATCAGCGGACAGATCTTTGTGTTTTTCGTGTTGGTGGTCGCAGCCGCTGAGGCAGCGGTCGGACTTGCGCTCGTGATTGCGATGTTCAGGAATCGCGAAACGCTCAATGTGGACAGGAGCAATTTGCTGAAATGGTAGCAGGAGTGCAATCGTGAACTTCCTCTGGCTCATCCCTTTGCTGCCGCTCCTGGGCGCCGTTATCAACGGCGTGTTGGGAAAGCGTCTGTCTCGCGGAACCATCGGAGCGATCGCATCGGGAAGCGTGGCACTCTCCTTCGCGATTTCGCTCACAGCGTTCCTCCAGATGCTTCGTCTGCCCGAAGAGAGTCTGCCCATCGTGCAGAACTACTTTACGTGGATTCAGGCAGGATCGTTCCAGGCGACTTGCGGCTTCATGCTTGATCACCTCTCAGGGCTGATGATTCTGATTGTCACAGGTGTCGGGTTCCTGATTCACGTTTACTCGACGGCCTACATGCATGACGAGGCCGGCTTCTATCGGTTCTTTGCCTACCTGAATCTGTTCATGTTTTCGATGCTGACGCTGGTGCTCGCAAACAACTATCTCCTGATGTTTGTGGGCTGGGAGGGTGTCGGGCTTTGCTCCTATCTCCTTATTGGCTTCTGGTTTAAGAAGCAATCCGCCACGGATGCGGGCAAGAAGGCGTTTATTGTCAACCGGGTCGGCGATTTCGGATTCATTCTGGCGGCGATGCTGATCTTCTGGACTTTCAAGAGCGTCGACTACGTGCAAGTTTTTACGGCTGCCGCGGCGATGCCTGCGGACCAACTTGGGATGATCGGAACGCTAACCGCCATATGTCTGTTAATGTTCGTCGGCGCTACGGGAAAATCGGCGCAGATTCCGCTCTATGTCTGGTTGCCCGACGCGATGGAAGGCCCTACGCCGGTTAGCGCTCTTATCCATGCTGCAACGATGGTAACCGCCGGCGTCTATATGGTCGCGCGATCAGCCGTCTTGTTCGATCGCGCGCCGGGAGCTTTGCTGGTCGTCGCCAGCATCGGCGCGGCCACAGCACTGGTGGCGGCTTCCATCGCGCTGGTCCAGACGGATATCAAAAAAGTGCTCGCCTATTCGACCGTGAGCCAGCTTGGCTACATGTTTCTGGCGTGCGGAGTCGGCGCTTATGCCGCCGGAGTTTTCCACCTCATGACGCACGCATTTTTCAAGGCTTTGCTCTTCCTTGGAGCTGGAAGCGTCATTCATGGAATGGGCGGCATTCAGGAAATAACAAGGATGGGCGGCCTTCGAAAAGAAATGCCATGGACCTTCCGAACGTTCCTGATCGGAACGCTCGCCATCGCCGGAGTCCCCGGGCTGGCCGGATTCTTCAGCAAGGACATGATCCTGGCAGCCGCCTTCGTCAGTCCGAACTTTGGAAAGATCCTCTGGGCTGTTGGTCTGATTGTTGCGGGAATGACGTCGTTCTACATGTTCCGCCTGCTGATCCTGACTTTCACAGGCCGACCGCGTTATACGCATCATGATGTGCATCATGTGCACGAGTCCCCGGCGCCGATGCTCATTCCGCTGATCGTCCTGGCGTTTTTCTCGCTGGTCGCCGGATATGTCGGTCTTCCTATAGCGTTGAGCGGAACTCATGAACTGATTGGGGAGTTCCTGCATTCGGGCGCTCCAGCGCCAGATGGTGCCGAGCATGTCAGCGTTGCGCTGGAATGGATGCTCATGTCGGCATCAATCCTCGCCGCGGGTGTCGGAGCGTTCCTCGCGTATCTGTTTTACGTCCTCCGCCCCGACTTGCCGGGGCGTATCGCGTCAGCCGCCTCTGCGCTGTATTCGATTCTGACGAACAAGTATTACGTTGATGAGATCTACGACGCGATTCTCGTCCATCCCATTGTCGTTGCCGCGCGGGAGTTCCTCTGGAAATTCGTCGATGTACTCATGATCGACGGCGCGGTCAATGGTATCGGCAAATCGGTCCGCTCCTTAGCCGATGGATTACGGCAAATGCAGACGGGATATGTGCGCACGTATGCGGGTTGGATTCTTTTCGGCGGCGTTGTCATTGTGGCCTGGTTCCTGAGGTAAATGAACGTGGAAATCGACAAGCTTATTCTCTCCATCGTCACGTTCACTCCAGCCGTGGGTGCGCTGGTGCTGCTGTTGCTCAACAGAAAAAACGTTAAGGCAATCCGCGGGCTGGCCCTTGCCGTCGCAGTTCTGACATTTCTTCTTTCATTGCACTTGATTGCGCACTTCGATTCCACGCGCTCCGGATTTCAGTTTCTTGTAGACATTCCCTGGATAGCCTCTGCGGGAATCCATTACCAGATGGGTATCGACGGCATCAGCGTGTATCTCATCTTGCTGGCGACCATCCTCACTCCCCTGGCAATGTTGGCATCGTGGTCCATCAGCGATCGGGCCAAGGAATACTTTGTCTTCATGCTGTTGCTTGAAACCGGCATGATCGGCGTCTTCGCTGCGCTGGACTTGTTTCTCTTCTATCTGTTCTGGGAAGTAATGCTGATCCCGATGTATTTCCTGATCGGCGTCTGGGGCGGCGAGCGGCGAATCTATGCCGCTATGAAGTTTGTGCTGTTCACGATGATCGGCGGCGTTCTGATGCTGGTCGCCATTCTCGCGTTGTACTTCATGCACGGCAACGCGACAGGACACTTTACGTTCAGCTACCCGGCAATCCTGGCAGCGTTGACGGACAAAACGCTCCTGCTGGCACCGCAACAGGAGTTGTTACTTTTCATAGCTTTTTTCCTGGCGTTCGCAATCAAGGTGCCGCTCTTCCCTTTCCACACATGGCTGCCGGATGCGCACGTTGAAGCACCTACGGCGGGTTCAGTTTTGCTGGCCGGCGTCCTCCTCAAGATGGGAACGTATGGGATGCTCCGATTCAGCCTGCCGCTGTTTCCAAACGTCAGTCATTTGCTTGCGCCACCGATTTCCTTGCTCGCCATTATTGGCATCATCTATGGCGCACTTGTAGCCATGGTTCAGCCGGACATGAAGAAACTCGTGGCCTATTCTTCGGTCAGCCATCTTGGATTCATCGTTCTCGGCATTTTCAGTTTTACGGCCGAAGGCGTCGAAGGCGCGGTCTATCAAATGTTGAATCACGGAGTTTCGACGGGGGCCCTCTTCCTGCTTGTCGGAATGATCTACGAACGCCGGCATACACGAATGATTTCGGAATTCGGAGGCATCGCGAATCGCATGCCTGTTTATGCTGCAGTGTTCCTTTTTGTGACCCTTTCGTCGATCGGGTTACCTGGACTGAACGGGTTTGTCGGCGAATTCCTCGTGCTTTTGGGAACCTTTGGCGTGAGCCCGGTTCATGCGGCGTTCGCGGCCACTGGAGTGATTTTGTCGGCTGTCTACATGCTTTGGATGTTCCAGCGCGTGATATGGGGCGAAGTAACAAACTCTCATAATGAAGCCCTGCTGGACATTAATGGGCGAGAACGTCTCACACTTGTCCCCCTGATGATCTTGATCGTGTGGATGGGCGTGTACTCCAACCACTTTCTTCGCCCGATGGACACATCTGTGGCGAACCTGCTGAACAGGGTTCAGAACTCTCGGGGCAGCGATGTGAGATCGGTAGAGCGGATACCATGAACATTCCGCAAATCGATCTTTATTCCATCCTGCCGGTTCTCGTGTTGTCCGTATTCGGCATCGCCATTATGGTTGTAGAGCCGTTTCTGTCTTCGAAAACGCGGGCGGCTTCCGCCGCCCTGGGATGGCTCGCGTTCGCCGGCACGCTGGTGGCTGGGTCAGCCGTTGTCCCCATGCGCAACCATCCCGGACAGTCATATTCAGGCCTGTGGATCGTGGACGACTACAGCACGTTTTTCCACGTTCTCTTTATCCTGATTGCGAGCATGACCACGCTGCTGTCCATCGATTACCTGCGGCGGGAGAAAATGAACCACGCCGAATACTACGCGCTGCTGCTCTTTGCGACGGCCGGAATGCTCGTCATGGCAGGCTCGAACGAACTGATGATGATCTTCATTGGTCTTGAGGTTCTATCGATCGGAACATACGTGATGGCCGGATTCAGAAGAACCGATCTCAAGTCCAACGAGTCCGCTCTGAAGTATTTCCTTCTCGGATCGTTCGCGTCAGCGTTCTTCCTTTACGGCGTCGCGCTGATTTTCGGGGCGACCGGTAGCACAAATCTGATCTCGATCGCTGCTGCCATGTCGAGGCCCGACATGCAGGCGGGCCTCGTGTACCTCTCGGCAGCATTGCTGCTCGTCGCGTTGTGTTTCAAAGTTGCGGTGGCGCCATTCCACATTTGGGCTCCCGATGTTTACGAAGGAGCTCCGACGCCCATTACGGGGTTTATGTCGGTGGGCCCCAAGGCCGCGGGATTTGCCGTCTTGTTCCGCATCTTCATAACAGCGTATCCGATGATCCAGGACCGCTGGACCGACATTATGGGGATACTCGCGGCGCTCACCATGATTCTCGGGAACGTCATCGCCATTGTTCAGCCCAATCTCAAGAGGATGCTCGCTTATTCCTCGATTGCGCACGCGGGGTATATCGCCGTTGCCTTCGCTGCGAACAGCCGGCAGGGAGGATCCGCCGCCCTGTTCTATGTCCTGGCCTATGCGGCTATGAATCTGGGGGCATTTGCGATTGTCACGCTGCTGGGGCGGGAACGGGACGAAAAAGTCAAACTTACGGATTACGCGGGGTTGGCCTCGAAGCGGCCGGGACTGGCAGCGTTGCTGTCGCTGTTCCTTTTGTCCCTGGCGGGAGTGCCGGGAACCGCGGGCTTTGCCGGCAAGTTCTTTATCTTCCGATCAGCGGTCGAGTCGAACCACACGGGGCTGGCGATCATCGGCGTGCTGACAACCGTTGTCTCTTTCTATTACTACCTTTACGTGATCGTGCAGATGTACATGCGCGATCCCGGCGAGGACTTCTCAGATGCGCGCGTCACGCCCGCACTCGTCATCGCGCTTCTGGTTGCCGCGACCGGCACAGTGTATCTGGGAATCCTTCCTGGCAAGCTGTTGGAGTGGACTTCAGCTTCAGCCTTACATCTTCTGAACTAGGAAATCATCAATAACAATTAACCAATAGCAAAGCTCCCGTTCCCTCAAGGAAGCCAGGAGCTCTGTTATCGATTAATTGTTGTTATTGGATGATTTGTTAGTTACTCCGGCTGGAGTCGATCTGCTTGAGAGTGTCCTGAATGAGCCGATCGTTGTCTTCTCTGGAAACGTTTCTCTGGATGACCTTGGACGCAATCGCTATCGAGAGGTCGGCAACTTCGCTTCGAATCTGCCGGAGCGCACGTCCAGTCTCGATCTCGATTTGCCGCTGGCTTTCCTTGACGATAGCGTCCGCTTCGGCCTTTGCCTTCTGCTTCATCTCTTCCCGCAGCTTCTCTGCATCAGACCAGCTCTTCGAAACGATCGATTCCGCTTCGCTGTGAGCTTTCCTGATGATCTGGGTGGATTCCTGCTGCAGACGCTCAAGTTCTCGCTTTGCGGTTTGAGCATCGTCGATGGACTTCTTAATCTCCAATTGACGTGCTTCCAAAGCCTGCAGCAAGGGCTTCCAGGCGAACTTAGCCAGTAAAACCACGAGCACCAGGAATACGATGATCGTCCAGATGAATAACCCCGGATCGGGGGTTGTGAGAGCGTCTCCCATAACTACTTGGTCAAAACGATGAGGAGCACGACGACTTCAGCGATAATCGCCACGCCTTCCAGCAGGAAGAGCGGAAGACTGATCGCGCCGCTGATTTGCGCAGCTGCCGCAGGCTGCCGTGCGATACCTTCCGCCGCCGCTGCGGCGAACCTGCCGATACCCGAGGCCGCGCCGAACACCACAAGACCCAGACCCAAAGCCGCGCCAAAATAGTGCCAAACCGGCTTCTGTGCCGCCGCGGCTTCGCCTCCCTGGGCGAACGCAACTGTTCCGGTGATAGACACAAGAACGAGGACCACGAACAAGGTGGCCACCATTCTCCAAACGAATCCTTTTTTCTTCATTTCCTGTCCTTTCAATCGAATGTGATCTCTAGTGATGAACGTGAATGGCCATGCCGATGAACACGGCCGAAAGTAGAGTAAAAACGTAAGCCTGGACGAGAACTACGATCAGTTCCAATGCCAGGATTCCAAGGGCCAGCGGTACCGAGAGAACGAAGCCGGCAACGATTCCTGCCAGTGCCGCTTTGAACATTTCCGTAGCCAGAAAGACAAGGGACATCACGGCGAGCAGCGCGATGTGTCCGCCCGTCATATTCGCCGCTAGTCGCATCGTGAGAGCGAAAGGCTTGACGAACATTCCGAGAATCTCGATCGGCCACAAAATGAAGTAAATCGGGAGGGCGAGACCGTGCGGAACGATGTTCTTGACGTGTTTCGTAAACCCATGCGCTTTGGAACCGGCGACGATAATCGCGAAAAACGTGACAACCGCAAGCCCGGCAGTGACGTTGTAATTGCCGGTTGCTGTCGTGCCTCCATGAATGACCTTGCCGAAAAATGACTCGTGATTCGCATGAATAACGAAGTGATTCAGGACGGCGAGCGAATCAAAGATGGGAATCAGCCCGATAACGTTGGCCGAAAAGATAAAGACGAAGAACGTGAGTATCAGCGGAGCCCAGGTATTGACCCACTTCTGTCCAACGTTGGGAGCGACGATCGCGTCCCGGATTAATTCCACGACGTACTCGAGGCCGAGGGAGATTACTCCTTTGGGGACGGGTCCCTGCCGGATGTAACGACGTACTGCCCAGGTGAGGAACACGAAGAGGAAAGTTGCAATCAGCCACAACATGAAGACGTGCTTCGTTACCGAAAAATCGATACCGAGAATTTTGGGTAAATGAATCAGAGGGTCGTTGAGGCTGCTGTTGGAAATGTGTTCGAGAATGACCTCGCCCGCATTGAATCCTTCTTTAGCCGCTTCATGAGCGCCTTCAGCCGCCTCGTGTCCTTGTAGTAATGCCAGAATCATTTGTTATTTAGGTGTTTGCAAAGAGGCGGCGCAACCGAAACGCCTCAATCATGTGTAGTACGACAAAGTAACCAGTAAAACTGATTGCGAAAGGAACCGGCCGTACCCATCCTGCTTCCACAACCAGCGCAACATATCCACCGAAGAAAATCATCTTTGCGACAAACGCTTTGATCATCGCACCCGTCAAACTCTCCGGGTTTCGACGATACGCGCGCGTCGATGCCACCATCGCACACAAAGTGGCCGCGAGTGGTCCCAGCATGCCGAGCCACACCGCCAAACGTAGATCCGGCGTTGCTTCATCTCCGAGAAGGGCCACGATGGCGAACGCCGAAACAGCCGATCCCGCAAGCATCCACCAGCCGAATTTCATTTTCGAAAGACGATCTTAGCGAGCTCTACGAACCCGACAGCAATCCCCAGCAACAAACCCGCAACCAGAAACCACGGGGACGTGCCCCGCCACCTGTCCAAGACATACCCGATCCCACCCAGTAACCCAATCGCCGCTATAAGGGTGTAACCTGCGGTGACCGCGGGCCCCGATCTACGCAGGTTTTCTTGCAAGAACTTCAGAGATCGAGCTAAGAAAGGTCCCTGATCACTGTCGGGCATACGAAAATCAAAACCGCAAAATTATAGCAACTGGTCACGCAAACCTCAACGGTGCTATTGACACAAGAACCCTCGCAAACCACTCGAGATTACAGCTTTGAGATTGTTCAGTCTCAGGGTTCACCTGTATAATTTGCCGCCAATCGCAGAATAATCATCGCGGAGGACTCTCGAATGTTCAGACGGCTTACCTTGTCCGCAACGCTCGGTGCGCTGATGTTTACCGCTTCGTGCGCCGATGCTCCAAAAGAAGAGGAACCTGCAGCAAAAGCGCCAGCGGCTGCGCCTGTGCAGGAAGGCCCCTTCTTCGAACTAACCAAGGACGAGATCACCAGCCATCCCGACTGGACCAGCAAGAACATTACGTTCAAGGGTCTAAAAATCGGTGATAAAGGCACAGCCATTGAGAAGGCTATTGGAAAGGGCGAAAAGGTCGACAACATCGGCGAGCACTACCGGACAATTTACGGTCAGAGCAGCTTTGCGATCTATACCTTCAAGCAGACCGGCGAACTCCAGAAGATCGAAATCTACGGGAAGATCGCCGACCAGATCGCCGATCCAAAACTCAAAAAAATGCTGAGCACGGGCGACCTGAAGCTCATGCGGGATACCTTGGGCATGGAAGAGAAGGCGGAAGTGAATTTCAACACCACCGGCATGGAGTATATCTACGATGCCAAGGGGTTCCGATTCGCGGTGTACAACTTTCCAGGCCAGAAGGTAAACGCGTTGATATTTTCAAAGCTGGTACCGAAGAAGCCGGAAGCGGCGCCAGACACGAAGGCGCCGGAACCAAAATAGATTCAGACCGATGAGAGCGGCCGGTAAGAGCTATTCCCGGCCGCTACAGTCCTACCGCGCGCCGCGCCATGGCAATGAAGGGATCCGGATAGAGCCCGATCCACATGGTAAACACGAAAGCCACTGCCATAACGGCGAGCACACCTGGAGCCAGATCAAGTCCGGTTTTCTCTGTGGCATCCTGCATGAACATCGCCACCACAATTCTCAAATAGAAGTACATCGAGATGGCAGCATTGATCACGGCGATTACCGCGAGAACGTTGTGCCCCGTCTCGATTACAGCAGCGAAGAGGAAGTACTTTCCGATAAAGCCTGCGGTCGGCGGGATGCCCGCGAGCGAGAGCAAAAATATCAGCATCAGGATCGCGGCAACCGGATGACGAAAGAACAACCCGCTCATCTCATCAATGTGTTCGCCGATTACATCTTTTCGTCGGAGCGCGACAATGATCGCCCAGGCGCCCAGGTTAGTAAACGTGTACACGAGAAGATAAATGGGTATGGCGATCAGGCCGGTCTGGTTTGCTGCGATGAGCCCGAGCAGGATGTATCCGGCGTGCGAAATTGAGGAATATGCCAGAAGACGCTTCACGTTCGATTGCGTGATCGCGGCAATATTCCCAATGGTCATCGTCAGCGCTGAGACGACGCTCATAATAATCAGCCAGTGTGGCCGCAATGAGAACAGCGCGATCATGAACAGCCGCACGATCATGGCAAAGGATGCGGCTTTCACCGCAACGGACATATACGCCGTGATCGACGTTGGTGCGCCTTCATAGGCGTCCGGAGTCCACTGGTGGAATGGGACTGCCGCGATCTTGAAAAACATTCCCGCGCAGACCGCGGCGAGCGCCATCAATGACAAAGGGTCCGAGAGGGATCGCTGTTCCAGAGCATCACGAATAATCACAAACCGTGTTGATCCCGCTATGCCGTACAACAACGAAAAACCATAAAGAAGAATGCCGGAAGAGAAGGCGCCGAGGAGGAAGTACTTAAGTGATGCTTCATTGGACCGCGGGTTACTTCTCAGAAAGCCCACGAGGATATATGTCGCAATAGCCATCGTTTCCAGCCCGATGTAGAGCGTGACCAGGTCCATGGCCCCAACCATGAACATCATCCCCATCGTGGCGAACAGGATGAGAGCGTAGTACTCTCCGTGATTTTCGCGCTCGATGTCGAGGTACCGAATGGAAATGGCGACGGCAAGCGCAGCCGCAACGAGAAAGAGGGCCTTAAAGAACCAGGCGAACGGGTCGAGGGTAAGCGCGCCGCCATACGCTCCCTCATCGACCTTGTTGTACAGCCTCAAAAGTAAAAATCCCGACCATCCGATCCCAGCCAGGCTGAAATAAGCGAGCACGCGCTTGTTCTTGAACAGGAGGTCCAAGACCAGGACGATCATGCCGAACAGCGCCAGCTCCAGCTCTGCGCCGATTACACTTAGATCCGAAGCCTTAAAAAACTGATCCATTAGCGGATCTCCCTCGCCGCCTGCGGTGCTCCGGCCGGCGAAGCCGCCTGCACGATGCTAACGAGCTTGTTTACCGGTTTGTCCAAAGCACGGAAAAACGGTGCGGGATACAGGCCGATCCAGAATGCCATGATGATCAATGGAATAAGAGTCGCCCACTCCCGCCAGTTCATATCCTTCAGGTGCTGATTCGCCGGATTATCCAGCTTGCCGAACATCGTTCTCTGGTAGAGCCAGAGCATATACGCCGCTCCGAGCACGATGCCCGCGCCACCCGCCACAGCCCACCAGAGATTTTTCTGAAGCGCGCCGGCCATGATCGTGAACTCGCCGATGAACCCGTTCAGCAGCGGTAGGCCGATCGAAGACATCGTCATTATCAGAAAGACAACAGCATAAGCCGGCATAACGTTCGAAAGTCCACCCAGCTGCGCAATCTCGCGCGTATGTCGTCGCTCGTAGATGATGCCCACGATAAGGAAAAGCGCTCCCGTCGAAATGCCGTGATTGATCTGTTGGATGATGCTGCCGTTCAGGCCCTGCGGATTAAGGGCAAACATGCCGAGCATCACGAATCCCATGTGGCTCACCGAAGAGTAGGCAACGAGCTTCTTCATGTCCGGCTGCATCATGGCAACGAGCGCGCCATAGATGATCGCGATAATCGCCAGCGTAATCATCATCGGAACGAAATACACGGTTGCGGCGGGAAGAATGGGAATACTGAATCGCAGAAATCCATACGTTCCCATCTTGAGCAGAACAGCAGCAAGGATTACGGAGCCTGCCGTCGGTGCTTCCACGTGCGCATCAGGCAGCCACGTATGGAACGGGAACATCGGAACCTTGATTGCGAACCCCACAAAGAACGCAAGGAATACCCAGAATTGCAGATTGAACGGCAGGTACGGACCAACTGCATGCAGGGCCAGCACGTCGAATGTCGGCAACGCGCCAAACTGCGCGGAAATTTCCGGATGCATTGCGGCAATCGAAGGATACTGGAAGTACAGCGCCAGAATGCCCAGCAGCATCAGTACGGATCCGACCAGGGTATACAGGAAGAACTTGATCGCGGCGTAAAGCTTTCGCGGGCCGCCCCACACGCCAATCAAAAAGTACATCGGGACGAGCATCACTTCCCAGAACACGTAAAACATGAAGAAGTCGAGGGAGATGAAAACCCCGAGCATCCCTGCCTGAAGCAGAAGCATGAACGCGTAGTATTCCTTCACGCGAACCTGGATCGCATCCCACGAAGACAGCACGGCCAGAGGACCAATCAGCGTCGTGAGCATGACGAGCAACAGCGAAATGCCGTCGACTCCCACGTGATAATTCGCGCCGAGAGACTGAATCCACGGAACGTTCACGACCTTCTGCATCTGAGGATCGTCGAAGTTGAACGAGAACCACAGCGGCAGCGAAACAAAGAAGCCGCTCAGCGCGACGAGATTCGCCCACCATTTAATGAGGGTGGTTGATCCCTTGGGAATCAAAAGGAGCACTAACATTCCGACAAGCGGCCAGAACGTGATAATGCTCAGGATGTTGTTATTGAAAAAGTCCATTAAACGCTCCTAAAGAGTTCCCCACAACACATAACCGACCAGAAGGAGAACGCCGAAGATCATGACAAGCGCATAGTTCTGCGTGTAACCGGTTTCAGAGAGACGAATTGGCCAGCTGGCCGTCTTCACAAATCCCCCTGCAAATCGGACAACACCATCGACGATCCATCGATCCCACCAACCGGAACCGACAGCGCTCTGGACAGTGCCCACCGCAGCATCATTCACTAGCCCGTCAACAATCTTCGAGTCGAATCGCCACAATCCGCGCCCCAGGTCCTTCGCCCGATTTACCCAGAGCGCGTCATAAAGTTCATCCACATACCACTTGTTCAACAGAGCCTGGTACAGGCCCTTGAACTGGGCCGATACTCGCGCTGCGCGATCACTCTTCTTCGCATAAGTGGTGTATGCGATGAGGAATCCGATTACGGCAATTGCGACCGACACTGCCGCCATACCGATTTCGAGGCCCGCACTGTGGTGCGCCGCTTCTTCGCCCGCGGCCGCAACCGCCTGCACCGGCTCGAAAACCGGCTCCAGCCAATGCTCGAAGAGATTTGGCCCGAGCCACTTGGGCAAACCGATATAGCCCGCAAGAACAGAACCCACAGCGAGCACCATCAACGGCACCGTCATGACCTTTGGCGATTCGTGGATGTGCGCTTCAGTGTGGGGATCCACGCGCGACTCGCCGAAGAACGTCATGAACAGCAGGCGAAACATGTAAAACGACGTCATGCCCGCGACGATGGCGCCAAGAAGCCAAAGAAGGAAGTGCCCGTGTTCGCTCGAAAATGCCTGCCAGAGAATTTCATCCTTCGAGAAGAAGCCGGCCAGGCCAGGCGTCCCCGCAATCGCGAGAGTTCCGATGGCCATCGTCCAGAACGTTACGGGGATCTTGTTCTTCAACGCGCCCATCTTGCGCATGTCCTGCTCGTGGTGCATCGCATGAATCACGCTGCCCGAACCGAGAAAAAGAAGAGCCTTGAAGAATGCGTGCGTCATCAGATGGAACACGCCTGCGGTAAACGCGCCCACACCCAGCGCCAGGAACATGTACCCGAGCTGGCTGACAGTGGAATATGCAAGTACGCGCTTGATGTCGTTCTGAACCAGCCCGATGGATGCTGCGAACAGCGCTGTCAGCACACCGACAACCGCAACTACGGCCAAAGCCTGGGGCGCCAACTGATAAATCCAGTTGCTGCGAGCCACCATGTAGACGCCCGCAGTGACCATCGTTGCGGCGTGAATCAGCGCGCTGACAGGAGTCGGACCTTCCATCGCATCCGGGAGCCAGACATACAGAGGAATTTGCGCGGACTTGCCGCAGGCGCCTACAAACAGCGCGAGAGCAATTCCGATAAAGATCGGCTGACCCACATGGTATTGCCCGGCAGCGACTCCTGCCTTGATGGCTTCACCGACTTTGAGGAAATCGAGCGAGCCAAACGTGGCAAAGATCAGCAGTATTCCTGTTGCCAGACCCCAGTCTCCAACGCGATTAACAACGAAGGCTTTCTTGGCTGCGTCTCCGGCACTCTTCTTGAGAAAGTAGTAGCCGATCAAAAGATATGAACAAAGACCGACGCCCTCCCATCCGATGAACATCATCACGTAGTTGTTGCCAAGGATGAGCGTGAGCATCGAAAACATGAAGAGGTTGAGGTAGGCGAAGAATCTATAGAACCCATCCTCTTCCCACATGTATCCGTTGGAATAAACGTGGATGAGAAAGCCGATACCTGTCACGACGAGGACCATCACCGACGACAATGGATCCAGCAAAAATCCCCAATCCACGACGAAACGGGTTGCCTGGCCGCCGGTCGTCACCGCCGGGCCAGCGTTGATCCACTCGTAGACCTTCACCTCGTGAGACCGCTCGTGTTCGGGAAGCTGCGAGAGCTGGTACACGGCAGCGGCCGCAAATATGAAGGAGACCAGAACTGCGCCGGCAGCGATTGTTCCCACAGCAGCTTTCGGCATGCGCTTGCCGAACAGTCCGTTGATGACAAAACCGGCAGCGGGAAACAGAGGAATAAGCCAGATGAGATCGAGAAAGTTCATGCGTCTACCACTTCATCAGGTCGATTTCGTTGATGTTCATCGTTTCCTTGTTCTTGAACATGGCGATGACGATGCCGAGGCCGACAGCTGCTTCAGCCGCTGCGACCGTAATCACGAAGATCGCAAATACCTGCCCAGCCACGTGTCCAAGTCTGCCCGAGAACGCGATGAGGTTGATATTCACGGCGTTCATCATGAGCTCAATCGACATCAGGATGACCATGATGTTGCGCCGCGTGAGCACGCCAACAACACCGATCGTAAAGAGCGCTGCGCCGAGAAGCAGATAGTGATGTATGGGAACCATGTTTACTCCGCCTGCGTCTTTTTCTTGGACAGTGCCACTGATCCCACGATGGCGACGAGCAACAGAATAGAAGCGATCTCGAAGGGCAGCAGGTACTGACCGTAAAGGGCCTCACCCACGAGTTGCGAGTTCCCGCTGACCCCCAGCACGGACGGCGCTGCAGCAGCGGGTTCCGCCAGAACCAGGGAATCCGTGCCACGCCACAGCACAAATCCGAGTTCTCCAATGAGCAGAATTGCCGTGATCAGCGCAACGAGCCACTGCCGGTTGAACTGCCGTTCGATGATCGACCTTTCGATAGAGATCAACATGATGACAAAGATGAAAAGTACGAGGATGCCGCCGACATAGACGATTACCTGCACACCGGCAAGAAATTCGGCATGCAGCGTAAGGAAGATCCCTGCCACGGAAAGCAGGGTTGCAGCAAGCGCTACCGCGCTGTGTACGACGTTTCTGAGCGTGATGACGGCCACCGCCGACATCACGGCAAGAGCCGCAAAGATGTAGAAAAGAACCTGTTCGACAGACATAGCCTTACTTTAGATAGATCACTGGCTGGACGCCCTCTTCGAGAGTTTTGCGGTCCAGCTTCATATCCCGGCGTCCGTAGAGACTCATCTCGAACTCCTGGGTCAGTTCGAGACAAGGTGTCGGGCATGCATCTTCGCAGAGACCGCAGAACATGCACCGCGATACATCGAACGTATACGTCGTCAGGACCTTCTTGCCCGCCGGATCGCGCTCCCATCCCACTTCGATACAGTGCTCGGGACAAGCCAAAGCGCAAAGGTTGCAGGCAATGCACAGAGTTTCGCCTGTCACCGGATCATTGTTGAGTCGCGGCGCTCCACGAAACCGTTCAGCAATCTTGGGTCGTTCTTTCGGGTATTGTTCGGTGTAGTTCGCCGAGGGCCGCTGATACCCGAACGTCAGCTTGAGTCCCCTGATCAGGTCGACAAGAAACAGTCTCTTGATCAAACTTAGATCGCGACGTTTGACCTTCATTACTTTATCCCTTCCTTACGAACAGCAGTACGATTGCTGCCGTCGCCACCAGATTAGCAATGGCAAGCGGCAGCAGCCACTGCCAGCCAATCTTCATCAATTGGTCGTAGCGATATCGCGGCCAAGTCCACCGGAACCACAGGTAACAGTAAAGAAAGATCGCCACTTTGATGGCAAACCAAACGGGTCCCATCAGAGGCGCATCAAGTAAACCCAGGAATCCCGGCAACGCCACATTGGGGAAAGGCCGCAGCCATCCTCCGAAGAACAGTGTCACAGCCATCGCCGAAACGGCGATCATGTTGGCGTATTCGGCAAGGAAATAGAGCGAGAACCGAAAACCGCTGTATTCGGTGTGAAATCCTGCGACCAGTTCCGACTCTGCTTCCGGCAGATCAAATGGCGCCCGGTTGGTCTCCGCAATGCCACAGACGAAAAAAAGAATGAAACCAAGAGGCTGAAGGAAGACAAACCACCAGCCGAATTCCTTCTGCTTGTTGACGATCTCCACAAGGCTCAAAGAACCGGAGATCATCAATACGCCCATGATCGAAAATCCGAGCGCAACTTCATAGCTGACCATCTGCGCAGCAGACCGCAAGGCGCCCATCAGGGGATACTTGCTGTTCGAGGCCCAACCTCCAAGAATGATCCCCAATATTCCGATGGATGAAATCGACAGGACGTACAGAAGGCCGATATTCAGATCGGTGATTCGCAGTGCGATCGTCTTCCCGAACAAATTGAAGGTCGATCCGAAAGGAATGACGGCAAATACGATGAACGCGGGAACCAGTGCAATGATCGGCGCAAGCGTAAAGATCCATCGATCCGCTTTTGCGGGAAGGATGTCTTCCTTGAGCATGAGCTTCACGCCATCGGCGAGGGGCTGAAGAATTCCGTGAGGGCCTACACGCATCGGGCCGAGCCGAACCTGAATGAATGCCGCAACCTTGCGCTCAGCCAGCGTCATCAAAGCAACAACCCCGGACAGTACGCCGAAAACAATCCCGATCTTGATCAACGGGATGATGATGTTATCGATTACAAAATCCATAGTGTCAGTGTGTCTTAACGATCGATCTCTCCGAGCACGATGTCGAGCGTCCCAATCACCGCGACAACATCGGCGACCATATGTCCTGCTACCATCTTTTTCAGAGACTGGAGATTCACAAACGACGGTGGGCGCACACGCGCCCGGTACGCCATTGTGCTGCCATCGCTCACGATGTAGTACCCCAGTTCGCCCTTCGGTGACTCAATCGAGTGGTAGATATCGCCAACCGGCGGCTTGATGATCTTGGACATCTTGGCCATGAGCGGTCCATCCGGAATCTTGTCAATCGCCTGCGAGACAATGCGCGCCGACTGACGCATTTCTTCCATCCGCACCAGATACCGATCGTAGGTATCGCCCACTTCTCCGACCGGAATATCGAAATCGAACTCTGAGTACACGCAGTAAGGTTTCGCCTTGCGCAAATCCCACTGGACACCCGACCCGCGAAGACTTGGGCCGGTCAGGCCCAGATCAATCGCGTCCTTTGCGGAAATAATTCCGACATTCTTCGTGCGATCCAGCCAGATGCGGTTCTCTGTCAGCAGCGTTTCGTATTCGTCAACCTTCTTTGGGAAGTCCTGGATGAACGTTCGAACCTGATCCTGAAAACCTTCATACAGCTCGTACTGCGTTCCGCCGATTCGGAACATGTGCGTCGTCAGCCGGGCGCCACAATAGTTTTCGAAGATCTTCAAAATCTCTTCGCGTTCGCGGAAGCAGTAAAGGAAGGTCGTAATGGCGCCAAGATCGATCGCATGCGTTCCGAGCCAGAGCAGGTGGCTGGTGATCCGATTCAACTCGGTCATGATCAGGCGGATGTACTGCGCCCTTGGCGGGGCGGTGACGCCAAGCAACTTTTCGATGGTCTCGCAGTATCCCAGGCAGTTCGAAACCGCAGCAATGTAGTCCATGCGGTCGAGCGTGGGAACAAACTGGCCGTAGGTCTGCACTTCCCCGAGTTTCTCGACGCCGCGGTGCAGGTATCCGATAACGCACTCCGCGTCCAGAACGCGTTCACCGTCCAGCTTGAGTTTCACCTGGAGCACGCCGTGCGTCGACGGGTGCTGCGGGCCCATGCTTACTGTTAGTTCACTGGCATCAAAGAGAGTTTCGGCTTGTGCCATAGTCCCTCGCTAATCCGTCGGCGTAATGTAGTTCGGGTCTTCATGCCGGGCTTCACCGACGTAATACTTCTGACCCGAATCAATGCCGAGGTGCTTGCGCACCCACTCGACGTCCTGCAGCCGGACGTTGTAATCCTTGCGCAACGGAAATCCGACCCAGTCTTCTGGCAGCAAAATCCGTTTCAGGTTCGGGTGGTTGGCGTAGCGCACGCCGAACATGTCGTAAACTTCGCGCTCGAGCCAGTCCGCTGTGGTCCAGACACCAGCCGCACTTTCAATGGTTTCCCATTCCTTAATGCGAGTCTTCATCCGAACATACTCGTTCTTTGAAAACGAATAGAGGATGTAGACAATCTCAAACTCTTCGTCCTTCGGCCAATGCACGGCAGTTTCATCTGCGAGGTAGTTGCAGGGGAGAATCGTGTTGTCGCGCATGAAGGTCAGAATTTCGGCGATCAACGCCTTCTTCACCTCGATGTTGTTCTGTCCGAGGAACGAATAGGCCTTAACGAACTGAGTGGAAAACTTCTCTTTCAACGCATCCACGATCGGGTGCGACCACGGCTCCGGCGCAGGACCTTTTGGCTTCGGCGGTGGAGGATGTGCGCCCGCTGCCGCAGGAGGTTTGGGCGGCGGAGGGGTTCCACCCGCGGCCGGCGGCTTCGGCGGCGGTGGAGTTCCACCCGCTGCTGGAGCCTTTGGCGGTGGCGGAGTTGCACCCGCTGCTGGAGCCTTTGGCGGTGGCGGAGTTGCACCGGCCGCAGCCGGAGGCTTTGGCGGTGGTGGAGTCGCCGGCTTCGTCGGAGGTGGAGGAGTTGCCGGCGGCGACGGAGGAGTCTCTGGTTGTGGACCGGACTCCGCAGGTTTCTCGGTATTCTGGTTCTCTTTTTCGTCAGCCACTTCTTTTAGTTTCTTGTCCTGTTCCCGGGTCGGTAGGAGTCGTGCAGAACATCCAACAAAAACAAGAAATTCAAACACATAGCTTACGCTCTGTCAACGGGCCATTTACTCGAAGAGCACGAATCCACAAGCACTTCTGCACTGAATAAGAGCCACTTGCTGGAATCCTCAGAGTTTCCGGGTTCCGGTGGGCGTCTCAGAACAAACCTCTCACGACGCACCGGATGCCTCCGTAAAATTCCGTGATGAGTGCCTCCTGCGGAACTACCTGGCTCTCACGTCATAACAGAGAAGCCGCGGAGGACTGGAGTTGATGATGTCTCGTGTATTTTGCATCACATAGAGAAGCCCGCGGCTGAGGACGGGAAGCCCCCAGGATTCGCGCGCTGCAAACAACCGGGCTCGAGAAACTTCCTTGTATCCCCTGGGAGTGAGATCAAGCCACATCAGATGTCCGAGCTCGCCCAGACAAAGAAATTGCCCATCGACGGACATCAAGGATCCTCGATAAGGTCCCACCAGTTGCTCACGCTTTTCACCGCGAACCTCAAATGTCTCGGTCCATTCTGGCGTTTCCCGCCATACGACCTTTCCATCCGCAACATTCACACAGGCCAGCGAAGCATCGGGTTCGTTACGGCCGTCGAAGCCATAGAGGTAGCCGTCCTTGTGAATCGCGGTGTTGAAGTGCAGCGCGAACTCCTGAGTAGTCCACATCACCCTGTGCGTGAAATCAGGGAGAATTTCGAGTAGTGCGCCGCCTGTGCGATAGCTCGCCGAAATAAAAACCTTATTACCGAAAACAACGGGACAGGATGCATTGACGGATTCATAGGAGCGACTTCGCCAGGGAAAGCTGAAATCGACGCGGCCGGAGGCCGCATCGATACACAAGAGGCCGCCTGTCGGCGGATCGGATTCTCCTCCGGCGAATACAAATACTCGACGTTTGCCATGGACTGTCGCTGGAACCGGGGAAGCGTAACTGGGTCCCCACTCCTTGCCGGCTCGCCAAACTTCTCTGCCTGTAAGTTTGTCCAGGCCCACGACGCAAGGCCCGTTGGGGGCCCCGACATTGACGATCAGGAGCGCACCTTCGACCAGGGGTGTCGACGCAGTACCAAAGAAATCCTGATGAATGCGATAGTCCGCCCGAAAGTCCCGTTTCCAAATAACCTTTCCCGTCCCGAGGTTCAAGCAATGCAACGTGCCGAGCGCGCTGACAAAGTAAACGCGCTCCCCATCGATGACGGGACTCGATCTGGGACCATTGTTGTAGCCGTATCGATCCTCAAAATCGGTGGGGTAACGAAATTGCCATTCGCTGGCACCAGTTTCCGGGCGAAGGCATTCCACGATTTCCTCGTCGTTCAACCGATGAGCAAATACCAGATGCTGACCTGCAATGACCGGTGTTGTGTATCCCGTGCCTTTCCTGAACTCCCAAACGAGGACAGGCGGTAACTTTCGAGTGAGTTTTGTTTCGGCGGAGACGGCATTGTGAGAGGGGCCAAGAAAGCTTGGCCAGTCCTGGGTCACCGCGTCTCTTGCGAGAGGCTTCGCTTTAGGCGCCGCACCTGTTTGCGCAAGGCTAACAACCGCTCCTGCCGCAGATGCCAAAACCGCCTGAAGCACTTCTCGCCGCGAGATCACGAGGTCCTCCTATAACACGACCCCGCGGAATTCGTTAGGAAAGTTCTAGAGCCGCACAACAGGTGGCCAGGATCCCCTACGTTCACTTCTGCACAGACCGGCTTCTCTGGGATATGTCATCCTCGTTTTCGTCTCGCTACACCAGGCTGCCGATTAACCTCTGAAAGGAAATTGTCTTTTCGCGCAAACACTCGATGAAAGCGGACCGAATGCCAAAACCCAGTCTCCCCGGCCCAGCACTGACCGTTGCGTGGCGCGAGCTAGTCCATCCGCACATGACGCCCGATAAGAAACGCAGCATCTGGCAAATCGTAAACACGGTTGTTCCTCTCGCAGTTCTGTATTTTTTGATGTATCAAAGCCTCAGCTATTCCTACTGGCTGACTCTGGCATTGGCTTTTCCGGCCGGCGGGTTCACCGTGCGTGCCTTCATCATCATGCATGACTGCGGGCACGGATCGTTTTTCAAGTCCTCATCCGCCAACCATTGGGTGGGAACCATCTGCGGCATTCTGGTCCATACTCCATATTTTCGATGGACGCACGAGCATGCCATTCATCACGCGACTTCCGGTGATCTGGATCGCCGTGGCGTCGGGGATGTTGTAACTTTGACCATCAAGGAGTACCTGTCCCGCACAAAGTGGCACCGGTTTACGTACAGGGTCTATCGACATCCCTTCGTCACGTTCTTCGTCGGCCCTCATTACATCTTTCTGTTCAGATTGCGATTTGTTGGAAAGCATTCCGGGCAACGCGAGCGGCGAGGCGTTTACCTGACCAACGCGGTACTCATCACGCTCTGGGCGTTGTCCATCTGGAGTATCGGACTGCCGGCCGTTTTGCTGATTTGGGTTCCCGTACAGATGATTGCCGGAGTTTCTGGCGTCTGGCTTTTCTACGTGCAGCACCAATACGAAGATACATACTGGCAACCCAACAAGCATTGGGACTATGCCACGGCAGCGCTGATGGGCAGTTCCTATTACAAATTGCCGCGCCTGCTGCAATGGTTCAGCGGCAATATAGGTTTCCATCATATTCACCATCTGTGCGCGAAGATCCCCAATTACAAATTGGAAGCCTGCCACCGGCAGAATCCCCCTTTCCAGCAGGCACCCACGTTGACGTTCTGGAAGAGCCTGCGGTGCGTGAAACTGAAACTGTGGGACGAAGACCGGCAACGGCTTATCGGATTTCGTGAATTGAAGAAGTTGCGTTCGATGTCACGTGCGACGGCATTGACCCGCCGGCTGGCCATCAGATAGTCAGCCCGCGCGCTGAACCAACACCTTGAAACGCTCCCCCATACCCCCAGGCAGGATCAGTTTCTTCACTGCGGCCAGACGCTGGATATCCTCTATGGTCCGAGCTGGAACAATCGACTCCAACTCCTTAAGAACACCAAGCTGGATAAGAAAATCCATCTGCGTGCAGAACTCCTCGGTAGCGAGCCCCGCAGCCGTTCCTTCTCTTATTAAGTCCGAGAAGTTCACGTGAGCCGTGATGTCCTGCTCACCGATTCGGATATAGGGATCTTCGACGACCTGATGCTGCCAGTAACACATCAACGTGCCGCGCGGACGCGCGTAGAACTCCCGATCCTCGTACCCGTAGTCGATTGCGAGATGGTAGCCGCGATCCAGGGACGCCGCGATACGCGTCATCCACCGACGGGCATCGGAACTGATATCCACAAGCTGTCCTTCAGCGAGCGGAACATCAAGTGACTCCTGAAGATCGCCTTCGACTTCCGAAAAGTCGGACGTGACGAAAATTTCACGAAGCACGCCGTTTCTGCGAACGATCCGGCGGACAGGGAGAGCGTCAAAGAATTCATTGGAAAAGATGCACCCCGTTAAGCCCGGTGGAAGATCATCGAGCCAGTCGACGTCGAAACCCTTCAGGTGTTCTCGCTGCCTCTCTCTCATCGATGCGCTACGTTCGAGTATCGAGTAGCGGAATCGTTGGTGCTGCAGAATCTCGCGGGCTAGGAGACCACGACCGGCGCCGAGTTCGAGGATTGTGAAGCTTTCCGGCGCAATTCCCAGTGCAGCAGCCATCCGTGAGAACTTCCGCGCGAGGAGTTTGGCAAATATCGGATCAAGATCCGAGGAGGTGTAGAAATCCCCTTGTCGGCCGATGGGATTTCGTGCCGAAGTGTAGTAGCCGAATTCGGGATGGTAGAGCGCCTCGTCCATGAAGTCGCGAAAGGAAATGGGACCTTCTTTTCGGATTCTTGATTGAAGGTGTGTAACGAGCGGAGAGGTCATCGGCGAGGCTCAGATCGCTCACCCGCCGGTTCGCGGCATCTTTTCGCGGAGGAAAAGGACCGCCCTCGGCGAGGTCTCAAATCTTGATCTTCAGCCGCTCCATTTCCTCCTGTGCGGCCTTCGTGATCTTCGGATCGTTCTTCACATCATCGAGGCGAACGCTGGTCGGACGCTTGGCGATGGTCATACGGTCGATCTTGTCTTGAAGCCGCATCAGCCCGTAGAGGAGAGCTTCCGGACGCGGCGGACACCCGGGCACATATACGTCTACAGGAATGACGTGATCCACGCCCTGCAGCACGGCATAGGTGTCGAAAGGCCCGCCAACATTGGAGCATGCACCCATCGAAATCACCCACTTCGGATCCGGCATCTGGTCGTAAACGCGACGGACAATCGGGGCCATTTTCAGCGTCACCGTTCCAGCAACGATAATCAGGTCAGACTGCCGCGGGCTCGGCCGGAAGATTCCCGCACCGAATCGATCCATGTCGAATCGGGAAGCGCCCGTTGCCATCATCTCGATCGCGCAGCAGGCGAGACCGAACGTCATCGGCCACAGGGCGGATTTCCGCGCCCAATTGAAGATGTAATCCACACTTGTGGTTATGATGTTCTTCTCAAAGCGATCTTCAATCCAAGCAGGCATAGCTTCTCCGGATCACGCCCAGTCGAGGGCGCCCTTCTTGATAATCCAAATGTATCCGACGATCAGAATGCCGAGAAAGACAAGCATCTCCAGCAGACCGAATAATGCGAGCTGTTTATAGATGATGGCCCAGGGAAATAGAAATACCGTCTCCACGTCGAAGATAACGAACAGGATCGCCACGACGTAATAGCGAATCGCATACCGTTTGCGGGCATCCGAGTCGGGATCGACACCGCACTCATATGGCGTGAGTTTCCCTTCTCCTCCCGTATGAGGACGCACAAGCTTCGCCACGAGCAATGTGACAATAGGGAACGCAAACGCGATCGCAATAAACAAGAAAACTGGAATATAACCGATCAAAACGGAATTCATTCTCCACACCCTAACGAAGACTGTCTCAGAGTCTCGATCGCATGGGCCAGCACAGGCCGAACAGCGCCCAAACATTCTCTCACGCCTTTGACGCTTCCGGGCAAGTTGATTATTAACGTCGACTGCCGGATTCCTGCAACAGCGCGCGAAAGCGCCGCGCGAGGCGTGTTCTTGAAACCTTCAACACGCATGAGTTCGGCGATTCCCGGCACGGGTTTCTCGATCACGGCGAGCGTTGCTTCGGGAGTGACGTCGCGTGGGGACAGGCCGGTACCCCCGGTTGTCACGACAAGAGAAATCCTTTCGTCACACGCCGCACGAAGACGCGTTTCGATGGCAGGCCGATCGTCGGGAAGAATCTCGACGGCGCGGACTTCGAAGCCAGCCTCCGTAAGAATCCGCGATGCTTCAGGGCCAGAAAGATCCTCTCGGCCGCCGGCTGCGGCAGTGTCGCTTAACGTGATGACGAGGGCTGCACCCAGTCGCGAAGTCATACGAGGGAACCCTCTTCTCTTGGAAAGGACGGGATGGTGTGACCAAGAACTACGGAAGGGGATTTGAAATTGGACGAGTCCGGGTATCTTAAAACCGAAATTGCAAGATCTTGGACTGGACGGGCTAAGCTGTGGTTTTGCGGTCCAATTTGAGGTCTTGTAATTTCGGTTTTAAGATACCCGGACTCGTCCAATTTCAAATCTCCTCCCTCGCCCCCGGTTACACTCACCTCATCACCGGCCACTATTGCCTCACCCACCGGCCGCTCTTCCCTCCAGTTTTTTCCAACAACTGGATTCGCTCGATCGTAATTCCCTTCTCGACAGCCTTGCACATATCGTAGAGCGTTAGGGCCGCGATAGCGGCCGCGGCCAGCGCTTCCATTTCGACTCCGGTTTCAGCCTTCGTGCTTGCCGTCGATTCCAGCCGAACACCGTCGCGCGTCAGGGCGATCGAAACGTCCACGTGTGTGAGCGGCAAGGGATGGCACAACGGAATCAGATCCGATGTTTTCTTCGCCCCTTGAATACCCGCGATGCGGGCGGTCTCGAGCGGGTTCCCTTTGGGCAGAGCATTACCCCGCAACAGCTTCAGCGTTGCAGGGGTCATCTTCACGAAGGCCTCGGCTCGCGCCACACGGTGCGTGGCTTCTTTGCCGCTAACGTCCACCATGCGCGATCGGCCTTCCGAATCAACATGCGTCAGCTTTCTTGTGCTCACAGCGACTCCAGCGATAGGAAATCCACCCATTCCCCGGCTTTCAACGTCCCTTCGGCCTTCGGAATGACGACCATCGCATTGGCGCGTGAAAGTCCGGCCAGATCTGACGAGCCTTTCCATGGCGCCGTTTTGATGCAATACGACACGCCATCAAAGCGAACCAGCGCGGGAACGATCGCCGTTCTTGCCGAATCACACTTTGTTGGCTCTTCCAAACGCGCGCGCAACGTGTCGGAAGTCCGCTCGGCCGCTTTCAAGAGACTTCGAATCACGGGCGTCACAAACATTCTAAATGCCACGATCGTCGATACGGGATTGCCAGGCAAGCCGAAAACGAAAGTGTCGCCGCGGGTACCCAGCACCGTCGGCTTCCCCGGTTTCATGGCGACGCTCTCGAACAGGATTTTTACCCCGTACTCCGCGAAAACATTCTCGACGAAATCGTACTTCCCCATCGAAACTCCACCGGATACAAGCAGCACCTCATGTTTCAACCCCTCTTCGATCTTCGCACGAAGATCTTCGAGATTGTCGCGTCCAATGCCCAGGAGCACAGGCTCGCCGCCCGCAGCCAGCACCTGCCCCAGAAGGGTGTAGCTATTGCTGTTGCGAATCTGACCGGCTTCGGGATTCTGGCGAACCTCCACGAGTTCGTCACCCGTCGCCAGAATTGCGACACGCGGCTTTCTCGAAACCGCAACTTGGACCTTCCCAAAACTGGCAAGCGTTCCGATATCCGCCAGTTCGATGCGCTTTCCCTCCGACAAAACACGCTCGCCTTTTTTGAGTTCCGCGGCGCGGCGAAGCAGACCTTCGCCCTCGCGCGCAGCGCGAAGGATGCGGACCTGTGAAGGTGGCACAGCCTCGGTGTGCTCGACCATCACAACTGCATTGGCGCCATCAGGCAACGGCGCACCGGTCATGATTTCGCAGCACGTCCCCGGAATAACCAGGACTCCGGCTCCCTGGCCCGCACGCGATTCACCGCGCACCTCGAGGACTGTGGGAACTTTGGAAACATCTTCGAAACGAACGGCAAAGCCATCCCGTACGGCTTTGTCGAAGCGCGGATAATCCGCATCTGCATCAATGTTTTCGCGAAGGATTCTTCCGAGGCTGGCTTCGAGAGGAACGGCCTCCACCGGCGTCCCGGCCGGCACGGCCTGTGCTGCAGCGAGCGTAACTTCCAGAGCTCGCTCGATGGAGATCACTTTTCGAAGACTTCTCCTGTTTCTGAAACGTGAAACTGCATGTCGTATTTTTTGAATCGAAGATCGATGGGCCAGGAGTAATCGATATCCACGCTGAACGATGGCCCGCGTTTGGTGATCTTGACGTCCTTGGCATCGATCGGAATATCGTACTCCGTCGCCGCCGACACTATATCCCGCCGGACCGCCTCAACATCCTTCTGAGCCGCCGCTGCATATTTGACCGTCTGGCGAACAGAATCCCCGAATTGAAACCTTGAGAAAACGGGTGGTGCATACTGCTTTCCCAGAAAGATCACGGCCACCACAAAAGCAACAAAAAACACCCTTCTCGGTGTCAGACCGAACATCGTGGGGAATTATAACATTGGGACAAGAAATGCGAGGGAAGGCTAAAAAACAGAATCCCTCACCCGGCCCGAGACCAGGTGAGGGATGGTTTCGTCTATCTTACTTACCCTTTCCGACGGCCTCGTAGTAGGCCTTCACTTCGTTCTGGAAAGCCGCCGGTGTGTCATCTTCGATAGCCGCGCGGATCTTGTCTTTTTCCACAAGAATCTCGAGGTGCTTTGCCAGATCGACCTCCGCCTCACGCAAGGGATTGAGGATCTGCTGCACGAGTTTCTCGATTTCAGCGGGATCACCCTGGAAGCGACGCTGTCCATTCTGTGCGGCATTTAGCGCCTGAGCGATGTTTTCCGACGCATTGGTCAGGTCAGGATTGCGGCCCATGCCGCGGACTGCATTCTGGAGAGCCCGCAGGTCCTGTTCCGTCACACCCAGCGCGGAGTTCACCTGTCGAGGATCCAGCGGACCAGAAGCGCCCGCTGCGCCTTGATTCGGACCAAATGGAGCACCGTTGTAGGCGCCATTGCGGAAACCACCTGCACCGTTCTGCGTCTGTTGTCCACCACCTTGGCCACCACGGCCTTGCTGACCTTGCT
>Ga0068859_100000628_pt1 | contig 35337 bp, 27 predicted proteins | sample KBSSwiS22_FD_66585 | JGI IMG/M metagenome (GOLD analysis project Ga0068859, IMG submission 66585) | Switchgrass rhizosphere microbial communities from Kellogg Biological Station, Michigan, USA - KBS Switchgrass S2-2 | ecosystem: Host-associated > Plants > Roots > Rhizosphere > Soil ... | reverse complement strand
TATTGCACGATCGGAATCGACCCGGCCCAGGCCGGCGTGCTGGCACTCATGGAAGATGATGATGGCATCTTCGGTGTGCTCAACCAATCATTGAAACGGTTCATAGCCGAAGAGAACGACCCTCGTGCGAAGAGGATTGCATCGTTCAATCTGTGGTGTTCCTCCAAGTTTCGAAAAGGGCTCAAGAAACGCGTGCTCGAGGGAACCCTAGAACCGGCTCAGAACCAATGGGCTCACTTTGTTGCGGAGTTGCGGATTGCGGAGGGTTGGATTGCGGCCGATCCGACCGTCGGTGACGAGGACTGCGCGGTGTACAACTGGCCGCTGCAACGGTTCGGTTTTGAGCCCCTCATCCTCGGACGATTCATGGGAATGACCATCAACGAACGCAGCGAAGCTCTTCCGTTTCGCTGGAGTCGGTACATCTTCTGGATCACTCGCCTTTGCGTCTCGCGAGGCTTTTTCGATCACATCAACAACTTCGGCGAGCGGCAACGGGCCCGTGGCCGGCATCTTCTCGAAGAAATCGGCCCCGACACGCTGAGGCTCAAGCGACAGCACTTGCAGCGAAGGATTTCGCCAGTCGCCGAACAGTCCGGGCTGATCCATGTCGCCGAACACTGACGTGCAACGGGGTTCTCTTCTCGGCGATGGCGTTCGCTTCTGCAGTTATGCCGACCTGCCTGCGATGTACGACCGTGTCGAGGCGTTCATCGCAAAGCACCACATCGACCAGGATGCGTGCATCGCGCTTCACTGTGGCAACACGTTGCCGTCGGCGATCGCGGTCCTGTCTTTGCTTTCCCGAGGTACCGGGCTTGCCCTGTGCAGCCCCAATCGTCCCGCTCCCGCATTTTGTCGATATACGATCGATTGCGACAGCCTGGGAAACTCGTCGACTGGATCGGCATCACACTGGAACCTTGCTGACTGCCTTCGTCTTCGCGACAACCTCGGATGGCAGCGTGCTGATAGCGGCTATCGAGGCCGCGTCTACGTGCAAACGTCTGGATCGACGGCCGACGCGAAGACGGTCGTTTTCACACACGAGAAGATGTGGGCAAATGCGCGTCACTGCGTCGACCGATTCCAGTTGAGCCAGGACGAACGCGTGGCGATTCCGGTGCCGCTGTCTCACATGTACGGGTTCGCTGCCGCTCTCCTGCCAGCAGTGCTGGCGAAGTCGGCCGTTGATATTCAGGCCGACAGCAACATCATTCGCTATTTGCAGCACGAAGCGGAATTTGAGCCGACGACCGTTTACCTGACTCCGAGCTTCTGCTACGCGCTCGTGCGGCTTCAACAGGCCAAGCGTCGATATCGGCTCACTGTCTCTGCGGGCGACAAGACTCCACCGGACATCTTCCGTCGCTATGAAGACGCGCATGGTTGCCTCGTCAGCCTGTACGGCAGCACGGAGCTCGGCGCGGTGGCTGGCGGCTCTCCGGATGATCCCTTTCATCTGCGCGCCGACTCCACCGGCCGGCCCATGCCCGGGGTGCTGGTGACCCACGCGGTCCAGCCGCTTGAAAACGACGCTGCGACCTCCGAACTTTGCTTCGATCATCCGGCGGGTGGCGAGGGGTACGCCGACGAGCGCGGCGAAGTGATCCGGACCGACGCGCGGTTTGTCGCGGGCCGATTGATGTCGCGAGACGTCGGCGGGTTGGGAGCGGACGGATATCTTCGAGTGGCCGGTCGCTCCGACCACCTCGTCAAACGTGATGGCCGCCTCGTCGCCTTAGGAGACATCGAGGTCGCGTTGTTGAAGAATCACATCGTCGAGGCAGCTGTCGTCCTCTCGGACGGCGTTACTCCGCGGGGAGCTCAGCTGACGGCTGTGTGCGTCGCGCGCAACCATGACGGCGACGAGAGGTCGTTGCGAGACGCGACCAGACAGCACCTTCCCGCTTATGCGGTACCCGACCGGGTCATCCTGATCGATGACATCCCCCGACTCGAAAGCGGGAAGGCCGATCGAGCTGCACTGGCGCGATACGTGGCCGATGCCAACAAGGCCGCCCTATAGCCTGCGTCGGGCCTGGCGCGAACGCCGCGACGTTGCCGCCTGCGCCTCTTTCGTCTTCGACTCGACTGTCAACTTGCCATTTCTCAGCCGGCTGAGCCTGGTGGAACGTGCCTATGCCGCCAGCTTCACGATCGACAGCCCGCACACCCAGGAAGAGATCCTCACGTTCGTGCGAACCATCCTCTCGCTGCCCCGCGACGCGCCTGGCGTCGTCGTCGAAGCCGGATGCTACAAAGGCAGCAGCACCGCAAAGTTCAGTCACGCCGTCAATGCGCTGGGCAGAGAGCTCGTCGTTTTTGATTCCTTCCAGGGCCTTCCAAAGAACGACGAACCGCACGATTACAACATCTTTGGCCGGCCAGAAAACTTCAAGGAAGGCGAGTACTGTGGAAGCTTGGCCGAGGTGAAAGCCAATGTCTCGCGATTTGGAAGAATCGATTGCTGTCGATTCGTGCCGGGGTGGTTCGCCGAAACTCTCCGCACCTTTCAGACGCCGGTAGCTGCTGCGTATCTGGATGTCGATCTGGCCTCGTCGACTCGCGAATGTCTCAAGTATTTGTATCCGCTGCTGCGTGTCGGCGGCACGCTGTGCACGCAGGACGGTCATCTCCCTCTTGTGATCGAGGTTCTAAAAGACGACGACTTCTGGAGGCGGGAGGTGGGCGTCTGTAAGCCGGCCATGCACGGGCTCGGCAAGCAGAAGCTCGTCACGATCGTGAAAGAACCAGCGTGATCAGCTCTCACGCATGGCGCGACCCAAAATTTCACGCAAGTCATCCGGAGATATCCGCACCGGATGATTTGCAAGGCGCTCCGCATTCACCGCGCCAACCAGACTCTCAACGTCATTCAGTTTCACCCCAACGTCCTGCAAATTTGTCGCAACGCCAACGGTCTTGAGCAGGCCTCGCCACGCCGCACCGGCCTCGACCGGACCCGGGCAGCCGAGCATGGTGCAGAGGCTTGCGATCGCTCGCTCCACATACGTCGCCCCTCGGGGATCATTCACTTGAAGGCTGCGGCCTCTGACGTGGTACTCGAATAGCGGGCCGAGTGTCAGTGCAACAGCGAGCCCGTGCGGTACGCCGTAACGACTCGTCAATACGTACGATATGGCGTGCGCCGCAGTCGTCCGCGTGAGATCGATCGCACGGCCGGCGAGATACGCACCCTCGGCCATCGTCACGCGTGCGTTCGGATTGGGTGCCCGAACCGCTGTGGCGAGCGTTGGCCACATCTGTCCAATCGCTTGTTCTGCCAACAGCTGGCTCTCGGCCGATGCGCCGACGGACCAATACGACTCGATCGCTTGGCTAAGCGCGTCGAGCCCGGTGATCGCCGTGAGCCGTGGCGACAGCGAGTACGTGAGGCACGGATCGACGATGGCGGCACGTGGTCGAAGCCAATCGTGCGCCAACGAGTGTTTGATGCCGCTCACATAAATCGTGGCGAAATGCGTGGCCTCGCTTCCCGACCCTGCCGTCGTCGGTACAGCAATCAGCGACTGCGGCCGCTCGAGTATTAAAGAGGAGTCGTTCAGGACGGCGCCGGGCGGAGCCTGCTGCGCGGCAAACAGATTCACCGCTTTCGCGGTATCGATCACACTGCCGCCGCCGACTGCGACCACGACGTCGGGACGAAGTGCGCGACAGACTGGCACTCCGCGCTCAACGTCCGCGAGCGTGGGATTTGGCGAGTGATCCTCGAACCGAACGACGTTGCGGTTGGCCAACCCAGCGCACATCGCGCGCTGGGCTCCAGAGTCGCGATAGGAATCGCGGCCCGTCACCAGCAGGACGCTGCGCGCCTGCGCCGTGTCGAGCAGATTACCTATTTGGGTAACGGCGCCGGCACCGAAAACGAGCTGTTGCAACGACATCAACCCAGCAGAGCACTCAACCAAGCTTTCTTGGCATCAACGGGGTCTGACTGCGGACGGCCGAGATCGGCGCGATGGCCGGGCGTCACCTGCACCTCCAACAACGCAGGACCCTCGCCTCGACGCAACTCCTCCAGGGCACGCGGCAGCTCATCGAGCGACGTGACGCGAATCGCCGTCGCGTAGCCAACAGATCGCGCAAGCGCGAGAAGATCGACAGCTAACCCAACCGTCGGCTGCCCGCCGACAGATTCGTGGACGCCGTTGTTCACCACGATATGGCAAAGATTCGAGCGGGGTGTCGCGCCAATGATTGCGAGCGCGCCCATGTGCATCAGGACCGCGCCGTCGCCATCGAGACAGTACACGTGCCGGTCGCTCCGGTACAACGCAAGGGTGTGGGCGATCTGTGACGCGTGCCCCATGCCACCAATGACAAGGAAGTCCCGATCGTGGCTCTGGCTGGAGCGCTCGCGATGCGCGCACAACTCACGCGCCGTCATTCCCGTCGTCGCGACGACAAGGTCACCCGCTTCCAGAGAGTCGGCGATTAGCCCAACGGCCTGCTCGCGTCTGAACGAGCCAGTTGCCCGTATGGGCAGAGGTGTTCTATACGCGCTGAACGTGCCTTTGCGCACGACGAGCGCATACGGGCCGCCTGCGGCTTGTTGCAACGCTTCGCGTATCGTCGCGTCTGGATCAGTCGTGGTCGCGTCGATGATCGCGTACCCGATCTGACTGGCCGCAAGCAGCGGCAGTGTGACCTCGCCCTGCTTCCGGTGCTGAGGCTCATCGAGAGTCCCGGGCTCGCCGCGCCAACCAATCAAGAGCAGCATCGGAATCGCATAGACCGCGGGGTCGGCCAGCGACAGCAGGGGATTGAGCGCGTTCGGCAGGCCGGAATTCTGCATGTAAACGAGCGGTGTACGTCCTGTGGCGAGGTGATAGCCGATCGCCGCGGCAACGGCCCCTCCCTCGTTCGCCGCAATCAAGTGCTCACGGGCTGACGCGTGCTCCGCCAGGCACGCACAGAAGTGCTGCAGCAGCGAATCCGGCACGCCTGAGAAGAAGCCGACGCCCTGGGACTTCAGCGCCTGCAGGAACTCGACTGGGTCGATCATCACGCGTCAGGTCGGAATCAGCCGTACCGCTTCGTCGAGGGGCAGACAGTCGCTTTCGCAGTCGAACGCACGGCCATGAACCAGAATCGAGCGCGCCACCCGCACCATGGCGGGATAGGCGGCGCGCAGCATCTGATTTGCGTAGACGACGATTCTGGCGCCCGCCGACTCGAGCTCCCGTTCGTGCACACTGCTGTAGCTCGACGGAGCGACGATCAACGGCTTGGAGTAGCCGAGGCGACGGTAGTGCTCGCAGAAGCACAGAATCTCAGCCGCGGTACGCTCGCGGCTGTGGATCATGATTCCGTCTGCGCCGGCGTCGATGTACGCCTGCGCACGCTCCACCGCATCATCGACGCCGCTGCCGAGGATGAGGCTTTCGATGCGTGCCAAGACGAGGAAGTCCTGCGTCAAACGCGCGTGTGTGGCGGCGTGAATCTTGAGCGCGAAGGTCTCGATGCTTTCCTGAGCTTGCCGATAATCGCTCCCGAGCAACGAGTTGTGTTTCAACCCGACCTTGTCCTCGATCATCAGGCCCGAAACACCCAAGCGCTCGAGCGACCGAACCGTCAGGGCTAGGTGCTCTGGGGGGCCTCCGGTATTCGCATCGAACAGGATGGGCTTCGTCGTCACCTCAAGCACCTCGTTCACCTGTGTGATACGCGCGCTGAAATCGACGACTTCGTTATCGGGCTTACCGCGCATGGTGGCATCGGTGAAACTGCTCGACCACATGCCGTCGAACTCGTGGTACCCGCGTTCGTGATCAATTCGCAGCCGATCCGCGATAAGACCCGTCAGCCCGTTGTGTACTTCGAGCAGTCGAACGAGCGGTTTGGTCTGTAAGAGCCGGCGCAGTTGCCGCAGGCGCACTTCCGGCGTCGTGCCGCGACTCTTCAGCGTCTGGTGAAGGCTCGTCGACGACACACCCGAGGTGTATGGAATTTCGACGAGGCGGCCTCCCCACTCTCGTAGCGTTTCAATCACTCGCTCGCGAACACGTACCTGCACGCCCGTCCGCCAGTCGTCGCCGTGGACAACAATCGCCGGACGCAGCAGGCGCAGGTTGGGCGTGTAATCGAGCGTGCGCTGCGGAATAACCCGCATCACCTGGCGCATGCTTTCGACCACGGCTTTCCGCTGATCGTACGTGAGGTAGGTCAGCCGCTTGTACGAAGCGATCGCTTCGTCGGTCAGCAGGCCCACGGTGACGTCACCAAACTTGGCGGCCTCCGAGATCACGTTGATGTGCCCGGGATGCACCGGATCGGCCGCCATTGCGACGTAGACATTGGGGGTGGTCATGTCACTCCTCGTATTGGGTACCGAACGGCCGGTCACCGGGGCCCCGATTATATCGACCACGTCGTGCTCTGGTACCCCTGATATACTGCGCCACCCACGTGACCACTCGGCAGCATCTGGACTGGGACTACACGGCGCTCGCCGACGCCTATCTGTCGCGTCCGGGCTATGCCGACGGCGCGATCGACCGCCTTGTCGAGATCACTGGCTTAGGGGCTGGGATGCGTGTGCTCGACCTCGGCGCGGGGGCCGGCCACCTGACGATTCCGCTCGCGGAACGAGGCTGCGTCGTGGTCGCGCTGGAACCGAACCTGGCGATGCGGTCCCATGGTATTGAGCGTACACGTCGCTTCAGCACTGTCAGGTGGATCGACGGTGTCATGGAAGAGACGGGCCAGGCGCCCGCGAGCGTCGGTTTCTGCACCTACGGGTCGTCGTTCGGTGTCGTCGACAGGTTGGTCACGCTGCGCGAGGCGGCGCGTGTTCTCGAGGATCGGGGATGGTTTGTGTCGATCTTCAATCACCGTGTTCTGGCCGACCCACTCCAGGCCGAGATCGAAGCGTTCATCAGATCCTACATTCCCGATTTTTCCTACGGCAGCCGCCGCGAGGAACAAACCGACGTGATCGCCGCATCTGGGTTCTTCGAGCCTGCGATAACCAGCGAGGTGCCAGTGTCCCATTCGCTGCCGGTGAATCAGTGGCTCGACGCGTGGCAGTCGCACGCTACGCTGCGGCGCCAAGCCGGCGATCGTTTTCCGGCGCTCGTGGACGGCATCGCGTCGATCATCAGTCGCTCCCGCGCTGAAACCATCGACGTGCCTTACCTGACACGCCTCTGTCTCGCGAGACGCCGCGCGCGTTGTGGCGCAATCACCTCGTTTGTGAGCGGGCCTTGATGGATTCCGCAGGCACCGTCTGGATTACCGGGGTCTCGGGATCGGGCAAGAGCAGTCTCGCACGTGCGCTCGCAGCCGCTTTGCGCGCCACGGCGCAAATTGATGCGGTGGTACTCGACGGAGACGAGTTTCGCGCGAGCCTCGATCGTGCGTACGGCCACGAGCTCCACGATCGGTTTGCGGTCCTCCACCTCCTCGTTGAGGCGGCGCGCCAGGAGAACCTGCAGGGGCGAACGGTGATCGTCGCCGCGATTTCGCACAAGCGAGACATGCGCATACACGCACGCGGCCGTCTCACGCGGTTCATGGAAGTCTTTCTGGAATGTCCCGGTGATGTGTGCGCGGCCCGAGACACGAAGAACATCTATCGGCGTGCTCTTGCCGGTCAGTACCCCTGTTTTCCCGGCGTCACCGAACCGTACGAACGGTCGGAGAATGTCGAGCTCGTGCTCGATACCGGAACTCTCTCGGTGGAGAGTGCCCTTCAGCGTCTTCTCCCGCGAACCGTCGACTTTCTGAAGCCAGCCCGCTGAGGTTTCACGCGCCCTGCGGCGTGGTGCGTTTCCGCTGACGCAGGAGATCGCGCAGCTGCGCGAACTGATGCTCCGATCCTTCAGTGAAGTGCTCGCGCAACGCAGCGATGCGCTCCACAGATGCCCAACCCCTGGCGAGCGCCATCGACTCGAGGTTGTCGAGCAACTGGCGGATGCGATATGTGGGCAGATTGCTGTGACGCAACAGCGATTCATCCATTTCGCACGAGAACGCACACACGTCGTCGCCGTCCGCCTCGTCGGCGAGCACAGAGGTCTCATCACGATGGTCGAAGGCGTCGTAGCCGAGGCGACGCATCACACTCCCGGCCCGGCGTTCGATGACGCCGCTTCCAGGGCGTGCCTCCGATCGATCGATCCAGTCACCGACGCGGCCGGCGCGGTTCACCACCTCCCATTCGCCGCTGGCACTTGTCCTGTAGCTCTCCTCGGCGGCCCGCGCTCTTTCGAAGCTGGACTCCACCACTGCTCGCTCTATCTCATCGGCTCGGCGCGCGATGTGCGCACGCTCCAGCACCCTTTGTAGCAGCCCTGCCGGGTCTCGTTTGTACTCTTCGAACGTGAACCAGTTCTCACCCGCAAGCGCGATCCACGCCTCGACAAACAGTCGCCAGTGCGTGGGCCTGGTGCTCAGGGTATCGGGGTTGGGAAACCGCAGGAACGCCTCGTAGTCGAGCGCCGGCTGCACGCGGCGGTACATCGAGTACAGACTGTCGCGGGGATCCCGGACAAACAGCAGTGCGGGGGCACCGACATGCTGCGCTCCGGGGAGGTCCTGGACGTACTCCACCTCGACATCTTCGTCGAAGCGAAAGACGTCGACTCTGGACAACACCGGGAGAAACTGTTTCAACACCTGCGCTTTCGGATGCAGTCGATAGCCGCCACAAGCGGCGCGCTGCCAGATGTGGTCGGGCGGCGGTGTGGGATCGATGTGTCTCCACACATTGTCGACCACGGGCTTATGCGACACCTTGATGCCGAGCTCCAGGAAACAGTTGATCAACCAGGAGGCGCCCGAGGGTTCGACTGGTGACGCGAGGGTGATCCTCATCGTGACGACAGATAGCGTTCGACGAGGTTCCCGAGCGCGCTGATGTTGACGAAATGCTCCGGCCTGATGTGTTCGACATCGAATTCGATGTCGAACTGCTTCTCGATCAACGTAATGAGCTCGACCGTCGTGAACGAATCTATTCCCATCCCGCCTTCGTAGAGCGGGGTCGATTCGTCGAAGCCTGGCGGCGTCGGTATGTCGAGCTGCTCGACAATCAGGCGTTTGATGTGATCGGTGACGAAAGTGGCCATATTTCCGGGCCACTATAATAGGCCAGCCTTCACCGTTTGTTGGTAGAGTAGTCCGCTAAACTTTCCTCGCCAGACTCAAGACTCGGCAGGTCCCAATGCGACAGAAAGCGCTGATCGTCCATTTGAATACGCTGCCCGGTGTAGCGCCGTTGGTCGGCGGCTACCTCAAGGCGTATGCCGAGGCCCAGTCAGACGTTCGGAACCACTGGGATGTTGAGCTCTACAGCGCGCATATCAGGACGCCAGCCTCGCAAATTCTCCAGCATCTTGTCGACCGGGCCCCTCGTGTCATCGGTTTTAGCGTCTATACGTGGAATGTCGCACTGATGCAGCGCCTACTGCCGGCCCTTCGCGGTCTCCTTCCGCCAGACACGCAATATCTGCTCGGCGGAGTGGAAGTGATGCATTGCGGGCAGCGCTATGTCGAGGCCACGTGGGACAACGTCGCTGTTTGCAATGGCGAAGGAGAAGAAACTTTCTCTGAGTACCTGATGCATCTCGAGGAGAAGCACCGGGGACTCGAAACCGTCAGAGGGCTTTCCTTCTACCGCGACGGGGAATGGCTCACGACCGAGGCCCGTCCGCGGATCGCGGATCTCGATCAGATCCCGTCGCCCTGGCTGAGCGGCGCCATCGATTTCGACGGCGTCGAGGTGGTCCCGTTCGAGACGAACCGTGGTTGTCCGTTTGCGTGCGAATTCTGCTTCTGGGGCGGCGCCATCGGTCAGAAGCTCCATCGATTAGGGTATGACCGCATCAAGGATGAGATTGACTACGTGACCAGCCACCCGATCAAAACCCTGTGGCTGATCGACGCCAACTTCGGCATTCTTCCACGCGACGTCGAGATTGCCGAACACATCGTCGCGATGAAGAAGGCGCGCCGCTCCCCTCATCAAGTGATATTCAGCTCGTCCAAGAACACGATCGATCGGGTTGAGGAAGTCAGCCGGATCCTCTCTCAGGGCGGTCTCTTGACCAGCCAGCCCATCTCGCTTCAGTCGATGGACGAGCGCGCGCTGAGATTGGCCAAGCGCGACAACATCAAAACCGAGGTCTATCTGCGCTTGCAACGTCGATTGAACGAATGGGGTGTGCCGTCGTATGTCGAGCTCATTTGGCCGTTACCTGGTGAGACGCTGGACTCGTTCAAGCGAGGGATCGAACACCTTTGTACAAGCGGTGCTCAGGCCTTCAGCGTTTACCCGCATCTCTGGCTGAACAATGTGGGATTCCGCGCAAGGACCGCCGAGCTGGGCGTGGTGACGCTCAAGGAGGACGATGCGGCCAGCGGAGCGGAGATGGTGATTCAAACCAACGAGGTGAGCTACAACGAGTACACCGACGGACTGCTGTTCTCCACCGGATTGTATTTGCTCCATGATTGCCGCGGCCTGTATCTCACGATGCAGCTGCTCCATGCGCTCGGACTGAGAGGCGTGAGAGATGTCCTCGATGATTTCGTCACGTGGATGAAAACAGCATCTCGCAACCACATCGTCGATCTGTGGCGCGACGGAGAGGAGCACTTTGAACAGACCTACAAATATCCGTGGCGTGGAGCGATGGCGATCGACGTGTTGCATCGCCATCGGCAGGATTTCGACGTACTGCTCGAGTCGTTCACGTCCGACCTGCTCGACCGCGTGACAGGTGTCCACGGCAATCATGCGGACCTGGTTCGCGCGGGTGTCGAATTCGATCTTCTCGCGCGGCCGTACGTCTATGTCCAAACGCCGATGAAACTGGGGGTCGCGCTGAAGCAATTGCGGATCAGCGAGCAGCGGCGGGGGATCTTCACCATTGAATCGCCGTTCGATTTCGCGGCGATCGTTGGCGCCGTGAAGAATAACGGAGAGATCAACGCTCGACTCTTAGAGAAGGGCAAGTTCGAAATCACGATCGACCACCGACCTGGCCAGGTGCTGCTGCCTTCAACGAGGTCTGAAGAACATTTGTATTGGCATCTTGCCCGATTGCTCGCCGGTGGCATCAGGCATGCGGCCACAAAGACGACAGAGCCAGCTCGCTCTGAGGTGTAGCGGTGAGTGCGCGTTAACGGGCGGCCGCGACGGCTCTTTTCGCTTCGCTCAACTCCGGCACTGGATAAAGAAAAAAATGACGCCGGCGCTCGTACCGAGTACGGGCGTTTCCTGAAGTTGTGGGATGGCGACCGGGAACCAGCCTCCGCACCGGCACGGTGCCAGGAGCCGATCGGCGGCGACATCGTCCTGAGGCTACAGAAGACCAGGGAAGCGGACCGGTCGAGGTTCGTATCGATGGGGTTCTCGCTGGTGGGAACCGCCGATGCCGCTCCGTTCCTGGCGACGGTGTACGTCGACCGCGTCCGGTCGGTCTCGCGAGCGGCGCACATCGATGCACGCCGGCTGCTCGGCCTGGCGATGTCGCATGAGATCGGTCACGTGCTGCTCAACAGCAATACGCACGCAGCCAGCGGATTGATGCGCGCCGAATGGTCGCTCAGCGAGCTTCGTCGCAACGATGCGCGCGCATGGCACTTCCTCGACAGTGAGGTGGCGCACGTTCACTCGGCCGCGCTCGAACGGCAATGAATGACTAACGCCCTTTGAGTGCGTCGCGCAGGCTGTCGCCCAGCGATCCGAGGGAGGCTGTCGGCTCGGCGTCGGGCCTCGCCGCGTATTCACGCAGTTCCGCCTTTTCACGCTGCTCGGCCACCGCTTTTTTGCTGACGCGAATTCGACGGCCGGCAGGATCGACCTCGAGTACAACGACCTCCACATCGCTGCCGATCGGAAACGCTTTTCGCAGGTCCATGTCGCGATCGACGCCCGTTTCGGCAAACGGCATCAAGCCGGTACGCCCCGGAGATAGAAACACGAACACACCGGCCTTTTCGTGACGCTCCACCTTGCCGGTCACGATCGCGCCGGGGACGATCGCGCCCTTCGGCGCGGTCGCTCCCGCGGCCCGCGAGGTTCCTTCATCGACGAGAGCGACGCCGATGCGTTTCTGCGCAGCGTCGATGCTCAGGATCTCGAACGCCCCGGTCGAGCCCACCGGCAACGTTGCCGCCCACGCTCCGGCGCGACCCGTCGGAGCAAACGTAGAAGCGTGCGCCAAGCCCTCGATGCCGGGCTCGAGCTCCACGAACGCGCCGAAGTCCGCCACGCGTGTGACGCGGCCCGTGCGCACCTGGCCCACCTGGTAGGTGGTGGCCACCGTCGTCCACGGATCGTCGAGGAGCTGTTTCAGCCCAAGCGAGATCTTCTGCGTGGCGTCGTCCACACGCAGCACCTTCACCGTGATCTGGTCACCTGGCGCAACGACTTCATTGGGATTGGTGACGCGCGACCATCCCATCTCGGACACGTGGAGCAAACCTTGGATGCCGCCACCAAGGTCCACGAACGCGCCGAAATCGAGTACGGACGCGACCCGTCCGGCGAGCACCGCCCCGGGCACGATCGATTTGCGCACGTCAGCGGCGCTGGCGCGCTGCTGCTCTTCGAGGTGTTTACGGCGAGAGACGACGACGTTTTTCCCGCCGTCTTTGTATTCGATGATCTTGAATTCGTAGACTCGGCCTTCGTGCACCGACGGGTCCGTCGTGCGGGCGATGTCGATCTGCGAGAGCGGACAGAACGCGCGCTCGCGGGCGATGCGCACCTCGTAGCCGCCCTTCACGGCCTTGTCCACTTTGCCTTCCACGGCGACGCCGGCCCTGAACGCGTCTTCGAGCTCGCGCTGCGTCGCGGCATTTCGCACGCCTTTGCGCGAAAGCACGATGCCGCCGCTCGTGGAGACGACGATCCCCTGGATCCGATCGCCGACCGACACCTCGACGTTGCCGTCAGCATCCTTCAGCTCCGCGAGATCGATCTCCGCCTCGCCTTTGCCGCCGACGTTGATAAAAGCCACCTTCGGACCGATCGCCACGATGGTGCCCTCGATGGTCTGGCCGCGATTGAACTGGCGCGCCTTGACGGACGCCTCGAACATCGAGGCGAAATCTTCCTGATCCTCGCTCACTGATTTACTCCTTATTACTTGCACCGAAGGCGGACTCCCATGATTATATGGCGCAGATGCGATCTGCTCTTCTTGCCGTTGTCGCCTGCGCCGCTCTGACCGCCGCGATTTCTGCGGCCGCGCCGCAAAAGATTGTCTTCGCCCGCGTCTTTCCAAATGACGGCCAGATTGGCCTGTTCGTCGCGGCCCGCGACGGGAGCGGCGAGCGCCCGCTCCTCGCCACGCACGACATGGATTACGACCCGGTGTGGTCACCCGACGGCCGGTCGATTGTGTTCACGTCAGACCGCGAAGGCTCGGCGGATCTCTTCCGCGTAAAGCCGGATGGCTCCGGGCTCGAGCGGTTAACAGATAGTCCGGCGTACGACGATCAAGCGGCCTTCTCGCCCGACGGCACGCAGGTCGTATTCGTTACCACCCGCGCCGGTGGAAGGTCGAATCTATGGACGCTCGACATCGCGAGCCGGCGCGCGAAGGCGTTGACGTCCGGCGACGGCGGAGACTTCCGCCCATCGTGGTCGCCCGATGGGCAGTGGATCGCGTTTTCGTCGAGCCGCGGCAGGGCGTTGACGTTCGCGCACGGCCGCTGGGAGCGTCTGCAGTTCGGCGACATCTACATCGCGCATCCGGACGGCTCCGGCCTGAAGCAAGTCGGCGATCACGGCAACTTCTGCGGCAGCCCGAAATGGACGGCCGACAGCCATCACATCGTCGCCTATTGCATGGACGTGGAGAAGACGCTGGAAACGCGCCGAGCCTCACCCCTGCCGGGCAACGACACCCGCATCGTTTCGATAGACGTGGCGAGTGGTACGACCACCGATGTGCCGGCCGGACCTGGAGTGAAGTTCAATCCGTCGGTCCTCTCGGCGAACGAAATCGGCTACATCCGCAAGGACGGCGACGACGCCGGCATCTACTACACCAGTAGCGCACGCGGACCACGCGGCCAGGTTCGCGCCGCTTCCTGGTCGCCGGACGGCTCGCGGGTCGTGTTTCACCGCCGTCAGGCGGCGCCGACAACCTGGTGGAAGAACATCTGGAGCCGCAATCCCGAGTTCGAGCTGGCGTTGACGAGCATCCTGCCGTCATTCGGCCGCGACGGCAGCAAGTTCGTCGTGACCGGCCGGCCGCCCGCGGGATCGATTCTCGGCTCGAGCATCGCGATCGCCGCGCCCGGCTCAAACAACGCGACCGTGGTGTATCAGGATCTGAAGCGGAACGTGCTGGCGCCGCAATGGGCACCGAACGGCGAGAAAATCATCTTTTCCGTCGGCGTGTTCAATGCGTTCTACAACGGGTTCAACAGTCTCTTTCTGAAGCAGAGCGATCGCGCCGAAGACGGGGCGCAGATCGCGGTGATCAATCCCGACGGCTCGGGTTTTCGCGAGCTGACAACGGGGCCGAACAACAGCGCCTTCCCCTCCATGGCGCCGGATGGCAAACGCTTCGTGTATCGGACGTTTGGTCCCGACGGCGATGGACTGAAGATCATGAACATCGAGACGAACACCGTCGCGATGCTGACGAAAGGCTACGACAACTTTCCGCTCTGGTCGCCGCGCGGCGATCTCATCATGTTCTCGCGGCTGGCTGAGGGCGACTACGACATTTACACCATCAAACCGGATGGCACGAGCTTGAAACGGATCACGCACTCGCACGGCAACGATGCTCACCAAGCCTGGTCGCCAGACGGCGAGCAGATCGTCGTGGCCTCGTCACGGATGGGTTTCAAGGACGAAGGCGTGTACACGGACGCGCCGCAGCCGTACGGCGAGCTGTTCGTCATGCGCTTCGACGGCACCGACGTGCGCCAGTTGACTGACAATCAGTGGGAGGACGGCACGCCAGCGTGGCAGCCTGGCGTCAGGTAAGCTTGATTCGTCATTATATTTAAATGGCTTCTGGTGAAGGCTTTCACGGAACCGGAAGGTTCCTCATTCAGCGCCGTCTCGGCGCCGGCGGGATGGGGACGGTCTACCTGGCCTATGACGTTGAGCGACAGTCTACCGTCGCGTTAAAGACGTTGAATCGGCTCGATCCGACCTCGCTTTACCGGTTCAAGGCCGAGTTCCGCTCATTGGCGGCATTTACACATCCGAACCTCATTTCCCTGCATGAATTGCTGGCCGTTGACGACGTGTGGTTTTTTACGATGGAGTTCGTCGAGGGCCTCAATTTTCTTGATTACGCTCGTCACGGATTTGGCGAGCAACGTGCAGCCGTGGCAGCCAGCTCGGAAATGGCCCACGACCGTCTTCGACATGCGTTAGTACAGCTGATAGAAGGGGCCTCCGTTCTTCATAAAGCTGGCTACGTGCACTGCGATATCAAGCCATCAAACGTTCTCGTTACCCGCGCGGGTCAAGTGAAATTGCTCGACTTTGGCCTGATTCGTGAATTCGCGACCGGCGAAGAACCTCAGCACCCCCCGACGTTCCTCGAGATATTGGGAACTCCTGCGTTTATGTCGCCGGAGCAAGCATCCGGGGTGGGTCTTTCCCCTGCGAGCGATTGGTACAGCGTCGGTATCATGGTCTACCAGGCCCTGACGGGTCAGCTGCCGTTCGTCAAAGGACGAGCGAAACACGCGAATCCCGGCCAACCAGCGAATTCGCAGTACCGCGGCGGCGTCGCCGTCGAATCTGGCACACCGTCACCGGAAAATTGGATAGACGTTGTCGTCTCGAAGCAGACGCAGACACCCCCGAGTCCGAGGACACTGCTCCCGGATATTCCTGAAGATCTCGATGAAATCGCTGCAGGCCTCTTACGGCCTCAACCGGAGCTTCGTTTCACGCGCGCTGAGCTTCTCGATCGTCTTCGTCGCAGGACGACGACTCTGGACGACAGCGAGCTGCTGCCCGCGTCGACCGCAGCCAGTACGATCTTTGTTGGACGCGAGGATGCCCTCCTATCGCTGAATCAGGCGTTCGTAGAGTCGACAAGCGCTGCAACCGTGGTTTGCATTGAGGGACAGTCAGGAATCGGCAAGACCAGCCTCGTTCGACATTTTCTAGACCGTCTCGACCCAGAGACGCATCCCATCATCTTGTCCGGCCGGTGCTATGACCAGGAATCCGTGCCGTACAAAGCGTTCGACAGCGTTGTTGACGCGCTGTCCGACTACCTCAGGAACGTTCCGTACTTCGAATCGATGAAATTGATGCCGCGCGACATGAAGATCCTCGAGCGTCTTTTTCCCGTCTTGGGGCGCGTTCGAGCTGTCGCACATATGATCGAGCGTGCCGTTCCTGACGCACAGGAGCGCCGTCAGCGGGCATTCGCTGCGTTCCGCGAACTGATTGGGCACCTTGCCAGCCGGGCACCGGTCGTCCTGACCATTGACGATCTGCACTGGGGCGATCTGGAGAGCGTGCCGCTGGTGGAGGAGCTGCTACGCCCGCCGGATGCGCCACGAATTCTTCTGATCTTTTGTTATCGAAGCGAAGAGGTTGAGAGGAACGCGATTCTCAACCGGCTTACGCAAACGCTGCGCACGATTCCAAACCGTGTTTCAAGGATTACCCTCGGCCCTCTCTCCAGTGCAGAAACAACGGCGCTCGCCTCGACTCTGCTCGAAGAGTCGAATGCGGCACCCTCGATGCGAGCACACACAGTCGTGCGCGAGTCCGGCGGGCATCCTTACCTGGCCCGCGAGTTAGTACATCACTTGAAAATGTCCGGAACGTCGAGAACTGAAAATACGCTTACGCTTGATGACGCACTCGCCAGGCGTCTGGAGCATTTACCGGAATCGGCGCTGCGGTTGTTGCAGATTGTTGCGATTTCCGGGCAACCGATTCAGCACGCGATCGCCAACACCGCCGCTGGTCTTCAGGCGGGCGATCGCACCGCGGCTTCCATTCTGAGGTCACTGTATCTGTTGCGCGCAGTGGGATCTCCAACGGCTTCGATCGAGCTCTATCAAGATCGAATTCGGAATGTCGTACTTCAGCACATTCCGATTGACCTCGGTCGAAATTACCATCTCCAGCTGGGCCTCGCGCTCGAACGGGCCGGAGGCGCGGACCCGGAGACTCTTGCGGCGCATTTCGACGCCGCGGAAGATTTCCAAAAGGCAGGGACGTATGCTGAAGCGGCTGGAGATCAGGCGGCAGCCGCGCTTGCATTCGAGCGTGCAGCTCGTCTATACCGTCGCAGTCTCGAGCTCCGGAAACTGGGTAGCGACGACAAGAGATCCGTGCTGGTACGCCTCGCTGACAGCCTCTCGAATGCCGGTCGGGGCTCTGACGCTGCAACGGCCTACCTTCAAGCCTCTGAAGACGCTTCGCCACAGGATCGGCTGGAATGGCGCCGCCGAGCCGCGCAGCAGTTGCTAATCAGCGGTCATATCGACGACGGATTGGCACTCATGCGCGTCGTTTTATCGGAAGTGGGGTTGAGTCTCGCTAAAACCCCATACCACGCGCTGTTATCGCTGATGGTGGAGCGGGCAAAGCTGCGCTTTCGTGGTTTGAGATTTGTGGAAAGCACCGACCATAAAACAGGTTCGCAACAACTGACGGTGGTGGACATCTGTTGGTCCGTGGCCGTAGGACTTGCGCTGGTCGATTTCATTCAGAGCATCGCTTTTCAATCCAAACATCTACGGTATGCGCTCGAAGCCGGTGAACCCCACCGAATCGCTAGAGGGTTGGCCATGGAGGCCGGCTTCATGAGCGCGAGGGGCCAATCAGCTGTTCGGCGAAGACATGTTGCTGATCTCGCCGTAACTCTCGCCCGTCGGCTGGAATCACAGAGCGCTCTGGGGCTATGTTCTCTGACCTCTGGGGTCACGGAGTTTTACGAAGGCAACTGGGATCAGGCACTCGAACTTGAGGAGACGGCCGAAAGGCTGTTGCTCGATCACTGCACGGGTGTCCATTGGGAGCTGCAAAGTGCGCGGCTTTACCAAATCATGGCGCTCTTCTATCTTGGGCGCATTCGGACGCTGCGCAACAGAGTGAACAGTTTCCTCATCGAGGCGCACGATCGCGGGAACCTGTACGCGGGAACAACTTTCAGAACCGGACTGGCCAATGTCGCCTGGCTGGCGACCGATGATCTGGCCGGAGCCAGGCAGGCGATAAGCGAAGCCGTTGACCAATGGTCGCACACCGGTTTTCACATTCAGCATTACTTGGCGATGTTGAGCCAGGGTCAGTTGGCTCTATATGAAGGCGCAGGAGAGCGTGGTTGGAAGGATCTGACACGGAGCTGGCCCGATCTTTCGGCTTCACAGCTCTTGCGTGTGGAAGGAATTCGAGTAGTGATGCTTCACTTGCGCGCGCGGTGTGCACTTGCGGCGGCGATTGCCAGCCCCGGCGATCGCCGCGATCTCATTGCTGCGACGCAGAGGGATGCACGACGAATCGAGCGAGAGCAATGGGCCTGGCGCGGGCCTCTGGTAAAGCTGCTTCACGCCGCAGTTGCAAATTTGAAGGGCGATCGTGATGCAGCCGCAGCGCTTGTCAAGGACGCTGCAAGTGGCTTTGAACGAGTCAAGATGGGGCTTTATGCTGCGGCGGCACGGCGACGGCTCGGTGAACTTACACAGGACGCGGGCATAGTGACACTCGCTGATGATTGGATGCGATCAGAGGATATTGCGGCTCCGGAACGAATGACGCGTATGCTCGCCCCTGCCCTCGACTTGCACTTCAGTTAACGGCCTACGTATGCACTCCCGGTGCTTCGTGACCGGTTCGCGCAACGTATTCTACGTACGATCCGGGATAGGCGTGTGCCGCATCCGTGCCGCTTTCCCCGCCGAGCTCCAGCACGCGGTTGCTCAGACCGCGCAGAAACTCGCGGTCGTGGGACACAAACAACATCGTGCCGTCAAAATCCGCCAGCGCCTCTAGCAGCATTTCCTTCGTGGCGAGATCCAGATGGTTCGTCGGCTCGTCGAGGACGAGGAAATTCGGCGGATACAGCAGCATGCGCGCCATGACGAGCCTGGTCTTTTCGCCGCCGGAGAGGTTGCGGATTTTTTTCTCGGTTTCCTCCCCGGAAAATTGAAACGCGCCGGCGAGGCTCCGCAGCGCGCCTATGGACTCGTGCGGGAAGTCCCGCCGCAGCTGCTCGTCAATCGTCAGATCCGGATCGAGGACGTCGAGCGCCTGCTGAGAGAAATATCCCATCTTCAGGCTCGCCCCGAGCTTGACGACGCCTTCGTCGGGCGGTAAGACGCCGGCCACCATCTTGAGGAGCGTCGACTTGCCGGCGCCGTTCTTTCCCATCACGCACCAGCGCTCGCCGCGCCGGATGTTCAGGTTCAGATCGTCGTGAACGACGCGACGTCCGTACTTCTTGCCGACGTGCTCGAGCACCGCAACCTGCTCGCCCGACCGCGGCGGCTGCCGGAAGTCGAACTTCACGATGGTGCGCTTCTTCGGAAGCTCGATCCGTTCGATTTTGTCGAGTGCCTTCACGCGGCTCTGCACCTGCGCCGCTTTGGCGGCATGCGCCGCGAACCGCTCGATGAAGCGCTGCTCTTTCGCGAGCATCGCCTGCTGCCGCGCGTACGCGGCTTCACGGTTCGCCTCGCGAATGGCGCGCTCGCGCTCGTAGAAGTCGTAGTTGCCCGAGTAGGCCGTGATTTCGCCGCCGTCGATCTCGGCCACGCGCGTCACGATGCGGTTCATGAACTCGCGGTCGTGCGAGGTCATCAGCAGCGAGCCCGGTCGGGATTTCAGGAAGGCTTCGAGCCAGATAATCGACTCGATGTCGAGATGGTTCGTCGGCTCGTCCATCAGCAGGATTTCCGGCTCGCCGAGCAGCACGCGCGCCATCGCCACGCGCATCTTCCAGCCGCCCGAGAGAGCGCCGACATCGCCGTCAATGCGCTCATCGTCAAAACCGAGGCCGTGCAGAATTTCCCGCGTGCGGCTCTCGAGCGCGTAGCCGCCAAGATGCTCGTACTCTTCCTGCACGTCGCCGAAGCGCGCGAGGATCTTCTCAGACTCGTCCGCCTTCGCGGGATCCGCCAACGCCTGCTGCAGCTCTTCGAGCTCGTGGTGAAGCGCCCCGAGCCGTCCGCTGCCGGCGATCGCCTCGTCGAGCACAGACCGGCCCGACATCTCTTCGACGTCCTGGCGGAAATATCCGATGGGAGTTTTCCTCGGAACCGACACCTCCCCTTCATCGGGCTGTTCCTCCCCCGTAATCATGCGAAACAGCGTCGTCTTGCCCGAACCGTTGGGCCCGACCAGACCGACTTTTTCGCCTGGATTGAGCTGGAAGGAAGCGTCGACGAACAGCACCTGCTTGCCGTACTGCTTACTGATGTGTGAGAAGGCGATCATGCCGCGTAATTAAGCCTAACGCATCCACGGCATAATCCCGCGAGCTTGCGTCAGTTGGCTTGGGCGAGCGGCACGCCGATGTTGAACCAGCAGTTCACGGGCTCTCCCTGTTTTTTGGCTGGCGAGAACGTCCACTGCGTCACGGCCGCGATGACGGCCTCGTCCGACGAGCGGCCGAGCATGGATCCCCGAAGCAGGCTGACGCTGGACGCATGACCGGTCCGCGAAACGAGCACGCGGACGACGACGGTGCCCTTACGCATGTGATCCGGAACATTGGCGGGTAGTTTCGGCGCAACGCGGGTTGCCACCTGCGGCGGTTGGTCAACATCCTTCCGCTCGAAGAGCCGGCCGACGGGTGGCGCCGACGCTCGCGGTGAATGGACGGCCACTGCCGCCGTTGGACTCGCCGGCACGGGCGCGGGTGTTGCTGGGGGCGCAGCGGGCGCGACAACGGGCACAACACGCTGATTCGATGAGTTGGCCTGGCGAACAGGTGCCTGCCGTGCTGCTGCGGCTTTCGGCGTTGGCTTTGGCGTTGGCTTTACCGTTGGTTTTGGCGACAGCTTTGGCGACGGCTTTGGCGACGGCTTTGGCGACATCGCGGTCTGCGCCATTACGACAGCGGGTGCGCGATTCTCGGCGACGATTTTCACCGCTGAACGAGCATCAGAGGGTTTCGCCGGGCGTCCGGCGTGCGTCACGCTGTTCGCGGCCGGCGCCGCCTCGACTTGCTGTCCTTCACTAGCGCCCTGCTGCGGCGAGTGAAGTCCAAACCTGCGGGCGCCCTCGGCTGCGCCGATCACAACAACGATCACGGTGACTGCCGTGATGAGCATTGGTGTGCGGCTCCGCTGTTGTGGGAGAGGGGGAGCCGAAACGATCGGGCGCCTGGGGATACTGGGGGCAATCGTAGAATTCTTTGCTCTGGCGAGATGGGCTTGCGCGGTCAAGTCGGCCACCGCTCTAGCGGTCTCCGCCTTGGCAATTTCCGCGGCGGCTGCTTGCTTGACCGCGTCCACTTTGGCGACGGGTGGTGGCAACGCCACATGCGCCACCTGCGCCACGTCCGGAACTTGCGGCAACTCTGCCATCATCTCGACAACTGGTGGTCTCTGACTAGCGGCCGTCGCCGAATCCTTCGAAGGCGGCGTGACGGTCGTTGTCCCGAGCACCGCTCCGAAGGCCTGTTGACACGACTTGCAGAGTTCGCCGTCAGTGGAGAACACGCCACAACTCTGGCAGCGCGTGGGCGGAGCATTAGTCTCCAGGGCCCGCCGTTCCTGTAACGAAAGTTTGCGGCCGCAGCAGGGACAGAAATGCCCTGGGGTCAGCGGCTCCTTTTGGCATTCGGCGCAGTTCACAACCCCTGTTGTGCAGCAATGGACCTGCCAGCTTGTACTTGTCGGTTTTTGTTGTGATTTTGGGCAGTTTAGAGAACTGAATGCTCTTGGCACTGCCAAGAAATGTCACTTCTTCGCGCTGGACCTTCCAAAAATTGGCACCGGCGAACGTTCACACCATTCGTTGCAAATTTGTAAACCTCGCCGGTGCTCTCGGTGCCTCGCCTATTTCGGCGTCACGCGGAACAGCCCACCAGGATTGGCGTCCTCGAGCATCCACACCGCGCCGTCAGGAGCAACTTCCACGTCGCGAATGCGATGGCCGACGCTCCAACGTTCTGCGGGCGCGGCTCCGCCTTTGCCATCGAACGTGATGCGGTTGAGTGTCTGCGTCTCCATCCCGCCGATCAGCGCCGAACCCTGCCACTGCGGGAACATGGCGCCCTTGTAGAACGTGAGGCTGCCCGGTGCGATGACGGGCGTCCAGTAAATTACCGGCTTTGTCAGATCCGGCCGCGTATCTGGACTGGGGATCGGTACGCGGTTGTAGTTAGTCGCGTAAGAAACGAGCGGCCAGCCGTAATTCTTGCCGGGCTCGATCAGGTTCAGCTCGTCGCCACCTCTCGGGCCGTGCTCGAGTTCCCACAACCGGCCGTCGGGCGCAAACGCCATACCGTAGGGTGTGCGATGACCGGTCGTCCACGTTTCAGCCGGCGCCAGGTTCGGTCCCGGGAACGTGTAGGTGCTGACCACCGGCGCGGTCTTGGCAAGTTCCGTATCGCGCGGCGGATTGATCAACGGAACAGTTGCCGCCCCGGTTTTTCCGGCCATCGGATTACCCGGTGCGGGTTTGCCGTCAAGCGTCAGACGCAGGATCTTTCCGAGCTCCTGATCCGGATCCTGCGCGGGCGTCATGCGCTGCCGATCGCCAACCGTGAGGAACAGATAGCGGCTGTCCGGGGAAAATGCGATCTGCGCGCCGAATTGTCCTCCGCGGCCTTTCGGCATCTGGTGCCAGAGCACTTCCAGTCCTTCCAGGCTCGCCGTGTTCTCGCCGATCGCCAATCGCGCACGTGCGAGCGCCAGACTGGAGCCGCCGTCGCCGGGTTCCGCGTATGTTAGATAAATGCTGTGGTCCGTTGCGTAATGCGGCGACACGAACATGCCGAACATGCCGCCTTGGCCCTGATACAGGACGGCGGGGACATTCGCGATCGGCGTCTTTGCGCCTTGCTGAGTCACCAGCCAGGCCGGACCGACCTTCTCGGTGACGAGCATCCGTCCATCGGGCAGAAAGGCGATGCGCCATGGCAGGTTGAACGTCGCGACCTGAGTCATCGTGAACGGCAGGCTCGCTTCCGGCGGTTTCTCGCCCGCATTGATTTGCGCGTGAGCCGTGGCCGACACCAGCGTTAGTAACAGCGCATTAACAACATTAACAAGCGTCCTCATGGATCTCCTTCTTTATTAGTTGCCTGTCTTACATCTTTGCATTTGCGGCGCGCAGCTTGGCCGCCGTCGTGCAATCCCCAACGACCGTGAAGTAACGTGCGACGCCGTCCTTCCCCACCTCGAACGGATTAGGCTCGCCCGGTTTGCGATTCGCGGCTGTGTGCGCCTTGTAGTAGGCGTTGTCGAATTCCGTGTGGTTCGACAACAGCACCGTCGCGCCATACGCGGCGGCCGCGCTCGCGACTTTTTTGGAGGACGCGAGGTAGGTGTCGTAGTAGTCCGGCGTGCCGTTAAAGGGGATGGCGGTCCCGCCAACGTAGACGACACGCAGCGGCTTGCCGTTGTCCTTGATCTCGAATAGATATGACAGCGTTCCCGCCGTATGTCCCGGCATCGCGACGAGCTTCATCGACGCATCGCCGACCGATAACGTCATGCCGTCGGTGCCAACCAGGTCGTGCTTCGGCTTGCCGCCTGGACGGTTCGTCGACTTGTCGACGGCATCCCAGTCGGCAGCGCCGTACACGAGACGCACGCCCGGAATCGAGTCCTGAAGGTACGCGGCGCCTCCGTCATGGTCGCCGTGCGCATGTGACATGACGGCGTACTTCACTTTGTTCGCGTCGAGCCCGAGCTTCTTGAGACCGCCGGTCACTTCATCGGCCACGGCGTAGTGAAAGAGCGCCTCGATCACAATAATCCCCTGGCTGCCGACGAGCGCCCAGGAGCTGTGGTCCTTTTCGCCGATGAAATAGAGGTTGTCGGCGACCTTCGCGGGCTCCGCGTGCCACCTCTCGCGCGGTGGGGTGGCTGGGGCCGCGGCGTTGCCTCGACCCGCCCCGCCGCCTCGCGCCGCCCCCGATGGAGCTGCCGGAGGTGGAATGCACAGGCGCGTGAATGTTCCCGACCAGTCCGTGCCCGCCGCGACCTTGGCAGCCGACACAAGGCCGTCCACCGTCGCCGGTGGAGTCTGCGCACGTGTGATGATCATGCCGGCAGCGATGGCCAGCGTCAGGCCCAACGCGAGTGTTCGCAGTTTCATTGAAATCTCCTTGTGACTAGTCAGGCGCCCAGAACGGCTCGCCGCCCTTGACGAGCTCCACTGGCACCTCTGGCGTAAACGATCGCAGCCACTGCGCCATTTCGAGCATGCCCGGTTCTTCCGAAACCGCATGGCCCAGCATAATCCAGCCCTTCGGAATGCCCAGCGCAACGGCATCGAGCACGTACTCCGGGCTGTCGAACATCCCATCTGTTTCCTGCTGTTCACCACTGACGACGACATCGATGTCAGGTCCGTCCACTCTGGGGGTCGCATAACCAACCCCGAGCTGAATACGACTGACGCGCGCCTTCGGATCGCCTACCGCCCGTAGCGCTTTCAACCCAAGCCGCTTCTGAAAATCGGCCGCGAGCGCGCCGAGCGTGGTTTCCGGGATGACGAACCGATGCGACTGCGGCGCCGTTTCGTACTTGCTGTCCAGGCCGAGCGCGCGCGCCGCCCCAACGTAGATGAAGTCCGGACGCTGTGCGTGCATGTGGTCGTGCATCCGGAAGACCACGATGTTGTGCTGCCGCATGAAATCGGCTTTGGCCGCGTACACTGGATCGCCGTTGACGACGGCGGTGTTGTCGCGATCGTTCCAGTAAGTATCCTCGTGCGGGATGATCATGTTGAGGCCGGCGGCGGCCGCCTGCTGCACAACCTTGAACGTGCAGAACATCGACGTCGCGATGCCTTTTATTTCCGTTTCCGGCCCGCCGAACTTGAACGTGTCGCGATAGGTCGTCTCACGCCAAGGTACGCCGAGGTTCGTTCTGATCCGGTTGACGACGTCGCCTGCAGTGAGAGCCATTACGCCGGCCTCCAGTAAGGATCGCCGACGGGGATCCACGTTATCGCGACCTCTGGAATGATGGTTTTGAGCCACCGTGCACACGCATTCATCGCCGGGTCTTCCGACAGCGCCCGCCCGATCAGAATCAGGCCTTTCTTTCCGCCGGCTGTCACCGTGTCTCGGGCATACTCGACCGATTCCCACTCGCGCACCTCACCGGCGACGATCGCATCAACCGCAGGCAGCGCCTTCAGCGCCGCGTCGATTGCGGTTGTCGCAGGAAGAAGCGCGACCTTCCTGATCGCCGTCCGCGGATCGCCGACTACTCGAATGCCGCCGCGCGCGTTCAGCTTTTTTTTGATGGTCGATGCCAGCGCACCGAGCGTGGTCGCGGGGATCGACATGCGAGCCGGATCGTCCGCGGGGGTGAATCTCGACCAGCCGAACGCATCCCTCAGCCCTTGGACGAGTGGATCAGGCGTGCGCGCGCGCCAGTGGTCGCTGAATCGGCAAAGGACAAGACGCTCGGTCTTGATCAGCTCGTTCTTCGCCGCGAAGATGGGATCGTTCAGGTTCGCAACGGCCGGGTTCGGCGCATCAGCTCGTCCATAAAACGTCGGGCCGCTCGTAATGATCAGATTCGCGCCCGCTTTTACGCTGAGCCTGAGCACGGCCAATGTGGCCATCGACGTGGTGACAACGCCGGTGACGACAGTCGCCGGGTCGCCGGCCTTGAACGTATCGACGGTATCTGCCCTCCACTCGATACCGACATTTTTTTTGATTCGGTCGACCACATCCTGGGCCGTAAGCCCGGCGGCGGCGTAAAGGACCGTTTGCCGGATCGACGCAAGCGGTGCAGCGGCGGCCCCGCCGGCGGTCAGGGCGACAAACTCGCGCCTCGACAGCTGATTCATGTCGAACGGCATCATAGCGCGAGTCTCGTAAAGCTTGTTGCGGCAGCTAGGGATTGAGAAACGCCGCAGCTCAGAGCTGGTATTTCACACTGCCCAACTGGACGGCGATCCCGCTCGGATCCTTCAACATCACGCTTCTGACTTCGGCGGCTTTCGAGAACTGATTTTGATTGGTTCTGGCCTCGCTCGCCGGAAACCGCGTTTTCACCATCTCGAGCGCGCGCTCGGCGCCCGGCCACGGATCGAGCCCGATCGCAAAGTGATCGATGTCGGGCGTTCCGCGGCCGCCAGAAACCGTGACGAAGCTGTCGCCGAGCAGGAGGTCGATAGAGCCGGTTTGTTCCGACGTGCGGGCGTCGAGCAGCACCCGTGCGCCAAGGAGCTCCTGATAGAAACGCCGGGACTCCTCCACGTCCTTTACTCTCAGCGTAACGTGGTTGACGATCGTGCCGCGGAACAGTGCATTATCCGGCGGGGGCGTCCCGGTAAGATTCACCGCGGGTTTCTGTTGACCGTCGTCGGCGCTCATCGGAGTCGCCGAGGCCGCGAGCAACGCGCCGATCAGCTGACGGCGGCTGATTCGCTTCTCGTCGTACGCCGTGACCAGCTTGTCGATCTCGTTCCGCATCACACACCTCCAACGATCACTACTCGTTCAGACACACGAGGTGTTTGTATACGAATCTGAAAAACGCGTCAATTGCACAAATCCATCGTGAAAGTGCGTGACGCGCAGGCGCCGGTAGGACTCCTCGATTTGTGCGGTAAGGTTTTGCATCAGGCGATGCTCCGGCCCTCCTTCACGCACCGCGAGTCTGGGCCGTTCCGGCTTCTGCTTCTCGAGCAACACGGCGGTCAACAGCCGCGCTACTGTTAGCGCGCTTTCAGCCGCTGTGTGGACCGGCTTCTTATTGATCCCACCGCCGCTCTTGATCGGCTCGAACGCAAACTCAAAGTCACCCGTACGTTCGACGAACTTCTGTATGAGCGATGGTCCATGCGCGTCGCCCGCGAACTGGGAGTAGATAAGCAGCTTGCCGGCCCCGACGGACCGAAAGGCGTCGATGAACTGCCTCGTGATTTGAAGGCCGTCACTGCCGCCCCAGCCCGCTTGCGGAAACGCCGCCTCCACATCGACGAGTTGGCCGTCTAATGCTTCCAGCGAGCCTGGCACCGCGAGAAACGGTGGATTGCTCAGGCCGAACGCCACGTCGTGACCGCCGAGCACTTCGCGCAATTGCCCCGCATCGGGCACGACCATAAATCTGTCGGCCTCCTGATTAAGCGCCGCATTGAACAACGAGACGTGCAGCGCACGGTGATCGCGCTCGACGCCAAGCGCCTTGACGATCGCACGATGTTTCTTCAGCGCGGTGATCAGCTGGATTCCGGAGCCTGTGCCCATCTCCACAACGTAGCCGCTGATCGGGTCGCCGGCAGAAATCCGCAGCATCAGCTCATACGAATCGGCGCCCGCATAGACGCGCAAGGGTCCGGATCTCGCGTAGAAGTGCGGCGGCGTATCGGCAAGAAGATACAGCGCATCGCCGCCCGGCAGGCGCCGCGAAAAGATCGACAGGCCATTCATTCGCAGTTGATTCGGGCCATCCGGTACAAACAGCCCGACGTCGATTCCCACGGCGATCCGCTCTCTCCGCCCGGCACCGAAAAGTTCCGCGAGCGCCGTTCGATCGATCGCCTCACCGAACATCAGGAATCGGAAAGCCAGCTGAATGCGCTTTGCGAAACGGCGATCGCTTTCATTTCCAGACGACTTCACGACGTGCCGGAGTCTCGCCTTCATGTTGGAGACGTCCACGGGTGAGCCTGGCAATGGAAAAGGACGGATGAGATAGTCACCACCAAACTCAGGCAGTCTGAGATCGTGGTTGACCTGATCGAAATGGACTTCCTGGAGAAGCGCCCTCAACACAGCGGCAAGTGCGGCCGCTTCGGCGCTGGCGAGTAATTCGAGATCGGACATGCCGGAAGGAAAACGCGGTTCTGAGTGCTGGGGGTTGGCTTTAGGCTTTAGGCTCTTGGCCAGCCCAAAAGCCCAAAGTCCAAAGCCCAAAGCCTTCACTCATCACAACCGCGTGGTCTCCCCTACGCCGGCGTGGCGTTTTCCTTCAGGTACGCCGGGCTGAAATCGACGCCAAGCCCTGGCGTTTCCGGCACGTACATCTCGGTGAGGCTGTCTTTCCAGCCGCCCGCGAAGATGTCGTTATAGACAGCCGTGTTGGTGTTCCCCTGCTCGATGATGGAGAAGTTCGCAATCGACGTACAAAGATGAAGCGTCGCTGCTGTGCATACCGGTCCGTTCGGGTTGTGAGGTGCGACGTTGACGTAATGCACTTCAGCCATCGCCGCGATCTTCTTTACAGCGCTGATGCCGCCGGTCCTGGCCAGGTCGGGTTGAAGAATTCGCGCGCCATTCTTTGCGAGAATCTCGCGAAAGCCGTACTGGGAGTACAAACTCTCGCCGGTTGCGATCGGCACGTTCGTCGAGGCCTGCAGGAACGCCATCGCGTCGACGTCTTCTGGCGGCACTGGTTCTTCGACGAAGAACACATCGTAGGGTTCGACCATCTTAAGAATCCGTCCCGCCGAGTGCATGTTGAACTTGGCGTGGGCCTCGACGCAGATGTCGAAGTTTGGACTGGCTTCGCGGATCCCAGCAATCATTTCGCGCGCCACGTTGAGATTTTGTGTCGGTAGTTGTCGATCGAGCGGGGTCCCGCCGAAGAAATCGGTTTTTCCGCCGGTCGCGCCCTTTGAGATGATTTCCTTCGTTCGCTCCCGGTAGGCCTCTCGCGTCTGTGGCAGGCCGCGCCACGGTTCGCTGGCGTAAAGCCGGACGCCTTTGTTCGCCGGAATGGCTCGGCCGCCGAGCAGCTTATAAACGGGAACGCCGAGCTTCTTCCCGACGATGTCCCACAACGCCATATCGATCGCGCTGATCGCGGCGAACAACGTGCCGCCGAGCGTGTTGAACTCGCTCGTGTACATCTGCACCCAGTGGCCTTCGATGTCCCAGGCGCTCTTGCCCATCAACCGCTTCCCCGACTCACGGATCTGAGTGAGAACGGCCGGTGTCGTCGGCGGCGTGGTGCCCTCTCCCCAGCCATGAATTCCCTCTGCAGTTTCAATGCGGACACACGGGTATCCACCCGCACCCTCGCCGCCCCCGCCGCCCCCGCCGGCGCGGCCACCTGCGGGACCGCCCGCACGTCCGCCAGGTCCGCCGGCGCGGCCACCGCCGCCGGCGGGAGGAGGCAGTCTGACGGTGTACGGTTCCACCTTGGTAATCGTGAGCTGGTCGCTCTTTCGGGATTCCTGCGCGTACATGCGCAGCGGACTGAACACCGGTGCCAACAGCGGAGCAAGAACAGGCGACGCTGAAGCACGAAAGAAGTGGCGGCGGTTCACAGGAAACCTCCCTTCGGACGCGTTGGTGGACGAAAAACGGAGGCCGGCGACGCCGGAGTCTATCAGGGGATGAGTGGGAGGCCAATCATGAATTTCGCCCCATCCCGCGTGATAAGCTGACCCGGCCGAAAAGGCATCCCAGCACAACCGTCACCACAAAACCATTCGTTACGCGGAGGTCCGATGATGCAAACGAAAAGAACAGGTTTGCGGATCGCAGCATGTCTGATTGTCCTCATGTTCGGCACGATCACGGTCACTGCCGGACCTGCAAATGCCGCCGGGACCGGCGTGTGGACTCCGCTGAAGTCTCTTGCGCCGGACTTCACAGGGACGATGCTGCTCCTCACCGACGGCACGGTCCTCGTGCAGGGGTATCTGCCCGGCAATGACTGGATGCGCCTGACGCCCGACGCCAGCGGCAGTTACATCAATGGAACGTGGTCGACGGTGGCGCCAATGAGCATCCCGCGCCTCTACTATGCCTCCCACGTTTTACAGAATGGCAAGCTCTGGCTGCTCGGCGGCGAATACACCGGCTTTCCGTCTACCGCGACGTGGACCAACACCGGTGAAATATACGACCCGGTCGCCAACACGTGGTCGCCGATTGCACATCACCCGGAAGGAAACTTTGGCGACGTTCCGTCGATGCTCCTCTCCAACGGGAAAATCCTGGCGGGATCTCTTGGCACGAACAAAACCTATCTGTACGACATCGCGACCGACACCTGGGCCGCGGCCGGAACCAAAGTCCACGACGACCGAAGCAACGAGGAAGGATGGGTAAAACTTCCGGATGGAAGTGTGTTGACCTACGACCTCTTCAAAAGCATCGCCACTTCGGGCGCCTATGCTGAGAAGTACGTCCCTTCGACCAACACGTGGGTGAGCATCAGTCCGAGCGACGGCACCGCATCCGGAGTGATCCCACAATTGAGCAGCGCGCAGATCGGTTTCGAGCTTGGCCCGCTGGTGCGGCTCTATGACGGTCGCATCTTCGTGATTGGAGCGACTGGACACACCGCGCTCTACACACCGTCGACCAACACCTGGGCCGCGGGGCCCGATATCATAGGAAATTTTCTGGGCTTCATCCCGATACTCTGGGGCGCCGACGATGCCCCGGCTGCCGTCCTGCCGAACGGCCACGTGCTTTTCACCGCGGATGCCGGTCCCACGCTGGGTACCTTTAAGCCACCAACGGAGACCTTTGAGTTCGATCCGAGCACCGATACGATCTCACTTGTTGGGTCGCCATCGTTTTTCGTGAACTTGTTGGGCGCCTTTCTGTCGCGCATGCTCGTTCTCCCAACAGGACAGGTGCTCTTCTCCGATGTTCTGAATCAGCTGTGGGTATACACATCACCGGGAGCGCCGCCCGATGAGCTCAGACCGCAGATCGACGACATCACGTACGAAGGCGCTGGGATCTTCCTGATGTCCGGCCGGCAGCTGAACGGTCAGAGTGCGGGGTCCAGCTATGGCGATGACGCTGAGTCGGACGAAAATTATCCGATCGTCAGCCTGATGGACACGGCGGGGAAGGTCTTTTACGCGAGGACCACGAACTGGAGCACCACCGAAGTCGCCACCGGCGCGCTTCCCGAGACGGTAAACTTCACGCTCCCGGCGTCACTGGTCAACCCGGGCCTTTATCAAGCGACAGTGACCGGCGCCGGCATTTCATCCGGGACGCCGTTCACCTTGGAAATCACCGCCGCCGAGATCGCAGGCATGTGCGGAGACATCAACGATCCAACGTGTCCGCAATAAACGTGTTGCTGGTTTCCGGTTTCTACGGACCGCTTCGTACTTTGAAGTCCTGGGTCTTGCTGTCACCCTCGGCGAGCGACACGCGGCTGGCGCCGGTCCGGTGCTCGTCGAGGTAGGCTGGCTGGAACCACTCGCCCTGCTCCGCAGGATCGACGATGGTCACGTAATAGTCGCCCGGCGGCAGCCCTCGCATCCGGAAACGGCCGGTCTGATCGGGTCGCACTGTGAGGATGTGGCGCGACTGTGGGCGCCAGAACGTCCGGTCGGTGATGAACGCAAGCACGGTGTACTCGGTCACCGGATCGCCGCGGTCGCTCATGATCGTGCCACTCAACTCGCCAACTTTATCGGTGAACGTCACGGTTACATTCGACACCAACTGACCGCTTCGCACTTCGATGGGCGTATCGGTGACGTCGCGACCATCGATCGTGACCGACCGCAGCATCCACCCGGGCGGCGCGCTATTCGGCCGGATCAAATGCGGCCCAGGCGTAACGGCGTCGATCGTGAAGGCGCCTTGAGAGTCCGGAAGCGCCACCGCCTGTCCGCCCGCTTGCTGTTCGACTGAGGGAGCGGCGATCCGTACGTCCTTCAGAGTTGACGCAGACAGACCCGGTGAGAGCGCAATCCGACCGGAGATGGTCCCGCCCGGTGTGAGAACGATCGAGACATCACTCACATCGCTGTCGACCGCGATGGGCTGTGTTGCGAAACGCGGCGCGCCAGCGTCGTCGCCGCGCGCGCGGAGGACGTATCGACCAGGGACAACGTTGGCCATAGCGAACGACCCGTCCACATTAATGTGGCTGGTGTACACGACGCCGAATGTGTCGCCGCGCTGCATGCCGGTGTCGGCGACGAGTGTGACGCTGCCGCTCGCGGCCGCCGCCCCGTCGGTGCGGAGAACGCGGCCGCTCACACGGGCCACGCTGACGAGCTGCAGGGTGAAATCGATATTCAGTGACTCCTGGCTCAGGCCGACGGTGACAGCCTGGGCCTCGTTCACCATCGTCACGCCCGGATAGAACGTCGGCGCATACGACCTCCGATCGGGATCTTCAGATTCGAACAACGCGGCGATAGTCGGCGCACCGAACCCATTGAGGATGCCTGCGATCGCCGCCGTCGGAACGGCGGCGAAACCGCCGGGGGCACCGCGCCCAGCGGCGAAGGGGAGGTTCAGACGCGCCTGCGCGTCCAGGTAGTATTCGCCGGGCAGGAGCCCCCAGATGCGGAACTCGCCGCGATCGTCAGTTTGAGCCGTGCCGACCGGCACGAGACGACGATTGCCCTGCAAGGATTCGTAACGAAGGGCCCGAACCATCACGCCGGCGATGGGGTCGCGGTCCTGGTCGTACACATGTCCGGAGACAACGCTCCCACGGGGCAGGCGGAACTCGATACCACGCAACTGCCCGCCTTCGGCGAGCTGGATCGGTGTGCCCGCCTGAAGAGGCCGCCGCTGCCCATAGGTCAGCGACACATATCCCGACTTGGACGCGCTCAAGTTGTAGCGACCGTCCGGTAACTCGGTGAAGTCGAAGGCCCCGTTGTCATCCGTGAGCACGCCGTGTCCGTCAGGTAGCTCTTCGGCCGAGACGAACACGCGTGCGCGTTTGACCGGACGGCCGTTGTCCGCCGCCACCACGCGGCCGCTGATGCGCCCCTTGGGCGGCGCCACCGTTTGACGTGCGGACGTGTCGCGCGCGGTCTGACTCGGAACAGACGACTGCTGTGCACTGAACGCGGCCGGCGCCAGCACCAACATCAGCCCTGCGACTAGGTTCGGGCGGAGACGTCTTGACATGGTTCGCGTCACGGTGCCCGCCCGCCGTCGGTTAACGAGGGCGGGCACCATGGTTTGATGTTACTTCCCGCTGGTTGGGTCTCCGGCCTCACTCGCTGCCGACGTAACCGAGATGGCACCGTCTTCATCGAAGGATGTCGTCGTTGCCCCTCCGCTGCCCGGCAGGTACGAGATGTTGTCGATGGAAATGCCTCCCGTGCCGCCGGTTGCAGTCAGTCCCGAGAATATAACTCGCGTCAAGTTCGTGAACGTACCTGGGAGCGTGCATTGTCCGAAGCCTGTGGTCGGGATAGGACAGGTGGCCGTTACCGTTCCGCCGGTCGCTACATTACCCACGATTTGGACGGTCGTCGCATTCGGGAATCCGCCCGCCGCCGCGGCCGCGTCGTCGTTGTACGGCTGAGCCACTTGAAAACCGTAGAGGGTAAGCGTGCTGCCATTGGACATTGCCATGCTGATCGGCTGACCGAGCGATCCCGCCTCTTCCTGAATATAAACGGTGCCGTTGTTTACACAGCCGCCAAGTAAGCAAAGGTTGGGATCCCCAACCGCGTGGAAATGCCCCGACGAGAACACCACCGTCTGTCCCTGCTCCGTCACCGTCAATGTGGTGAGGATAGGGTTGCCCGTACCATTTACACCGTCGAAGGTGATCGTGCAGGCGGATACTGCGACCGTAACAACGAAGACCGTGGCGCTGGCGAGTCGGCGTCTCATACCATCCTCCTTCGTGACTCCATGAACCTCATTCACCGGTGAAGGGTCTCGGCGACTCGATGCACGCGGGCGCATGTTCGAGTTGCCGCCTCAGAGCTCGAAGTGATCAGCCAGTCGTATACCGCGTGGATTCGCGCACTATAATGCGCGCCCGGGGAGAATCAAGAACTTTTTTGAGCGCAGCTACTTTCGCATGCAACATTCTCAGTTGGTCCAACGTAGTGGCGCGAGGGTCGGTCCGGCAAGTTTCGGCGCACGTATGCGCTTACGCCCACGGTAAACACCTTCCGCGTTTGCTGCCCAATTTCACAGTCTCTTTGCGATTTCGGAGTGGCCGAAAAATTGCCTCGTCATGTCCGGTGGCTCTTCACTGGCCTGAAGCCCGAAGCCTGGAGCCCGATGAATAGGAGGCCAACGTGCCGATGCGAAAACTCGCGTTGCAAGCGACGTGCATAATCCTGTTTGGGGTTGCCACTCTTGGGACCTCAACTGCGGCACTTGCCCAATCGACGGCGGCGCCAAACAATCTGCGCGTCACCGGAGTGACCGATTGGACAGTTTCCCTCATATGGGATGCGCCCAAGGGCAAGGCACCCTCCGCCTACGTCGTCCAGTGCAGTAACGGCAGCAGCATGATGGTGGCTGGAATGCAGACCGCCGCCATATTCTCCAGTGGCTTCGACTACAACCGGACGTACTCATTCCGTGTGTACGCCATCAGTTCAAGTGGAGCGTGGTCCCGCGCCAGCAACACGGTTACCGCGACGCTCCTCAACGACACAACCCCGGCCGCCAAGCCGGTTGTTTCGTCCACCGGCATTGGTCCGACCCATGTCGACCTTGCTTGGTCCTATGCTGACAACGATCCAAATCCTCGTTTCGACATCTATGTGAACGGCCAGCTCTGGTATGGACAGGTGGCAGGGAGATCGAAGAGAGTTGTGTTTCTCAGCCCGAGCACGGCCTATGCCTTCAGAGTGAGAGCGCGGGATTCGGCGGGTAACTGGTCGGAGATGAGCGACCCGTTCGTGGTGACCACGCCGGCGGCCGACGCGACCGACCACGAGCCGCCCACGATGCCCCCGGGCTTCTGGGGCGGGATCATCGACGGCGCCACAGAAGCGATGGTCTTCTGGGGAGCCTCGCTGGACAACGTGACGCCGCAGGAGCACATCGGGTACTACTTGTACCTGAACGGACAGTTCGACGGCTCAACCATCGACCCTTACCCGCACCAGTTCACCATGTACCTGACGCTCGGCATCGTGAACAAGATCGAGGTGTACGCCGTCGACGAGGCAGGTAATCGCTCCGTGCCCGCGACCATGACGATCGACCTGAGAAATCCTTAGGTGGCTAGTTGGATGAACTTGGCGAAGTGAGGTTCCCGCGTCGAGCGAGCGTCACTTTCATATCCTCCATTTGCTCCATCGTCGGGTGCTTCACATCGGTGATGCCACCTAGACGGTGCAGCGCGCGGATCACATAGCCGCCGACGTCCACCTGCCACCAACGCAGGCCGAAGAATGCTGAACCGGGAAAGGCATGATGATTGTTGTGCCATCCTTCGCCGAAGTTGGGTAGCGCAAGCCAGAAGCTGTTGCCGCTGAAGTCGTCCGTCGCGTACGGCCGCGTG
>Ga0068859_100000627_pt1 | contig 35363 bp, 19 predicted proteins | sample KBSSwiS22_FD_66585 | JGI IMG/M metagenome (GOLD analysis project Ga0068859, IMG submission 66585) | Switchgrass rhizosphere microbial communities from Kellogg Biological Station, Michigan, USA - KBS Switchgrass S2-2 | ecosystem: Host-associated > Plants > Roots > Rhizosphere > Soil ... | reverse complement strand
ATGTTCGGCGCATGCTCGGCGATCGTGTCAATTACCGTATCGCCGAACTCTTCACGCTTTTCATCCCAGTCTCCTTCTTTCAGGTTGTACGGCGCATATTGCACAAAGCACGACATGACGTGTTTGCCCGGCGGCGCAATCGATGGATCGGTCAACGTCGGAATCACAATGTCGATGTAAGGACGCCGCGAAAAACGTCCATACTTCGCATCATCATAGGCGCGCTCCATGTAATCGACGCTGGGTGAAATTGAAACGGCGCCGCGCAGATGGGGGCCCGGTCCGGGCTTGCTCTTGAAATCCGGCAAGGCATCGAGCGCGAGATTTACTTTGCCTGATGAGCCGCGAAACTTGTAACGCTTGATGTCGTCGACAAAATCGTTGGGCAGATGCTCGGCGCCGATCATTTTCATGAAGGTGAGCCGCGGATCGACGCTTGAGGAAATTACGCCGGCGTAAATCTCGTCGCCGTTTTCCAGCACAACGCCTTTAGCCGCGCCATTCTTGAGAATGATTTTGGCAATCGGGGCTTCGGTGCGGATTTCGACACCGGCTTCACGCGCCGCGTCGGCAATTGCATTTGAGATTGCGCCGGTGCCGCCGCGCGACAATCCCCACGAGCGAAACGCACCGTCAATTTCTCCCATGTAATGGTGCAGCAGCACATAAGCCGTCCCCGGACTGCGCACGCCGAGGAACGTGCCGATGATTCCCGACGCCGACATGGTAGCTTTGAGCACGTCGGTTTCGAACCACTGATCGAGAAAATCAACGGCGCTCATCGTCATCAACTGCACCTGGTTGTACTTGTCGTCGGTTGAGAGCTTCTGAAACCTCCGGCCCATCGTCAGCAGATCCATCAACCCTTTGGGATTGAGCGAAGCCGGATCAGGCGGCGTCATGTTCATTACCGGCTTGACGAAGTGGGCCATCTCGATCATCGCTTTGCCGTATTCGTCATAGGCCTCGGCATCGAGTTTTGAGTGCCGGGCGATTTCCATGCGGGTCTTAGCGTGGTCGTTTACTCGCCACAGGTAATCGCCGCCGGGCATCGGCGTGAAGGTACCGTCGAGCGGGAGAATCTCGAGGCCGTGCCGCGGCAGATCCAATTCACGAATAATTTCGGGACGGAGCAGAGAAACGACGTAGGAACAAACTGAGAATTGGAAGCCCGGAAAAACTTCTTCGGTCACCGCCGCGCCGCCGAGCACGTGCCGGCGTTCGAGCACCAGCACGCGCTTGCCCGCGCGCGCGAGATAGGCAGCGTTAACCAGGCCGTTGTGGCCGCCGCCGATGACGATGACGTCGTATTTGCTCATTATCCCCAAAGACCAGCGCCTCGCGCCTAGACCATTCCAGTCGTGAACGCCACGCAACTTTCGATGGCCGTCATTACATCGTCGCTGACTGCGCCCGGGCGGCGCAGCAATCTCAGTTTGTCGATCACCCTCAACTGGTGACAAAGCGCGACTGAGTCTTTAATTAGTCCGCCTTCTCCTTGCCGAATAAGTACGCAAGTTGGCAGGGAGGCGCGGCGCAGATTCGTTGTGAGAGGTATCGTTACGAATGTGGAAGTGAAGCGATTGATCGAGTTGTTTTGAAAGATAATGACCGGGCGGGTTCCAGACTGTTCAGAGCCTTGTGTGGGATTTAGGTGCGCGAGCCAAATCTCGCCTCGGCTAACAGTCATCGAGCATCCTCTCCAACCAGGCCTCGATCGTAGTTTTCGATGCCCTCCTCCGCAAGGTGCCGATCATCATCCGCAAACTCCGCGTATAAAGCAGTCAATTGCGTTTCATCAAGCTGATCGCGATCAAGAGCAAAAGTGCGCCGAATAATCTCAGACGCAACTTCGCGTTTTTCAGACGCAGGAAGGTGATCAAATGATTTCAAGAGTTCTTGGCTTGTAGTGCTCATTTTGGACCTCCAGAAGTTCGATTGTAAGCCTTACAGTTAAGATTTGTCAGCCGCGCTGCTTTGCCAACTGCTTGCTGATATCTGACCGACAACCCCCTCTACCAGCACTGTTTGTTGAAGATTGGCTAGGATACTTATAATCACTCGCCCTTACAATTCTGTGGCACAGACTTTAGTCTGTGATTTTATCGCGAGTTCACAGACTGAAGTCTGTGCCACTATCTCTGCCGCACGGAGGACGATATGCCAATCAGCCAAATGATCCTGCCTGAGTTCGAACATGAAATGGCCAACACGCGCAAGACGCTCGAACGAGTTCCGGATGACAAGTTCAGTTGGAAGCCGCACGAGAAATCTTCGACGCTCGGCGGTCTGTCCACACATCTGGCGAACATTCCGAGTTGGACGGCGATGACGTTTGACCGGGACGAACTGGACATCTCGCCTCCGGGGGAACCGCCTTATCGCCTCGAGGAAGCAAAGTCGCGCGCAGAGTTGTTGGACGCTTTCGACAAGAACGTGACCTCGGCCCGAGCCGCTCTGGAAGCGGCCACCGATGAGAACTGGCAAGGCAAATGGTCTCTGCTGATGACCGGCAAAACCATCTTCACGCTGCCGCGCACGGCCGTGATGCGAGGCTTCGTCATGAACCACCTGATTCATCATCGCGCACAATTGGGTGTCTACCTGCGGCTGCTTGATGTGCCCGTGCCGTCAATTTATGGACCGTCAGCCGACGAAGGCGGATTCTGAGTGTCAGAAGCCCGACCGTGAGGGAGGGCACCACTGCAGCTGGATAGTAAATTCTGGCCGCGGATTCACGCGGATAGACGCTGATAAGAGCGAAAAGATCATAACCGCGCTCATCTGCGTCTGACTTCCAGTTGCCCTTGCTTACGCGCGGGCTTCTGACTCGAACCCGGCGCCTTTCATCAACGTACTAAGTCGAGGAGAACGTCATGCATTGTCCTCGCTGCGGAACAACCGCCACCTCTAATCAGCAGTTTTGTCGCGGCTGTGGGTTGAGTCTGGAAAAGATCGCTGAGATTCTCGGCGAAGAAGTCGCGGTGCAATCCTCTCCGCCAAACCAAATTGCCGCGCTGCGTGAGCGTCAGAAGAAATTTGAGAACTGGGCGGGCATCGCCGGTTTGTCGACATTCGGTCTGGTTCTACTCACACTCATTGTCATCGTCGTCGTCAAAATGATAGTTGTGGGAGGCCTCTTAATTATTCCCGGAACGTTGCTAATTCTCCTGGCCATCGGTGCCGGCGCCATGGGGACGTTCCAGATGTTTTCAAAGAGTCTCAAAACGAAGCTGGAAGACAAGCCATTGCCGCCGTCAAACACGCCACTGACGATCGGAACTGCCGACACCTACCCCTTGCCACCGCAAAGTGTCAGTGAAGGAACTACCGAATTGTTGGAGACGTCGAAGAGTGCCGAAACCGGTCCCATCGATAGTTAGGTTGCTGGTTTCGCAATCCGAATTGCTTCAGCCACTCGCATCGCGTCCGTCCCCGCCCTGACATCGTGAACCCGGATAATGTGAGCGCCTTGCAAAACCGACGCGACGACGCTGGCGATTGTGCCGTACAGCCGCTGGTCAGCCGGGGCGCCATCAAGCAGTTTTCCGATAAAAGATTTTCGCGAGGTTCCAACCATGATTGGTAGATCTGGAAATGAGTGCGCGATCCGATCCAGCTTCGCTATCAACTCACAGTTCTGCGCCACTGTCTTGCCAAAGCCGATACCCGGATCAATGACGATTGCTGCGCGCGCCACGCCGTGACGCTCGGCGATCGCGACGCTCTCGCTCAGGCCATTGACAACTTCGCTCATAATGTCTGCGACCGGCGGTAACTGCTGCATGTCTTTAGGTGTTCCGCGTGAATGCATCAGCACGAGGCCTGCGTGAGTCTCGGCGGCGACATCAGCAAGCGCCACGTCAAAGCGCAATCCGGAAATGTCGTTGACGATCTCGGCGCCGGCCTGCAACGCGGCGCGGGCGACTATCGACTTTGTTGTGTCGATTGAGATGGGAACTGATCCTTTCGCCGCCAAACGCTCAATCACGGGAATCACCCGGCGCAGTTCTTCCTCTTCAGAAACAAATTCAGAACCCGGCCGCGTCGATTCACCGCCGATGTCGATGATGTCGGCGCCTTCGTTGAGCATCCGCTCAGCCTGAGCAATCGCCTGATCGAAAGAAAAGAACTGGCCGCCATCACTGAAACTGTCGGGCGTGACGTTGAGGACGCCCATGATGAGCGTGCGCTCTCCCCAGGACAGAGAGCGTCGGGCAAGTTTCCATTCGCGACCGGGCATGGACAGAAAGTAAAGGGCTAAGGGCAAAGAGGCAAGGGCAGGGCTGAGAGCTAAAGTGTGAGAGTCAAACAACGCTGCTACTGAGTGTCTCAGTGGTGAATATGGCTCAGGGACAATTCAACGCAGAGACACGGTGCGGCAGGGCCGCAACCAAACGTCTTGAGCTCCGTAGGAGCAGAATGTTTATAGTTACAACCAATAAAAAATTTGTCCAAGCTCCGCAGGAGCGAAATGAGACCTCGAAACACTTGCGCCCTACGGAGCTCGGAGACGCGAGCAGCTTGGTTGTCTATAAACATTCCATCCCTAAGGGATTAACTTGTCCACGTAACTTTGCTAAGAAAAAGAAATCCGGCCCTTGTTACACAGAGAATTCACCGACATACAGGGAAGGGCGAGATTAGGGATGCTACCGCGGACAGGGGCGTCGCCTTGACCATGGTCTCTGCGGTTTGTTATAAAAATCGTTCCTGCTGGGTCACGAAATTCGTTGTTCTCGCAGCGCAACATTCCGCAGTAGCTCAATGGCAGAGCATTCGGCTGTTAACCGAAGGGTTGTAGGTTCGAGTCCTACCTGCGGAGCCAATTCTAGTAACGTAGCTGATGTAAAGACAGGCCTTGGCCGATTGAGTCGGCAAGGCCTGCATGCCCCAGAATCTCTTGAACTACTCGAATATCGACCCCATTACGCAACAACAGCGTCGCTACAGTTCTCGAGGGAACATCCATACAGTCACGGTCGTTGGTGATCCGAGTGAAACTGTTTACAAAGAAGTTCTATGGCACGCGAAATCCTCTAGAAGGTACGACGACCATCTGACGCGCTTCTTTGTGTCGTTCGGGCCTTGAGTGCCATCTCAATGTTCGCCTTCAAAGCATCGTAACTCTTATCCGACACTCGTCGGCCGTTGATAAATAGAGTCGGGGTCGAGTCAATTCCCAGCTTCATTCCTTCTTCGATGTCACGTTGTACTGCCTCCGCAAACTTTCCCGACTCCAGCGCCTGATCGAACCGGCCGCGATCGAGAGCGAGTTCACCGGCATAATCTTTCAACTTGACAACGGCGAGTGCCGATTGGTTGCGCATCAGTATTTCGACGTACTCCCAGTACTTGCTCTGCTCGCGAGCGGCCTCGGCGGCTTCTGCCGCCTTAAAGGCATCGACGTGTTGACTGAGCGGAAAGTCGCGCGCGACGAGCTTCACTTTATCGCCAAACTCCCTAACCAGACGCTTGAGATCCGGTTGTATGGCGGCGCAACTCGGACATTGATAATCCGTGAACTCCACGATTGTCACTAGAGCCGCGGTGTTACCGAGCGTAGGCTGGTCGGCGGTCGAGATCGCAAAGACCGGCGACTCAGGAGCGAGAAGAAATATCTGAATAGAAGCAGCGGCCCGTAGCTGTTCAAGAAAGGCGCGTTCAGCTTTGCGTACCTCAACCTGATCCAGATACCGAATGATCGAATCCTTTGTCTCCGCGAAGTCTCCGCTTACCCGGTCCTTGTTCTGATCATAGAAGGCGCGCGCTTCTGCCTCAGTAACTGTTCGTGGCTTGACCTCGGCATCGAGCAGGCTATTCGTGGTGATCTTTCTTCTCTGCGCCTCCTGCACCAGCAATGTGTCATTGATGCTGAGGTCAAGCTCGCCCTTACGCAGTTTGTAGACCCGCTCCTGCACATCAAAGATGAAGGGTTTTAGAGAGTCTTCGATGTCACCAGAAGTGATCCGCTCGCCGTTGACCGTTGCCCGGACGCGGGCGCGTTCGGCCTCGTCTCGTGGCGGCGCCGCTTCGGCGATTTCCAACTTGGTTTCGATCGTTGCTCGCAGTCCTTCGGCGAATCTCCTGGCTCCCTCGCGCTGTCGCTGATCCCGTAGATATCGAAGCACATCTTCCCTGGCGTCCTTGAACTCAGCTTTAATGCGAGATTTGTTCTGATCGTAGAAAGCCTGAAGCTCGGCCTCCGTGGGTTCTTTTGCTTTGGCGACAACTTCCTGTTCGAGCAGCTTTGTGGTGCTGATTCCACGCCTTTTCGCTTCAATCGCCAGCAGCTTTGAATTGATTTGGAGGTCAAGCTCTCGATTACGCGCTTCAATGACCTGGCGTTGCAGTTGATTGACAGGCTTTTCTGTCGCCTTTTCTATGTCCCGGCGAGTGATTCGAACGCCGTTTACAATTGCCAAAGCGTCGGGGAGGACCTGCGATTCACAGGCGCAATCCTCGATATTCTTATTAGGCAGTGTTGCGGTCGGTGCGCTAACCGCGGATGTTGCATTCTTCGTCTCCGCAATTGGGGTTTGGGGCCGAACCGTCGGTGTCAACACGATTACCGAAAAAACAAGCGCGCATAATAGTCTGTTCATTTTTCTGCTCCTTCTGTGCCGGTACTTACAAATGCCTAACCTCGCGCAGCTAGTTGGCTGTTGAGTCGACCCTTGCAAGAGTCGTGCTAGGCTGTCCATCACCGCCTGTAGCCAGCGCTGAACCGGGCAGCAAACCCCAGTTGTGCAAAGATCCGCACTAGCCTGCGAAGATTTGCTTGCTTCAAGAGTCTCCGTGGGAACGCTCGCTACAAGTTTTGTGAGTGATCGCTGTTAAATTCAATGACCAACTGGCTGTGAACGCAAATTGCAAGGGTGGTTGCACATTCCAGAAAAGACTCGGGTTAAAAGGCTTCCTTCATATAGACCGAATTTATACAGACCGAATTTCAGTTAGATATTCTACCGAGGAAGTTAAAAGTGAAAACCTTGCAGTCAAAAGGCTGATTGGTTCTGAGCGGCCGTCCGAACGCGGACCTGCGCGGAAGTGTGCTGCAAATCCCGCGTAAAGCCCTTTAGAAAAGTGGTTAAGGCTGGAGAGACTCGTACCCTTCTTGACGGTAATTCTTTTGGTCGGGCTGTTCCCAGTGTTTCATGCTGAGACACGAGCTGGAGTTTCATCTGTGAAAAAAGGACTGAACCTACGGATGATCGTTTTCTTCACAGTGCTGACGCTGGTGCTGACCAGCGTCGTAATCGTCGCCTGGGAGCAGCTCTTGCGGCCACCTTACTATGCCTGGGTAGCCAGGAATTATCCCGGCTCAGAAAATGCCGAAAACCGTTACAAGATTGAGCAACGCGGCGAGCACTTCTTCATCTCGATGACCGTGGATGTAATTGTGGTCAGCATCCTGCTCGTACTGGTTGATCGGCAACAGCGACGTCTTGTAGAGGTGCACCAACGCCTGTTGCACCAGGAAAAAGCCGCTACCCTCGGGCGGGTTGCGGCGCAGGTGGCCCACGAGGTGCGGAATCCGCTTTCTGGCTTGCTGCTTTACTCGATTCACCTTAAGAGCAAGGTTGGTGGTGTTCTGGCCGACCCCGAGTTACAAGTCATCGACAAGATCATCGACACGATCAATCACCTGACCAGCACCACTGAACAGATCCTCGACTTCGCTCGTCCGGTCAAACTTGCGCTGCGTTGCATTGATCTCAATGTAGTAGTCGCAGACGTAATTCAGCTTCTCGAGTCGCAAATATCGGCAAACGGAGTCGACGCCAGGCTTGATCTTTGTGAATCAAACGCCGCGGGCATGATTGATGAGGCGGCTATCCGCGCGGCCGCGCTCAATCTGATGCTCAACGCGGTCGAGGCTATGCCAGATGGAGGCCGGCTGGTCATATCCACCGGCAATGATGGAGGCAAACTCTGGCTGGAAGTGAGCGATACGGGTCCAGGTCTTACCCCGGAGCAACGCAAACGCATGTTTGAGCCCTTCAATACGACAAAGAGCCGCGGCCTTGGCCTTGGCATGCCCTACGCGCAAAAGATTATCGAAGAACACGGTGGCAGTATTTCAGTTGACAGCCGCTTGGGTGAAGGTACTCAGGTCAGAATCGAATTGCCCCGAGAAAGGGTGAAAAAGTGAAAGCACATCTAGCTAACAGGATTCTAGTAGTTGATGATGAGAGGAGCGTTACGGGGGCCCTCGAACTCATTCTCCATGACTCGGGCTACCAGGTGCTGACCTCGAATAGCGTCGGTGAGGCGACAAATGTCCTGAACAACGGCCACTTTGATCTGGTTATTACCGACTTTCGTTTATCAGACGCGACCGGGATTGACTTGATCACCCATATCAAGAGGGAGACTCCCGATACTGAAGTCATACTCATGACGGCTTACGGCTCACTCGACATCACTATCGAGGCCATCAAGCATGGCGCTTATTATTATCTGGAGAAACCGTATACGCCGGACCGCTTGCTTACGCTGGTGCGGAGGGCCTTACAGTTCGCGAGCCTGAAGCGTGAGAATGAAAGACTTAGGCGAACGTTGGAAGGCGACAGCGGAGCATTCGGAATGATTGGCCACGACCAAAAGATGCGGCAGATTATTGAGACGATTCGTACTGCGGCGCCCTCTGACGCATCGGTTTTGATTGAGGGCGAGAGTGGCACGGGCAAGGAATTGATAGCGGCAGCCTTTCACACTGCGAGCCATCGCGCGGATCGACCATTCATCCGTATTAATTGCGCCGCCATTCCCCACGAGCTGATTGAATCAGAGCTGTTCGGATACAAGAAAGGTGCATTCACTGGCGCTGACCGCGATAAGCGAGGGCTGATCGAGGCTGTCGCCGAAGGCACATTACTGCTTGATGAAATCGCGGAAATGCCGACTCATCTCCAGACCAAGCTGCTGCGCGTGCTACAGGAGCGAAAGCTGCGCCGGCTGGGTGACGAGCGAGAAATTAAGGTTGATTTTCGGTTGGTGTCAGCCACGAACCGAGATACGGCGCGGCTATTGGAAGAAGGAGTATTAAGGAAGGATCTTTACTTTCGCATCAGCACGATTAAGATCAAGGTACCACCCTTGCGAGAGCGGCTCGATGACGTCCTACCGTTGGCGAAACATTTTCTCGATCGCTATCGACAACAGTACAACAAGAACATTCGGGACATCTCGCCAGCGGCTTTGACTCGGTTGGTTCGCTATGACTGGCCCGGGAACATTCGCGAACTTGAAAGCGTTATCGAGCGCGCCGTGCTCTTCTGTCCCGGAGACGTATTGATGCCGGGCTGTCTGCCGGAAGATTTCCAGAATGCGCAGACGCAAAATACCAGGTTCGTGATCCCTCCGCTGGTACCGATGGAGGAAATCGAGCGCGAGGCGATCATGCAGACTCTCGAACGCACCAGTGGCAACGTCAAGAAGAGCGCTCAGATCCTCCACTTTCCTCGCCCCACGTTCTATCGCAAACTGAAGAAGTTCGGCATCAAAGTTGAAAGGCAATGACAACCCAGAAGGGAGTTGCGGCACCCAAAGCGTTGTTGAATAGTGGGCGGGACGGGGCTCCCATTTACATCGGGCCAGGTGGTGACCGTGGGGCCCCTGATTGCCAAAGCTGGACGCGCCCTTGCGCTCACTATTCCGTCCACAATGTTGATTTCGTTGAGGATGAATTAAGTGCCGCATCAAGCTCGCGAAGAGAAAATTAGCATTCTGGTAGTAGACGACGAGCCGGTTGTGGGCGACGCTCTCAAACTCGTGCTCGAGTCGAGCGGTTACGAAGTCGTTCTGGTCGAAAAGGGGCGCGAAGGCATAACCCAAGCCGGCAACAGGCGTTTTCGTCTTGCAATCATCGATCTTTTTCTTTCCGACATCTCGGGCCTGCGAGCAATTAAGACCATTCGCGAGCAGCAGCCCGAGATCTTAATCATAATGATCACCGGAAGAGGTAACCCTCAGGCTTTCTCCGTAGCCCGCCGGCTTGGCGTAGTCGGAATTCTCGCGAAGCCCTTCCGCCCTGCTGACATTCTCCAATTGATCACCACAAACCTGGCCCGCTAAAGCAATCTCTTCCCGGAACGCGATGCGTTCTTTGTCTTCACTCCAGTTGCTTGCACAAGAAATCCAACAAATTCGGGACCGTTCTGCTCATTTCTTGAACCTTGCCAAAGATGATTCATCGTGAAGCATGCGCGGCGTTGCTTGTCTCAGGTTGAAACATACGCGGCGCTTCCGGTTTCGAGCTAACCGTAACAGACGTGGCGGCTCAGTTTTAAGTTCCGCGGTCGGCCTGTGTCGGGTGTTTACAGGCAAGCCAAAGCCAGAACTTTGAATTGAACACTACTGTCAGAGCCGGCGAACGATTCGATCTTTTGTGTGGGCATGCCTATTGCACCTGACGGTTACCAAATCTGATCGCCGCTGCGGTTCGCAGGGCTTTTGCGGATGAACAAATCAGCAACGGCCGATCACGATTCACTCATTGTGCTGAAGTTTCAATGACTGCTCGGACGTCAGCGGATGACTGAAAACGGTTGCAGGTATCTGCCTTGGCCAGACGGTCTCGCTGAAGGATTGCCGAACCTTTGGAGGAGGAAGAAGATGAATATCAAACATCACACTTACCGATGCGGAAAGTTTTTCTGTCTGCTCGTTCTGGCGCCTTTGGTGCTGTTGGTAGTGGCGGTCAGTGCGGAGGCACAATTAATCTTACCGGACGATCCGCCGCCGCCGCCAATCCCGGCGCCCGCGCCCACTCCAGTATGTGAACGCACGATCAAAGCTGACGTGGTCGCGCTCGATCAGGCGATCATTTACAACCGTCTGGGCACGATTAACCCCAACGGTATGATCTATGCGCTCAAGAAGGATATCGTTCCGATCAAGCCGGCGCTGGGGCTCGTCGCAGGAAACGTCATTCTGCGGCCCGACAAACGGCCCCGGCCGCTCGTCCTGCGCATGAACATTGGCGATTGTTTGCGAGTCACCTTTACGAACCTTCTCTCTTTAGCCCCAAGGTCTTCGAACGATCCACCCAGTGATGACCAGCCCGCGACGCGCTCGGCTGGCGTTCATGTTATAGGGATGGAGTTGATGGACATCGGTTCGGACGGATCAAACGTCGGCACGAATCCGCCGAGTTTGATAGCTCCAAATCTCTCGGCCGTATACATGTTCTCCGCCACGCGTGAGGGGAACAATCTGATGTACAGCACGGCCGCTACGACTGGCGGCGAAGGCGACGGCGGAACGCTGGCCGAAGGCTTGTTTGGCAGCGTCAACGTCGAACCGCGCGGCGCCGAGTGGTACCGCTCGCAAGTCACCAAAGCCGACATGGATCTGGCCACCTTGCCGCCGCTCGTTACCGGCGGTCGCAACCGGATTGACTATGATGCGAAGTACCTGTCGGGTCCCAAGGCCGGTCAGCCGATTCTGAGGATGCTCGATGACAACTTCAACATCGTGTATTCGGATTTGAATGCCCTAATTACCGGTCCCGGCAAGGGAAGGTTTCCGGCTGGTACCTATCGGCCCAACGCAACCGAACCCGATCGCGACCAACCTTTTCGTGAGTTCACCGTCGTTTATCACGACGAAATTCAGACTGTGCAGGCCTTTCCGCAATTCAGTGATAAAAATGATCCACTCATGATGAACGTGCTGCACAGCGTCCAGGATAAGTTCGCGATTAATTACGGCACTGGCGGCGTCGGTGCTGAGATTCTCGCGAACCGACTCGGCGTAGGGCCGATGTTCGCCTGCACCGAGTGTAAGTTTGAAGAATTCTTCCTATCCTCGTGGACGATTGGCGATCCGGCGCAGATAGTGGATGTGCCGGCGAACAAGACCGATGCCAATGGTAATTTGATCCTCGGAAGGAAGGCCACCAAGGTCTTATATCCTGACGACCCGTCGAATGTGCATCACAGCTACATTGGCGATCACGTGAAGATGAGAGTCGTACACGCGGGACCGAAAGAGCATCACATTCACCACCTGCATGCTCACCAGTGGCTGCAAACACCTGACGACGACAACTCGACTTACCTCGATAGTCAAGCGTTGGGACCAGGCTTCGCATTCACTACCGAGATCACCCACGGCGGTTCGGGAAACCGAAACCAGGTTGTGGGCGATTCAATTTTCCACTGCCACTTCTATCCGCACTTCGCGGAAGGCATGTGGGAACTATGGCGCTCGCACGATGTATTTGAGGCGGGAACGCAACTCGATGCCAATGGCATTCCGGTTCCCGGCGCGCGCGCTTTGCCCGACGGCGAAATCATCGCCGGCACGCCGACACCGGCCATCGTGCCATTGCCGACCATAGCGATGGCGCCACTGCCAACGTTGACCGTGCCAGGCTATCCTTTCTTCAATCCGGCTATTGCCGGCCACCGGCCGCCGAAACCGCCACTGGACACGATCGATGACGGCGGTCTGCCGCGGCACGTCATCACGGGTGGGACCTTTTTCCACGAGGAGACCCCTCTCCGTTTCAGTAAGGATCTAATTACGGCCACGGCGCTGAAGATTGCTGAGACCGGAACGGATTCTGAAATAGCCGCCATGGTTTACCACGAGAAGCGTCTTAATCCGAGCTTTACGCCGGATGGAACGCCCGCTAATTTCATACTCAATGGGCTTCCGCGCAAGCCCGGCGCTCCTTATGCCGATCCTTGCATCGACGATAATGGCAATGCCATTGGGAATCCGCGGGTCTACCGGGCGGCCGTGATTCAGTTGGACATGAAACTGAACAAGGTCGGCTGGCATTATGAGCAATCGCGGATTGAGACACTGTGGCAGGATGTAGCCGCGACCAAAGCGGGCACCAGGCCGCCTGAGCCGTTTTTCTTCCGGGCCAACACCAACGACTGCATCACGTTCTACCATACCAATCTGGTGCCGGGTTATTACGAGCAGGATGACTTTCAGGTGCGCACGCCAACCGACATCATTGGCCAGCACATCCACCTCGTGAAGTTCGACGTCACGTCGTCAGACGGTTCAGGTAACGGCTTCAATTACGAAGACGGAACCTTCAGTCCCGACGAGGTGAACGAACGCATCAAGGCCATTCGCTTACAGAATAATTGTTCGGCTACGGCAGCGGATAGCGCCACGTCAAAAATCATCAAGTGTCCGAAAGCCAAAAAGCACCCGTTCTTTAACATTCTGGGCGCCCAGACCACCGTGCAGCGGTGGTTCGCCGACGACACGCTCAACAACAACACCGCGTTGCCCCTCTACAAGAGGGACCGCACGCTCCGCACCGTGTTCACGCACGACCACTTCGGACCTTCGACGCACCAGCAGGCTGGACTCTATGCCGGCCTGGTGATTGAGCCGATCGGTTCGATCTGGAAGGACCCCGAGACGGGCGTCCAACTGGGAACGCGCACGACCGGAACATTCCCGGATGGCGGGCCGACAAGTTGGCAAGCCAATATCATCGAGACGGACCCGACCAAGAGTCACAAGGAGTTCTTGTTCGAGTTTGCGGATTTCCAACTGGCCTACAACGGCATCACTCCAATCAACCCGCCGAGGTGTCCAGCGGGCTTCAGCCCGCCGTGTCCGGAAGCCATTTCGGCCATGGATACAGGAACCATGACGGTCAACTATCGCAACGAGCCAGTGGCCTTGCGGGTTCGTGATCCAAACACCAACACACAGGCCGCCGGCGCCGCCGGTGATTTGTCCAAGGTGTACAAATCAAACGTCACTCGCGCTGATCCGCTCCTTAATGTTCAACCGACGTTTTATCCGGCGTTGACCCAGGGTGTGAAACCGGGCGATCCGTTCACTCCGCTTCTGAGAGCTTACGAAAATGACAAGGTGCAAATTCGCATTCTCGTGGGAGCGCATGAAGAGACGCACAACATGACCATCAACGGGCATAAGTGGCTGCACGAACCTGGCACGCCTCAAGACCCGAGTGCGATCAATAACTCCGGTTACAGAAACTCGCAGATGGCCGGCATCTCAGAACACTTCGAGATGCTTACCGGTAAGGAATCGGTCCTGGGCAACCGGCCCTTCATCGATTATCTGTACCAGAACAGCGCCTCAGTTGACGGACAATGGAACGGTGTCTGGGGGCTTATGCGAATCTACAACGGTCGTAGCAACGGCTTGCAGACAGACCTGCAGGCGTTGCCGAACAACCTCGAAGGCGCCGCGCCGTCGAGTACCAACGACTCGGCCTTCGCGCCGGATTCAACCTTCCCGACGGGGATGACAGACTACATGGACGCGACTGATGCTTCAGTCATGACGGATACTGTCCAGACGTCGGACACCTCCTTGATGTCCGATCAAATGGTCTCAGATCTGTCTCTTCAAACGCTGATGACGCTGCAACCCATTGTGACGTCGCTTCCAAGTGACTTCGCGACGGGTAAGAGTGTTGCAGCGAGTGTCTGTCCGAGCAATGCACCGCCAAGAAACATCAAGGTGACTGCGGTCAATGCCTCGGCCCTGACGCTGGCTGCCGTCAATATGAATGGCACGTTGGTTTATAACAACCGGCCAGGAAATGGCGGAGCTCTAAACGATCCGACTGCGATCATGTACTTCCGCAGTGAAGACATTGATCTCAATGGCAAGGTCAAACCAGGCGTTCCGGTTGAGCCGCTCGTCGTCCGCGCCCGGGCCGGCGAATGTATCAACTTCACCCTTACCAACAAACTGCCAAAGGTTTTGTTGGATTTGCCCGGCAACAACACGGTGCCGGAGATAGTCGACAACTTCAATGCGAACCAGGTTAAGCCTTCGAACCAGGTTGGCTTGCACCCGCAACTGGTCGCCTACAACGTGGTGAACAGTGACGGGAAGAACGTCGGCTTCAATCCCAACCAGACGGTGGGACCGGGCGGCGTTGCCAGGTACAAGTGGTACGCCGGCGATGTCCAGATCAACGGTACTCAGCGGACAGCCACGCCGATCGAATTCGGCGCGACCAACTTGATTTCATCCGATCCAATCAAGCACAGCAACAAGGGTGCGATTGGTTCGCTGATCATCGAGCCGCAGGGATCCAACTGGATTGAAGACACAACCTCGCGGGCACAGGCGACTGTGACCAAGTCTGACGGCACTTCGTTCCGTGAATTCGTGCTCCAGTTCCAGACCGATATCAACATGAGGTTCGCGGACACTGGACTCGCGGTACCGAATCTCGGCGGTCCAAACGGCGCGGAGGATCCGGAAGACTCGGCCCAGAAAGCGGTTAACTATCGCACTGAGCCGCTGTGGAAACGAATGGGATACGCACCGGAAACTCCATTCGAGAAAACGCGCGATTTCGACTTCACCAACGTGTTAACAGACGCGCAGGTGGGTGGACGTCCGCAGACCCCGATATTCACTGCCTCGGCCGGCCAAGAGGTCCGGTTCCGAATCCTGAATGCCAATGGGCACATGCGCAATAACGTGTTCAACCTGCACGGACACTTCTGGCAGGAAGAGCGTTACATGAACTTCTCGAAGGATATTGGAAGCAATCCTCTATCTGAAGTGAAGGGCGCCCAGTATGGTGTCGGACCTTCGTCACACTACGAGGTGATTCCCAGCAATGGTGCCGGTGGCGCTCGCCGCGTTTTGGGTGAGTACTTGTACCGGACTCAGGAGTCCTTCATGTTCGACGGCGGAATATGGGGCATCTTCCGCGTCACTCCGTGACGTCTTGCTCCTCTTGCGGTATTTCGCAAAAGAGGACTTTCAGGGAGTGCAGCTCGCCAGAAGCGGGCTGCACTTTCCTTCTCGCAACTCGTAGTAGGAGAGTTTGAAAAAGTGCCCGGGCGTGCCCCTACCCGGTTGATCACGCGCAAGATGCGCGGGCCACAGCAATCGTTCTTTGGGAATGGAGGGGTTATGTCGCAGTTATTACGTCATTCCAGTTTCCGCCGTAATGCTCTACTTTGCTTTGTCCTGACACTCTCCCTCCTTGGTATTCCGGCTACGTTCCTGACCACGCGCGCGCTTGCCGACGTGGGGACGCCGCGATTAGCGTCGCCCGTTTCGCTCGCGGCAAGCGACCCCAGGCGGAGTGAGCCTGGCGCCGCCTACGGTGCTTTACCGCTCAGCTTCGAACTCAACCAGGGACAGACCAATGAACGGGTCAAGTTTCTCGCGCGCAGCTCGGGTTACTTGCTTTTCCTTACTTCTACTGAGGCCGTGATGGCCCTGGACAATCCGGCCGCCCACCGGAAGGGAAAAGAGAATCGCGAGGCGCGCGGTCGTCCTGACGAGGGTGAGACCGGGGCCAGCGAGAGTACCTCCAGGCCGGCGCGCTCGATCGTGCGGATGAAATTGCAGGGAGCCAATCCCGCGCCTCGCATCGAGGGCCTTGATCAGCTAACGACCACCAGCAACTATTTTGCCGGGCCCGATCCGGAGAAATGGCGCACCAATATTCCCAATTACAGTCGCGTTCGCTATGCCGAGGTTTATCCTGGGATCGACATGGTCTACTACGGCGACCAGCGCCAGCTCGAGTATGATTTTGTCATCGCGCCGGGATCCAATCCTGACCTTATTCAAATGGCCTTCAAAGGAATTGAAGACTTTGAAATCAGCCACACGGGAGACCTGCTGCTGCATACCGCGCGAGGTGACATCCGGCAGAGCAAACCTGTCGCCTATCAGGAAGCCAACGGTGTCAAAGAGGAAGTCTTTGTCAGTTACGTTCCAAAAGGCGTGGGCCGCGTCGGCTTTCAACTCGGCGCTTATGATCCGGCCAGACCGCTGATTATCGATCCGGTTCTGATCTATTCCAGTTACCTCGGCGGCAGCGGCTTCGATCAGGGTTACGCGATCGCGGTGGACTCGCTGGGTAGTGCCTATGTTACTGGCAGGACTGTGGCCACCGACTTCCCGACCACGGCCGGAGCGCTGCAAACGAACTATGGAGGCGGCGATGCGTTTGTCGCCAAGCTTAACCCGGCGGGCACTGCGCTCGTCTATTCGACGTATCTTAACGGCGCCAGCGGGAATGGCATAGCAGTCGACGCCGCCGGTAACGCTTACATAACTGGAGAGGCAGGGCCTACTAACTTCCCCACGACGCCGGGCGCTTTCCAGACTTCGCCCATGGGGTACGACGCTTTTGTGGCGAAATTGAATCCGGCAGGTTCCGCGCTCGTATATTCGGCGCGCTTTGGCGGCAACTTTGATGACTTTGGGCGGGGCATTGCGCTTGACGACCCGGGTAACGCATACATCACGGGGTGGACCGTGTGCCGCTCGACGATCTGCACCTTTCCTAGCCTCAATGCTTTCCAGCCGAATTACGCCGGCGGTTACAATGACGCCTTTGTGACTAAGATCAATAGCAGCGGTTCGGCGCTGGTTTATTCCACCTACCTGGGAGGCGGAAAGATCCTCAATGGCACCGAGGACTGGGGCGAAGGAATCGCTGTGGACGGCGCCGGCAGTGCCTACGTAACCGGCTATACCTATTCGCCCGACTTTCCGGTGACCGCCGGCGCGTTTGATACTGCCGGATCCGGACTCGACGCCTTCATTACGAAGTTTGCTCCCGATGGGGCATCGCTCGTCTACTCTACGTTCTTAGGCGGCTGGGGCCGCGAACAGGGACAGGGCATTGCCGTTGACGGCAACGGTAACGCTTACGTGACGGGATTAACCGAGTCATTGGACAATCCATTTACGCAGGCTTACGAGGGCTTCCCCGTCACATCCGGGGCGTTTCAGCGCAGCGGTAGCTATGATGCGTTCGTCACCAAGCTTAATCCACAGGGTTCGGCGCTGGTGTATTCCACTTACCTGGGCGGCAGCGCCGGCGTTGATAGAGGATGGGCGATCGCCCTGGACGATGCCGGCAACGCTTACGTTACCGGCGATACCACCTCGGGGAATTTTCCGATCGCCAACCCAATCCAGGCGACGTACGGAGGTGGACTGAGTGACGCGTTTGTAGCAAAAGTGAATGCCACCGGTTCCGGGCTTGTCTATTCAACATTTCTCGGCGGCTCTCTATTTGACGAGGGTCGGGGCATTGCCTTGAATGGAAGCGGCAGCGCCTATGCTACCGGCGATACCTCTTCGAGCAATTTCCCGACGGCCAACGCTGTGCAGGCCAACAATGGGGGCGGAACCTACAGTCACGATGACGCCTTTGTCGTGAAAATCGGTGACGCTGGACCAACACCAACACCAACACCAACACCAACACCAACGCCAACGCCGATACCGACACCAACCCCCGCGGCGCCGTCGTTATCATCTCTGGCACTTAATCCGTCAAGCGTTATCGGAGGCCGCGCCACAGTGGGAACGGCCATACTGAGCGGCGCGGCCCCGGCCGAAGGCGCTCTTGTCACGCTTGGCAGCGGCAATGGCGCGATTGCCGTTGTCCCGCCGAGTGTGACCGTTAAGGCCGGCGCAACCAGCGCTAGCTTTACCGTCACTACCAATCAAGTGACGGCAACGACAACGGTGACGATTTCCGGGATCTGCGGCGGAGTGACAAAGTCGGCGCTGCTCACGGTCAATGCCGCCGACACCGTCACAATTCAGCGCGCGGAGTATCAACGGTCGAGGGGTCTGTTGCGCATTAATGCCAACGGCACAGAGCCAACCGCAACGTTGCGTGTCTATGTCACGGCAACCGGCGCTTTCATCGGTACGTTGACAAATAACGGCGGTAGTAACTTCAGCGGAACGTTGTCATGGCCAACAAACCCGAGGGACATCACCGTGCGCAGCAGTTTTGGCGGATCGGCCTCGAAGGCGGTTACGCTCAAATAGAGTCTGCGTATGCCGGGGTTTCGAGATAATCGGCATGGTAGAGAGAGAGAGAGAGAGAGAGAGAGAGAGAGAGAGACATAGGTGTGTCGGTAATCTGCCGCCTCTCTTTCACTTGTGCCGGCTAAACGAACTGCCGGCGGTGGCATCCAGAATCAACTCAGCACTCAGCACAATCTTCGCAACCGCTAAGGTGAATTTCCAGCCTTTCTCTGGGAGTCTGTCGGAGAAAGGTGTGTCTCTGAGAACCACAGAGACTGGTTTCTCCAAAAGACTCCTCTAGAGACATTATTCTTCGCAAGGTTGATTCATCCTGAATCACCCAGTCCCGAGAGTGATTCACGCTGAAACATACTGGTGATCTGGTTCATTGAATCTGTCGTGCGGTCAATGGGGGTCAGGTTACCGCTCAAGCCTTATCTGCGCCTTAATTAGCAGCCGAAAGCTGAACTCTAAAATCAAAACTGATCCACGGCGGTCCAGCGGCGTCGACTAGCCTGTGGGCACAATGTTTGCTCAGACACCATCGCACCAGGAAATCAAAGAGAGGCATCAGCGGAATACCAATGCTTTTGGTTTCCTGGAGGCAATCGATGAAGCCTTAACGATGAAGACAGATGAATGATTTACGATGAAGAATACGATGAAAGAACCTGGCTAGTATCACTCTTCACTGCTCATCATCTTCATTGCGGGCATTTCGGGCAATCGCCCGTAAATAACGAGACCAAAATATGCAGTCCTTGAAGGTAACAGAATCACCTTACCGAACGACGGATCTCACGCTCGCCAGCTTCTTGCGATGCCGCGGTTTCGAGATCGCGGCTTTAACTCGGGAGGGCGGAAAAACAAATTTTGTCTTTGAGGATTCTACGCAGCTCCGCAGCGCGGTGCTGGAATACGCCAACAACGGCAGTGTCGCGGTGCGCACTTTTTGCGGCACGATGAGAGATCTAAAGGCCATTACCAGATAAGGCATGAACGGAGGCGAAGATGGGCCTACACACTATCCGATGTTTCGACGCTGAAGGGTCTGAGACAAACCGAGGGTCTGTTATGAAAGTGGCGCGCGGTCTCGTTCGCTGCGCGTGCGTTTGTTTTCTCATGTTCGGTGTGGTCGCGGCGCCGGCCCAAGAGCCCGCAAAGCCCGCGTCGGAAAGTGCGCCTGCGAAAACGGCGGCTCAGGCGCCCGCTGGGCAGAAGGTCGTTGAGCAGGGAATCTCGATCGAGTTCACCGTCGACCCCGAGAAAGAAAAGTTGCCGAAACCCATCGCCGGGGAAGATTCGGTAGTCAAATTCAAAGTTACCGATACCACCACCGGCACGCCAGTCAAGGGTCTGAACCTTTCGGTCTGGATGAGCCTGCGCCCTGGGGACAAAGCGCTCGATATGAAGCAATGCCGGGAAAAGATTCAATCGTTTTTAGGTGGCACGTTGCGCGAGCGTCCGGACATCGACCTGAATTCTTACTACGTGCTGGCGCTTAACGAGAGTCCGGACATCTCGGTCATCGATCCGTTGCTTGGTTTTGGCGGTAGCAAACTGCTGACCCTGGTGTTGCTGAAGAGCCCGGGCGAAGACTGGGTGCTGACTCGTGACGGAGAAAGACTCTTCGTGACCTTGCCCCTCGTCAATCAAGTGGCGGTAATCGATACGCGGACCTGGAAGGTGAAGGGCTACATCGAAGCGGGGCCCAAGCCAACGCGGATCACCTTGCAGCCCGACCAAAACTACTTATGGGTTGCCAACGACGGCATCCAGAGAGACAGCGGCGGTGTGACGGTGATCGATGCCGTAACCCTGAAGGTCGCGGCGCAGATTCCGACTGGAGCAGGTCATCACGAGGCAGTTGTCAGCAGTGACAACCGTTTCGCGTTCGTTTCGAATCAGGAGAGCAGCACGCTCTCAATCATCGACGTGCGCAAGCTCGTGAAAATCAGCGATGTCAGAGTCGGCCCAAATCCTGTTTCACTGACGCGCTCTGAATTGAGCAAGGCGATCTATGTAGCCAGCGGGACCGAAGGGACCATCACGGTGATTGACGAGCAAAGCCAACGGGTCACCACGCGGATGAAAGCGAAACCTGGCCTGCGCTCGATCCGCTTTGCGCCGGGCGGGCGGTATGGCTTCGCGCTCAACACCAAAGAGAGCACAGTGAACATTTTCGACGCGGCATCGAATCGCATCCTCCATGAAGTAAAAGCGGGGAAGTCCCCCGATCAAATCATCTTTAGCGACACATTTGCTTTCGTCAGATCGCTGGGCACGGAAAGTGTGGTCATGCTCCGCCTGGCGACGCTCGGGACAGACGTCGAGGTTACCGAATTTCCCGGCGGCCAGATGGCCCCGGAAAAAGCGTCGGCGCCAGTGCGGGCTGATTCAATCGTACTGGCCCCTGAAGGGAACGCCGTTATTGTGGCAAATCCGGCGGACAAGATCCTCTATTACTACACCGAGGGCATGGCGGCGCCGATGGGTAACTTTCAGAATTATCGCCGCGAGCCCCGCGCCGTATTGGTCGTCGATCGCAGTCTGCGCGAAATCAAACCCGGCCTTTACTCGACGACGATCAGGTTCCCAGCTGGCGGGAAATACGACGTAGCTTTTTTGACCGACTCTCCGCGTGTCGCGCATTGCTTTGAGGCGGCGGCCGAACCGAACCCCTTACTGAAAGCCGAGCAACAAGTAGCCCTGCGCATCGAACACCAAATCAAGGAAAGAAAGTTGCCAGTCGGCCAGGATTTTCCGCTGCGATTCAAGCTCATCGATACGGCAACCAACAAGGCCCGGGGCGATCTCAAGGATGTAAAGGTGCTCACGCTATTGGCTCCCGGTACCTGGCAACGACGTGACCTCGCGAAATCGCTCGGAGACGGCATCTATGAAATCGATCTCAACGTGCCGCAACCTGGTGTGTACATGGTATTCGTTGAATCTGCGAGGATGAGAGTGCAGTTCAGGGATATGCCTTACCTGATGTTGCAAGCAACCGAGGAGAAGCCTGCGCCCGTCTCCGGCGAAACGAACACCGCGCGCAAGCCTTAGCGGTTAAAGGTGCAGAGAAATCTTCTCAACGAAAACAACATTTGGAGAGCGTGATGAAAAGACTATCTGATCCGGTGAGCGAATTGAGATGTGGCACAGGCATCTGGCGCGTGAGTCACATGCGGTATGCTCCCCCCTCAGTATGCAAGGCATTCGGGCTGGCCATGATGCTCGTTATCGGGATCAGCGCCCAGTCGACGCCGACTGTCAACGGGCAGAGTCCTCAACCCAGGCAGGTCTCGTCAAAAACAGCGAAGTCTTACGTGTGCCCCATGCATACCGAAGTGAAGTCAGCCAAACGGGGCAAATGCCCCAAGTGCGGAATGGATCTGCGGCTCGCGCCTGATCCGAGTTCGTCCGCGAGTGCTGATTCCAACCCGACGGTAAAGAACGACGGCGCCGTCAGCGTAGCGATGACAGATCAGACAGCGTCTTCGGCTATCTCCGGCTCAACCAGAAAGATGGCCATCCCCGACGTCGAGGTGTTGGACCAGCATGGCAATCAGCTTCATTTCTACAGCGATCTAATCAAGGGAAAGACGGTAGCGATCAACTTCATCTTCACTAATTGCACCACCATCTGCCCACCCCTCGCGGCAACGTTTGCCCGGGTGCAAAAGCAAATGGGAGACAAGGTGGGCCGGGACGTTCACTTCATTTCAATCAGCGTGGATCCGCTGACGGACACGCCTGAGCGGTTGAAAGCCTGGGGCGGCAAGTTCAAAGCCGCAGCCGGATGGACATTTGTTACCGGCGACAAGCAGGAGATCGACAAGCTACTCAACGCGCTGGGAGCATCGGTGGCGCGGAGAGAGGAGCACTCGCCCTCGGTAATCGTGGGCAACGATCTCAAAGGCCTATGGACGCGCACTTATGGCCTGGCCCCGCCAACCCGGATAGTGGGGTTGATCATGAATGTGATGGAAGGAAAAAGAGACGAGTCACTCATAAAGGAGATAGGCAAACCATGAAAGCAAAAACCCTCAGTGCCATCATTTTACTTTTCGGCATCATCTCGCTTTCAGCCGCGTCGATCGGGGCGCAGGAGCATGCGCGGGTCTACAACCATGCGACGCTAACGTCTACGTCAATGCCGGAGCACGCGCAGCAGCAACCATTAGTGGCGCCCCACAATCCGTCACCAGCGGAGAAATATTTCTCAGATGTAGAACTGATTAATCAGGACGGTCAGAAAATGCGCTTTTACACCGATGTGATCAAAGACAGAGTGGTGATCATCAACACGTTCTTCACCACCTGCACCAGCGTCTGTCCGCCCTTGAATCGGAATCTCGAGCGAATCCAGGCAGCGCTTGGCGATCGTTTAGGGAAGGATGCTTTCATCGTTTCGATTAGCGTCGATCCTGAAACCGACACGCCGCCGCGGCTCAAGGAATATAGCCAGAGATTTCATGCACGTCCGGGTTGGGTCTTTCTCACTGGTAAGAAGGAGAACGTCAATTGGGCGCTCTACAAGTTGGGCCAGTATGTCGAGGCGAAAGGCGACCATACAACCATCGTCATTATCGGTAATGAACCGAAGGGGCTCTGGAAAAAGGCCATCGGCCTGGCAAAACCCGATGAACTCATGAAGATTGTTGACGATGTGATCAATAACCGATAGGGCACGCAGGCCTCCGGCGTGCTTGATTGCGATGGCCCAGAACGAGCACGTCAGAGGTGTGCGTACCGGACACGATGGAGGGAATGATGACTCAACATCGCCAACTGATCCTCGCCCTGCTATGCGTGATTGCCGCGCTCCTGATCTTAAGCGAGCGTTCGGCGGTGTCCTCGCTGGCCGAATCCGGCTCGTTCCCGATTTCATTCCAAAGCCCAGCCAAATCTGGGCTGCCTGGTTTGTCGGCAGACGAAAAGCTCGGCAAGGCGTTCTACCTCAGGGGTGAGAGCGCATCCGGTCGAGAGATCACCGCCATGGTGGGCGAGATCGATGTGCCCGCATCTACAGTCACGTGCGCCGGTTGCCATGGAGCCAGGGGTTTGGGGAGGACCGAAGGCGGCGTGACCGCCGGAAACCTTACCTGGTCGTACTTAACCAAGCCTTATGGCCACGTTGACGAAGGTGGGCGAAAGCACTCGGCCTTTTCCGAAGCCTCACTTATCCGCACCATGACCGCCGGCTTGGATCCTGCCGGGAATAAATTGGCGGTGGCGATGCCAACTTATCGTTTGCCGCAACAGGACATGGCGAATTTGATCGCCTATCTGAAACGGATCGAGGTGGATTCTGATCCGGGGGTGACCGAAAAGAGCATCGTGCTCGGAACACTTTTGCCGGAGAAGGGCGCGCTTACGGGTCTGGCAAAATCGATGGAAGACGTCTTGCAGGCTTACTTTGCCGAGGTCAATAACCGCGGCGGTATCTATAATCGCAAAATCGAATTACGCGTCATGTATGGTGGCGCAACCTCGACTCTTGCGAATATGAAACATCTGATCGACGACGAGCAGGTGTTTGCGATCGTGAGTGGCTTGATCGCCGGGGCTGATGAGAGCGTGGCGGTGCTGAGCCAGGAGCGTGAGGTGCCGTTCATCGGTCCTACCACTCTGCTACCGCAAAGAGGCCTGCCTCTTAACCGCTACGTTTTTTATTTGTTGCCCGGCCTCAAAGAACAAGCGCGGACCCTGGTCAAATTTGCGGCGAAGAAAACAGATCCAAAAAAATCGCGAGTGGCTGTGATTTCTCCGGATGCCGATTTCAGCAGGCAGATCGCCGCCAGCATTGAAGATCAGGGAAAGAAAGTTGGCTGGCCGTCGGTTGCGGGGATTTATTACCCGCGTGAAAGATTCAATGCGACGCAGTATGTGACCGAATTGAAACAGCAAGGCATCGACACAGTTTTCCTGCTTGGCTCCGGTGCAGACGCAGGCGCTCTGTTCAAAAATGCCGATGCCGCCGGTTGGACGCCGACGGTTTATCTTTTAGGCGCTCTGGCTGGGAAGGACATTACCGAGATAATTCCGGTGAAAATGAAAGACCGGATCTACCTGGCCTTTCCCACCATTCCGGCGGATGTTTCGGCAACGGGCGCCGCCGAATACAGCGAGTTGCTTGAGAAAAACAAACTTGTGTCGGGGCACGCTGCGGCCCAGGCCTCTGCAATTGCGGCGGCAAAGATACTGGTTCATGGATTAGAACTCGCGGGGAAGGATCTGAGCCGTGAACAGTTGATTACTACGCTCGAGGGTCTTTACGAATTCGACACTGGCTTGATGCCCCGGATTACCTTCGGACCGAACCGGCGCGTCGGTGTGTTGGGCGCCTATATCGTAACAATCGACCCGGAAAAGAAATTATTCCCCGCGAGTGCGGAATGGATCGCGGCTGATTAGACTGACTGTCCGACCAATCCTCAGTCACAATCACACTTCCCTGGTGCTTTAGGAGTTGAGGTGTACGCAGGCCAACGATTACGGTGTTTTGCGCCAACGCGAGTTGCGAGAGCGATACTCGCAGCGACGCTCAACAGGCGTGCGTACCTCAACGCAGATCTCATTCGCAATGTCGGCATTCTTCTCACCTGCTTTTGCCTGACGAGCCTTGCGGTCATCCAGGCACAACAGACGGTGACTTCGGCAACGCTGAGCGGGCGAGTTGAAGACGCCAACGGCGCCATCGTGGGCGGTGCCACGCTTTCGACTACTAACCTCGAGACGAATCAGGAGCAGTCCACCACTTCGGACGCGGAGGGCCGTTTCAGGTTCGCCTGCTTGTGTGTCGGCCGTTACCGGCTTTCAATTGCCGCAAAGGGATTCGCCGCGACTACGAAAGACCTGACGATGACGATAGGGCAAGCGTTGGACCTGGCGGTGAGACTTGAAATCGCCGGTGCGTCCGAGCAGGTAACGATAAAGGACGACGTGCCCGTGATTGAAACGGTGCGTACTCAGGTGGCGGAAACCATCCAGCCGGCAGACATCGCCAACCTACCGCTCAACGGCCGCAACTACCTCGATCTGGCCCTGTTGGTTCCGGGTGTGGCGCCAACCAATACTGGCAGCAATCAGCGCTTTGCGGAAACGTCCGCGGTGCCCGGCCAGGGGTTGTCCGTTGCGGGCCAGCGCAACCTTTACAACAGCTTCATCGTCGATGGGTTGTCTGCTAATGACGACGCGGCCGATCTGACCGGCACTTATTTCAGCCAGGAAGTCGTCCGAGAGTTTCAGGTCGTCACTTCCGGAGGCATTGCCGAGTTCGGGCGTGCCTTAAGCGGTGTTATTAACATCGTGACGCAGTCCGGGACCAACGACTGGCGCGGCGGAGTGTATGGATTCTTTCGCAACCAGCGCGTCGATGCGCGCAATCCGCTCGCGCCGCAAAAGGACTTGCTCACGCAGGGACAATATGGCGGGACTGTCGACGGTCCAATCCGGCGCAACCGGACCTTTCTCTTTACGAACTTTGAGCAGACGCGGAGAAACTACTCGGCGGTGATTACTATCGCACCTTCCGCCGTAATGACGATCAATAATCGGCTCAACGCTCTCAGTTATCGTGGCCCCCGGATCGAAACAGGTCTAGTCCCGGCCAACTTTGACACGACCAACGTTTTCACGCGCGTCGATCACAAACTCAACGACCCCAACCAACTGTCGGCTCGCTACAGCGTTTACAACATAACGGCCGTCAATTCGCGCACGGTCGGCGGCCTCAATGCGGTAAGCCGAGGCTCAGGCCTGGACGACCGCGACCAGACAATCGCCGCCAGCAACATCACGATCATCGGCAGACGAACCCTCAACGAGGCCAGATTTCAATTCACCCACAGCCGCCTCGACGCCCCCGTCAACGACGCAACTGGTCCGGCCGTGGGGATCTCCGGAGTCGCGAACTTCGGCGTTGCCACGTCTTCGCCGTTGGGGCGCAAGATCGACCTCTTCGAAATGGTTGATAATGTTTCTACTCAGCGCGGGGCACATGCGCTCAAAGGCGGCATTGATTTTCTGTACAACCGCCTGAACATTTTGTTCCCCGGAGCAATTCAAGGCGTCTATGCTTTCAGTTCGCTCAGCAACTTTATGAGCGGCAACTACACCAGCTTCCAACAAGCGTTCGGCGTGCCGAGCCAGTTTCAGTCGAACCCCAACATTGGTGTGTTCGTTCAGGACGAGTGGCGGGCCCGGCCGGATTTCACGGTCAATGCGGGCCTGCGCTATGACGCACAGTTTCTGCCGGAGCCGATTTCTACGGACACGAACAATTTCGCGCCGCGTGTCGGCATCGCTTATGCGCCGGGAGATCATAAGACGGTGATCCGTGCCGGCTTCGGCATCTACTTCGATCGCCTTCCATTGCGAGCAACGTCGAATGCCTTGCAGCGCGACGGGTCGAAGTACCTTGTGGTGCAACTCTCACCGACGCAGACCGGGGCGCCCATTTTCCCCAACGTTCTATCAGCGCCGCCCACAACGCTGCCAACACGACCCAACATCACGCGCATCGACCCCAACATTGAAAGTAGTTACAGCGAGCAAGCGAATGTTCAGGTCGAGCGTGAGCTTCCCGGCAGCGCGTCGATCTCAGTCGGCTACCTGCACTTGCACGCGCTTCATATCATCCTTTCCCGGAATCTCAACGTGCCGACCGTACCGGCGTCCGCAGGTATTGCCAACCTGGGCCGTCCCGATCCGAATTGGGGCAACATCTCGCGTTACGAAAGTTCGGGAGATTCTTATTACCAGGGACTGGTCATCTCGTTTAATAAGCGAGCCGCGCGGTGGGCAAGCCTTCGGGTCTCTTACACGCTCTCAAAATCAAAGGACGATAGCGGCAACTTCTTTTTCAGTACACCGCAAGACAATTTCAACGTGCGGGACGATCTGGGGTTGTCGGACAACGATCAGCGCCAACGCCTGGTCGTCAGTGGTGCCTTCGAAGCTCCGCAAACCGGAAGCGACAATCAGCTTCGCCGATGGCTGCGCGGTTTTCAGTTGAGCTACATCTTCACTTACGCGTCGCGGCTGCCCTTCAACATTGTCCTGGGCAGCGATCGCAACTTTGATACGAACAATAACGATCGGCCTCTCGGCGTCCCGCGCAATGCCGGACGCGGCTTCGACTTCGCTTCGTTAGACTTGCGTCTAGCCCGGCGCTTTCACTTGACCGAGCGCGTCGGTTTGGAAGTCCTGGCGGAGGGCTTCAATCTGCTCAACCGCTCCAACCTTGGCATTCCCAATAATACTTTCGGATCGGGTACGACACCGCTGCCAACGTTTGGACAAGCGACCAGCGCATTCGATCCCAGACAGTTTCAGTTTGGATTGCGGCTGACCTTCTGACGAGGAGTTGTGATTCAAACAATTCCGGCGGTGGGAAATGGCTGTGAAGAGTCCACTTGATTCATTGGTTTCTTGCTTAGGAAAAAGCACTGACAATTCAAGGTGAGCAGCGAGGATCTGATTTTCATGCTGCTGATGATACCGGCAGTTCTCCTTTTTTTTGAACTTCACGCATGAGCATCTGATTTCTCGGACATCCTCCGGGCAGGACGGCAAGAACTTACAACTCCGGCTACCCCTTGGGCGCTCATGAAGACCAGGCAAATGCCTGTCACAACTAAGGCACAACGGAGTGCTGAAAGTGGAGAGAGTGGAAACAGTGTAAAAGCGGAATGTGCGAAGTTCTTGGCAAAAGTAATGAGTCCGCTAAAAGCCGCGATAATCTGAATGATCCCCGAGTCCTACCTGCGGAGCCAATATCTAAGTTTATATCCTGCAAAGCTCGCGGTTAGTTTTATTTTCACGGCCCAAATCGCCGGCGATATTCGATTGAGATAAGGAAGGCCTTCACCATTTCCGCATTCTGATAATTGCCGCCGAACTGATTCAGCTTTACCAGCCAAAAATCATAACCGCTGTAGTCCGTGTCCTGCGGATCGTTTGGATTGCGGCGCAGATAACCCAGGTACTGCATGAGCACAAATGCGCGATTGTTCTCGGCGTTGTGAAGATCTGAGTCTTCAGCAACCTGACGCCCAACCTGCGCGCGCGCGGCAAGGTTCGAACTGTTGCCGGCGCTGCCGAAGGAATTGATCAGCGACGCGCGTTCGCTGCTCGAAAGCACGTTGCCGGCGTTTTGATTTAGTTTGTCAACGAATTGCGCTGGAGTCAGCGTTACCGGCAAAGTGGCCGCGAAACGCGGGCGCTGCACGAACTCTGAAACGAACGCCTGTTTGTTGTTTTCGAGCAGTTGTTCCCAGCCGGGCTGAAGCACCACCAGACCGCGGCCGATTCTTTGGGTATCCAGCAAAAACTCTTTGAAGCGAATCACGGGCACCGGCAGCTGATGACTGCCGCCAATGGTAGATGAGGCAATGTCATCGCCGTAGGCCACCTTGTAGAGACGCTCGACAAGATAGCCCGTGTTTTGGAATTCAATTGAAAGAAAGAACGCCGCCGAGACATTGATGCGCTTTACTTCAATGCACGGTTGATCGGTTCCGCACGAAGTGATCTCGTTGGTCCAAAAGTCCCAGCCGCTTTGGTCCGGTTGGCGATTGAGGAAATCGTGATACTGCTGGCAGACTAAGTTTCTTGGATCGTCGATGGCATTTGTTGCCGGTTCAGTAGCGTCGTCAATTATCGTCACCGTCGTGCTGACATTGGCGCCGAATCCGACACCCGATGGATTGCTCAGGTTTAGAGTGAACCCCTCGTTGCCTTCAACATAGGAATCTTCGTTGATGAGCACCACGAAACTCTTCGAAGTCTCCCCAGCCGCAAAGTTCAGCGTTCCGAGCGCAGTTATGTAGTCGCCTCTCTCAGTCGCTGAACCATCTGCGCTTGAATAATCGACAGTTGCCGGGAACGAAGTGTCACCGGTTCGATTAACGGTAATGGTTAAAGTTGTGCAATCTTCGGTGACGCTGTAGTTCGCAGTGCTGAACTCCACGTTTGAGACGACTGGTGCATCGAGTAAATCGACAGTCTTATTCGCTGAGCTGGGCACCAACGAACCATTGCCGGCGAAGGTCGCGGTTAAGGGATATGTGCCCGCTGCGACAGAAGGCGTCACTGAACAGGCTGCGGTGCCTGCTGCGTTTGTAGTAGCCATGCAGGTCTGTCCCGCGACGGTAAAAGTCACAGGCACACCGCTGACGGCCGTTGCTGGCGTCACGGAAACATCGACCAGCGTGGCCGTCAGCGGCAACGGTTGATTGCGAAAACCACTCGAAGGACTCTGATTCAAAGTCAGGAACGTGCTGTGCTTCCCGGAGGTCCAGGTCACCTGAGAAGTGTTTGAGAAGATGACTGACCCGCTGAGGTCCGCTGACGCAAACGCCTGGTCCGCGCCGGCAAAAACTCCGGTGTAAGTGATCGTGGCTTTGCCGGTTGCATCCGTTCTGGCGAGGCGTACGATAGAGTTCGCGCCGCTAACGAACAGCGTGACGGGAATGTCCGCCAGGTTCGCCGCGTTCTTGACCTGGGCTGTCAAAGTCGCGGTCGTTCCTTGAGCGGGCGACGGCTGGACGTTCTCAGGCGTGAGCGCGATCTGCGGCGCGGGGTTCGTGGGCGTGAGGCTGCACGTCCCGTCGGCCTTGGTGATGCGGATGACGCGGTCCGTCTGCGTCGCGTAGAGGCAGCCCGACGGGCCGACCGTGACGAAGTCGCCGCGCGAGCCGCCCGTGTAGATGTCGCTGCACCCTGTGGCGCACAGGCCCGTCGGGGTGTCGGGCAGCAGGCTCGTGTCAATCCGCGTGATCGTGCCGTCGTTGCGATTGACGTAGAGGATGGGCCGCGAAGGGTTGGACGCGTTCGGTTCGATGGCGATGCCGTCGGGGCCATTGGGCACGCCGGGCAGACTGGCGATGAGCGTCGCGGCTCCAGGCGTCGGTGAGTTCGTGCCGGCGACGCGGTAGATGCCGCCGTTGCTGTTGCCGGCCGCGTAGAGCGTGCCATCGGGCGCGAAGGCGATGCCGTCGAAGTCGCCACTCGTGTAGTGCGTCACTGTGCCCGGCCCCGACGCGAAGTTGGAGATGCGCTCGATGCCGCCGAAGCCGGAGGCGAAGAGGTCGCCGCTCAAAGGGTCGACGGCCAGCCCGAACCGCGCGCCGCCGTCGGCAATGTGCACGACTGTGCGCTTGACGGCCGCCGTCGCCGGGTCGATCTCCACGACGTTATTGCCGTTGCCGAGCATCCCGTAGAGACGCCCGTCCTTCGTGAACGCGATGCCGGAGAGCGACGCGCCGGCCGAGAACGAGACCGTCCCGACCAGGGTCGCGGGGCCGGCCGTGCCCCCGTTCTGGCCGAAGGCGTAGAGGTTGTTGTTGACGATGTCGGCGACGAAGAGCGTGCCGTTCCGGTCAAAGGCGACACCTTCGGGGCCTAAGTTTGGGAAGCAGTCGAACGGGAAGTTGCTGGCGAAGGTCGTGACGCTGTAAGCGGAGGTCGTCGTCCCGATACCGAAACGACCGAAGCTGGAGCAGAAGCCAGACTTGTTGGAGAAGGTGACGGTCGCGCTGCCCGGCACGGGCAGGTTCTGGTCCGTCACGTCAACCGCGGTGTAGGTCACGGTCTCGTTGGTGTTGTCGACCGCGGTGAACTGCACCTTGCCCGTGGCGTCGGTGGTCGCGGTGGTCGCGGAGATGATCGAGCTGCCGTTGCCCTGCGAGAGGTTGACCAACTTACCTGACGATGGATTTCCCTTCGCATCCTGCAAGGTCACCGTGATAGTTGTTGCATCGCTGCCGTTCGCGTTGACGGTCGTCGGATTGGCCGCAATGCCGCCGGCGGCCGCGGGCGGCGAGACGAAGACGAGCTCAATCTGCGTCTGCAGCACGACACCATCCGTCGCATCAGTCGCAGTGAAAGTCACAAACTCAGGCACGGTGTCTTTGATCGAGAAGACGACCGCTCCGTTAGAGACATCGGAGACTCCGCTGGCGGGAGAGACGATGGCGTGCGAGCCCGAGTTTCCTGTTAGTGTCACCGTCTTGCCGCTGATCGTGTGGCCGTCCGCGTCACGCAGGCGCACGACGACGAATGCCTCAGCGTTGCCGTCTGCGGTAGCGCCCGGCGGGTCGGCAATAACCTCGGAGACAGTCGCGCTGACAACTCCGGGAGTCTTGTTCGTCAATGCACGGTGCATCAAATTCAGATTAGGCGAACCGAGTCCCACATGTTGAAAGTCTGATCCCATGCTTGCCGCCGAATGGAAGGCATTACTATTCCCAAGCGGGTACAGCCGTGGATTGAGCTCGCCGAGGTTCTGTCCCTGAGCCTGATTCAGCAGGGCGACGAACGCCGCCCAGATAGGCGCAGACAGACTGGTCCCGGCATAGGTTGCACCGGTTGGACAACCACCGGCGTCCGCCTGACAGATTTGTATGCCCTTCGCGGGATCCGCATTCACCGAAACATCGGGAACTGACCGAGTCGGCGAACTGGTAAAACCGTTCTGGTACGTCGGGCGGCTGAAGAAGCGGCTGACGCCGAAGCCGCCGGCGCCGGTCGGCGGCGTCTGAGACATACCATTCCAGAACATCTCGCTCGCGTAAGTGAGTGCCGGACCTGTAGTCAAAGACGTCCCGCCGACCGCTGTGGCGTGCGGGCTGTCAGCGGGCACACTGATCGTGTTGCCGCTGCCGTCCACACATTGGCTACCGAAGTCTCCCGTCGAGTTCAGCACCGTGATGCCGGCCGCAGCGGCGCTGGCCAGCACCGAGTCAATGCTTTGCACGTCGGCCGCACTCGTCTGGTCTTCGCAATAGACCCACGAGTTGCTGATGACCGTCACATTGTCGCTAATCATGCGGTTGAAGAGAGTCTGGAAACTGGTGCGGATGCTCGTGAAAGGCGCGTCATAGACAACCACTTTCGCGCCGCGCGCGTTCGACATGACGGCGATGATGTCAATCAAAACTTCCGACTCTTCGGGTCCCAATTGCGCGCCGCCGTTGACGTGGACCTGGCTCAGGCGGTTGATGTCGGTGGCTGGGTAACCCGCGAGCGCGAGGTAATCCTTAATGTCGTTGATGTTGAAGGTGTCGAACTCCAGCAGGGCGATGGTCTGTCCGGTGCCATCTATACCGAGCCAGTACGGAGAGGCCGCTGGTCGCAAGAGAGGCGCGCGGGAAAACGATGGGGAAACGGAATCGGAAGCCGGGGGAACTTTTGCTGAAGGACCAGTAGGCCCGGGGCCGTTTGGCCCATTTTCTTCGGAGACCGTCTTTCCCCCCGATTTGACACAAGCACGATACGCGGCATTTTTCACGTCCTTATACACACTACTACAATATCCACCGTTTATTTCGTCCGGCTGAGCCAAACAGTATCTGTAGGTAGGATGATTATCCGCCGCGACTGATGCGGCAGCCTCGCAATAGCTCTGAATGTGCTGCAACTCCATTTGCGCCACGTAATGGCCCGGAGCAGCGTAGATGGTTTCGTAGACGGGGCGCTGGGATGGCCTGCGTGGTTCGGCCAGACTCAAGAATCCAATCACCGCCTGGAAGTGCGACTCGAGCCGGTTGGGAAGTGCTGGCTGATTATCGATGTAGAAGGTGCCGCGCTCGCCGCTATTAGCCGCTAGCTCAACTCCGAATGCCTTCTCAGCGCGTTTGCGCGTTCCGACCACCGTCAGTGTCAGACGGTTCGTCGAGCCTTCGATTACGCGGAAGCCCTGGCGCGTGAGCCAGGTGCGCACTTCATCATAAGCTTGCCTGCTCGGACCATAGCGCTCGGCCTGCTTTTGCGGAGCGAGATAGTGGTGGTAATTGGGCGACTGCGGATCCTGGAGGGTCTGCAGGAAAACATCGAAGCCTTGCTGATCCGTACGTTTGAGAACCACGGTGAGCGTTAAGTCTTCGTCCGAATCGGACTTCTTATCGTAATTGGTAGCTGCGGCGGGTAAGTTCGATGTGACTTGGGGCAATCGGAGGCCGGCTTTGTCACCCATAAGAGCCGGAGCATCATTCACTTTGAACCTGTTTCCCCGGCTTCTGTTTTGGTGTCGCGTCGAGGGGGCGCTCGCTGGGCCGCCGGCAAAGACGTCATGAGGAAGGTCCGCCGTATTGTTCGACAATCCCGGGTTGGGAGGTGTGCGAAGCTGGTCAAAGCCACTGCTGATGATAATAGCGGTCAGCAACAGCACGATGGCCAAAAAGCTGATCGATTTCGCGCGCCTCTTTGATAACGCCGGCATCATGCCCCCTTCTCTTTCAGACCTACGATAGAAAAAGCGAGTTCTTACAGACCCGCTGGTCGCCATTGACCAACATCCAGCCGTGCACTTGCCCCTCCGCAAGCCACCGTTGAACGGTCCCAAGCTGTACGGCCATGAAACTGGCGGCTTGTTCGGCCGTCAGGATTTCGCATGACGCACGACAAACAGGGCAGTGCGCCTGCGCGGCAGCCTGAAAAAATCGCTCTTGTTCGAACAGAGTTATTTCGATTCTTCTTCTCTTAATCATCGCCAGGGGTGGTAATATCCCACTACAATCTGGTGTCGTTAGCGATGCAGAATATTCTCTCGGTCATTGACCAATCCTGAATAGATTCCGAAAATATTCGGAAAACTGACTGTTTTGCGGAAGATGGCGGTGCAGACGACCAAAACGTACCGGCTCGGTGACTTTTCGCTTGATCCTCAAAAGCGTGAGTTAACAAATGACGAGCGCAAGATTCGGTTAACGAACCAGCCGTTCCAGGTCTTGCTCTACCTGATTGAGAACCGCAGCCGGATGGTCAGCCGCAACGAATTGATCGAACAGTTTTGGAACGGACAGGAAGTCTATGAAGAGAATCTGACTAAATGCGTCGGCGCCATCCGCAAGGCGCTCGACGATCAAAAAACCGCTAGTCGTTTTATTGAAACACGATATGGGGCTGGCTACCGCTACATTGGAGCGCTCCAGGAACAGATCATTCGCGAAGAAACACCGGCAATCGAAATCGTTCAGACCCGCGCCGCCAGAATTATCATCGAGGAAGAGGAAATTGCCGAACCGACCTTCGTCAGCGAAGTTGTTCCGCGCCTGCCGCTGCTGAAACCAACACGGGTCTTCGCCAGGTCCGCGGTCTTTATCGCCATCGCAGTGCTCTTAACCACGGCCGTCGGCTTCGTCTATTTCAGAAGCCGAACTCACGCAACAAACGGTTCACAGTCACGCGCGTCTATCGCCGTGATTCCCTTCAAGAACATGACCGGGGACGCTGCGAACGAATACCTCAGCGAGGGAATTACCGATAGTCTGATCACCTCACTAGGCCGGATTGAAACGCTTAAAGTGATCGCGCGCGGTTCAGTCTTTGCCGCAAAAGACCGCGCCATCGATCCGGTAGCGACTGGCAAACAATTAGGAGTTGCGAACCTTCTTCAAGGAAGCGTGCTAAAAACGGCAGACGGGGTTCGCGTCGAAGCCAGGCTCGTCAGCGCGACGGATGGCCGGGTGCTTTGGGCTACCGATCAATTTGAGAAAGCCCCGTCTAATATCCTCAATATACAAGACGCTATCGCGCGACAGGTTGTCGCAAAGTTGGGAATAACTCTCAATCAGCAGCATGAG
>Ga0068859_100000623_pt1 | contig 35426 bp, 33 predicted proteins | sample KBSSwiS22_FD_66585 | JGI IMG/M metagenome (GOLD analysis project Ga0068859, IMG submission 66585) | Switchgrass rhizosphere microbial communities from Kellogg Biological Station, Michigan, USA - KBS Switchgrass S2-2 | ecosystem: Host-associated > Plants > Roots > Rhizosphere > Soil ... | reverse complement strand
GAAGGTCTGCGCGACCTCAATCCGGCGGGCGGTACCGCCAGCGCATCGGCCTGTGTCACCACTCCGCATTCGGCGAGCAACGACTGCTTCCCGGGCTATTGGTCTGGGGTTCCCTATTTCGGTCGCGACCTCAACGGTGACGCCGATCTCCTCGACACGGTTCGCGTCCTCGCGCCGAGCCAGACCGGCACCAATCGCATCGGTGTGATCTCGTCGCTGCGCTACGACTTCACCAAGGACCAGACGGTTCGCATCGCCTATACCTATGACCGCGCGCGACATCATCAGACCGGCGAGACGGGTTTTCTGCTGCTCGACGGCAAGCCTGCCGACGTCTTCCCGATCAACAATGGACTGATCGACACCAACGGCCGCGTACTGCAGAAGCGCGACCGCCTCTCGTTCGCGATCCTGCAGCAGGTTTCGGGTGAGTATCGCGGCAAGTTCCTCGACGGCAGGCTCGACGTCAACCTCGGCGTTCGCGCACCGTTCTTCCGCCGCAACCTCAGGAACAACTGCGCCACGTCGACTGCCGCCGGATTCGTCGAGTGCGCGACCAACGACGTCGCGGCGATCAACGCCTATCTCGCCGACAACCCCACGCAGACCGTGGTGCAGAGCGCGGCCGCGGCGGCTGGCGCCACCTGCACGACGGCGGCAACGCCGGTGTGCACCTTCCCGACGCAGGGGCCGCAGCAGCGGATCCTGAACTACAGCCGCGTGCTGCCGAACGCGGGGTTCACATTTGAAGTGATGCCGAAGACGGATGTATTCTTCAGCTACTCCAAGGGCTTGCAGGTACCCGGCACGGACAATCTGTACAATAGCTTCTACTTCCCGGCGACGTCCGAAAAGGCGCAACCCAAGCCGGAAAGCAGCGACAACTTCGACCTTGGCGTGCGTTATCGCTCGTCGATCATCCAGGCGCAGCTGGTGGGCTGGATGACCAAATACACCAACCGCCTCGCTTCGTCCTACGATCCCGACCTCGACAAGACGACGTACCGCAACCTCGGCAAGGTCGATCGTTGGGGTATCGACGGCAACATCGCGGTTCGCCCGGTCAGTTTCCTGACGCTGTACGGGTTCGGCTCCTATCTCCATTCGGAAATCAAGGACAATGTCGAGGCCGGCCGCACCACCGCGGCGGGTCCGCTGGGCCCGATCGGGTCGACGATCTTTGCCCCGACCGCGGGCAAGCGTGAGTCGAACGCGCCGATCTATACCTGGGGCGGCGGCGCCGATCTCGATCTCAAGCACGTGTCGATCGGTGCCGACATCAAGCGCACCGGGCCGCGCTATCTGTACGACACCAACGAAGCGGTGTTCCAGATCGTCAGCGGCACGACCTATCAGGTCTATGGAACCAAGGCGCCGGGCTACACGCTGGTCAACCTGAACGCGCGCGTCTATCTCGATTGGGCGGGGCTGGGCAAAAAGACCTATTTCCAGGTCAATGCGCTCAACGTGTTCAACAAGCTGTGGGTCGGCTCGATCAACAGCGGCAACGGTTCCCTGAACCAGGGTCCGACCTACAGCGCCGACGGCACCAAGATCACGGCGTATGGCAACGCGCTGAACAGCCAGATCGGCTATCCGCGCACGCTGATGGGTTCGCTCATCGTCAGCTTCTGATCCGACGCCCATCTCGGGCAATCGATAAGGCCGCCGCTTCCCCCGGGGAGCGGCGGTTTTGTTTTATCCCGGCGCTATCGGCAGACCGCTTTGCTCCGCCGCGCCGGCAATGGTAGGGAAACGCCGTGGCCGATCGTGCGACCAACGCTGCCCGTTTCTTACGCTTCCGCAAGCCGGCGCTGTTCTCGCGCCCATTCTTCGAGGACAAGAGCCGCGCTTTCTGGATGCTGCAGGCGGTCGGATGGAGCGGTTATCTCGTGCTCCGCAGCGTATCGATCCTGTCGAGCGGCATGTCCGGGAAGGGGCTTATCAACGCGATCATCGCGTCGATCGTCGGCTATTGCCTCACCTTGCTGCTCTCGGCGCTCTATGGCGTGTATCGCCGGCTGCCGCGGATCAGCTCGGTGCTGCTGTCGATCGCCACGCTCGCCACCTTTACGATCATCTATTCGGTGCTCGGCGCCTTTACCTCGTCGCTGATCTATGACGCCTCGCCCGGCATCACCATCACGCTGGTGCTCACCACGATCTTCCTCAACTTCATCGTGCTCGCAGGCTGGTCGGCACTCTATTTCGGGATTAATTTCTACCTCGTCGTCGAGGATCAGATCGACCGGATGCGCGCGCTCGAAAGCCAGGCGTCCTCGGCGCAGCTGGCGATGCTGCGCTATCAGCTCAATCCGCATTTCCTGTTCAACACGCTCAATTCGATCTCGACGCTGGTGCTTCTCAAGCAGACCGAACGCGCGAACATCATGCTCTCGCGTCTGTCGTCGTTTCTGCGCTATACGCTCGCCAACGAGCCGACCGCGCATGTCACGCTGGCGCAGGAGGTCGAGACGCTGAAACTTTATCTCGAGATCGAGAAAATGCGGTTCGACGAGCGGCTGCGCGCGCATTTCGACGTCGATCCGCGCGTCGCCAAGGCGCGGCTGCCATCGCTGCTGCTCCAGCCGCTGGTCGAAAACGCGATCAAATATGCAGTCACGCCGCAGGAAGAAGGCGCCGATATCACCGTTACCGCTCGACTCGCCGGAGATCGCGTGCAGATCAGCGTATCGGACACCGGACCGGGATTGATCGAAACGAAATCGCGGCCGACCCTTTCAACCGGCGTGGGGCTCGCCAATATCAAGGAGCGGCTGGCGCAGGCCTTTGGGGCCGACCACCAGTTCGAGACGCGATCGAACCCGGAACGGGGTTTCAGCGTTGAGATCGAATTCCCGTTCCAAGTCGAGGAACCGACACGAGAGGCCGCATGACCGATACCTGCCCGACCTGCCCCATCCGGACCGCGCAACTCGCGTCGTCCGGCGGGTCGGCCGGAACTGGGTCTCGCGCGCTTCCCGGCAGCCTGCGCCCTGTATCAACCTATGAGGTACCATGACCATTCGCACCATTCTCGTCGACGACGAGCCGCTGGCGATCCAGGGGTTGGAACTGCGCCTTCAGGCGCATGACGATGTCGAGATCATCGACAAATGCTCGAACGGCCGCGAGGCGATCCGTTCGATCAAGACCAACAAGCCCGATCTCGTCTTTCTGGACGTCCAGATGCCCGGTTTCGACGGCTTTTCGGTGATCCAGGGGCTGATGGAAGTCGAACCGCCGCTGTTCGTGTTCGTCACTGCCTATAACGAGCACGCTATCCGTGCGTTCGACGCGCAGGCGCTCGACTATCTGACCAAGCCCGTCGAGGAATCGCGGCTCGCCGACACGCTCGATCGCGCGCGCCGGCGCATCACCGAGAAACGCGGCATCGAGGAAAACGAGAAGCTCAAGGAAGTGCTTACCGAAGTCGCGCCCGAGGCGGTCGAGGAGTTCGCCGCGAGCGATGGCGGCGAAGTCGCGGCGAACCGCTTCGAGAAGCTGATCAACATCAAGGACCGCGGGCAGATCTTCCGTGTCGACGTCGACACGATCGAACGGATCGACGCGGCCGGCGACTATATGTGCATCTACACCGGCAAGGACACGATGATCCTGCGCGAGACGATGAAGGATCTCGAGAAACGGCTCGATCCGCGCCGTTTCCAGCGCGTGCATCGCTCGACCATCGTCAACCTCGACCTCGTTCGCCAGGTCAAGCCGCATACCAACGGCGAATGCTTCCTGGTGCTCGATTCGGGGGCGCAGGTGAAAGTGAGCCGCAGCTATCGCGACGTGGTGGCGCGCTTCGTGCACTGATCGCCGGCGAAATTGTAGTTGTTCTATCTTTGTTCTAGTTTATGTTGGACCGGCTCGTTGCAGCGGCGGCGAGCGGGCACCCGTTTGCGACGAGGCTGAACAGGATTCCAGGAAGGACGCGCCATGAGTGAGAAGTTCGCCGATTTCGCCGCGCTGCACGTGCCGGGCCGGCCGGTGGTGCTGTTCAATGCCTGGGATGCCGGCAGCGCCGCGGCGGTGGCGCGCGCCGGCGGACCGGCAATCGCGACCGGCAGCTGGTCGGTCGCGGCGGCGCACGGTTTCTTCGACGCCGAAGGCCTTCCGCTCGAGCTCGCACTCGCCAATGCGCGGCGCATCGTCGCCGCGGTCGACCTGCCGGTGACGATCGACTTCGAAGGCGGCTATGCCGAGGGCCCCGAACCCGCCGCCGTCAATGTCCAGTCGCTTGCCGCCACCGGCGCGATCGGCTGCAATTTCGAGGACCAGATCATCGGCGGCGACGGCCTGTACCCAAGCGACGTCCAGGCGAAACGCATCCGCGCGATTCGCCGGGCAGTCGGGCCGGCGTTCTTCATCAACGCACGCACCGACATTTTCCTCAAGGCGCCCGCCGCGGAACATGACGACGCCAAGGTCGACGCCGCGATCGCCCGCGCGCACGCCTATGCCGAAGCCGGCGCGAGCGGCTTTTTCGTGCCCGGCCTCGTCGATCTCCGACTGCTCGGGCGAGTCTGCGTCGCTTCCCCGCTGCCCGTGAATTTCATGGCGTTTCCGGGCGCGCCCTCGGCCGCCGAGGTCGCCGAGGCGGGCGTGGCGCGGATCAGCCACGGGCCGGGGCCCTATCGGCTCGCGATGCGCGCCTTGGAGGATGCGGCGCGCGAGGTTTATGCGAGTCAAATGGTCCCGGCGTAGCCGCCCCGCTTGACGCGGCGCGGCCAGATCCAGCTCCGCGCTCAAATATCCTCGATGCTGCGCGGCTCGCCGAGATGCCAGGCCTCGCCGTCGAAGCGATCCTCGAGGTCGCCATATTGCACCAGCGTCCCCTCGGGCGCGCCGAGCTCGGGCAAGTGCAGTCGCAGCAGCGCGCGGACTCCGTCGACATCGGTCGCATCGACATCAAGGATGCAGCAGGCGATCTCGGGCTTGCCAGCTTCCTCGGCTTCGTCGTCCCAATCCCAATAGAGCGTGCCGCCGCCGACACTGCAGCCGAGCCCCGCCAGCCGCAACTCGGTGTCCACATAGACGCTGAAGCGATAATGGCGTTCGAACGGATCGAGGTCGCCGGGGATGACGACGGTCATGCAGGTGACGTCGTCGGGGTCCTCCATCTTCTCGCGAAGGCCGTCGAGGAAACGCTCGATCATGTCAGCTCCCGCTCGCGCGCGGTCATCCTGCCACGCATTCCATTCACTCGGTTCGGGATCGGCCCGGCCGCCCCGATCTCTTGCACCGATCGGAAGCCGCGTCCAACCGGTCCGCGACGAAGGCGATGCCGCGCCAGCTGGTTCGCGCGGATGGGCAAGCGCATGCTCGGGCCGATGGACATCGCGGCGCGGGTCGTCTTTCATCCTCGGGATCTCAAGCGAGGAGCCTTGCCGTGGCAGCCATCCGCACACTCATTGTGACATTCCTGCTCGCGGCGTCGTCGACATCGGCGCTCGCCGCCGACCCGCCCGGCCGGATTACCGGAGTCGGCGGCGTGTTCTTCAAAAGCAAGGATCCCAAGGCGCTGATGGCCTGGTACCGCGACGTATTGGGAATCCAACTCGAAGCCTGGGGCGGCGCTGCTATGCGGTATGATGCGCCGAACCACCCGCCCGCAGTGATCGTGAATGCGTTCAAGGCGACCACCAGCTATATGGATCCCTCGACGCGCGAGTTCATGCTCAACTTCGCGGTCGACGATCTTTCCGCGTTTCTCGATCGGCTGAGGGCGAAAGGCGTCGCCGTGCTCAAGCGCGACGACAGCGATCCGAGCGGCAAGTTCGCGTGGATCGTCGATCCCGACGGAACCAAGATCGAATTATGGGAGCCGAAACCCGGACCCAAATAGCCAGCCGCGCCGTCAGGCGGCGCGACCGCTCGCGAGCGCGGGGGCGCAATCTTCGGCTTGGCCGTTATTCGGCCGGTGCCCGGTCGAGGTCGAGGCGAATGATCGTATCCACCGCATCGACATGGCGTCGATCGAGCCGCAATTCGATGCCGGACACGGACTGCGCGAAGCCGACGTGGCCACCGGTAAGCGCCCGGGCGCGCACGATCTTCTCGCGGAGCGGCGGCAACTGGAGCGCACCGTCGGGCCATTTCAGCACGTGCAGGTAGATGGCGCGGCCGCGGCGAGTCGATCCGTAAACGCCGTCGACCGGTTGGAACGGGCCGGGCCGCGTGGCGAACAGGCTTTCGCCGTACCGGCCGGTCCATGCCCCAAAGGCAGCGAGCAGACGCACCTGACCGGGCGGAACGACTCCATCGGCGTCGGGCCCGACATTGACGAGCAGGTTGCCGTTGCGCACCACGGCATCGACGAACAATCGCTTCAGCGCATCGAGTGGGATCAAACGCTGATCGGGCGTATAGCCCCAGGCGCCGCCCGCGGTGAGGCTGAACGTCTTTTCCCACGGCTTCGCGCGAACCGGGCCGCTGATCGGCGCGGCACCTTCTTCGACGTTGAAGTCGCCCTGCCAGCCGGACCGGGGATTGATCACCACCTTGGGCTGGTTCTTGCGGACGATCGCGTTCAACACTTCGGGATGCCAGAACCACGCTGCATCGGCGTCGGTACCACGGTGCGCCAGCCAGCCGCCGTCGTACCACAGAATGTCGATCTTCCCGTAGCGGCTGGTCAGCTCGGCGATCTGGTCATAGGTCTGCTTGCGAAACGCCGCGGCATTTTCCGGCAGCCCTTTCACATCGAAATAGGCGGGAAAGCGCCAGTCGAGCGGCGAATAATAGATACCGACGCGCAGCCCGTGCCGGCGCAGCGCATCAGTATAGGCGCGCACCACATCGATATGCGCGGCAGAATGCATCGAATCGAAGTGATCGAAACTGCCGGGGCTGTCGAACAGCGAGAAACCATCATGATGGCGCGCGGTGAGAACCATATAGCGCGCGCCGGCGCTACGGGCGGCCAGCGCCCATTTGTCGGGATCGAAATGCCTCGGTCGGAACTGGTCGGCGAGCTTGCGATATTCGGCCGCGGGGACGTGGTCGTTGAACATGTGCCATTCGCCGCGCGCCGGGATCGCATAGAGTCCCCAATGGACGAAAATGCCGAGCTTGGCGTCGCGCCACCAGGCGAGATCCGCGTCGGACAAAAGCAGTTCGGGCGCCAAAGCAGCTTCGCTGTTATTGGCCTTCTGCGCCGACTTGATTTCGTCCGACACCAGCTGTGGCGCCGCGTGCGCCAGGCTGGCGAGCAGCGAGATCGCCACGAGCGCTGCGCGGGCCGCCGTTGGAATCCTCGCTATCGCCACGGCCGGTCCCTTGATTCGAAAAACCGAGATGCCGATGCGCACCGTCGGGAAAGCGCGTTTGTCAGACAAATTATCCGCTCACAAGGCGGGCAGGAATATAGGTGGTGCTTCGCGTTGCTCGATCGTGAACTCCCGACGGTCGTCCGTCGCGCGCGCTCACGCTTCTCAGCTGTGCTCCCGGTTCCTCGCGAGTGTCGCAGATGATGGAGCACGGGCTTGGTTCGAACGATCGACCCACGCAAACTCCAGTAAGATGGACCGGAAAAAATTTGCGGCTATGGAAGCGCAAGACCGCAGGAGACGCCGTGACCACCGCTGCCGCCAGTCAAGACTTCAGCGCGTCGGCGCTGCGTATTCTCGAGGTTGCCGAACGGCTTTGCGCCGAACACGGACTCGAGGCAGTCTCGACGCGCGACATCGCCAAGGAAGCCGCAGTCAGCCTGTCGGTGATCTACCATCACTTCGGGTCAAAAGCGAACCTGCTTAAGACGATACTCCGGCGACGCATGGCGGAAGTTGGCGAATTGCGCACCCCTTTGTTCCTCGAACTGGCGGAGCAGACAAAGCCAGACCTCGGCAAGCTACTCTACGCGATCGTCGCACCAGTCGCGCTTCTGCGCGCACGTGGGAAGCAGGGCGAGATCACGGTTGCCTTCCTCTCTCGCGCGTTGCTCAGCACGTTGCCGGAGATCGTCGAGGAGGTCGACACCAGTGTCGGATCGCTGCGGCAGGTCGTCGACATCGCGCAGCGGGCCGTTCCGCACCTCAGTCGCGTGGAAGTCTGTTGGCGACTGCACTTCACTTTTGGCATCGAGCATATGACGCACTGGGACTACGAGCGGCTCGAGATCATGTCCGATGGCATGGCGAAGGGTCATCCCGTCGAACAATCGATTGCGCGCGCCGTGGCGTTTGCGAAGGCAGCTTTTCTCGCGGACTGAATTCTGTCCACGCGAGTGGCCGATGGAACAGCTTAGCTCGCCCTAATCCCCTTGATATCGAACTCGACGAGGAGCCGCGCGCTCGCTTCGAGCGACCGCTGGCCGCCGAGCCGTTACGCGCTCCGGGCTTACGCATCACATCCTCCGATCGCCACGAATCAAACGCGCGATGCCAGCGCCATATTGCATAGAACGAACGTTCGATATATCCCTCACGCCAGTAATGGATCGATCGTTCGATCCACATAATAATAGGTGCTTCAGGCGCCACAATCGGGAGAGAGACGATGGAAGGGTGGAAGGGGACGCGGCGGGGCGATCGAAACGAGGTGCGGCGGCGATCGCGCGAGGGGCAGGCCCAATTCGCGGCCGTGCTCAAAGTTGCGCTCGCAGCGGCGTCGATCGTCCCGGCATCCGCCGCAGCACAGGCTACGAGCGGTAATGCTTCCAGTGGAACGACGTCCACGGCTGCCGCAGAGCAGATGATCATCGTGACCGCGGAGCGGCGCGCGACCAACATCCAGACGACACCGATCTCGGTCAGCGTGCTGGGAGGTGACCAGCTCAAGGAACGTCAGGTGAATCAGATCCAGGATCTGGAGACGCAGACGCCGGGGCTTTCGTTCACGCAGAACGGGTTCACGGCCAACATCAACCTGCGCGGGCTCGGCAACGCAACCACGTCACCGAACATCACCACCGGGGTCTCGGTGTTCCACGACGGTCTCTACCAACCCGAAGCGATCCTGCTGAACACGCCGTTCTACGACATTGCCTCGGTCGAAGTGCTGCGGGGTCCGCAAGGAACGATCGTCGGCCAGAACTCCACCGGCGGTTCGCTGCAGGTAAATTCGCGCAATCCCAGCCTGAGCGAAGGCATCAGCGGCTATCTCGACGCGACTCTGGGTAACTATAGCCTCAAACGCCTCACCGGTGCGGTCAACCTGCCGATCTCGGACACTTGGGCAGGCCGAGCCGCATTCTATGTCGAGGGTCGCGACAGCTTCTACCACAATCTGGGACAGCCCACGCCGGCGAGCGGTTATGACGGCGTTTCCCAGCCAGGCCGCGTCGACGCGCGACATATGCGCCTGAGCCTGTTGTGGCGGCCGAGCAGCGCTTTCCAGGCCCTGCTCAAGGCCGAGCTCAACTATCTTGACACCGGCGGCCTGACCCCCCGGCCGCGCCCGGCCTGCGCGACTTGCACGCCGAACAGCAGCTTCTACGCTTTTGGATACGCCGGGCCCAGCGCACTCAACGGGATGCGGACACCCGGGATTTCCGACCTCGTCTACAACACCGCCGAAATGCAGCAGGACACGGCCGACCGCTACAGCTTGGAACTCCGCTATACCTTCGGCAATGGGGTGGTCCTGCGCACGCTCAGCGGTTTCCAGCATCTGAAGGAACTTCGCGTCGACGACCTTGACGCTTCCGCCGCGCCGATCGGTTCGTTTCCGCAGGGCTCGGTCGCCTACCATATGATCGGCCCGAAGAACGACTATTACAGTCAGGAGATCAACCTGATCTCACCCGGTGAGGGGACCATAACCTGGCTTGCCGGCGCGTCCTTCTTCCACCGCGAAACGCCCGTCGGCCTGACATTCTATCCAGACGGCGCAGTACCCGACGCCGCCGGCACGCAAGCCTCTTTCATCCTGGACTCGGTGTCGCGGCAGCAGTTGATCGGGCTCTTCGGTCAGCTCGGCTATCGGCTGACGCCGCACCTCCAGTTCCAGCTGGGCGGACGCTACACTTTCAGTCGCAACAGCGGCGAAGGTTCGTTGCAGCTGGCGGTCGCGCCGGGGTTCAAGATCACGCTGCCGCTGCCCGGCCGCTATACCGAACAACGCCCGACCTGGAAGGCGACCCTCAACTGGGAAGTGAACGACGACAACTTCCTCTACGCTTTCTACGCGCGCGGCTTCAAGGACGGGGGCATCAATCCGCCCGGCGCGAATTTCCGCTCCGAGATAGTCGACGACTATGAAGGCGGTTGGAAGTCGAAGCTGTTCGGGCGGCACGTGCTGCTACAACTGGGCGGCTATTACATGCTGTACGACCGCATGCAGCAGCAGGTGTTGAATCCCTACACGACCACCCAGCAGGTCACGAACATCGGGGACTCGACCATCTATGGCGCGGAACTTTCCGCACAGGGGCATTTCGGCGCGTTGAGCCTCGATTTCGGCCTGGCATATAATCACTCGAGATTAGGCCCGATCTCCGCGGTAGCGGCCTATCAGTTGCCCGCCGGGCAATTGCCGCCGCAATGCGGTCCCGGCCAGACGGGGGGCTGCTTCGACTATTCGCCTTATATGGTGAACCTTTCCGGCCAATCGAATCCCTATTCGCCGAAAATCACCGCGAATGGCTCGATCGGCTATGAGATCGAAATTGCCCGCGACACAACGCTGACGCCGCGCGTCGCCGTCTCGCATAGCAGCAGCCAATATGCCTCGATCTTCCAGAACACCAATTACTTCCGCATCTCGAGCCGCACGCAGATCGACGCGTTCGCCGTCCTGAAATCGGGCGACTGGGAAGTGGAGGGGTTCGTGCGCAACCTTACCGACAAGCGCTATGTCACCGGCCTCAACAACGCGACTGCCTTCTATGCCGCGCCGCGCACCTTCGGGGTGCGCGTTTCGCGACGCTTCTAAGCGGCTCTTCCCGGAGAGCGCTCGAAACGACGGGCTGCGCACGCCCATCGCGCCCTCTCTCCATAATAGGACTCTTGATTCGATGTGGAAAACCTTGCTCCTCGGCTGCCTGCTGATGCTCGTTCCGGCCCTCGGCGCCGCACAGTCGGCGCCGCCACCGTTCGCGCCGCCGCCCGGACCACGGCCTAGCCACGCCAATATCGCTTATGCGCCGGCCGATCCGGCGGACAGCAAGGGGCATTTGCTCGATCTCTACCTGCCGGCTGACGCGAAAGGCCCCGTACCCGTTGTCATTTGGACCGGCGGCTCGGCCTGGATGATGGATAATGGCAAGGATTTCGCGGGCTGGCTCGTAGCCCCGCTCAACCGCGCCGGTTTTGCGGTCGCCGGCGTTTCGGTACGTTCGAGCGCCCAGACGATATTCCCGGGACAGTTGTACGACATCAAGGCGGCCGTTCGTTGGCTGCGCGCCAACGCCATCCGATACGGGCTGGACGCAGGGCGCATCGCCATCATGGGTGACAGCTCGGGCGGATGGGTGGCGGCTATGACGGCCGTGACCGGCGACGTGCCCGAACTGGAAGGCACGATCGGCACCACCGGCGTGTCTAGCGCAGTGCAGGCAGCGATCGCCTTCTATCCGCCTACTCGGGTGACACAGATGGACGCCTGGGCGCTCAAGCCGTGCACCCCCGGCCTCGGCGTGATGCGCGCCGGCATGAACGGTGGCTTCTGCCACGATGATGCGGATTCGCCGGAAAGCCGGCTCATCGGTTGCGCAATCCAGAGCTGCCCGGACAAGGCGCAACGCGCCGACCCAACACGCTATATCAGCGCGGAAGATCCGCCAATCATGATCCTCCACGGCGAATCCGATCCGCTGGTGCCGCACGCGCAAGGCGAACTGCTCTATCAGGCATTGAACAAAGCCTGCCATGACGCCGTGTTCGTCAGCCTGCCACGCGCTGGCCACGGCCCGGCACCCAGCTTTCTGACGGACCCCGCATTGCAAGCCGGCGCGACGGTCCGCTCGACGGCGCGCAAAGGCTGCGTCATCAAGTCGCCCGATCTGGGGACACCCGATATGGCGATGGTGCTGGACTTCCTCCGCGACACCTTGTCGTATCGTGCAGCTCCTGGTCGTGCCGAAGGCCCTCAATGATCTTTGGGAGGGCCGGTGTGCGGGCGGGCGACGCTGGTCGTCGCCCTATCCGCGCAGCACCGCGCCGACCTTACCCGCCGCCGCGACCACCTTGTCCGCCACTGCCCTGAGCGCTTCGTCGGTGAAGCTCTTGTCGCTCGGCTGGAGCGTCACTTCGATCGCCAGCGACTTCTGACCTTCGGGTACGCCGGTCCCGGTGAACACGTCGAACAGCCGCGCATCGGTGATCACCGCCTTGTCTGCGCTCTTGACGGCGCGGACCAGCGCGTCGGCGGCGAGGTCCGCCGGCACGAGGAAGGCGAAGTCGCGCGTCACCGGCTGCAGCGCCGGCGGCATGTACGCGGGGCGCATGAAGCCGCTCGCGCGCTTGCCCGGAATGGCGTCGAGATAAAGTTCGACCGCGGCGACGTCGCCGTCGAGGTCGAACGCCTTGACCGTGGCAGGGTGGACCATGCCGAACGCAGCGAGCACGGTCTTGGGGCCGAGCCGCAGCGTGCCCGACTGGCCCGGATGCCAGGTCGCACCCGCTTCTCCCATCACCTGCAGATTGCCGACCGGCGCGCCCGCGGCTTCGAGCAGCGCGAGCGCTTCGGCCTTGGCGTCGAAAGGACCGAACGCCTGCGCCTTGCCGGCCTGCCAGGAGCGCGGCTGGCGGCTGCCGGCGAGCACCACGCCCAGCGTCAGCCGTTCCTGCTCGGCGAGATAGCGGCGACCGAGTTCGAACAGCCGCACGCCAGTCGCGCCACGGCGCAAATTGCGTCCTGCAGCCGAGAGCAGGCCGGGGAGCAGCGATGGCCGCATCACTTTCATGTCCTCGGAGATCGGATTGGCGAGGACCCAGGCGCCGCCGCCGAACGCCGCGGCCTCGGCTTCGGAGAGGAAGCTCCAGTTGACGGCTTCGTTGAACCCGCGCGCCGCCGCGGTGCGGCGGATGCGACGTTCGAGCTTCTGTTCGGGCGTCGCCGTCGGCCGCGCGACGCCGGGCGCACGCGGCAGCGGCGTCGACGGCACCTTGTCGATGCCTTCGATGCGCACGACTTCCTCGACGAGGTCGGCGGGGCCGTCGATGTCGCGGCGCCAGCTCGGCGCACGCACCGCCCAGCGGTCATTGTCCGGAGTCACTTCGAACCCGAGGCTTTCGAGGATCGCGCGCTGGCGCGTCTCGGGTACCGCCAGCCCGCCGAGCGTCTCGCACAACGACGGATCGTAGCGCACCTGCTTGCGCCCTTCCGGCGGCTGCCCGGCACGGGTGATTGCGCTCGGCGTGCCACCGCAATGTTCGAGTACCAGCCAGGTCGCGATCGCGAGCCCGTCGTCGAGGAACGCCGGGTCGACGCCGCGCTCGAAGCGCTGGCGCGCGTCTGAAGTCAGCGCGAGCTTCTGGCCGGTGCGCGCGATGTGCTCGGGATCGAAATAGGCGCATTCGATCAGCACGTCCGTGGTGCCGTCGCTGCACCCCGAATCCTCGCCGCCCATGATGCCGCCGATATCGTGAACCTGCGTATCGTCGGCGATCACCGTCATGGTCTCGTCGAGCGTATAGGTCTTGCCGTTGAGCGCGCGCACCTGCTCGCCGGCACGCGCCTTGCGCGCAACCAGCGCGCCCGAAAGCTTGGCCCGGTCATAGACGTGGAGCGGCCGGCCGAGATCGACCGAGACGAAGTTGGTGATGTCGACGAGCGTCGAGATCGGCTTCTGCCCGATCGCCTTGAGCTTGCGCGTCATCCACTCGGGCGCGGTGCCGTTGGTGACGCCCGCGACTGCCTGGGCATAGAAGGCGGGGCAGCCTTCGGGATCGTCGGTGCGCACGTCGGGCGCCGGGCCGTTGCCGAGAATCGGCGCGACCGCCATCATGCGATAGGCCTCGTCGAGCGGCTTGAGGCTACCCAGCCCCGCCGCCGCAAGATCGCGCGCGATCCCGCGCACGCCCATGCAGTCCTGGCGGTTCGGCGTGATCGAGACGTCGATCACCGGATCGCTCAGCCCGGCATAGTCGGGATAGGCTTCGCCCACCGGCGCATCGGCGGGCAGCTCGATGATTCCCTCATGATCGTCGCCGAGCTCGAGCTCGCGCGACGAACACATCATGCCGTTCGATTCGACGCCGCGGATCGCCGAGACGCGCAACTCCATCCCGTTCGCCGGCACCGTCGCGCCCGGCAGCCCCAGCACGCCGACCAGGCCGGCGCGCGCATTGGGGGCGCCGCACACCACCTGCAGCGGCGAACCTTCGCCGAAATCGACGCTCAGCACCTGCAGCTTGTCGGCCTGCGGATGGCGCTCCGCGCTGAGCACACGCGCGATCCGGAACCCCGACAGCCGCTCCGCCGGATTCTCCACGCCTTCGACTTCGAGGCCGATCCGCGTGAGCGTTTCGACGATCGTGTCGAGCGCTGCGTCGGTCTCGAGATGCTCCTTGAGCCAGCCCAGGGTGAACTTCATGCGCCGACTCCTCCCGAAAGCGTGGGCACGTCGAGCGCGGCGAAGCCATAGTGGCGGAGCCAGCGCAGGTCGCCGTCGAAGAAGGCGCGCAAATCGTCCATCCCATATTTGAGCATCGCGAGGCGATCGATCCCGCAGCCGAACGCGAAGCCTTGCCATTCCGCCGGATCGAGCCCGGTCGCGGCGATCACCTTGGGATGGACCATCCCCGAGCCGAGCACTTCCATCCAGCCGCCATTGCCCTGCGACGGGTCGCCGCCGATCACGCGCTTGCCCTTTTCCCAGCTGAAACCGACGTCGACTTCGGCCGATGGCTCAGTGAACGGAAAATAGCTCGGGCGCAGCCGCAGCACGATGTCGTCGCGCTCGAAGAACGCCTTGAGGAAAGTATCGAGCGTCCATTTCAGATGGCCGAGCGTGATCCCCTTGTCGATCACGAGCCCCTCGACCTGGTGGAACATCGGCGTGTGCGTGGCATCCGAATCCGAACGATAGACGCGGCCCGGCGCAATCACGCGGATCGGCGGTTTCGTGCTCGTCATCGTGCGGATCTGCACCGGGCTGGTGTGGGTGCGCAGCACCATCGGCCGCGCATGCTCGCCGGCAAGGTAGAAAGTGTCGTGCATCGCACGCGCCGGATGCGTCTCCGGAATGTTGAGCGCCGTGAAATTATGCCAGTCGTCCTCGATCTCAGGACCGGTCGCCACCGCGAAGCCCAGATCGGCGAAGATTTCGGCGAGCTCGTCCATCACCTGGCTGACCGGGTGCACGCTGCCCGGCGGCACCAGATCGGCCGGCAGCGTCATGTCGAGCGTTTCGCTCGCCAGCCGAAGGTCGAGCGCGGCGCGTTCGAGATGTGCCTTGCGCGTGGCCAGCGCTTCGGTGACCGCCTCGCGCAGGCCGTGGATGCGCGGCCCTTGGCTCTGGCGTTCCTCGGGGCTCATGCCGCCGAGCGTCTTGAGCAGGCCGGTGACCACGCCCTGCTTGCCGAGCGCATGGACGCGGAGCGTCTCGAGCGCGTCGAGCCCGCCGGCGGCGTCGATCGAGGCGACCAAGTCGCCGCGCAGCTGATCGAGATCGGTCATTCGGGCCTTCCGTAGCTGGTGAGATCGATCGCCCAGAGATTGAGCGGACCGTCCTCCGGGTCGTTGCGTGTGCCGACGGGTACGAAGCCGCTCTTTTCGAGCACGCGCTGCGAGCTTCGATTGTCGACGCTGTTGGCCGCGGTCAAGCCGTGATGTCCGTCGGCGTGCACCATCGGCAACAGCGCCGCAAGCGCGCGCGACATGATGCCGCGGCCCTGGTGTGCAGGGGCGATGCCGTAGCCGATTTCGTACCGGCCATCCGTTTCGCGCCGCGTGAAGCTGGCCATGCCGACGACTTCGTCATCCTCGACGATCAGCCACGCGAGCGGGCGCGCATCCGCCTCGGCGAGCCCGGCAGTGACGCGGCGCAGCATCGTCGTGACTTCGTCCGGCGCGAAGCCGCCCGCGCACAGGCGCAGCGCGTCCGCGCGCGGTTCCGGCGCCAGCAACCATGCATAATCCTGGTCGGTCATCGGATGCAGTCGAGTCACGTTAGCCAACCGTCTCTTCCCTCGCCCGCTGGCGGGAGAGGAATGTGTAGACTTAGGTCCAGCGAAGCTGGGCCTTAGTCGGAACTGGGTGAGGGTGGAGCGAGGCTTGGCCTCGCGCGCTCGCGCGGCGAGCGCTCCACCCTCATCCAACTTCGGCTAGGCTCCTGCGGAGCCAAGCCTTCGTATCCTTCTCCCGCCAGCGGGAGAAGGACGGGAAAATGAAAAGGGCGCCGGTGTCGCCACCAGCGCCCCATTTCTGTCGCTTCAGCGTCAGGCCGTTCAGGCGGCCTGGGGCAGTGCCGCCTTCGCCTGCGCGACGATGGCGGTAAAGGCTTCGCCTTCATGCATGGCGATGTCGGCCAGGACCTTCCGGTCGAGATCGATGCCCGCGAGCTTGAGCCCGTGCATGAATTGCGAATAGGTCAGGCCCTCGGCGCGGACGCCTGCGTTGATGCGCTGGATCCAGAGCGCGCGGAAGCTGCGCTTCTTAACCTTGCGATCGCGATAGGCGTATTGGCCGGCCTTTTCGACGGCCTGACGCGCAATGCGGATCGTGTTCTTGCGACGGCCACGATAGCCCTTCGCCTGATCCAGAATGCGCTTGTGCTTGAGCTTGGTGGTCGTACCACGTTTGACGCGTGCCATGTGTCAGGCCTCCTTACTTCAGGCCGTACGGCGCCCACGCCTTGACGTGAGCCACGTCGGCGTCGGCGAGCACGCTGGTGCCGCGGTTCTGGCGAATATATTTGGCATTGTGCGAGATCAGCCGGTGGCGCTTGCCGGCGACGCCGTGCTTCACCTTGCCGGTAGCGGTGAATTTGAAGCGTTTCTTCACACCGCTCTTGGTCTTGAGCTTGGGCATTTTCGTCTCCTCGATTCGACGATCACGAACGGCCACGGCAGCCCATACCGGCCGGGCAGTTCCTACAGATCGCGGAAAGCGGGGCCCTTAGCGGGATGTGGGTCGCTTTGCAACCGTCCGCCGACGCTACGTTCATGCCTGCACCGACTGGACCGACAGCTTGTAGAAACTGACCGCGTTATTCCAGAAGATGTCGCGCCTTTGCGCCTCGGTGAGGAACTCGGCGCTTTCGACGCCTTCGACGGCCAGACCGATTCCGTCGGGCCAGAACATCTGGTCCGACCCGAACATCACGCGCTTGCCGAAGCCCGCATCGACCATCCGCCGCAGATAGTCGTGGAACGCCTTGCGCGGCAGCAGCCAGGACAGCGCACCCGTATCGACGTTGACGTTGTCGTAGAGCATCATCATCGCCATCGCTTCCTCGATATAGGGCCAGCCGCTGTGCATCAGGTTGAGTCGGAGCTTGGGGTGCCGGTTGAGCGCCTCCTCGACGGTTTCCGGATGGCCGGCGCGCGCACGCGCGGTGCGACAGCAGGAGTCGAAGGTGGTGCCGGCAGGCATCGTCCCGATATGCAGCGCGACCGGAATATCGAACTCTTCGGCCAGTGCGAGATAAGGATCATATTTGGAGTCGCTGAGCGTCAGGCCGGCATATTGCGCGCTGACTTCGCCGAGCACTTTGATCCTGCCGCTGGCGAACGCCTTGCGCAGCGCGTCGAGCGGCGGCAGCGGCGTATCCTCGGATCCGCGCACGCCGGCGCCGGTGAGGAAGCGCTGCGGATCCCGATCGTGCCAGTCCATCGCCGCCTGCAAGCGATCGCCATCGCCGCCGCTGACGATGCCCTTGACGACATTGTATCGCTTCATTTCGGCGATGCAGGCGGTGAGGTGATCCGCACCGGTAACGATCGAGCTTTTGGCTCCGGTGATCGGGTTCGTCGCCGCGGCGGGAAGCTTCATCGCCGCCGGATAGGCATGCAGATGGACATCGATGATCGGCTTGCGCGCGGCATCGGCGGCGAACAGCCTTCCCGGCACCGCCAAGGCCGCGGCGAACCCACTGGCACGCTTCAGGATATCCCTGCGTTCCCAATACATTGGTGACTCCGATGATCCAAGTGATCGCCCGGTTCGTGGCGCGAGCGCCGGGCAATATCACGCACCTGGCGATCGTGGAATGTGGAGCGAGCGAAGCGAGCGGGCGCTTGCCTGGGTCCCGATGGGGTGGCTCCTGTTTCGTATCCGCGATAGCAGCGCCCGGGAGCACCGCGTGAGGACACTATGGAAAAGATCGACCGTCGGGATTTTCTGGGGGCCGCCGCGATGACGCTTGCTGCGACGCAATTGCCCGCCGCGCGGGCGGCCGCTCCGGCAGCAGCGCTCGAACGCGTGACAGCAGGTGCGCTCGACATTGGCTATGCCGCCGTCGGACCGATCGGAGGACCTCCGGTGCTTCTACTTCATGGCTGGCCCTATGACATTCTCGCGTTCGACGCCGTCATGCCCATCCTCGCGGCGCGCGGCTTTCGCGCGATTGCACCCTATCTGCGCGGCCATGGCACGACGCGCTTCCGGTCCGCGGAGACGGTGCGCAACGGCCAGCCCGCCGCGCTGGCGACGGACGCGATACAGCTGATGGATGCGCTCAAGATCGAACGTGCAGTGCTCGCCGGCTTCGACTGGGGCGGGCGGACCGCCGACATCGTCGCCGCGCTGTGGCCCGAGCGCGTGCGGGGCCTGGTCGCGGTGAGCGGCTATCTGATCGGCAGCCAGGCGGCCGGCAAGCAACCGCTGCCGCCCGAGGCCGAGCTGCAATGGTGGTACCAATATTATTTCGCGACCGAACGCGGGCGGCTCGGCTACGAGCGCAACACGCGTGACTTCAACAAGCTGATCTGGAAGCTCGCTTCGCCGCAGTGGAAGTTCGACGACGCGACGTTCGACCGCACCGCCACGGCATTCGACAATCCCGATCATGTCGCGATCGTCGTGCACAATTATCGCTGGCGGCTCGGCTTGGCCGATGGCGAGCGGCAATATGACGCGATCGAGCAACGGCTGGCGGCAGGGCCGACGATCGGCGTCCCGACGATCACGATGGAGGGCGACGCCAATGGCGCGCCGCATCCTGCGCCCGCTGCCTATCGCGCGAAATTCACCGGCAAGTACGAGCACCGCACGATCGCGGGCGGCATCGGCCACAATCTCCCGCAGGAAGCGCCACGCGATTTTGCCCAGGCGATCATCGATATCGCGTCGGGCTGAAGTTCGTCGCTGCACCCGGCTGGCCGTGGCCTCGCACTCCGGCCGGAGCGTGGCTCGCTAGCTTCAGGCGAAGCTTCTGGCACTCCGCCCGGCCGAGTGGCACAAGTGCGCTTCGTCTTGGCGCTCGGAGAGGTGTGCCGGTGGATGACCTGAAGACAATCCTGGGAGTCGCGGGCGGCATCATCGCGATCGTCGTGGTGCTGGTCGGAGTCGGCCGCTCCTATTACAAGAACCAGGAGCTGGTCGATCGCGCCAAGATCCTCGACGAAAATCGCGAGCTCAGTGCCAAGCTGCGCGATGCGGCGCGCGCACACGACGAAGCGCTGAAGGATGCGACCGGCAAACTCGCCGCGTGCGAAGCGCAACGCGATGCGCTGCAGGACAAGATCGCACTGATCGGCCGCGCCGGCGGCGCCGCGCTGGCGATGAAATCGGCGCTCGACGGCGATCTGCAAAAGATCATGCGGATGAGCAAGGCGAGCGGCGGCTCGATCTATGTGCCGGTGCTCGGGCCGCGCGGCAACGTCCGCGGCCTCGCGTTCCTGTGCATCGAACCGTTCACCGCCGAGAACCAGAAACTGCGGCGGCAGATCATCCCGCTGCGCAGCCATGCAGGACGGTGCTTCACTTCGGGGATCTCGGAAGCGATTCCCGAGGTCGCGACGAGCACGGACCATTTCCGCGAAGCGGACCAGATCGCGCGCTATCGCCCTTCGTCGAGCCTGAACGTCGCGCTCCAGCGCGAAGGCGAGACGATCGGCGTCCTGCAGCTGCTGCGCCGCCAGGGCGAGGCGTCGTTCGTACAGGCCGATGTAGCCGGGGTCGCGGCGATGGCGGATGAGGCGGCGCGGCAGGTGTTCGAGATCACGCGCGACGTCGACGGGGCCAAGCTGCTCGGGCTCGCGCCGGACGATTTCACGATCGAGGGCACCGTGCTGATTTTCGACCTGACGCGGTCGTCGATCCTGTTCGAGGAGCTTTCGTCGAGCCACGCGCTCGTGTTGCTCAATGAATTCTTCGAACGGATGTGCGAGGTCGGCTTCAAACATGGCGCGACGCTCGACACCTATATGGGCGATGGCGCGCTGCTCCGGTTCAACGTTCCCCGGCAGCTTCCCGAGCATGAGCGTGCGGCGGCCGAGGCTGCGATCGACATGGTCGAGGAGTTCGGCCGCGTTCGCGAGCGCTGGCTGGCGTTCAGTCCGCTGCTCGCCGCCACCCATGTCCGCGTCGGCCTGGCGACGGGCCCATTGCTGCGCGCGAACCTGGGTCATTCGCAGGTCCAGCACGCGACGATATTGGGCCATCCCGTCTCGGTCGCCGCGGCCCTGTGCGACGCCGCGCCACGCGATCGCTCCGTGGTGCTTGCCGCCGAAGAAACCGTCCAGCCGATCCGCAATCGCCTGCCGGTGACGGCCACCAACGGGCCGATCAACGCCAAGGCCGGGCGCTTTACCGCAGCCGCATATGAAGTTGGCGGTACAGGCTGAAACCAGGGCTACCCGCGCCGCCATGGCCGACGGCGGACACGCCAGGAGGCCTGGCGGGATTGGTCAAACGCAATCCGTCGCAGTGACCCGACTCGGAACCCTTTCCGCGGGCGCGGCTTTTTTACTTGATGGCAGATCGAGACGCCCCGATCGTCGCCGCGGAGCCGGTTGCGCCGCGCCATGACCCCATCCCGAGCCGGGCCAGGCTCGGGACGCCGCTTGCGAGCGCGCTTGCGCTGGTGGCGACGCTGCTCGGGCTGGTGGTGCTGGCCTGGACGGTGTTGTTCGTCACCAAGGGGCGCTTCCTCAAGCACAGCTTCGAGCGGATCGCTTCGCGGCAGACGCACCGCGACGTGAAGGTAGGCGGCGACTTCCAGCTCTTTTTCAACCCGTTCAACCTCGAGTTTCTCGCCGAGAAGATGACGATTTCGAATGCCGACTGGGCAAAAGCTGACAATCCCAATTTCTTCACGGCCGATCGCATCCACACTCGGATCGCGACCTGGAGTCTGGTGACCGGCAAGCACCGGATCAACTGGCTGAGCCTGCGCAACAGCCGTGTCGACCTGCAGTGGAACAAGGCCGGGCAGAACAGCTGGACCTTCAGCGGCGAAGGCAAGCCACTCGAGCTGCCGCTGATCCGCCGCGCGCTGGTCGCCGGCACGTGGCTGCATTATGCCGACCCCCGGATGCGGATCGCGGCGGACATTCACCTAGAGCCGATCCAGGCGCGCAATACCCAGTTCGCAACGTCGGTGCGGTTCCAAGGTACCGGCACCGCACGCGGCACGCCCTTCACGATGAGCGGCGCGCTGCTGACGCCCAACGCCACTGTCGCCGGCGGGCGCAACCAGCTCGAGTTGCACGCAAACGCCGTTCGCACGCAGATGGACGTCACGGGAACGCTGCCCGGCGCGACCGAGATCGAAGGCGCCGACCTGCACATGAACCTGCGCGGCCGAAACCTGGCCGACGTGTTCGAGCTGATCGGCGTCGCCGTGCCGGCGACGCGCAGCTATCATCTGACGTCGGCCTTCACCAAGCGGGGCAATGAATGGCGCTTCACCGGCTTGAAGGGCCGGTTCGGCGACAGCGATCTCGCCGGCAAGCTGACCGTGACGATGCGCGAGCCGCGCCTGCTGCTCGCCGCCAATCTGCACACGCGCACGCTCGACATCCTCGATGCCGGGCCGTTCATCGGCTATAATCCCGACAAGCTCGACGCCCAAGGCGCCAAGGGCGTGGTCAAGCAGGTCAACGGCACGCCGCGCCTGCTGCCCGATGCAACGCTGCGGATCGAGGCGCTCAAGAATTTCGACGCGAACGTCGATTGGACGATCAAGCGCGTCCGCGCGAAGAGTCTGCCGGTTTCCGACATCACGCTCGGGCTCGATCTCAACGACCGGCTGCTCAAGCTGTCGCCGCTCAACTTCGCGATGGCGCGCGGCACCGTCTCGTCGGACATCGTGATCAACGCGCGCGATCCGCGCGTGTTGACCGATTACGACATTCGCCTCTCGCCGACGCCGATGGGGACGCTGCTCGCCGGCTGGGGCGTCGAAGAATCGGGCACCAGCGGCATGCTCAAGGCGCGCGTGCAGATGCACGGCGTGGGCGACACGGTGCACAAGTCGCTCGCGACATCGAACGGCCGCATTGCGGTGATCATTCCCAAGGGCACGATGTGGACGCGTAACGTCCAGCTCTCAGAGCTCGATATCGGCGTGTTCATCCAGAAAATGTTCGAGAAAAAGCTCAAGCAGCCGGTCGAGATCAATTGCGGGTTGATCGCCTTTACCGTGCGCGATGGCGTGGGCTCCGCCGATCCGATCCTGCTCGACACCAAGGGCAATGTCATCACCGGGCGTGGCGCGTTCAGCTTCAAGGACGAGAGCCTCGATTTCGCGCTGCGTGCGGATTCGAAGAAATTCTCGCTGTTCTCCGGACAGTCGCCGGTCGGAGTCGACGGCTATTTCGCGAAGCCTGCGATCAATCCGATCAGCCCACAGCTGATTGCGCGCGGCGCGGTTGGGCTCGGGCTCGGCGTGCTGGCGAGCCCGCTCGCCGGCATCCTGGCGTTCGTCGACATCGGCGATGCCAAGGCGGCTGATTGCGGACCGGTGCTCGAAGGCGCGCGCGCCTTTGCCCAGCGCGACAAAAAGGGCCGGCCGCGCGAGGACGTCGGCCGCGGCACGCCTGGGACCAAAGGCGGCTGATTCCACAACCCCTTCCCCGCTGCCCGACCGTTGTTCTATGAATCGAGCAATGGGCGGTTTGATCACCGGAGGCTGCATGTGCGGGGCGGTGCGCTATTCGGCGCGAGGGGCGCCAAGCTACGCCGGCTATTGCTATTGTGTCGATTGTCGGCGCGCCTCGGGGTCGGGGTTCATTCCGTTCATGGGCTTTGATTCGGATCGTGTGACCATCGCGGGCGTGCTGCGCCAGGTGCGTTCGCCGTCGTCGCGGGACACGGTGGCGGTGCGCAACCGCTGCGATGCATGCGGTAGCCTGATATTCGGAGGCAATCACGGCGAGGGCCAGTACACGCTCTATGCCGGGTCGCTCGACGATCCGGCGCACTTCCAGCCGACGATGGCGATCTTCACGCGCGAGCGGCCGGCATGGGCGCCGAGCATGCCGGGAATGACCGAATTCGAGACCATGCCGGGACAAGCAGACCCGTCGACCTGATCGGTCAGTGTCCCCGGCAGGCGAGCGCTTCAAGCACGTCATCGACGCGCGCGGGGTCGCCGACGGCGATGACTTCGCCGGTACTGCCCGCGTGGAGCGGATCGCCCTGCCAGTCGCACATGCGGCCGCCGGCGCCCTCCACTACCGGCACCAGCGCGGCGAAATCGTGGAGCTTGAGGCCGGACTCGGCCACGACGTCGAGATGACCCGAAGCGAGGCAGGCATAGTTATAGCAATCGCCACCGAGCACCGTGCTGCGCACCGCGGCATCGAGATGCTCGAACGCATGGAGTTCGTCGTCGCTGAACAGCGCGGGCGATGTCGTTGCGAGCAGTGCCTGACCGAGCTCGCGGCAGAGGCGAGTGCGCGCCGGTCGGCCGTTGAACAGCGTGTCGCGGCCTGCGACGCCGATCCAGCGCTCGCCGAGCACCGGCTGGTCGATCACTCCGAGCAGCGGCCATCCGTCCTCGACCAGAGCGATCAACGTGCCGAAGATCGGGCGGCCGGCGATGAATGCGCGCGTGCCGTCGATCGGGTCGAGCACCCAGCAACGCCCGCTGCTCCCTTCGCGCGGCGCGAACTCTTCGCCCTGAATCGCGTCCATCGGCCGCTCCGCGACGATCAGCCGGCGCATCGCTTCTTCGGCGGCGCGATCGGCGAGCGTCACCGGGCTCGCGTCCGACTTGGTCTCGAGCCCGTGCTCGGCACGGAAATAGGGACGGATCGCGGTGCCCGCAGCTTCGGCGAGGCGATGCGCGAGTTCGACGTCGGTTTGTGAGACGGCCATGGCAAGGCGCCTAGCGTCGCCCGGCAGGCAACGCCAGAGCAGGTGCGAAGAACCGAAACGGCGGGATGGCCACCGACTCGGCACCGCGCTATCTAGCGCCGTCACGAAATGGAGAGTCGCCATGCGGAAGTTGTTGCTCGCCGGTCTTGCGTTTGCCTTTGCTACTCCTGCCAGCGCGAGCCTCGCGCCGGGCGCTGCCGCGCCGGACTTCCGGCTCGAGGGTGCGCTCGCGGGCAAGCCCTTCTCGATGAAGCTGTCCGCCGCGCTCAAAAAGGGCCCGGTCGTGCTCTATTTCTTCCCTGCTGCCTTCACGCCGGGCTGCAACGCCGAAGCGCACGCGTTTGCCGAGGCCGCCGATGCATTCAAGGCCGCTGGCGCGACCGTGATCGGTGTGACCGCGGGCAACGTCGAGCGTATCACCGAGTTCTCGGCCGATACCGCGACCTGCTCGGGCAAGTTCGCGATCGCCGCGGCAAAGCCCGACGTGATCACCGGCTATGACGTTTCGCTGAGCTTTCCCGGCAAAGACGGGGCGCCCGCGCGCGCGATCACCAGCCGCACCAGCTATGTGATCGCGCCCGACGGCAAGGTGCTGTTCGTGCACAGCGACATGAGCCCCGCCGACCATGTGAAGACCACGCTCAAGGCGGTTCAGGACTACCGGACCGCCCACAAGCGGGGTTGATGCTCTTTAAAAAAGTGACTGCGGCGCTCACCCTATTTTAGCAGTTCCGCGATAATCCCAAGGCCAGTGGCAGTTCCGATTGGGACCGGTATGCGTTCTTGCCGCCTTGGGATTATCGAGGGGACTTAGGGACTTATGGCCGCGGTAGAGCCGATCAGAACCACGAACATGGGCGAATCTCCGCGCCGCATGTACGAGCGGATCGGGGCCTTTCTGTTCGAACAACGGCTCGATCCCGTGCCGGCGAACTATACCTTCGCCTATCATCTGCTCAGCAACCCCGAGGGGCCGCTGGCGCGCGCCGTCGCGAACTTGACGGAAGGCGGTATTCGGCTGACGCAACGCGATATCGACGGCCTGCGCGTCGAGCCGAACGGTTCGCGCGGCGCGAAGGAGGCTGCGGCGCCCGATGCGGAAGCGTCATCGAAGCCGACGGCCGCCGCGGCTCCCGACGAAAAGACGCAGGGTCTCGTTGCCGCGACGCACATGCAGGTCGAAGGCTTCGAGGTCATGGTCAACGCGATGCTCGCCGAGACAGAAGACTTCGGTCGAAATCTCGCGGCGAGCGCAGCGGCGATCGACCGCACGCGCGGCGAGGAGGAAAACCCGACGCTCGACGAAGTCGCGGAGATCACTGCGACGATGCTCGACCGCGTCCGTGCTGCCGAGGAACGGCTCGATTCGGCGACGCGTGAGGCGAGCGAATTGCGCAAGAAGCTCGAAGAGGCTCGCGACACCGCGAACCGCGATCCGCTGACGCATTTGCCCAACCGCCGCGCGTTCGAGGAAGGTTACGCCGCACAGGTGGCGACGGGTGCGAAGCTGTGCCTAGCTGTGTGCGACGTCGACCATTTCAAGTCGGTCAACGACCGGTTCGGCCATGCCGTCGGCGACGGCGTCCTGCGGGCGATCGCGGCAGCGCTCGCCGAGGAATGCGCCGGCCATCTGGTGGCGCGCTACGGAGGCGAGGAATTCGCCGTGCTGTTCACCGGACTCGATCTCGCCAAGGCGCGTGCGACGCTCGACGCCGCACGCCTGCGCGTCCAGCGCAAACGCTATCGGCTGCGCAACAGCGACGAGCCGCTCGGCGAAGTCACTTTCTCGGCCGGCATCACCGTCGCCAACACGCAGGAATCGTTTCTCACCACGTTCCAGCGCGCCGACGAGCTTTGCTATGCCGCGAAGGCCGCGGGCCGGAACTGCATTCAGTTCGGTTAACCATCATTTTCGCCGAGCGGCTCTCTCGCTCGCAAAACACGCCATCCAATAGCGCGTTGCACCAGGGAAAACTGGTGCAACGCGCTATTTTTCATTTGTGGTGCGGCAAAAACTGCGGATTTCTGCGGCTTTCCTGAAACTGGCACGACTGATGCAATCATTCCGGCATCCACGCCGGATGGTCCGGCAAGGACGAATTCAGGGAGTGCCCACTATGTCGATCAATATCCATCCGATGCAGCGCACCGTCGCCACGGTCGCCGCGCTGTTCTTCACCGCGGTGATCTTCGTCTCGTCTTTCCCGCACATGCCGGTTGCCTGATCGCAACCCGGTTTCGCCGATCCCCATCAAGGAGAATTTCAATGTCGATCAACATCCACCCTGCGCAGCGCACGTTCGCTACCGTCGCCGCGCTGTTCTTCACTGCCGTGATCTTTGTTTCGTCGTTCCCGCACGTTCCGCTCGCCTGACCGAAACGCGCGCCAACCAGGGAGAAGTCAAATGCGTCGGTTCCTCGCAGTCAGCGCGATGTCGTTCGTGGGCACCTGCCTGCTCCTCGTCGCCAGCGTTCCGCAGGGCACCTTCCCCATCTGAAGGGCCCTGCCCCTTCGGGGCCAATGCCCCGCGGTAGACGCTCCCGAATGAGCGCCCAAGTTCCGGAAACCGCCGGAACTGCAACCAGGACACCGGGTTCCTCCACCAGCATTCAGGAGGACCGCATGTCCGACACCATCGAAATGATCCACGAAGACGCGCTTCCCGGTCACGAGAGCGCGCTCGAGCCCAAGCCCGACTGGCAGCCGCGCTATCCCGGGTCCGGCCGGCTCGACGGCAAGGTCGCAGTGATCACCGGCGGCGACAGCGGCATCGGCCGCGCCGTCGCCGCGCTTTTCGCACGCGAAGGCGCCGATATCGCCATCGTCTATCTGTGCGAACATGACGACGCTGCCCGCACCGCCGAGATCGTCCGCAGCGAGGGACGGCGCGCGCTGACGCTTGCCGGCGACATCGGCGACAAGAGCTTCTGCCTGTCCGCGATCGAACGCACCCTGTCCGAATTCGGACGCATCGACATACTGGTCAACAACGCCGGCGAGCAACACCCCGACAAGCAGATCACCGACATCACCGAGGAGCAGCTCCGCCGCACCTTCCAGACCAATATCTTCGGCATGTTCTTCATGGTGCAGGCGGCGCTCCCCCATCTGAAATCGGGTGCGGCGATCGTCAACTGCACGTCGGTGACGATGTACCAGGGATCGAAGGAGCTGCTCGACTATTCGAGCACCAAGGGCGCGATCACGGCGTTCACCCGATCGCTGTCGGAGAATCTGGTCGGCCAGGGCATCCGCGTCAACGCCGTCGCTCCAGGCCCGATCTGGACGCCGCTCAACCCGATGGGCGGCGCCAGCCCCGAGAAGCTCGAGAGTTTCGGCAAGAACACGCCGATGGAGCGGCCCGGGCAGCCGAACGAAGTTGCGCCGGCGTTCCTGTTCCTGGCGTGCGAGGACGCGAGCTATATGTCGGGGCAAGTGCTCCACCCGAACGGCGGAACCATCGTCAACGGCTGAGCAGCGCCGCTACGCCGGTACCGCACTCCCTATCGGCCCCACCGGCGCCTCTTCGCCGCGCGAATAGGTGCCAGTGAGCAGCCCTGCGGCGAGCACTCGCCCCTCCATCGCGCGAACGACCGCGGAGCGGCTGGGGTTGTCGCCCGCGTCGGGGCCGGGTCCGAGCGCGAAGAGCTGGAAGGCATAATGGTGCACGCCGTGCCCGGTGGGCGGATCGGGCGGGAGCCAGCCTTCGCCGAAGAAGCTGTTGCGTCCCACGTCGCCGCCGTCGAGCGTGCCCTCGCCGTCGGCGACGATCGCGCCCTCCTTGATGTCCTCCTGATCGGCGGGAAGCCCCCACACCACGGCGTGGACGAGCGGTGTCGGCGCCGGCGCGTCGGAGTCCTCGACGATCAGCACGAGTCGCTCGGTGCCTTCGGGCACGCCGGTCCAGAACAAGGGCGGAGACACGCCGGCGCCATCCGCCGTGAAGCGCTCGGGCATGCGCGCGCCGTCAGCGAACGCCGGGCTCGCGAGCCGAATCGACGCGAACTCGCCGAGCCGAGCATGCGCGATCGCCAGCTTGTCCGACCCCGCGCGCAGGCCGGACAGGGCCTTGCCGAGCCAGTGCGGAACATGTTCGAGCACGCCTGCCCTCCTTAACCGCCGTGAACCGCCGGCAAGCGAATAGGCTCCCTCCGCCTCACAAGTCGAGCTTCTCATATTCGGCCGGCGGGCTGATCCCCTCCATCCGCTCGGCGAGCAGCGGACGAAAGCTCGGGCGGCTTTTCATCCCGCTGTACCAGCGTTTAGCCAGCTCGTGGCTCTTCCAGTCGATCCCGCCGAGATAATCGGCGACCGAGATCTGCGCCGCCGCGGCAAGGTCGGCGAGGCTCATGGTCGGACCGGCGAGCCAGGTGCGGCGATCGAGCAGGTAATCGATGTAATCGAGATGCCCGACCGCGGCGCGCATCGCGTCGCGCAGCACTTTCGCATCGGGCGCCTGTTTGTGGACGATGCGCTTCTCCATCCGCTCGAACAGCAAAGGCGCCGTGATGTCGCGGTAGAATTGCGTATCGAACCAGGTGACCAGACGGCGGATCTCGGCGCGGTCGAGCGCAGTGCCGTTAAGCATCGCCGCCTTGGACACGGTCTCCTCGAAGAATTCGCAGATCGCGACCGAGTCGATCAGTACGGCACCGCGATCGTCGACCATCATCGGCGTCTGGCCGGCGGGGTTGAGATCAACGAACTCGTCGCGCTTGAGCCAGGGCGATTCGCGCACCGGATCGTAAGCGACGCCCTTTTCACCGAGCAACAGGCGCACTTTGCGCGAGAAGGGACACAGCGGGAATTGGTAGAGCTGCCACATCCCTTGGCTCTTAGAGCGAGTGTGACGCTGCCGTCACCCCGTTAATGCGGGGCCGGGAGTCAATCGGCGCGGTCGCGTTCCTCGCGCTCGCGGCGCTTGGCTTCTTCCTTGGCCTGTCTGCCTTCGCGCGCTTCCTGCTTGCGCATCTTGCGCCCGTAGTTGCGGTCGGCTTCGTCCTGGCTGGTGGTGGTCCAGTCGGCCACCTTGCCGGCGACTTTGACCGGCGCAGTGGCGACGCCGACCACCGTCTTGGCGACGCAGCCGCCGGCGAGCAGCGGGACAAGGACGGTCAGGGCAAGGATACGCATCGGCTACTCGCTTATGGTTTGCGCCCAGCAACATAGGCGTCGCGCGCGGCAACGCCAATATCCGGGAAATCGGTGAAGAACCCGTCGATGCCGAGCGCCAGCTGGCGCGCGATCGCATGGTCGACATGGCCGTGCGCGGCGGGATCGATCCCGTCGCGCAGGCTCGGGGGGAGGAAGATGTTCTCCGCCCGGAACGTCCAAGGGTGGAGCTTGAGTCCGGCGGCGTGGGCATCGGCGACCAGCGTCGTCGGAGGCTTGTCGCCGGGAACGATCATGTCCTTGTTGGGACCGATGCCGAACGCATAGGCGGCAACCGCCTTGAGCCCTGCCGGAGTCGCCATTTCGGCATAGCTCGCCACCGCATGGTCGGCGGGCCCGCCCGCGCCATCCATCAGCTGGATCAGCCGGATGCGCGTCAGCCCGTGCAGCTTCTTCAAATTGTCGACTTCGAACGACTGGATGAACACGGGCGCATCGGCGCGGTCCCAGCCGGCCGCCTTGAGCTGCGCTACCAGCCGCTCCTCGAGCGGAAGACCGATCGAGGCGAAATAGCTGGGGTGCTTGGTCTCGGGGTAGATGCCGATCGTGCGACGCAATTCGGCCGAGCGCGCCTTGGCGAGCGCGATGATCTCGGCAAGCGTCAGGATGTTGGCCTTGCCGTCATAGGCCTTGTTCTTCGCACGCAGCTGCGGCAGCCGCTCCTTCGCGCGCAGCGTCTTGAGCTCGGCGAGCGTGAAATCCTCGGTGAACCAGCCGGTGAGCGGCTGGCCGTCGATCGTCTTGGTCGTCTTGCGCGCGGCGAACTCGGGATGGTCGGCGACGTCGGTGGTCTCGGTGATGTTGTTCTCGTGCCGCGCGACGAGCACGCCGTCCTTGGTCGGCACCAGGTCGGGCTCGACGAAATCGACGCCCTGCGCGATCGCCAGCTCGTAGGAGAGCAAGGTATGCTCGGGACGATAGCCGCTGGCACCACGATGGCCGATGACGATGGGCTTGGACATCGCCGCCTTCTGCCCGCTCGCCGCACAAGGCGCCAGCAGCGCCAGGCCGAGGAAAATTGCCGCAACTGCTCTCGTCATGGGTCCTCCGGGCGCCTAGCTAGCCATGACACATGACGGAGACGAGACAGAGTGGCGAATAATGACAGCGTGCTCGCCGCCGCGCGTGCGTGGGCCGGGGCGCCGATGGCGCTGGCGACGGTGGTCTCGACCTGGGGGTCGGCGCCGCGCCCGCGCGGCAGCCATATGCTCGTGCACGCCGACGGCCGGTTCGAGGGATCGGTGTCGGGGGGATGCGTCGAGAACGACATCCTGGCGACGGCCGCGGAGGTGATCGCCGGCGCGCCGTTCGCGCTCAAGCGCTATGGCGTCGCCGATGCCGAGGCGTGGGAAGTAGGGCTGCCGTGCGGCGGCGAGATCCAGGTGCTGGTGCAGCCGGTGTCGTCGATGGGCTTCGACCCCGCGCTGTTCGAGCGCATCGCCACCGCACGCGCGCAGGGCACGCCGATCGACGTCGCGACCGATCTGGCGAGCGGCGTGAGCGCCGAAGGGTCGGAGGGCGCCTTCGTCAATCGCTACGACCCGCCGCGGCGACTGCTGATCGTCGGCGCCGTGCAGATCGCGCAGGCGCTCGCCGGCCTCGCGCGCGAGCTCGGCATCCGCACCGTGGTGATCGACCCCCGCGCGAGCTTCTTGACCGAGGAGCGCTTCCCCGGCGTGACGCTCGACGACCGCTGGCCCGACGAAGCCGTCGAGGCCTATGCGCCCGACCGCGCGACCGGTGTCGTCACGCTCAGCCACGACACCAAGATCGACGACCCCGCGCTGAGAGCAGCGCTCGCCGCGCCGACCGGCTATGTCGCCGCGCTGGGTTCGCGGCGCAGCCATGCCGCGCGGCTGGAGCGTCTTGGCGCAGCAGGCGTTTCGGCGGCGGACCTGGAGCGTATCGAGGGGCCGGCCGGGCTCGACATCGGTGCGATCGGGCCGGCCGAGATCGCGCTGTCGATCGCGGCGTCGATGGTGCGGAGGTTGCATGATCGCCATTGAGGACAGCGCGCTGGTGCTGCTCGCCGCCGGCCGCTCGCGGCGGTTCAACGACGGCGACAAGCTCGCCGCACCGTTCCTCGACAAGCCACTGGCGCTCCATGTCGTGACCGCGCTCGAGGACCTGCCGTTCAAGTTGCGCATCGCGGTAGTGTCCGCCACCCGGCTCGAGTTTGGCCCGCTCGGCTTTACCGTGGTCGACAATCCGGATCCGTCGCTGGGCCAGGCGCGCTCGCTGTGCCTCGGGGTCGAACGCGCGCAGGCGGAGGGAGCGAGAGCGGTGCTGGTCGCGCTCGCCGACATGCCGCGCGTGACCGCCGCGCACATCCACCGTCTGTTCGATGCCTCGCGCGGCGACGACACGATCGTCGCGTCGAGCGACGGCGAACGCCCGCTGCCGCCGGCGCTGCTCGGGGCGAACCATTTCGCCGAGCTGCGCAACTGCCAGGGCGACCACGGCGCCCGCGACCTGATCCGGCGCGGCCGCCACATCGTGACGAACCCCGCCGAGCTGGTCGACGTCGACACGCAGGAGGATCTGGCCGGGCTGCGCAAGCTATATGGGCTCCCTACGGACGTGGGGCTTTGCTGAAAGGTTGAATTGGTTCGCGCAGAGACGCGGAGGCGCGGAGAAGATCGTCCTTGCCCGGCCCCCCTGGAACCCGCGCAGCGGCAGCATTTGCGGCAGCGTTGTAGGAGAGGGCCGCTGGCGCGGCGCGTGCACCCTCTCTGCGCCTCCGCGCCTCCGCGTGAAGATCATTCTCCTTTTCGCGCCGACTTACTCGTGCCGCAGCGCGTCGATCGGGTTCAGCGCGGCGGCGCGGCGGGCTGGGAAATAGCCGAAGACCACGCCGATCAGCGCCGAGATCAGGAAGCTCTCGAAGTTGATCACCGGATCGAACACGAACGGCAGCTTGGCGGCGGCAGTGAGGCCCCAGGAGGCGAAGAAGGCGACGATGATGCCGATCAGACCGCCGAGGCACGACAGCGCGATCGCCTCGACCAGGAACTGGAGCAGCACTTCCTTGCCGAGCGCGCCGATAGCGAGCCGAATGCCGATCTCGCGGGTGCGTTCGGTGACCGAGACGAGCATGATGTTCATGATGCCGATGCCGCCGACGATCAGGCTGACCGCGGCGATCGCGGCGAGGAACGAGGTGAGCGCGCCGGTCGCGGTCTTGAGTGTCGCCGACAGCTGCGCGGTGTCGATGATGTTGAAATTCTCGGGCTGGCCGGGCGCGATGTGGCGGCGTTCGCGCAGCAGCGCCGAGACGCTCCTGGTCACGGTGGTGCTGTCATAGCCTTCGGCGAGCGAGACGATCATCGCGCGGATCTGCTGGTTGCCGGCGAAGCGGCGCTGAACGGCCTTGATCGGCATCACGACCGTATTGTCCTGGTCGTTGCCGAACCCGGCCGAGCCCTTGGTCGCGAGCACGCCGATCACCTGGCAGCTGACATTGCCGAGCCGCACGCGCTGGCCGACCGGCTCCTCCTTGCCGAACAGATTGTCGACCACGGTGTGGCCGAGGATGCAGACCGACTTGCCGGCGGCCTGTTCGGGTTCGCTGAACAGGCGCCCATCGTCGATCGCCCAGTTCTGCGCCATGAAGAAGTCGTTGCTGGTGCCGGTGATCGACGTCTGCCAGTTCTGCGAATTGCGCACGGCGAGCGCGCTGGCCTGCGCCTGGCCGGCGACCGCCTTGATGCCGCCGACCTGATCGCGGATCGCATCGAGATCGGACTGGTCGAACGGCGGCGGAAACGCTGCGCCGCCGCGGCCCTGGCCCTGGCTGGGGAAGATCATCAACTGGTTCGCTCCGAGTGCGCTGATCTGGCTGGTGACCGACGCCGTCACGGCATTGCCGAGCGTGACCATCGTAATCACCGAGAACACGCCGATGATGATGCCGAGCGTCGTCAGGAACGAGCGCAGCAAGTGGCGGCGAATCTCGCGGATCGAGAGGATGATGGTGGTAAAGAGCATTAGGACTCCATCCTCCCCCACGAAGTGCACGATCCTCCCCGAGCTTGCTCGGGGAGGGGGACCGCGCGACGCAGTCGCGTGGTGGAGGGGCGCCGCGAAGCGGCGGCGTCGCCTGCCGCACCATTCCGCGCTGCGCGCGACCCCTCCACCATCGCTTCGCGATGCGTGGGGGAGATTGCCCCCGGCAATCTCAGCCCCGTGCGGGGCACGGGGCGACCCAAAGCATCCCCCTCCCCGAGCAAGCTCGGGGAGGATTGAGAAACGGCCCCTAGCATACCACCGAGGCCCCTTCGACGTGCTTGCGGTCGACGCGTTCGACGAGGCCGTCGCGGAAGTAGATGATGGTGCGCGCGAACGACGCCATTTCGGCTTCGTGGGTGACCATCACCACGGTGATGCCGAGGCGCTTGTTGAGGTCGGTGAGCAGTTGCATGATTTCGATCGAGCGCTCGGTGTCGAGATTGCCGGTCGGTTCGTCGGCGAGCAGAACCGCTGGTTCGGTGACGATCGCGCGGGCGATCGCGACGCGCTGCTGCTGGCCGCCCGACAGCTCTGAGGGCGTGTGATCGGCCCATTCGGCGAGCCCGACCTGCGCCAGCGCGCGCATCGCCTGGTTGTGGCGCTGCTTGCGGGTTTCGCCGCGATAGATCAGCGGCAGCTCGACATTCTCGAGCGCAGTGGTGCGCGCGAGCAGGTTGAAGCCCTGGAACACGAAGCCGAGATAGCGCCGGCGCAGCAGCGCGCGCTGGTCGCGGTTGAGGCGCTCGACGTTGGTGCCGTTGAACAGATAGGCGCCGGCTGTCGGCACATCGAGGCAGCCGATGATGTTCATCGTCGTCGACTTGCCGCCGCCCGACGGCCCCATCACCGCAACGAAGTCGCCGCGCTCGATCTCGAGGTCGACGCCCTTGAGCGCCTGGAACGCGGCCGCCCCCGACCCGAAGGTCTTGGTGACTCCTTCGAGTCGGATGACCTGATCAGCCATTGGTCTTGGTCGCTGCCGCCGACTTGACGCCGACGATCACCTGCGCGCCGGGCTTGAGCTCGCGGCTGGTGACTTCGGTCAGGCTGCCATCGGTCGCGCCGGTCACGACCTGGACCGGCGCGGGCTTCTTGTCGGCGCCGACGACGTAGACGGTCTGGCGGCTGCCCGCGCCGATGCCCTTTTGCTGCGCGGTGCGTTCGGCGCGGCCGGGGCCGCCAGGGGGACCGCCGATCTGGACGCCGCCTTGCGGCGCCGCGGCCTTGCCCGCGGTTTCGGGATCGAAGCGGAGCGCAGCATTGGGTACGAGCAGCACGTTGCGGCGGCTGTCGACATGGATGTCGGCGGTCGCGGTCATGCCCGGGCGCAGCTTGAGGTCGGGGTTTGCTACGCTCAGCGTCGCGGCATAGGAAACCACCTGCGACGTCGAGGTGCTCGCGGTACTCGCGGCCTGCGCCGACAAGTTCGAGCCGAGATCGACGCGCTTGATCAGCGCCGGGAAAGTGCGGCCGGGAAAGGCATCGACCGTGAAGCTGGCCTGCTGGCCGGCCTCGACTTCGCCGACATCGGCCTCGTCGATCGCGACCTGGAGCTTCATCTGCGACAGGTCCTGCGCGATCACGAACAGGGTGGGCGTGTTGAACGAGGCGGCAACGGTCTGGCCCGGCTCGATCTGGCGGGCGAGCACCACGCCGTTGACCGACGAGCGGATCACCGCCTTGTAGCGCTGGGTCATGTTCGACGAGTTCGAGGCCTGGGCGGACACGACGTTCGCCTGGGCGGCGCGGACATTGGCACGGTCGCGTGCGACTGCGGCCTTGGCCTGGTCCATCTCGGTGCGCGACGGCACCTTGCCGCCCGACAGCTTGCTGACTTCCTCGAGCCGGGCGAGCTGCGCCAGGTCCTGCGCGAGCGTCGCCTGCGCCTGCGCGACCTGCGCCTGGTTGGCGTTGAGCGCGGCTTCGCTCTGGCGAATCGCATCGTCGAGGCGCGACGTATCGAGGATCGCGAGCGGCTGGCCGACGCTCACGCGGTCGTTGACGTCGACCAGCACCTTCTCGACCAGGCCCGAGAGTTCGGAACCAACCGTCACCTGGTTGATCGGCGCGAGCTTGCCGGTCGCCG